>Ga0206103_101048_pt1 | contig 10307 bp, 8 predicted proteins | sample 1B5Ametagenome_FD_148638 | JGI IMG/M metagenome (GOLD analysis project Ga0206103, IMG submission 148638) | Enriched microbial communities from leaf-cutter ant dump, University of Wisconsin, Madison, United States - 1B5A | ecosystem: Environmental > Terrestrial > Nest > Insects nest > Nest dump... | reverse complement strand
CTCTCGGCGTGTCCTCCGATCAAGCCAGTTACCAGGGGCTACGCTTGTCGCGTGCCCAGTTTTCGCATGTGCCAACGGTAGGGCAGCTGGCCATTTCAGGCACCAGTAGCATCCGAGTATGACCTAAGTAGTACCATAGTGTGATGCGAGTGCTACCGTGGTGGCATGGCAACCGTGAAACTCTCGATCAGCCTGCCTGACGAAGACGTCGCGTTCATCGACCGCTTGGCCGCCGAGGCAGGCTTCGAATCCCGCTCGGCCGTCATCCAGCATGCGCTCGAACGCCTCCGCGCCACTGAACTCCAAGCGGACTACGCCGAGGCGTGGGATGACTGGCGCGCGACTGGCGATGACGAGCCGTGGGAAGCGTCGGCGGGGGATGGAACGGGACGTGCTGCGGCGTCGGCCGGAGCGACAGCAAAGGAACGCCAATGAGGCGCGGGGAGGTGCGCTGGGTGGCGCTGGACGCGGGCGCGGACCGCGCGGGCAAAGCCCAGCGCCCGGCGGTGATCGTCTCGAATGATGGTGCCAATGCAGCCGCCGCACGCCGTGGTGCGGGCGTGGTCACCGTTGTCCCGCTGAGTACCTCCGATGCGCCCGCAAAGGCCTTTCAGGTGGCAATCCCGGCCGGGGTCGGTGGACTGCCGCGCGATGCGAAGGCATTGGCGGAACAGGTGCGGACGGTCGCGGCGTCCCGGGTAGGGCCCAGCATCGGCGCTCTGCCGCTCGAATACGTGCGGCGGGTGGACGAGGCGCTCAGACGCCATCTTGCGCTCTAGAACGGGCGCTGAGAGCCGCTTAGTCGGCGATGTGCTCGACGCCCAGCCAGTCGTGCCACGCGGAGTGGAGCACGAGCCACGCCATGAGGCCATAGCCCGCCTGACGGGGAAGGTCATCGTCCCCCGTCGCCATGTCCGCGATCCACTGTTCATGGCGAGCGAGAGGGCCGTACATATCGACATACGGCACCGCACGACGTTGGGCTGACTCAGCGCACAGGGCGGACAGTTCGGCCACCGCCTGGTCGTCTTGCGGGTTTCCGGGAGGTGGGCCCGCCAGCATCGCGCGGAAGCCAAGCGCCTTTGCCCGATCAAGCGCATTAGCGATGTTGAGCCGGGTCATTGTGGGAGAGATGCCCCGGTGGATATCGTGACGGCCAATGGCGAAGAGGACCGCCGTGATGGCGTCGTCATCCGTGACGTGCTGCGTACGCAGCAGCACCTCACCATCCCAGCGGGCAGTCAGCTCGCCGGTGGTCTCTCCCGGCACGGCAAGCGTGTGGAAGCGAAGGCTTGGCTCATGTGGAAGAGTGCGCGCCGCTACCCGGCCCGTCCACCCCAGCGCTTTCGGGTCACCATGGCCCGCGGTGAGGTCATCTCCCACAAAGAAGACGTTGATCACGAGTCGAATGCCCTAGTCACGAGGTCCACCTGTTCGTCATGGTGCACTGACGCCAAACCGGAAGCAGGAGAGGCGGCGGCGGCACGTGCCACCACACCCACTGTCATACCAAGCAAACGTGGCAAAGCAAGTGACATACGCGACCATGCGCCCTGGTTCAGCGGTTCTTCCTGAACCCAGACCACCTCAGCGTCGTTGTACGGCGCGAGCGCCTCGGTCAACTGGTCCGCATCGATCGGGTAGAGCTGCTCAAGACGAACAATCGCCGTGCTCGTGTCACCGGACTTCTCGCGTTGGGCGATGAGGTCGTAGTAGACCTTGCCGGCGCACAGCAACACGCGCTTGACGAGCGATGGATCGACCGTCGCGTCCGCAATCACCGGGCGGAATGTATCCGTGGTGAAGTCCTCGACGTTGCTCGCCGCTGCTTTGAGTCGCAGCATCGACTTTGGGGTGAAGACAACGAGCGGCTTGCGTGGGCGGTCATACGCCTGGCGGCGCAGCAGGTGGAAGTACGACGCCGGGGTTGAGGGCATCGCGATCACCATGTTCTCTTCCGCCGCGAGTTGCATGAAGCGCTCAACACGTGCGGACGAGTGGTCCGGGCCCTGGCCCTCGTAGCCATGGGGGAGGAGCATGACAACAGAGGAGCGCTGGCCCCACTTCTGCTCCGCTGACGAAACGAACTCATCGATGATCGTCTGTGCACCGTTGACGAAGTCGCCGAACTGGGCTTCCCAGAGCACAAGGGCGTCGGGGCGTTCCACCGAGTAGCCGTACTCAAAGCCAAGGCACGCGTACTCGCTGAGCGGCGAGTCGTAAATCGCCAAGCGTGCTTGATCGGCGCTGAGGTAGGCAAGCGGCGTCCACTCGGCACCCGTTGAGCGGTCATGGAACACAGCGTGGCGTTGCACAAAGGTGCCGCGACGCGCATCCTGACCGGCGACGCGAATGGGCACGCCCTCCTGGAGGAGCGTGCCAAAAGCGAGGAGTTCGCCGTAGCCCCAGTCAATGCCACCTTCACGGGTCATGGCCTCGCGCCGCTCCAAGAGCTTCTCGAGCTTGGGGTGGACGTGGAATCCTGCAGGCGGGCGCGTGTGGGCAGTGCCGATGCGCTGTAGCTGGCTGAGCGAAACTGCCGTCTTCCAGCCCACCATCATGCCGGCGTCCGAGGACTGCGATGCCGGCAGTTCAAGGCCCGCGATCGTCTCGGTGTCCGGCGTCTTGAAGCCCTCGCGGGTTTCGAGGAACACTCGCTCCAACTGCGCGAGGTAGTCCTGAGACATCTGTTCTGCTTCATCGGTGGTGATGTCACCGCGGCGGATGAGTGCCTCCGTGTAAAGGTGACGCACCGAACGCTTAGCCTCGATGAGGTCGTACATGCGCGGCTGCGTCATCGACGGATCGTCACCCTCGTTGTGACCACGGCGGCGGTAGCAGACCATGTCGACAATGACGTCGCGGTTAAAGGCTTCGCGATACTCAAAGGCGAGGCGAGCCGCACGTACGCAGGCCTCGGGGTCATCGCCATTCACGTGGAGGATTGGGATCTGATAGCCCTTGGCGATGTCCGTCGCGTACCGCGTGGAGCGGGAATCTTGCGGACCGGTGGTGAAGCCCACCTGGTTGTTGATGATGACGTGCACCGTGCCGCCGGTCTTGTAACCGCGCAACTGTGCCAAGTTGAGGGTCTCTTGCACGATGCCTTGGCCGGCAAAGGCCGCGTCACCGTGAATGAGGACGGGCAGCACGGGGTACCCATCCGTTGCGGGATCGGCGCCAAGTTGGTCGAGCTTGGCGCGCACGATGCCTTCGAGCACCGGGTTCACGGCTTCAAGGTGCGAGGGGTTCGCCGCGAGGTAGACCTGCGTTGTCTCCCCGGTGTCCGCAGTGAAGACGCCCTCGGTGCCCAGGTGGTACTTCACGTCACCCGAGCCCTGCACGGACCCGGGAACGGCGGTGCCATCGAACTCCGAGAAGATCTGGCTGTACGACTTACCTGCCAGGTTGGCGAGCACATTGAGGCGGCCTCGGTGCGCCATGCCAATGCAGACCTCGTGAATCCCGGTGCGAGCAGCGGAGGACAACACGGCGTCGAGGAGCGGGATGAGGCTTTCTCCACCTTCGAGAGAGAAGCGCTTCTGACCCACGTACTTGGTCTGGAGGAAGGCCTCGAATGCCTCTGCGGCGTTGAGGCGGCCGAGGATTCGCAAGTGCTCTTCGCGGCTTGGCTTCACGTAGCCGTGCTCGAGGCGTTCCTGGAAGAACGCCCGCTGAGCGCGGTCTGCAATGTGCATGTACTCGACGCCCATGGTGCGGCAGTACGCGTCACGCAAGCGTCCCAGCACATCGCGCATCTTCCAGCGCTGCTGACCGGCAAAGCCACCCGTGGAGTACACGCGGTCGAGGTCCCACAGCGTGAGGCCGTGCGTTTGGACGTCGAGGTCGGGGTGCTTGCGCGGGCGGGAGCTGAGCGGGTCGACGTCGGCCATGAGATGACCGCGCGAGCGGTATGCGTGGATGAGCTCGGCAATGCGTGCGGGCTTTGCCAGTTCGGTCTCTTCATCCGTCGCAGCGTCCGCCACCCACCGCACCGGCTCATAGGGCACGCGGAGTGCCACAAAGACGCGGTCATAGAAGCCGTCGAGGCCAAGGAGCTTCTTGTGCACCAAAGCAAGGAACTCGCCCGATTGCGCACCCTGGATCACGCGGTGGTCATAGGTGGACGTGAGCGTCAGCACCTTGGAGATACCCAGGCGCGCGATGGTCTCAGGGGAAGATCCCTGGTATTCCGCCGGATAGTCCATGGCGCCAACGCCAATAATCGCGCCCTGACCCTGCATGAGGCGCGGCACCGAGTGAACAGTGCCGATGGTGCCGGGGTTGGTCAGCGTGATGGTGGTGCCGGCGAAGTCACTTGCTTGCAGGGCACCTGCACGAGCGTGCCGAACCAATGCCTCGTAGGCCTCCCAGAACTGGGCGAAGTCCATCTCGCCCGCGTCCTTGATGTTGGGCACCAGGAGCTGGCGTTGCCCATCGTCCTTGGCGAGGTCAATTGCGAGACCAAAGGTGATCGTCGGCGGCGTCATGACGGCAGGTTTGCCGTCCTGCTCGGTGTACGAGACGTTCATGGCCGGGTATTCGGCGAGGGCCTCGACAATCGCGTAACCGATGAGGTGGGTGAAACTCACCTTGCCGCCACGAGTGCGGGCGAGGTGGTTGTTCATCACCACCCGGTTATCCATGAGGAGCTTTGCCGGAATGGTGCGCACGCTCGTGGCAGTGGGGACCTCGAGGCTCGCCTCCATATTGGTGACGACGCGGGCGGCAGGTCCGCGCAGGCGCTCAACGCCCTGACGCACATCCGTGTGGAGTCGCTCGGGGTGTTCGGGGCGCTGGAGGTAGGCAGCGCTTGGCGCGACCGACATCGCGATGGGCTGCGTGGGTAGCGTCTCGTGTTGGACGTCAGCGACCGGGACAGGGGCGACCGGTGCCGTGGGGATCGCCTGCTGAACAGGTGTTGGCGGGGTGTAGTCGCGCGGCGGCGGCGGGGCAGCAGGGGGTGCTGCGGGGGCGGCGTCGGCAGGCGCCTCGCCACCAAGCACTAGCGACGCGACGGAAGGTGCTCCGTTAGCGCGCGATACCGATAGTCGTTCGTTCGACCGGGGTTGGGAGGGGGACACGTCCGGACCGCTCTCTTTCTCGACGCCGAGACAAGAACTTGTGGTTCTTGATGCAACACCAGCCTAAACGACCGCACGACCACTTCCGTCGTCTACTTTGGCCAAATCGTTATGCGTGTCGTGCGTGAATTGCGGCGTGCTCAGGTGAGGTCCTTGCGGAACGTGGTGAGGCGGCCTGCAAGAGCGGTGATGAGCGCGTATGCGGTCAATACGAGGAGACCCGCCCAGGCTGGCAGCAAGCCACCAAGGCCCGTAGCGGAATAGAACGACGCCCCCACAATTGACTCGCCAGCGGCGCCCGGGAGGAACTTGCCGATTCCCTCGGTGGCGGACCACGCGGACAGCACCATTCGCAAGATCGGCTCGACGAACTGGGTGAAGGCGAGGAGGGTGACGATGGCCGCCACCTGGTTGGTGAGCACTGAACCGAAGCCAACACCCACGATCATCCACGTCGCCAGCGCGATCACACCGAGCGCGAGTGAGCGCCAGACCTGCGCATCGCCAAGCTCGAGGGGCTGGCTCGTGATGGCGAGCGCGAGAATGCCCGCACCAAGACCGGCCGCCATCGACGCAATGCCGTAGAGCAGACCCATCGGCACAACGGAGATGATCTTCGCCGCGATGGCGCGCCCGCGGCGGGGTGAGGCAAGCAAGGTGGTGTCGATGGTGCCGTGCCGGAACTCACCCGTCACGTGGAGCGCGCCAAGGGTCATGGGGAACACATAGCCCAAGGAGACGCCCAGTGTGTAGACGGTGAGCGCGACGGTGCGGGAGTCGAGTTCGATCGCCTCTTCACCTGCGCCAGTGGCGCCATCAACGGAGAGGGCAAAGCCAATGAGTCCCGAGAAGGATGCGACGGTGACCACCATGATGCCGAGCAGGAGCCACCACATCCGCGTGGTGAGCAGCTTGCGCCATTCCGACCTGATGAGCGTTGTCATGCCGCCACCTCCGCACTCGTGGCGTCTGCTTCAACGGCGGTGGCTTCATCTTCCGTGAGGCTGAGGAACACGCTTTCGAGGCTCTCGCCGCCTTCGGCAAGTTCGTGAAGCTCAAGGCCTGCCTTGTGCGCGGCTGCACCAGCGTCGGCCCCCGAAACGTTGGCGAGGCGGGCGAAGCCGTCGCTCAACTCAACCACGGCGTCGGCGAACTGGGAGGTGACGAGTGCACGCAGGCCCTCCGCGTTGGGGGAGCGGAGCGACACTGTGGGGGTAGCGAGGCTGCGCAGCTCGGCGAGGCTCGACTCGTGGCGCAAGGTTCCACGCGACACGATGACCACGTCATCCACTGTCTGCTCGACCTCGGACAGCAGGTGCGATGAGAGCAGCACGGTGCCACCTTCAGCCGCGAATGCCCGCAAGAACTCGCGCAGCCAGCGCACGCCCGCCGGGTCAAGGCCGTTCGCGGACTCATCGAGAACGAGCACGCGGGGGCGGCCAAGCAATGCAGTTGCAAGGCCGAGGCGCTGCTTCATACCAAGAGAGAAGCCGCCGACGCGGCGCTTGGCTGCCTCGGTGAGGCCCACGGCATCGAGGACGTCGGCACAGCGGGCATCGTCCACTCCGACGAGCGGCGCATAGACCCGCAAGTGGTCGAGTGCGGTGCGTCCCGGGTGGAAGGAGCCGCCAAAGTGAGTGCCGACCTGCGCCGCCGGGCGTTCGAGGTCGGCGTACTTCTTACCGCCGATCGTCACGGTGCCGGAGGTGGGCCGGACGAGGTCGACAAGGGCGCGCAGAGTGGTTGATTTGCCCGCTCCATTTGGTCCCAAGAAGCCGGTAACGCGCCCGGGCTTGGCGGTGAAGCTCAGGTCATTCACGGCGATGATGGAGCCGAATCGTTTGGTCAGTCCATCGACTTTGATGGTGCCGTCCACGGGGATCCCTTCCTCGGTGAAGATGTTCTACGGAAAGTAGAATACTTTCACCTGAACGCTCACGTTCCGCTTCGAGTACAGTAGTCGCACCATGGACTCCGACAGTCTTCGCCATCACGGATGACCGCCTGGCTACTTGTCGCCCTCGGCGTCGGCCTCACAATTGGGACGGCGCTGTTTGTTGCCGCCGAGTTCGCGCTCGTTGCCCTTGATCCCTCATCAATAACCGAGTCCACGCCCGGCAAGCGCCGCATCCGCTCCGCGCTCACGTCCCTGTCAACGCAGTTGTCTGGCGCACAGGTGGGCATCACCCTCACCACGGTGCTCCTTGGCTACACGGCCCAGCCCGCATTGGTCAGCCTGTTTTCCGGCGCGATCGAGCGCACCGCGCTTGCCGACGCCGCGGCAGTGACGGTGGCGACAGTGACCGCGCTCATTGTGGTCAACGCCTTCTCGATGATCGTGGGCGAGTTGGTGCCCAAGAACGCGGCGATTGCAAGCCCGCTGCGCACGGCACGGGCGGTCACGCCGTTCATGTTGGGCTTCACCGCCGTATTGCGCCCGCTCATCGCGGCCCTCAACGGTGCGGCAAACGGGATTCTGCGCCTGCTGGGCATTGAGCCGCGTGAGGAACTTGCCGGTGGCCGGTCCCGTCAGGAGCTCGCTGCGCTCGTGCGCCGCTCTGCCGAGGCGGGCACGCTTGCCCCCACCACCGCGCTCTTGCTGAAGAACACCCTTGAGATGGATGACCTCGCTGCGGTGGATGTGATGACGGACCGCACACGCGTGCACACCGTTGCTGTTGACGCGAGCGCTGCCGATGTCCTTGCTCTTGCGCGCGGCACCGGCCACTCGCGCTTTCCCGTCATCCGCGATGGCCACGACGACGTTGTTGGCCTGGTCCACATTCGGCACGTCATTGCGGTCCCCGCGCATGAGCGCGAGGCCACCTCCGTGCGTTCCCTCATGGTGGATGCCCCGCGCGTGCCGGAGACGATGCAGCTGCGTCCACTCCTTGTTGAACTCAAGGACCTGGGGATGCAGTGCGCGATCGTTGTCGATGAGTACGGCGGCACCGCTGGCTTCGTCACTCTCGAGGACGTGGTGGAGGAACTGGTGGGTGAGGTCGCCGATGAACACGACCCGCGCCGCTCCCACGTATTCCGTGCCGCCGGGGGCGCATGGGTGATCCCTGCGGTCTTGCGTCCCGATGAGGTCGCTGAACTGACCGGCCTGCGACTGCCGTCGTCGCATGTGTACGAGACAGTGGGTGGGCTCATCATGGCCATGCTGGGACGCTTGCCTGCGACGGGGGACGAGGTGGTCACGGACGGCATTACCTTGCGGGTCGAGCGGATGGATGGTCGCCGCATTGACCGGGTGCGCGCCACGCCACTTCCTGAAGAAGGCGCCGACGCTGGCGATGGGGGCCGCCCATGAGCCCCTGGATGGTCGCCGCGGTCACGGGACTGCTGCTCGCCAACGCCTTCTTTGTGGGTGCCGAGTTCGCCATTATTTCGGCTCGACGCAGCTCGATTGAACCCCTGGCCGAACAAGGCAATCGCGCTGCCGTCACCGTGCTGTGGGCAATGGAGAACGTCTCTCTCATGCTTGCCACGGCCCAGCTCGGCATCACTGTGTGTTCAGTCTCTCTCGGTACCGTTGCCGAACCCGCGATCGCGCATGCCCTCGAAGGTTTGTTCCATCCCTATCTGTCGGAGGGCGCCTCGCACATTGTCGCGGTGGCAATCGCGCTGTTCATCATTGTGGGACTGCACGTGATCGTGGGCGAGATGGTGCCGAAGAACGCGGCGGTCTCGAGCCCCGACCGGGCGGCGCTCGTGTTCGGCCCGCCCTTGGTGTGGATTGGTCGAGCAGTACGCCCGCTCATCGCTGCCCTCAATGCCTTCGCCAACGTGCTGCTGCGTGCGATGCGAATTGAGCCGCGCGATGAAGTGACGTCTGCGTTCACCGCGGACGAGGTGCAGTCGATCGTCGCGCGCTCAAATGAGGAGGGTACCTTCGCTGATCCCGAAGGGCTGCTCACGGGTGCCATTGAGTTCTCCGATCGCCGCGCCTACGACGTGATGGTGCCGTTCGCGGACGTCACCTGCGTGCAGCGCGGTGTCTCGGCAGACCAACTTGAGCGGATGGCGGTCGAAACCGGCTACTCACGGTTCCCTGTGTGTGAGGCCGATGGCAGCGTCGTCGGTTATCTCCATATGAAGGACGCGCTGCTGGTACGGCCGCACGAGCGCGAAGAGCCGCTCGCCGACTGGCGCATCCGCGACATCTCAATCGTCCCCGTTGACGAAGAGATTGAGGACGTCCTTGCCGCAATGCGTCGCTCCGGTGCGCATGTGGCATTAGTGCGTTCCCAGCAGGGGATTGCGGGCGTGGTCTTCCTTGAAGACATCATCGAAGAACTCGTCGGTGAGGTGCGCGACTCGGTCGCCCGTTCCGAGGACGACTAGATCAAGGGCTAGCCCGAAGATAACGGATTGGTTACACTGGCGGGGTGCTTCGGGGTCCTTCGTTGATCCTGGCGCAGGGGCTGGACGATGTCGGAGGACGTGCGTGACCGCAGAGACTACGCTGCCGCAGCGCGCAAGCGACCCCACATCGGCCTCACCAAATGAGCCATTTACCTCGCCGTTTAGTGGGGAAATCCCGGGTCATGCCGCTCGCCTTGAGCCGCAGATTGCCGTTCACGCGCGGGCTGTCGCGTCGCGTCGCATCAAGCGCCTCACCGAGACCCGCGAGATTCGCATTCGCACCACCCATCGCCGTCGCAAGGTGTTCGCACGCGGGGGCGTCCTTGGCGGATTCGCGCTGGCAATGGTCGTGTACCCGATCGTTGGCACCGTGGTCGCGTACCAAAATCCGGTGGCCAACGTGCCTGGTGTGGTGCTGGGTGAGTCTCCCACCACTGGTCACGCCCTGCTTGGTGACGGTCCGCAGCTCATTCCCACGATCGTTGACATGCCCTCTGTCGATGACCAGGCACAGGCGCTCGCGGTGGCCCGTGCGGCCACGCCGTACGTGCTGATTGAGTCCCTTCCCGACTGCCTTCCTCCTGCGGAGTACAACACCACGGACAACGGCAACTTGCCTGCCGACCAGTTGTGCACCATCTGGGGCGGTGCGCAGATGCGGGCCGACGCTGCCATTGCCCTCGCGCAATTGAACGAGCAGTTCAAGGCGGCCTTTGGTCGTGACCTCTGCATTCAGGGTGGCTACCGCTCCTACGCCGACCAGTCGCGCATCAAGTCCTTGCGTGGTTACCTCGCCGCGTCGCCTGGAACGTCGATGCACGGCTTTGGGCTTGCCTTCGACTTGTGCTCGGG
>Ga0206103_101047_pt1 | contig 10333 bp, 11 predicted proteins | sample 1B5Ametagenome_FD_148638 | JGI IMG/M metagenome (GOLD analysis project Ga0206103, IMG submission 148638) | Enriched microbial communities from leaf-cutter ant dump, University of Wisconsin, Madison, United States - 1B5A | ecosystem: Environmental > Terrestrial > Nest > Insects nest > Nest dump... | reverse complement strand
TGCTGGACGGGCGGTCAAACGTTGCGCCGAGGCTCACGCCGACACGGGTACGAGGTCAATTCGAGACCCGGTGGCGTGTGCGATGCGCGCCAATGTGCTGACGGTGGGGTTGGCGTGGCCGCGTTCGATGCGACTGATTTCGGCCTGCTGGATCGATGCCAGCGCCGCGAGCTGCACTTGCGTGAGCCCCGCCTGCTTGCGGGCCCGGGTGACGGACCCACCCAGCGCTCTGCGTGCCGCGATCTCCGTAGCAAACTCGACGGCTGCCGCATCATGCACGCGACGAGCATCGTCGGGCCATCCGGCGCTGAGTTCATTGCTGACGTCATCAAATGAGCGGGACATGTCGCACCTCCTCCGTGTTCATTATGTGCTTTGGCACATAGCATGGTCAAGCCTTGGACTCACGCTTCCATCGCGCAAGTTCGGCGCGCGCTCTGGCAATCTCACGCCGCTGTCGGCGATCGCTTGGGTCACGGCCCTTGTCATAGCCGCCAAGAAGCAAGACGACTTTGTCGCCCACGAAGGAACAGAAGACCCGCACCAGCACCTGGCGTCCCCCGGCGGGATCCAGCAGACCCGCAGAACGGAGAATGGTGCCGAGCGAACGGCGTATACGAAACTCATACAGGCCCTGCCCCAGCGGCTTACCCCACTCCGTGTCGCAGATGCCTACGCCGTCTACGGCGAGCACATGCTGAATGGCAGCGACGACAACCGCCTGCTCATACTCAGGGAGTTTGCGCACGAAGCGCTCGAAGTCATCCGAGGCGACCTCGACCGTCCACCGTTCTGCCACGTACCCAGCATGACGTGCGCGCGAGGCGGACGGCGGTTCTCCACAGGGCGCGCTCTGGGCGTCGACGATGCGCGGGACCGCCGTCTGGTCCGGTGCGAGGTGGAGCGACCGGCCAGACGGCCGCCCAGGCACCCTGAATCAGAACACCCGGGCGACCGCCCACCTAGAACCCCCGCGAAAACGCCGCGAGCAACGCGGGCACCGCCGCATCGAAACCGGCGATGTCGAGCATCCCCGCATCGATCGGATCCGCGATGGTGAACATCGTCGCCGAGGTGGCCATCACGATCAACTTCGCGTCGATCCCCATCGGCATGCGGTACCGCGCCAGAGCCTCGTGCGGGTGAATCCCACCCGCCCACGTCTCGTTGTCGGTGACCACCACAAAGGTGTCAACCTTCAACTTCCGCTCCAGCGCATACAGCATCGGCAGCGCGCAGTCCGTGGCGCCGAACGGGAGGTCAGAGACCTCCCGCACAGCGTCGTCCAACCGCATACGCGGGCTGATGCGCACCTCGCTCACCTGCTGCGAGTACGTGCCCCAGCCCGCAGTCCGCACCCGCCGCGCACCCGAGGGTGCGTACTGCCGCCCACCACCGGTAAACCCGATGATGTGCGTGGCGGGCTCGGTCGCGGCCAACACCAAGGCCAGTGCGGCCGACGCTTCACGCGGGGTCAGCGACATCCCTGCCACGTGGCCCCACGACTTCGAGCCGGACACGTCCAGCGCGATGAGCGTCCGCCTACCCGCCGGCTCCACGGCCCCGAAGGACGCGTAGAACGCCTCGTCGAGCGCGTCGACGATGCGCTGTACCGGCGTCTGTCAATGGCGCTTTCCTGCGGCACTCCAGTCGTGGTTTGTCGTGGAAGTCACGACAACAGTGCAGCGAGAACTCCGCAGTAGCCTTCGCCTTATGCGGAATTACGTATGGACCGGAGAAATCTCTCCCGCCGAGGGCGCTAACAGCCTTGAGTACACCGGCAGATTCGACGTGAATCTCGGCGAGTCATTCGGGCGCATCGTAGGGTGGATTCAGATTCGAGGCAGCAGGTGCAACATTCGGGTCGCAGCCGATGCCATCATTGGGCCTCAGCAACTCGCAAACAACATCCGAAGTGCTGCGGCCGGAATAATCGACGCGCTCGGATTCGTTGACGGCCACGGCCGAGTCTTTGCGCTCGGCCCGGGCCGGGACCTTGACACTGGCCAGGACTACTTCTGGTCGGGCACGGTGCCTGAAGTCGCGCTTGAACCTGGCCTGCGGGACGATCAACTGCGTCGCTTGCTTGAAGCATTTCCGCTCACGCCACTATTGGGGGATGCGCTAGCGGACTATCGCCGGGCGATCCTTGAACCCTGGGATTCTGGGTTCTACGCCTACCGTTGCGTGGAGACGATCCAGCGCTTCTGGCAGGGAGACTCGGGTCGGAGTTCGACCCGGACCTGGGAGGCTATGCGCGAAGGACTTGAGATCGCTCGCGAGAGTCTCAACGAGCTCAAGCGTGCGGCGGATCTGCAGCGACACGGGGGAAGGCGCTCCATTACTCCTGAGGAACACACGAGACTTCTTGTTGTAGCGAAAGACGCCTTGCTCAAGTTCGTCAATTATCTCCTCTCCCGTCCTGGCCATGACCAACAGTGAATATCCTGACTCGCCGGGAAGGCGGTGTGCGGCGAGTGAGCGAAGGGTGGAGACCGGGTTGCCCAGCGGCCGATCGCCCTACTAGCTGAATTACCTGCGCAAGCGCTGGTCGGGACTCGAACCCGCGTGATATCGGAAGAACGAGTCTGTTCGGTTCGCGCTGCCTCGCAGCGCGCTGGCGGTGGCGCCTGTGGCGCGGCTCGCGCTAGCTCCGAGGCCGATTTTCGGCCTGTTTGAGCGTACGGAGACGCGCCATGGACTTGGCTTCATCGCCGTGCTACGTTGGTCGCAGATCTCGCATGGTGCACCCATTTAGTCTCGTCTCGGTGGCCGATATTGCGTGCCGAGTGGCAGGTACGAGGGACGACGCCAGGAGTAAGTTCGGGCGCGGAGGCAAGGGGCTTTGCCAAAGCGCTATGCAGGCGCCTACTTGTGACCAGGTGTTCGTCGGCGCGCGCCATAGGTTGGGTCACCGGCCAAGGACGGAACCATGACGCGACCGATGCGCGCAACAAACTCCCAGCCGCGACTTACCCCGGGTTCATCGCCTGACCCGGGGTTTGCCGTGACGTAAGCAACCGCGTGCTTCGCGGCACGTCCTCAACCTGTGGACAGCCGCGCGGCCACCTCCACGAGCTTCGCCTGAGTCGTGATGCGTTCCTCAAACTGCTGGGCGTTGCCCATCCCGGTTACGCCAGTGACAAGCCACGTTGAGATGTCCTCTCGAACCTTCCTGGGCAGCATCGCCGAAAGGTCAATAGTTTGGTCGAGCAGCCTTATCTGCCAACGACCCGCGTGAGATAGAGGATATGGAAGCGAAGTCCAGTTGCCGGATGCGATCAACGTGGATCGGAACCGTGAAACCGCCGCCTGATACTTCTCCTGTCGACGTCGCCACCGGTCAGACCAAAGCGACGCCACAAGTCCCGTTACCGCTGCGGCTGGAGACGCGACCTGCAGCCAGGCGGACGAAACACCATTCGTTGACGTATGATCTCAGCCCGCGCTGACAAGCACCGACCGTGATACCGACTCTCGGTCGAACCACAAGCAAGTTGCCCTTGCGATCCACGCCAAACTACTCACGGTCGGTGTGCCGCGGCCGCGTCCGATGCGACCGTTTCCGGCTTGCTGGACGGGGCCACTGCCGCGAGTTGCATCTGTGCGAGATCAGCCCGCTGTCGGGCGCGCGAGGTTGACGCGCCGAGCGCCCGGCGTGCCGCAGGTTGCGCCGCAAACCTAGTGACCGCCAAGCCATATGCGCGGTGATTGTCATCCGACCAACCGTGGTGGAGGTGAGCGCTGAAGTCGTCAAACGAACCGGGACACAGCGCACCGCGTTCTCGCAGAGAACGTGTTCTCCCCCACATTCTGGGCAAGCCTTGGACTCGCACTTCCACTAAGTCATTTCGGCTCGCTACCTAGCAATCGCACTCTGTTGCCGCTGTTGCCCACGCGGTCCAGAGCGAGCAACGAGCGGACGGCGGTGCCGACCAAGGCCTGAGCATCGCAGGGAAGCCTGCCCCACGAAACGGTCGAAGTCCTTGGTGGCCAACTCCGCCATCCACCCTTGTGTCACGACTCCACCATCGCGTGGGCCTGCGGCGCTCACTGACTTTCCACAGGGTTAGCACCGCGTACGTCAACACCGCAGTGCACCGGCGTCCAGTTGGACGTGCGGTCGCGGGAGCGATTTGAGACGGCCTTGCACAGGCCTCTGCGCGCGGCTGGGACCGGAAGCTCATTCTGCGGATCGCGCCGCAAGGTATCCCCACGTCATGTTGGCGGCGCTTGAACGCCCAGAATCCCACCGGTATTGCCGACGAAACCCGCGTCGGGTCACTACCGCACAAGTCCGCACCCGTGCGCAACCACCCAAGACCTGTCCATAGATCAGGAATCTGAACTGCGCGCTCCCGGTTCGCCACTCTTGGGCCACCGTGCCAGGGCAACGGCGGGCCATTCCGACGCGCCTAAAGTCACGAAAGGTGCCATCGCGAATACAGTGGACTCATCGTCAAACCAGGTGACGCAGGTCGAGAGAGGGGCTCCGGGCATGCCACATCATGGCTTTCGCATATATTTGCTCAAGGTCCACAGAGGACACGGTCGCGAGGCAGTCGATTTTTCAGCCACCGGCGCTAGGCTCGATCAGCCCTTCTCCGAAGTGCTTGCGGAGACTCTCAGCGGGCACGTGGGCGCCACCCTTGACGGCATCCCGTTACTTATGAGCAGCAAGCACGGGGTAGATGTACGTACGAACGACTCTGCCGAGACTCGTACACGATTCGTGAGTGCTTCACGGAGCGGGAACCATCTCTCCATTGTTGTGCGCTACGGGCGAGAAGGAGACTTTGACGTCGCAGTCGGACAGAGTGACGATGTCGGACTAGAAGACCGAGCCACGACACGCACCTACCGGGTCGAAGTGCTACTGCCGGCTCGCGGGACAACCGGTCTCCTCGTCGTTGAGGCAGTTGGGTCGGTTCACCCAACGAAGTTCGTGACGGGCTGGCTATCGCTTCTCTCGAAACGCGCGGCGGAAGCGATTATGAAGCAAGTTGGCGTCGCCGTGCCTTGGTGGAAGTTGAGGGTTGAGCCTTACTCCGACAACTCGCAACTCGAGCAGTTGATACAGAATGCGCAGCAAATACGCCTAGAGTTCAGGAAACATGCCCGGTCTGCGAGCGGACTTGGAAGAGTCCGGGAACTTACGCTCATCCAGGACATCCGGACCGCCACCATGATGGACAAGGTGAAGGCACTTCTCCGCGCGTGGCGCGACACGCCAGGCGCGTCTCCCGTCGATGACCTCGGGAACCTCGTACACGGGGATGTCACACCCCTGGGGTTCACTGATGGTGAAGTCGTTGTCGAGGACGACTCGGGCCGAATCCACCGCATCAGGCCGGGGATGCTTGAAGAGGTCTTCGTTTACCCATTGGGCGAGGATGACCGCCCATCTGATGACGTCTGGAAGGAACGAGTCGGCGCGCTCGTCAGCCAAGTCGCAACTGAGAAGAGCATCGAATTAGCGTGGTAGGGGCCCCGGAATGACCGACAGATTCAACCCGTTCGCCCTGTTTCGCGCCCACTTCTCCGCCCTCAAGGACTATCGAAAGACCAAGGGTCTTGATGTTGGCGCACTCGTGATATTGGGCGCCGTCCCGTTAGCAGCCGCGCTCGCGATGTATCAGTGGGGCGTCATACGTAATCCCTCGGCGTGGTTCACAGGCATAACTCTTCTCGCCACCGGCTTGATTGCGTTGTTCGTCTACCTAGCGGACTTGAGGTTACGCCTCGCTGAGCGCGCCAGGGGTTTTCCGACCGGAGACAGGCTGCTTCGCGACCATCTTGACGAAACGGGAGTACATGCCCTCGTCGGCGCGTACCTTGGAGTGCTAACCTCAGCTGTCCTGGTGGTAGAGATGAATATCCGAGACAAACTCGACGGACTAATGGCGGCGCTGCCCACTTGGTCGTCCGTCTACGCATTGCTATTGGTCCTAATGCTCATACCGCGCTTGCACTTCGCGTTCGAGAAATCCAGCGAGGCACTGGACAAAGGATGATCACACGAGATCTCGCGCTCTGACAGCCCGAATTCTTTGCGGAGTCGTAAAAATCAGCCATGGACCGCCACCGCTCCTGGTTCAGGCCACGCCAAATGAATGCGCCTCGATCGCGAAATTTCAATGCCGCGCGGCGTGTTGCACTCCATGCCGATCCGCCCCGAATGGTGGAGCCCCGCACCCGATCCCGGATCCCGCAAGACCCTGGTTAACAAGACCCACTTCATCCCTAGGCTCAGCCTGGCGATGCGCGCCGTCTGCTCGGCGTTAGTCCTCGAAACCATCGTCGACATTGGGTACTGCCGCCGCTATCGGCGCCAGCCAATCACTATCCGGCCTGGCAACCAGACGTGCGTTGGTGTAGGCCATATCGAGCGTAAGGATCGTATGAGCTCGATACGCCCGTTCCCCAACAGCCGACACCACCAGCGCCAGATCCGCAGTCCCGTCCCCGGTAAGGTCCAACGGCATTAGGAATTGAGCCCCGGCCTCGCCGAGTTTCGGATACCACTGCGGAATCGCGATCTTGTGGTTGCGTCGCAATCGACGCAGCGTAAGGTTCACGGCAGCGTCAAGAGCTTGTCTGGCTCGCAGCGGTTGAGAACCCAAGTCGCCCGGGAACCTCTCGATGTTGTCACCGAGAATATGGTCGTACGCAATCTTCAGCTCCCGTCGCCAGTCATACACAAGGTCTGAGGACGTCTTCACGTACTCCGCCATCAACGGCGCATCATCGAAGTGCTTCAGAAGGTCCCGACTCGACTCAGTGAGCCACGCCAAGAAAAACCACTTCTGCGCATTCTCGTGGTCGTTAATACGAAAGAACGCAAATATCTCCTCGGCATGAGACGTCAATAACCCTGTGTTGAACGCCGCGTGGGTGCCGTCGGCCGTGACTGCGATCTTGTCTTCCATCACCAAGCGACGGTGGGTATAGCGCACGTAGCTATCGAGGATTGGGAGCGGCCTCGTAGCACTTCCACTACCCGTCCAGTCCTCTGGCTCCGCTAGTTCCGCGAGCTGCCCAAGGGCGGAAAACCACGCGCGCCGCCCCAACTCCGCGGGATCGACGTACTCTTCAGGTCTCGGGCCGCGATAAGGAAAAAACGCAAACTGACGAATGTAATTAGGATGCGCCTCGGAGACTGGTCCCGCACCTGGCACAGTTCGGTGCGCCATGAGCGCAGGAGAAGGTAATGATTCCACGCACAAAACCTATCGATTACACCCCCATGACTACCAGCAACACAGCCAGCAATCGGTTCAAGTTTACGATGAGCGAACCGACGCGCTCATCAATCGATCCACGTCGTCGGTCTAGTCCTGGACAACCCGGAGCGCCGGTCGCGGTTCATCGCCGACAAGTTCCCGCAGCGCCGCCATCGGAATCTTCATACGAGCGGACAACACACCCGGTCCCAGAGCATCTACAACTAGGTTGACCGCGTCTAGCAAGAGGCGTGGCTGTTCGCCCGGCAATTCACTGATGGGGCGTGCTTCAAGTAGTCCGGAGCTCCGAGCCTCCGACAGACGGATGTAAGCTCGCCGCGCCGCGTCGTCCGAGATACGGCGCAGTTCCTTCGAACGAAATACCAGCGCCTTCACGGATACACCCCACTCGGCACCTAAGTCCGCGAGCCTCGCCAAGTCGAGACGGGTGGGGAGGAGTGCATGGAACGCGGCAGATGGGGCCAGAAACTCCGCCGCAAACTGATCCGCCTCTCGCTCCAACGACACGGATCCAGACGACATGCCCCGATGCATCACCAGGTGACCAAGTTCGTGCGCAACGCTAAACCGGTGCCTCATCACATCATCCGAATCTCTAGGGGAGAGGACACTCACAGGTCGCGGCAGGTCAATCGCGGTGTAGGCGTCCGTCCTCGAGTCAATCCGCCACCTGCCGGAAGGCATCACGAATACAACGCCGCGCGCCTCAGCAGTCCGGACCAAGTGCTTTACCGGACCGTGCCCCAAACCCCAGGCTTCTCGGAGCACGCTCGCCGCGCCGATTGGCGACCGAACCTGAGACTCGTCCAGTTCCGGCAGATCGAGCGAAGGAAACTCAACAAAGTTCTCAATCTCGGCGAGGAGTTCCCAAACTTGTCGCGCAACGGCGATGGAAAAATCCCGTTCTCGCGCCGGTGTCGAGCGGAGGCTCCGAAAGAAAACGCCCCCAGCATCTACCGAAGCGAGAGGACGTCCAGCGGCAAAGAACGACTCCGGCACGTCGAGCACCGCGGCTAACTGTCCTAAAACGCCTTGGCTGGGCACAGTGAGACCTGCCTCATATTGACCGATAGCGGCGGCGGATACTTGCACGCGCCGCGCCAAATCCGCCTTCGACAACCGCGCGAGGTGACGCGCCTGTGTGAGTCGTGACGGAGAGAACAAATCCCGCAACACAAATAACTCCTTGGGCTAACCGGCCGAGAAGCGGCCCAAAACAAAATGAGTTGGCGCGAGGCCCTTGCTCGCGCACCCAGGATCCGACTAGATGTCGTCGCCCGCAGCCCCGTCACGTGTGACGCCACTGCGAAGTCTCACCGGCACAACGGGGATCTCGCCCGTGTCGAAACTCGCGCTAACGAGCCTCGGACCAGAGCCGGACAAAGTCCCGAGACCGAGCCCCTCCACGTCAACGAACTCCGCGTGACCGAAGACGATGAGTCCATCGTCGCGCTGGTGCCCCTCACCAACAAGTACGTCGCGGACACCTTGTCGCGCGTCCGCATCAACGACGACAAGGATCGACGCCTGGCCGCTAACATGCGTTACAACATCGCCGTCACGCGAGCCATCTGGCCGGAGGTCAAGCTCGCCCTGCGTCTCGTCCGGATTGGTACCGAGCATCGTCTGCTTTCGGAAGCGAGACGGGTAGAGGTACACCGTTCCCCCCCGCACATCAGACTTGCGTGATGCGCGGACAGTGAGCAGTAGTGCGTTGTTTACGCTGGGGTACTGAACTGCCGAACCAGCGGGCTTGACCAATTCAACGCCCGGGAAGCCCTTTAGCCGAGCGCACGCTTCCTCCGCAAACGCGAGCCAGTAGGTTGCACCGTAGGGATTGGTCTGCCTGAGCCCAGATGCTTCATGTGCCGCCGCCGCACGTTCATGCGCCGCCAGCCCCGCCTCGACCAGCAACCGTGTCACCTCATGGGCGCGCCCGCCGAGTTTCTCGATCATCCACTCTGAGGGAGTCGAAGTCATATGCGGACCTCTCGTAGGCTCTTGCGTTTACAACCTAAGAGTATACGTACACTTTAGTCTTGCAATCCGAAACGGCGCTTCGCCTGCATTTCTTGCTTATCGCAGCGTCGCCCCCAACTCACCCTCAGCCGCCGCAATGATCGCCTCGCGCACGGAGAGCACTTCCTCGGCCGTCAGCGTGTGATCAGCCGCGCGCATCCGCACGTTCACGGCCAGCGACTTCTTACCCTCGCCCACCTGCGCACCCGCATAGACATCGAACACCCGCGCGTCCTCGACCAGCGCACCACCAGCCCGGCGGACCAGCGCCTCAAGGTCGCCCGCCAGCACCGAAGAGTCCACCACAAAGGCGAAGTCCTCCTTGGCGAGCACCTGCCCAGACACCGGCTCGGCGGCAACAATCGCGCCCTCAGTGAAAGCGATGATCGGGTCCAACAACACCTGGAACGCGAGCGACCGCGCAGGCAGGCCAAGCGTCTCGCACACCTTGGGGTGCAGTTCGCCCGCATGCGCCACCGGCACACCTGACGGCAACGTGAACACAGCCGCGCGGCCCGGGTGCCACGGCGCATAAGAGTCAGCGCGGCGCGTCAAACGCACCCCCGCCGCGTGCGCCACGGTCTCCACCAGCGCCAACGCATCCGACCACTCCCACGCCAACGCCTGCTGGTTCCAGCCCGCGGGCACGCGCGCACCGCACAGCACACCGGCCACCATGCGCGGTTGCTCGGGCAATGCTGCTTCCAGATCGACCAGTTGCGACTCGGTCGCCGAACCATCGACGGGTGGCAAGCCAGCGGCGCCGGTGCCAGTCGCGAGGTACCCGCGACCCACCTCGAACACGGCCACGTCCTGCGCACCGCGGCCAAGGTTCACCTTCACGGCATCAAACAGCGTGAACAGCACCCGCGGGCGCAACGCCGGCTTCTCGCCAGCAAGCGGGTTCGCAAGTCGCACCAATCGCCGCCGCTTGTCATCGGCCGGCACCAAGCACTCGTCGAGACGCTCGGGCGCCATGAACGGGTAGGTCAGCACCTCGGTGAGCCCAGCGTCGGCCAGGGAACGTGCCACGGAACGACGCACCCGCTGGCCATGCGTGAGACCGCGCC
>Ga0206103_101046_pt1 | contig 10340 bp, 7 predicted proteins | sample 1B5Ametagenome_FD_148638 | JGI IMG/M metagenome (GOLD analysis project Ga0206103, IMG submission 148638) | Enriched microbial communities from leaf-cutter ant dump, University of Wisconsin, Madison, United States - 1B5A | ecosystem: Environmental > Terrestrial > Nest > Insects nest > Nest dump... | reverse complement strand
ACCGGATCATAAATCACGACACCACCGCAACCGCTGACCGCTATATATAGAAACCAGTCATGCACAATAGGATTGATACCCGAGCCTGCCTCCAACATGAGTCTCCTGGCCGCATGGTTAAATACCATGGTGTTGCCACCTTCGATATTCTGAACCAGTGCATTACGAAAATCAGGGGTACGCTTGAACAGGGGAGATAAACCGATTTCATTATTGTTTTCATCGACTAACCTTGTTCGAGAACAATAAAGAGCTGGTGTTTTGCAGGAAATATCAGATAACGCCTTAACAGCACACAAGAGCTTTCTTCACACCAGATATCACTCTGATCAGACAGTGCATAGTAATCCGCCTTGATTGAGCTATCGCAAATCAGTGACAGAAAATTTTGATAGAACCTGCTCTCAACCCCTTATTTTATGAAACTTAATTCCCAATCTGCCCCAGTATTACTGCATCCGAGTAGGCAGGGATTAATGTGACATAACACACCGTAATTAAAGATAAAACCAGATTAATTGTATGATCGATGATAGCTAGATTAACTTGCTCTGTCTAAACGACGCTTAATACCGCCATAGCCTTCACGACGTAAAATTCCTATAGCATGCTTCACCAGAACAACACCTAAAGCCGGATTACGCAATGACTGACGCAGCAAACCCTTCACTCCTTCACTGCTACCTTGTTCTATCTCCAGATGCAGACGGAAACCAGGAGTTAAATTCCGCGACATTTCCATCATAGTAATATCTGAAGTTTTATTATCAAATAGAGCCGGATATTCTTTCGATCCCTGTCGTGATATCCAACCCAGAAATCCATCATGGGCGCTTACAATAAAAGGATCAGGATAGGCACGCTGCAAATCCACCCTCTCTCGATAAATGAAACGATGTACCCGGGTAATGGCACTACCATCACTATAAGTACCATAAGCCCAAGGTACCTGAGAAAGAGGGTTTTTAGCCAAATCGAATATACTATTGTCATACCAGTTCACTAAACTTTCTACTGCATTATTGCCCGCAGCGTTTCGATTTGCCATGATGCGATGCGCACCACTATCAAAACCAGTGAAATGATAAAAGCCTAAAGGTTCACCATCCACAAGATATTGTCCATTCTCCGAACGAGATAGGGTGCGAGTCGTCAGATTCCAGGTTGCCACGTTATGTCGCGGTGAGCGAGAAATCGCTACTCCATCAAAGAATGCTGGCACCAAATCAATCCAGCGTTGATCAGTAAATAAACCATTATGAATTTCACTACGGCAGAAGTGATAGACGCGACTGGCCCACCAAGCAGCAAAACGGTGTCCTTCCGGTGTATTAGCGACACCCACAAATCCTAGGTTATACACCCCGTGCTTGAGACTGCAGATCTCATTATCCATGATGGCAGATAAAGTCGCTTCAGGCTCAGTTTGATGTGGTGTCAGTACCAGATTCGCTTCCTGCAGAGAAGTCACGATATCGTCCAGGCGCGAGAAAACCACCATATCTGGATCCAAATAAAGCACTTGGCCACAGTCCTCCCGCTCCAGCAATTTTTTCAAACAGAAAGGTTTAATAGCTGTCGCTAACTCAACGATAGAATGGCAAAAAGCCCATGGACGCCACTCAGGAATCTCTAAGTCAGCAACAGTCATTACTTCATCGAAAGGTTCTTTTTCTAGATCCAGTAACGAGGTCCGCTCATCAGCCAAAGCCAGATGCAGCACTGCCTCCGGATGGTACTCCCGCAAGGAACGGAATAACATTCGCACCTTGGGAATATAGTTACATGCAGCACTTGTGAAGATATGCAGTTTTTTCATAAATACTTCCAAACTATCTAATCGAACAAAGATCAACCGGCCCTACGGGCACGTTCAATCCACGGACTCTCCAGCATATGATAGGAAAATGCTGCCAGCAGCAAAGTGCCAACAATTACAGCAGTCAAATAGGGTACTCCTGTAGCCAGATCTAATGTTTTCAAGGATAAAATGACCGGCAAATGCCACAGATAAATGCCATAGCTGATCTTCCCAAGGTAGTCAAAGGGCTTTGATGATGCCATCCACCAATGTTCAGGGATAGTAATAGCTGCAAGAATCAAGGTAGCTCCTGAAAAAGCCATCAGTGTTCTGAAAAAAATAACCATCCATGGAGAATTCCAATAATCCCCTTCCATCCAGAAAATGGTGAACATCAGCCAAAGACTGGCAACCGCCAGAATTACTCGCCACCAGCGATGCATCCATGTGGGAGTAATGGCAAGCTTCTGCTCAAGGATTAACTTGCACGCGGCTATACCAAATGCAAATTCATCCAACGTGCCGGGTAACTGGGTCGTCAGAAACCAACGCTGATCTGCAGGGAAAAATAAAAAAATAATCGCCTTCCAGAAACACGCCACGCTGCATAGTACAATCAGAACTTTACCTATGGATACTCGCTGGAGCCAGCCAAGACACAGAAAAACAAACACATAGAATTGCATCTCCACCCCAATACTCCAGTTGACTCCATTGATTGCCCCTTGTGTGGAGGGCAATAGATTATGTACAAAGAAAACATGAGTGAAAAATTGCAATGCAAGATCAACAGGGGGAATAAACAGCAAAGCAGGCAGAACCAAAACCGAAAAAACAAGCAAGGTCAGAAAATACAGGGGAGCAATCCTGGCAAAGCGATGTGTCGCATAAACCCGTCCCCATGACTGGCCATATCTTTCCTTAAGGGTATGTGCACTGAAATAGATTACAAATCCACTCAAGATAAAAAACAAATCTACGCCCATCCAACCGATTCGCCACCAGACATTCACTCCCTGAATTGGAAAGGTAACCCAATTCGTATGCTCAATTACGTGGTAGACCAGCACGCTCATTGCTGCAAAACCTCGCAGCTTATCCAAGTTCTGGAATCTCACTGATGACATGTATTTTTTTCTAGCAGTATTGTATCCAAACGTTCCTTAAATTCCAGCAAAATAGAGAGAAGCTCCATACCTTCAGTCAATGGATGAACGCAACCCAATTCATAAGCACTCACTGCATCACTCTGAGCACCGATAGCAAAGGAAAACAGAGGAACCCGAAGCTTAATTAATTCATGAGTCACATAAGAAAAAGTTTCTGGCCAAATAGACAACATTAACCCCATATGAACCTGATGCCGGGTCAGGATATCTCCCAGTTCATCCCGTTGGTATGGCCCCGTTTCTTCGATACCATCAGGCTTACTGTTAGCATTTAGAGTGCCTACCACCAAAAATTCCATGGCAATGCCTTGATGTTGAGCTGCCTCTATCAGTGTTACAAATACTTCGCTGCCCTTGTGGAAATTGATGTCTCCCACCACTGCAACTTTGAGAGATTCTCTAGCAATGGGATAACAGTAACTACCATTCAGATAAGCCACACTATGAGGCTTTACCGTAATTACTCTATTGGACAAACGAGGATAGGCACGTAATAACAAATCCTGTGTGTTATCAGAAAAACAAACGACCTCATCCGCCTTTTCCAGCACATTCCCCCAACGGACACGCCACAAATCAATATCGCGCGACCGATACATACTGACTAACCCATCCTCAATATGAGGAAGACAAGTCCTGCATATCTCAATATCAGGAATGCCACAATGCTTTCTTCTGTAATCCAAAAGGAAATGAGAAGGGCAAACGGAAAAAAAATCATGTATCAGAAAGGTAAAACGTACTTGCTTATGTCCCAAGAAAGCTGCAAGCATATCCGGCACTTGTTCCGGATCAGGATACGATACACAGTTATTGAAAATTACCTCGGTAATCTGGCCACAATCTGTTAATTCTACCCAAGCTTCCCGCTTTACCATGAAAAGCCCAGACCTTCCTTCTGGCCGGAGTACTTGCAACTGGAAACTCAAGGTAACCGGAGAAAATTGCCAGAGCAATACAGTACGTCCTTGTTCAAGCAAAATACTTACTCGCTTCTCCCGATAATAATTAGCTCCTCCCCCCAAGGCATGATCCACAATCAATACCATATCACCAGGTAGATTGGTAAGAATCTCGGCCAATGTCTTGTTTCCCACTCGAGTAGCCATCAAAGCCGGTACATGTTGAAGCAACCGGTTCCAGATCAAACGCCAGTTGCCTCTTGCAAAATGAAAAAAAAGGCGATCTGCATAATGGCGCAGCAAAACCAGTTTCGATATTGCTTTTTCCTCGTGCTGAACCTCGGCATAGTAAGGAATTGGAGCCCGCAAACATAAACCATCTTCAAGTGTCATGGACAAGCTTACCGACACAGGGGTATCCCGGCGTCTGATTCCTCTATGTACAAAAAAGCCGGAATATCTGCCTAGTGCTGGATATAAAGCCAATACATCCGGGCGGCTTCTACCCATCTCTAGTGCCACCTTCTCTTCTTCGTCATCTGCAAAAACCAGCAAGATATTCAATTCCGATATTACTTGACCGCGGATACTTCCGCACCAACCGCTTGCCGATATCACGCCTTCGGCTAGAACAAAACGATCAACCGACCATTCAATTCCCTGATTTTTAATTGCCTTCAAGGAAGCATCTACAGATTGCTCATTCCATATAAAAGACAAATTACACCTTTTCAAAAAGAGATCCGAATTTTCCAGAACGAATAAGATACAAACTACACTTGAGAAATAATTACTTACAACCTCATTGTTCACTGCTGATCAAAATATAAATAATGCTGATTAGTAACACGATTTATTCGAATGAGATCCACTTTTAATTGAATACCCAATTAACATGGAATACTCCAAAAAATAACAAGACCAGAGTTCAGCACGTTTGGAAAACCTAGGAATGAATATAGGTTTAATATTCTCACGCAAGCTACTTCATCAGTCACGATAGCCTGACAGTTATCTTTTGTGTGATCATTTATTTTTTATGAGAAGCTTAACCGAACCCCGCAGCACACTTTCTTTTATAATCAAGGGCTCAACAGATCAAATAGGTTCCAACACTTCTACTCCCCGATTTTTGGAACCATACGTAATATCGTTAACAATTTATATCCTTTTGAAGCCCGGAGTTGCTCAAGTTTGGTAAAGCGTGAATACGCCAATTCTTCCGCTATTGCTTTTGCCTGCTCGGTACGCTCAAGTTTCTCAGTTATAACCTCAAGCTCGGCAAGGCGTGCATACGCCAGCTCTTCCGCTATTGCTTTTGCCTGCTCAGTACGCTCAAGCTGCTTAGCTAGTGTTTCCGGTTTTAACGGGGAATTCAGAGATTCCAGTGTTTGATGAAAGTTTAAAGATCCACCCATAACAGCAGCACACACGGTCGCATCCAAGCTTATATATGATTTGATTTCACTTTCGCTTTGCGAGAATCCCATCGCATCATAAATACTGAGCAACAATTCGATCACACTTAAATTGCTACCATTTTCCATGAGACCTAAGCGAGTTACCGAATTTAATAATTGAATAACCGCTTTAAAAACCAGATAACCAACAGGTATATCCTGGTTCAGTGCCCATTCTTTATCGATTAACCGCCATGACCCTTCAGAAGTAATCACAATGTTTTGCGGGATAGCATCAAAAAAATGCCCCGGCAACAAAATATCAGGAGAAACAATATTTTGTGAATATCCTTGCATACCGGCAAATGAAACAACAATACTCAAATAACGAGTCATAAAAGCCGCGACTTCTTCAATACACCATCCATCGCGACTAACAATAGAGATCAGTTCTTGGGATAAGGGCGTACCAAAAATATATTCTTCTACCTCGGGAATATCAAATTTCAACACTGTATTACGGTTGGTGTTAGGCTCTGGTGCCAACAGCCGATATCGGACTTCAACTTTCCCTTCTTTCGCTTTTAAAAACAGAGCTTCTTTGCAGAACTTCTTCAATCGCTCCGTTGTGAAATGCCAGGCAAGAATTATCGGATCAAGTGCCTGCTCATTGGCATTACCAGCCACAATGAGAAAAGAGTTCGATAAATCCAGAGCAAGACCATTACGTACCAAGGTCGGCCAAACCAGCTCGGGTGAGAAAGTCAGAACCGGCGGCAATTGTGGATCCTTACGCACACTTTGCCAAGCCAATGCAGCAGCATCAAATGCTTCGCAAGAAAAACCACCTTCCGTAACAATGGATAACGGTAATTTGTAATCTGGAAAAGGGGCAAGAAATTCGGATGATACAAACCCCGCCTGCTTTAGTAAATTAGTCAATACATTACGACCAAAGGTTTGTGGCTGATCTTTACGATAACGCTCCTCTATCCCGTACATAGGCTGACCAATGTGATCTTCGGGAGCACCAGCAAAATACTTGAGGCCAAGTTGATTTTCGATCGCAATAATCAGTTTTCCATTAGGTTTGAGAAATGACCTTGCTCGTTCAAGCATAGCTAACGTCGGATTTTCGCCAGCTATAAATAGATTTGCATATTCAAGAACACCGATAAGTGTAACGACATCAAATTGGTGGCCATACTGGAATTGTTCAAAACTGTCGCAAACTACAGTAATGTTCTGTAAGTCGCGTGTTCTGTTGCGAACAATAGCAGCCCGTCTTTTGCTGCCTTCGAGCGCTAGGACGTTCCCACCACTCTCTCCCAAGTAGCGAGTAATAGCACCGCATCCGGCACCAATTTCCAGAATATCTCCATGAAGCTTATTTTCAAAAGGACGAAGGATATTGGCTCTAGTACCAGAAAGGTGGTACAGCGATGGCCAGTCAGTGCAGTGCTGGCGTAAGTCGGTGGATAGAACCGTAATGTCACTTGCTTGCTCAATGATAGTGGCTATGCGTTTCTCTACCTCGTCACCATCATTGTAAGCAATACCGGTATAGCCAGGACGTAACCAAACATTGGTTATTTCATCAAGAATATAACCTGTTTCCGCTAAATAAAAATTCATAAGGATACTTTTTGGGCGCTTAGTTTTAGATCCAGGTCAGTCAGACCAAAGAATTTTGTTGAAGGGGCAATCTGGAGATGGATGGCATCATATCGCCGATCATGCGGGATAATTTCTTCACCTTGTCGAGTAGCGACTCCCAGTGAAATAAAATAATCACCCGGAGCAAGGCGGCAGATAAACTTAGCTTCTACCAGTGCAACTGTTCCTCTACAACCCAACTTTTTTATTTCATCCATTTCTAATGTTTCAGAATTGGCTCCATAGACAGTTACTCCTTCCTTAGTTTTAATGGTAATCCCCAAGATGGGATGTATAAGTGTCTCGTAAAACCTTATGGCAATAGTGAGCACAAGACTCTGTCCACTGGTAACGATGGAAGGATAAGGCTCGTTGCCGGCTGACAAATGAAAATCAAGAATTGCCGCAGTGCCGTCCCCCCAGCGATATTCGTGCTGGTTATAGCCCTCATGGGAAGCAAAGATATCATCCAGAAAATTAAGCTGTAAGTTATTGTTTTGTGCAGGCTGAATGGTAGTGGAAGAGATAGAAGGAGATAGATCTGAGCAATCTCTCCGTTCTTTTCCAAAAAGCAAATCCATGTACTGGTTTACTACATCGCGCGGTTCACCGTAACAAATAACATCACCGCTATTTAAGAGAAGGGCCTGGCTCGCATGGGTAACGATTTGTTCTGAGACATGGGTTACTAGCAAAATACTGGTTCCTTGCTCCTTTAATTGCTTGAGCCGTTCAAAACATTTGGCTTGAAATTTAGCATCACCAACAGCTAATGCTTCATCCACAATCAAAATATCTGGATCTACCTGTGCTTGAACAGCAAACGCCAGCCTTACCATCATTCCGCTAGAATAAGTTTTAACCGGCTGCTCAATGAACTCACCAATATCAGCAAACGCCGCAATATCGTCAAAACGCTGATCAATTTCTTCCTTACTTAATCCCAGCACCGAGGCGTTCATATAAACATTTTCGCGCCCGGTAAATTCCGGATTAAAGCCGGAACCCAACTCCAGCAAGGCGGCAATACGGCCATGAGTTGTAACGCTGCCAGAAGTAGGGCTGAGGGTGCCGCAGATCATCTGCAACAGTGTGGATTTTCCACTGCCGTTGCGGCCGATGATACCTACGGTTTCCCCTTTTTTCACTTCAAACGATACATCCTTGAGCGCCCAGAATTCTCTGAAGTATTGTGCGGGTTGTCGGCCAACAGCGCGTCGTAATCGAGGTAAGATGAACTGCTTGAGCCGATCACGCGGGGTATCGTAGATGTGGTAGCACTTGGAAAGATTGCTGACCCGGATGGCGATATCATCCTGTTCCTGGTTCACGGTGTCTTTATCGCTCATGCAAGCTGATTACTGCTGAAAAGATTACTCAAAATATTCGGTATTTGATGTGTGGTAATTCACATAATGCCGCGGGTTACGCGGCACTATTGTGCGATTGCAAAAATGCGCAGGCCGCATTTCAGAGTGGGTATTTGCGTGTAGTGAATTGTTTACCGCCGCGGCCTGTGGCCTTATAGCTAAGAACGAATACGCTCGTAATAAGTAACAATTTATTCAGCATTTTTCTGACTGATCGGGGATTAATTCTGACCGTGTTGAGATTGTTGATGGCTACTGATTCCATTTCCATATCAAAAGATTAACGATAACGCTATTTTTCTGGAGAATCCCCTGAGTTTTTATCCAAGGAAAGGCCGGATAAATCACCTCGTCTTTGCGTACACCGGAGCAATCCAGCCAGCGATTGCAAGGGGCTGGATTGCTTCGCTCTTTCAGGGCTCGTAAGGATGCGCACAAGGTACGAATCATGCGCTACTTGCCCGTGTCGCAGGCTGATGGACAAAAGCGTAACAGGATACAGGGCGAGGAACGTGCCATATTGTCATCTTCACGAGACCACAATCCGCGAGATCCGGAATAAAAAATCAGTCTGCGCCGCTAAATACTTCATCAACTGTCTGGGCAGTCAAAACCCGTTTTCCCCATATTAACAGCATTTGTGTGTCCGCCGATTCGATCCGATCGCGTATCGCGTCATTCACCGAGCCAAAACGTTGTTCCAATAAATACAACAAAAACGTCGATTCACCTTGCTGCAGCCCCATCAGTCTGCCTTTTTCGATGCCCTTCTCAATACCTTGCTCAATGCCTTCTTCAATACCCTGCTGTTTCCAGTCTTTGGTCCATTCCTTGACGCGTTCTGATAGCATATTGTGTGCCTCCTATAAATCATGAATTTCGTCGAAGCTGATGCCCGGCATTCTGCCAGGCAGAAATACCCGTCTGATCCAGACAGTAAATGCCCGTCGCAGTAATGTCTGTTCGGGAGATTGTAGCCAGTCGATCAGCGCTTGCAATACCGCTTTGACATCGTCCGGCGTGCGGCTGTTCTCCAGTCGGAACAGAGCAGCACTCAGGTTGCGCAATTCGGCCAGTTCGTGTTCCTGGTAGCTGCCTTCATCCAGCAGCAGGTAGATATACAGCCATTCGCCAGCCTGATCCTCTTTCCGGCGAAGTCGCCAGATGAATCGAGTCACCCGAGGGAACCACCCCCTCGGGTGCTCACGGAACCGGACGTGAGCGTCTCCACTCATCCGGCTCTTCCCATCGAAGCCTGCCCCCATAGCAGCGGCCAGTGTGCAAACAATCGCGTGTGCTTGCGTGCAATGCGTGCCAGCCAATGACTGGCACGCCGGCGATGCCCACGTAGTCGCTTGTACCTACGAGTTGCCCACAAGACCAGTTTGCGATCGATCCGCCTCAGGATCGGATATAACGCCGACTTATAGAAGGCGCCGTAGTAATTGATCCATCCCCGGATCGTCGCGTTGAACATGCACGCCAGATCATCCAGAGCCTTGTCGCTGCGCGTTTGCAGCTTCCAGCTCCGCACTTCCTGACGAATCGACTTCGCAGCCTTGGCACTGACCGCCGGACTGAAGTTGACGAAGATCTTGCCGTACCGATTCTTCGACAGACGTGGCCTGAACGTGAAGCCCAGAAAGTCGAAGCTGGTGTTCAGATAGTCCTCCCGCCGGTCGGCATCCTTGCAGTAGATCACGCGGGTCTTCTGCGGATGCAGCTCCAGTCCGCACTGGGCAAAACGCTCTCGCAGCTGTTCCATAAGCGCTTGAGCTTGGGCGTGGCTATGACAGGGGCAGACGGCATCATCGGCGTACCGCTCAAACGGTATCCCGCCCTGTTGCCGAACCATCCACTTGTCGAAGGCGTAGTGCAGGAACAGATTGGCCAGCAGCGGGCTGATGACACCGCCTTGCGGCGTGCCCCGGTCCCGTTGCTGCACCGTCCCGTCCGGCATCTGCACCGGCGCTTTCAGCCAGCGCTCGATGTACATCACCACCCAGCGTTCGCTGACGTGATGTCGTACCGCCCTGAGCAGC
>Ga0206103_101045_pt1 | contig 10342 bp, 12 predicted proteins | sample 1B5Ametagenome_FD_148638 | JGI IMG/M metagenome (GOLD analysis project Ga0206103, IMG submission 148638) | Enriched microbial communities from leaf-cutter ant dump, University of Wisconsin, Madison, United States - 1B5A | ecosystem: Environmental > Terrestrial > Nest > Insects nest > Nest dump... | reverse complement strand
CGAAGCCTAGAGCCCGGCGTCCTGTCTTCCGCGCCGCCCGCGCTCGCGTGTCGCTGCGAGTTGCAGGATGTCCACGGGGAAGGGTAGGTTGGGTGAGCCGCATTTCTGCGACGGGATGGAGAAGTCCGATGTCGGCCAACCGCAGCCTGGGTACGTTCATTCTCGCGCTCGTCTCCGCAGCGTGGTCGGTTTCCGCCATCGCGCAATCAGCGGTGGGGCGCGAGGTGCAGAACCTCGATTCCGCCATTCATGCAGAGGCCTGCCCGGGGAGCTGCGTTGACATCCTGCAGACGGAGAGCGGGCTCCTCCTGAAGGTCCGGAGCCCGGACACGGGGCAGCTGTTCCGGGTCGTGCCACTTGATCTTCCCTGGAACGCAAGCATCGGCCCACTCACGCTCCAGCACGATTCCATGGACGGCCCCGAAGGGCGGGGGGACTCAGGCGTTCAGGCCGATCCCGTGGCACTCCATGGAGGCACCGGAACGGTCGTCGAGACTGCGCCGTTCACGGAACCCGGTGGCAGCGGTGATCTTCAGGTCACCTATCATTTCGTCGACTCCGTGATGCGGGACGTCGTGGCTCGAACGTTCTACCACACGGGCTCCATGCCGAAATAGCTGCGCCCGGTGGCAGGGGGGCCGCTGGAGCGCGGTCCCGGTACGTGTCGCAGCGTGCGCGCTTCGAAGTGGGTTCACCTCGGGTGTCGGCATCACTGCAGCAGGGTGGCGACGCCTTCCGCGTTCTCCAGGTGCAGATGGTGCGTGCCGGGCAGGCTCGCCACGCGGATGCCGGCGACCTGCGCGGCACGGCGCGCCATGGTTTCGTCCGGGAGATACGGCGTGGCCGGCTCGGCCAGCACCAGGGTGGTCGGTGCCTGGATGCCACCGAGCATCGCCAGCACTTCGGGTTCGGTGAAGCGGAGCGGGCTGGCCAGTGTCAGGCGCGGATCGCTGGACCAGTTCCAGCCCCCCGGAACGGCCTTCACGCCGCGCGCAACGATGGCGCGGGCTGCCGCGCCCGACAGGCCGCTGGCCTTCATGCGCACGCCGACGGCTTCCTCCAGCGTGGCGAACACGCGCAGCGGGCGGCGCGAGGCGAAGCCGGCACGCTGGTCGAGGCCGGTGCGCAGGCGCTGCAGTGCCTCGTCCGGCGAGCCGCTGAGAGGCCCCAGACCTTCGATCAGCAGGAGGCGCGATACCCGTTCCGGATGGAGCGCCGCGTACAGGCTCGCCAGGGTGGCGCCGAGCGAGTGCCCGAGCAGGGTTGCCTTCGGCCAGCCGAAATGCGCGAAGGCGGACGCGAGGTCGTCGAAGGCGTCCACGTAGTGGTACCAGACGCCGGCCGGCAGGTGCGCGGAGCGGCCGTGGCCGCGCAGGTCGAGCGCGACCACATGCCACTGTCCGGCGAGGAGCGGGGCCAGTGCATCAAAGCTGCCCGCGTTGTCGAGCCAGCCGTGCAGCGCGAGCAGCGGCGGGTGCGACGGATCGCCCCAGCATTTCGCGGCCAGCTCCCCTTGCGGCGTGGCGAGCCTGATTTCCTCAGCGCCGCGCATCGCGCAGACGTTCATGGCGGCCCTGCACCGCATTCTGCTGGGCACTGGCGCGCTGCGCGCTCCATGCCGGATCGAACTCCGGCCAGCCCTGTCCCTGCCGGAGGATCAGGTCGGCCAGCATCGCGACGTGCTCGTCGCCCGCGTTCAGGGCCGGTATGTACTCCAGCCGCTCGCCCCCCGCGTGCAGGAAGCGTGCGTGGTTGCGGATCGCGATTTCCTCCAGCGTCTCCAGGCAGTCGACGGCGAAGCCCGGGCACAGCACCTGCACATGGCGGATGCCTTCGGCGGGCAGGTCGGCGAGGGTGGCTTCGGTGTACGGCTTGAGCCAGGCGGCGCGGCCGAAGCGCGACTGGAAGGCGACGATGACGGCCTCCTCGGCCAGGCCGAGGCGTTCGCGGAGCCGCCGCGCGGTGCCCTGGCACTGGCAGAAATAGGGATCGCCGGCCTTGAAATAGCGTTCCGGAATGCCGTGGTAGGAGAGCACCAGCCGCTCGGCGCGCCCATGGCGCTGCCAATGCGCTTCCACGCTTCGCGCCAGGGCTTCGATGTAGCGCGGTTCGGCGTGATAGTCCGCGACGAAGCGGAAGTCCGGCACGCGCCGCCAGTGCGCGAGCTCCGCCCCCACCGCGTCCAGCACCGAGCCGGTGGTGGTGGCCGAATACTGCGGGAACAGCGGCAGCACCAGCAGGCGCCGTGCTCCGCTGGCGGCCAGTTCGCGCAGCGTCGCGGCAATGCCGGGGTTCCCGTAGCGCACGGCATGGCGCACCATGATGGGCCCGGGGCGTTGTCCTGCGAGGGCCGCCTGCACGCGCTCCTCAAGCGCGACCATGCCGGTGGCGAGCGGCGATCCGGCTGCGGTCCAGATCCGTTGGTAGAGCGCGGCCGAGCGCGCCGGCCGCACGCGCAGGATGATGCCGTGGAGAATCGGTCGCCACAGCCAGCGCGGCATTTCCACGATGCGCCGGTCGGCCAGGAACTCGCCGAGGTAGCGGCGCAGCGCGCGTGGCGTCGGCGCGTCCGGGGTGCCCAGGTTGACCAGGAGCACCGCAGCCGAGGGCACCGCGTCGTGGCGATGGGGGGAGACTCCGAAGTAGCGCGGCATCGGGGCGGGGATCCGGGGTTTCTCGCGCGGCGTGCGCGTCGCGCGACATTGATTTAGACTGCCGTTGCCATCGCGGGGAACACCGCGAGGCGGACGGTTCGCCCATCAAGATAGCACGCTGCCATGCGCTTATTGCTCTGCACCATCGCAGCAGGGATGCTCCTTGCGTCCGTGGCCCTCGCGTCCACGGCTCCGGGCGGCTATGGCCTCGCCTTCGATACGCTCTATCGCATCGACGTCGAGCAGGCCCGCGCGCAGGAGGTCGGTTCGGCCGGGCGCGTCGGCGGTCGTCTGCTGGGCAACATCAGCGGGCTGACCACCACCGCCGATGGCGCGCTCTACGCGGTGACCGGCGGCAAGGATCTCAAGTGGCTGCTCGGCATCGATGCGGCCACCGGCGTGGCCACCCCGGTGGGCGACCTCGGGCTGGCGGGCCAGGGCAGCGGCCAGTACGACGCCCTCGACCTCAGCCTGGCGGCAGCGTGCAAGCCGGATGCGTTCTGGCTGGCCTCGGCGGCGGTCGATCGCCTCTGGCGGGTGGACCGGGCCACCGGCGCGACCACGCTGGTCGGCAGCACCGGCCATGTGATCACCGGCCTCGCGGTGCGCGACGGGATCCTCTACGGCGTGGGCGGCAAGGGCGACAACCGCTTCTACCGGATCGACCAGGATACCGGCGCGGCAACGGTCGTCGGCGCGCTCGGGCCCGCGCTGACGCGCTGGGTCAATTCCATCTCCATGTCGTTCGACGGCGACGGTGTCCTGTGGGCGGTGGTGAACTACGTGCCGCCACCGGACGACGGCGAACTGCCGGCAACGTGGAACGATCTCGCCCGCATCGATCCGCAGACCGGCCTGCTGACGATGGTCGGTCCGATCGTGGGACCGGAGTCGCTGCGCGAGATCGGCATGCGTGGCTTCACGCTGGGGCCGCCGGATTGCAGCGGAGCCGGTGCCGTGGCCGTGGCGCAGCCGGTCCCGGTCGATTCACGCCTTGCCCTTGCGGTGCTGGCGCTGGCGCTGGTCGCGGCGGCCCGCTTCGCCCGCGGGTGGCAGCGCGGAACGTCGGCCCGCTGAGATGTCGCACGTGGCGGCGCGGTGGTCGCCACGGACCTGAATGACGTGTTTTCCGCTTAACGCCAGGCCCGGCGGCAGCTGCTACCGTGGGCCGCCTTTCCGAGGAGTCGCACCGGCCATGCCACGCGTGAACCTTCTGTCCATTCCGCTGCTGGCCGGCCTTGCGCTCGGGCTGGTGGCCACCGCGCATGCCGGCGAGAAGCAGGTCGTACTGGCGGAGAACGCCGTGCGGGTGCTGGGCGAAGTGATGCAGGCGCCCGATGTGGCGATCCCGCGCGACCTGCTCGAGAACGCCGAGGCGGTCGCCGTGGTGCCGGACGTGATCAAGGCCGGCTTCATCTTCGGTGGCCGCCGCGGCAGCGGCCTCATCTCGGTCAAGACCAACGGCGTCTGGTCGAATCCGAGCTTCATCAGCCTGACCGGCGGCAGCATCGGCTTCCAGGCCGGCGTGTCCTCGACCGATGTGATCCTGGTGTTCCGCACCCGCCGTGGCGTGGACTCGATCGTCCACGGCAAGTTCACCCTCGGGGCGGATGCCTCCGCAGCCGCCGGGCCGGTCGGGCGTTCCGCGCAGGCGGCGACCGATGCCCAGCTCAAGGCCGAGATCTATTCCTATTCGCGTGCGCGGGGCCTGTTCGCGGGGGCCGCGCTGGACGGTACCGCCCTCACCATCGACAACGCGGCCAACCAGGCGGTCTATGGCCAGGGCGTCACGCCGCGGCGCATCTTCGAGGGTGGCGTGACCCAGGTGCCGGATGCGGTGGTGGAATTCCGCGACCGGCTCGAGGAGTACGGCGCCCGCTGATCGCAGCCGGACTGCTATGCTGGCGGATCGTACGCAACGGAAGTGGCCGGGCCGGTGCCGGGCCACCGCAGAGGTGGTGAAATGGGTGTTTTTAGCTTCTGGCATGGACTCATCGTGCTGGTGGTCGTGGCGCTGGTATTCGGTACCAAGCGCCTGCGCAACGTGGGCGAGGATGTCGGCGCCGCCATCAAGAGCTTCCGCAAGGGCATGCAGGACACCGATCCTGCCGAACCCACGCAGCTCAAGGCCGACCCCCCGGCTGGCGCACCGGGCGCGGTACCGGAGCAGCCGGCCCGGCCCGATCCGGAACATCGCGACTGAGTGGCGTTCGCCACCCGGGTGGCGATGCGGAACCTGCCATGTTCGATGTCGGCTTCAGTGAAATCGCGCTGATCGCGGTGGTCGCACTGCTGGTGCTGGGGCCGGAGCGGCTGCCGAAGGCCGCCCGCACTGCGGGCGCCCTGCTGCGCCGCGCCCGCGCCAGCTGGCAGAACGTACGCAGCGAGATCGAGCGCGAACTTGCGGCGGAGGACCTGCGCAGTTCGCTGCGCGAAGTCCGTCGGGCGGCCGATGTCCGGGCCGAGGTCGAGGCGGTGGCCCGCGAGGCCGACATCACGCGGGATGCGCCGGCGGCTCCGTCCGCCCTGTCGTCGCCCGGACAGAATACCCATGAGCGATCCTGAACTGCCCGCAGACGAGGGCGATGAGTCCTTCATCTCGCACCTGGTGGAACTTCGCTCGCGCCTGCTGAAGGCGGTGGCGGCGGTGCTGGTGGTGATGGTGGCGCTGCTGCCGTTCGCCAATCGCCTGTACGGATGGCTGGCATTGCCGCTGATCGAGCGGTTGCCGCACGGTGGCACGATGATCGCCACCGAGGTGGCCTCGCCGTTCCTGGCGCCGCTGAAGCTGGCGTTCTTCGTCGCGCTGTTCATCGCCATCCCCGTGGTGCTCTACCAGCTCTGGGCCTTCGTCGCGCCGGGGCTGTACCGCAACGAGAAGCGCCTGGCCATGCCGATCCTGGTGTCGTCGGTGATCCTCTTCTATCTCGGCTGCGCGTTCGCGTACTTCTTCGTGTTGCCGGCGGTCTTCACCTTCATGACCCACATCGCGCCGGCGGGCGTGGCGGTGATGCCGGACATCAGCCAGTACCTCGGCTTTTCGCTGGGGCTGTTCCTGGCCTTCGGCCTGTGCTTCGAGGTGCCGGTGGTGCTGGTCATCCTGGTCGCGGTCGGCGCATTGACGCCGGCGCAGCTGGCTGGCAGCCGCCGTTATGCCATCGTCGGAGCCTTCGTCATCGCGGCCGTGCTGACGCCGCCCGACGTGCTTTCGCAGGTCATGCTGGCGGTGCCCATGTGCCTGCTCTACGAGCTTGGCATCCTCGGTGCGCGCCTCCTCGTGCGGGGTGCCCGGGAGCCCGTCGCCACGGGCGGCAGCGGCGCCTGAGCGGAGCGGGGGTGACAAAGTGTCACAGGCGCGGTCAGACCGTGGTTTCCGGATGTGACTTGCATCACAGTTACACTTTGCGAGGCGCTCCATTGCGCCGGCATCCGCAGCAGGCGATACCGATAGATGTCCAAAAAGACCGGGGACCAAGACAGCGGACGCGATGCCAGCCTGCGCGTTTCGCGCCAGGTGCGTGACAGCCTGAAGGCCGCGGCCGCAGTGATGGGACGACCCCTCTACGACGTGACCAACGAGGCGATCACGCGCTACCTGGCGGAGCTGGACCTGGCCGACCCGCTGGCAGCGATCCGCGACGGCACCCGGCGGCGCCCCGGCGCCTGAGTCAGCCTGCCATGCAGGCGAGGTCGCGGAAGCGCCTCAGCAGCCTGCGTCCGAACGGTGCCGGCCGGGCCGCCTGGCAGGCGCAGCAGGGGCTGGTGCAGTTCACCGTCGACGGACGCTTCACGTAGGCCTGCATCACCGCGGCGCTGAATTCGGGGTGGAACTGGACGCCCCAGGCGTTGGCGGCGAAGCGCACCGCCTGGTGGGCGTCATGCGCCGAGCGCGCCAGCGCGACCGCTCCCGGCGGAAGCGCCTGCACGCTCTGCTCGTGGGTCGCATGTGCGCGAAAGTACTTCGGCGCGGCATCGAACAGGGCGTCGCTGTCCGCCGTCGGCAGGCGCTCGACCTCGACGGTGCCGACTTCGCGCCCGCACGGATGGCTGGCGACGTTGCCGCCGAGCGCGTGCGCGAGCAGCTGGTGGCCGTAGCAGATGCCCAGCAGCGGGAGGCCGGCGGCGACCGCCTCGCGCAGCCACGCCGCGGTGTCCTCGCTCCAGTCCAGGCGGTCGGTGACCATGGCGCCCGAGCCGGTCACCAGTGCTCCACTCACGGTTCGCGGATCCGGCAGCACGCCGCCCTCGTGGACGCGCACCACCTCGATGGCGTCGCGACGCAGGCCGAGCCCATGGCGGATCCAGTCGGGAAAGTCGCCGTGGCGGCGCAACGCCGCCAGGGTGTTTCCGGTCTGCACGATCAGCATGGGCCGGCCCGGTTCAATCCACGGGGGGGAGGACATTGAGCACTTCCTGGATGGTGGTGAGGCCGCGCGCGACCTGCGCTGCGGCCGAGGCACGCAGCGGCCGCATGCCTTCCTCGTGGGCGGTGCGGGTGATGGCGGCCAGGTCCATGCGCGGCTGGATCAGGGCGCGGATGGCGGGGGTGACGCGCAGCATCTCGTAGATGCCGGTGCGGCCAAGGAACCCGGTCCTGCGGCATTCGAGGCAGCCCTTGGGACCGAAGCCGGGGGCCGGCGGCGCCAGCGGCCAGCGGTGGGTCAGGGCCGCCCAGGCAGGCACGTCAAGCGGGATTTCGCTCTTGCAATGCGGACACAGCGTGCGCACCAGGCGCTGCGCGACGATGCCGGCGAGCGTCGATTGCAGCAGGTAGTGCGGCACGCCGAGGTCGAGCAGGCGCGTCAGCGCACTCGGCGCATCGTTGGTGTGCAGGGTCGACAACACCAGGTGCCCGGTCAGCGAGGCCTGCACCGCCATCTGCGCGGTCTCCAGATCGCGGATCTCGCCGACCATGATGATGTCCGGATCCTGGCGCATCAGGGTGCGCACGCCCGCCGCGAAGTCGAGGTCGATGGCGTTGTGCACCTGCATCTGGTTGAACTCGGGGCTCACCATCTCGATCGGGTCTTCGACCGTGCACACGTTGATGTCGGGCGTGGCCAGCACCTTGAGCGTGGAGTAGAGCGTGGTGGTCTTGCCCGACCCGGTCGGCCCGGTCACCAGCACGATGCCGTGCGGGCGTTCGACGAAGCTGCGCCAGGTGGTTTCCTCCTCGGACGAGAAGCCGAGCTGGCTGAATTCCTTGACCACGATGTCCGGGTCGAAGATGCGCATCACCATCTTCTCGCCGAAGGCGGTCGGCATCGACGACAGGCGCAGTTCCACCTCGCGGCCGCCGGCCGAACGGGTCTTGATGCGTCCGTCCTGAGGCCGGCGCTTCTCCGCCACGTCCATGCGGCCGAGGATCTTGATGCGGCTGGTGACCGCGGTCATCACCGGGGTCGGCAGCTCGAACACCTTGTGCATCACGCCGTCGATGCGGAAGCGGATCGGGCTGGTGTCGCGACGCGGCTCCAGGTGGATGTCGGAAGCGCGCTGCTCGAAGGCGTACTGCAGCAGCCAGTCGACGATATGCACGACATGCCGGTCGTCGGCGCCGACCTCGCCGGTCTTGCCGAGTTCGACCAGCTGCTCGAAGTTGAGGATGGCGCGTCCGTCGCCGGGATCGTTCTTGGCGTCGCGCGCGCGCTGGATCGAGCGCTGCACGCTCCACCACTCCGCGAGGTAGCGGTTGACGTCCACCGGGCTTGCCACCACGCGCTGGATGTCGCGGCGCAGGATGTGGCCGAGGTCGGCCAGCCAGCGCGTGTCGAAGGGCTCGGAGGTGGCAAACACCACCTGCAGTTCGGAAACCGCCACCGGCAGGATGCGGTAGCGCTGCGCATAGGCATGGCTCACCACCTGGGTGACCGCGCCCACGTCGACCTTCATCGGGTCGATCTTGAGGTAGGGCAGGTTGGCGTGCTGCGCCAGCCATTGCGTCAGCACCTCGAGACTCAGGGGCTTGCCGGGATGCCGCCGGTCGTCCAGGCGCAGGTTGGCTACCAGCGCCAGCGGATGCAGTTCGGTGCGCGCGCGCGCCGTGCGCACGTCGGCGCGGACGCGGCGCGCATCGGCCTCCTCCAGCACGCCGTCGGCCACGAGGGCGGCCAGCGTCTCGTCGAGTTCCAGGCGCGCGTGGCGGCCCAGTGCCGTCGGCGCCTCCGGCACGGGGCCGCCCGTGCCGGGCATGCTGGAAGGTCCGGGTTCCATATCGTCGTTATACTAGCCCGCTTTTTCCTCGATACCGTGAGCGGCAGCATGCCCGGGCCATCCTTCCAGGACATCATCCAGATATTGAACCGCTACTGGGCGGACCAGGGCTGCGTGCTGTTGCAGCCGCTGGACACGGAAGTGGGCGCCGGCACCTTCCATCCGGCCACCTTCCTGCGTTCCATCGGCCCCGAACCCTGGGCCGCGGCCTACGTGCAGCCGTCGCGCCGGCCCACCGACGGGCGCTACGGCGAGAACCCCAACCGGCTGCAGCACTACTACCAGTACCAGGTGGTGATGAAGCCGAACCCTGACGACATCCTCGCCCGCTACATCGGTTCGCTGGAAGCGCTCGGCATCGATCCGCTGGTGCACGACCTGCGCTTCGTGGAGGACAACTGGGAATCGCCGACCCTCGGCGCCTGGGGCCTCGGCTGGGAAGTCTGGCTGAACGGCATGGAGGTGACCCAGTTCACCTACTTCCAGCAGGCCGGCGGTCTCGAATGCCGCCCGGTGACCGGCGAGATCACCTACGGGCTCGAACGCCTGGCGATGTACCTGCAGAACGTCGACAACGTGTACGACCTCGTGTGGACCCATGCACCGCACGGTACGGTCAGCTATGGCGACGTGTTCCACCAGAACGAGGTCGAGCAGTCCACGTACAACTTCGAGCATGCGAACGTGGAGAAGCTGTTCGCCTGGTTCGATACCTGCGAGGCCGAAGCGCTGCGCCTGGTCGAACTGGGGCTGCCGTTGCCGGCCTACGAGCAGGTGATGAAGGCCAGCCATACCTTCAACCTGCTCGATGCGCGGCGCGCGATCAGCGTCACCGAACGCCAGCGCTACATCCTGCGCGTGCGCGCGCTGTCGCGCGGCGTTGCCGTTGCCTACCACGCGCAGCGCGAGAAGCTCGGATTCCCGGGACTGCGCAAGGCGCCGACCGCTGCGTGAGCACGACCCACAACCACGACGGCGTCATGCCCGTGAGCGGCCTCCGCGGAGTACCCCGGATGGCCGGCGCACGGGCATGACGGCAAACCACGAAGGCTGTCGCCATGAGCCAAGAAACCGCCTCTCTCCTGATTGAACTGGGCACCGAGGAACTGCCGCCGAAGGCGCTCGATGAACTGGCCGCGGCGTTCGCGGCGAGCGTCCGCGAGGGACTGGTCAGCCGCGGCATCGAGGCCGATCTCGCCGGCATGCGCGCCTATTGTTCGCCGCGACGCCTGGCCGTGCACGTGCCGGCGGTGGCCGCGCACCAGCCGACGCGGACATCCGAGGTCCTGGGGCCGTACGTCAACGTCGCGCTGGACGCGGAGGGCGCGCCGACCCGCGCGCTGCTCGGCTTCGCCACCAAGAACGGCCTGGAGGTGGAAGCGCTCTCGCGCGTCAGCGATGCCAGGGGCGAACGCTTCGTGGCCCGCAGCGAGAAGCCGGGCGAGGCCACCGCGGCGCTGGTGCCGGCGATCGTG
>Ga0206103_101043_pt1 | contig 10362 bp, 8 predicted proteins | sample 1B5Ametagenome_FD_148638 | JGI IMG/M metagenome (GOLD analysis project Ga0206103, IMG submission 148638) | Enriched microbial communities from leaf-cutter ant dump, University of Wisconsin, Madison, United States - 1B5A | ecosystem: Environmental > Terrestrial > Nest > Insects nest > Nest dump... | reverse complement strand
CGCCGCGAGTTTTCACGGCGCCGATCTCGGTGATCTGGCACGTGTGTGGGGAAGCGCCGGTGGTCTCGAGGTCAACGACCACGAACGTTGTGGCATGAAGTGGCTCGCCGATGTCGTCAAGACCCAATTGCACGCCTGCAAGCGCAGGAGCGATATCGGGGGAGAGGTGGGCCATGGCGTGAACGCTACGTCACGCGTCCGACATGAGGCTGTCCGTCGCGATGTCAGTGCCCCTCGTTAGCGTCGTTGTTATGAAAATTGATTGCGCGACATGCACGGTACGCGGGCCGGCGTGCGGCGACTGCGTCGTGAGCTTTTTGACGATTCCGCTCAGGCCTGGCCTTGTGGAGGTCTCCGATGAACAAGCCTCAGCAATGGCTGCACTGGCAGACGGCGGTCTTGTCCCTCCGCTGCGCTTAGTAGCTCCCCACGAGCGCGCGTCCTAGAGTCCACCGCCGCACCACATGTGCTTGGGCGGCTTTGGTGGCTATTCCTGACCGGTGTAGAGGCTTTCGATCCGGTCAGCGTATGCAGCCATCACGCGATCGCGCTTGAGCTTGAGTGACGGCGTGAGGAAGCCATTGGCCACGGTGAAGTCATCGAGAACGATCGAGTACTTGCGGATCGACTCAGCTCGTGACACCGCGCTGTTCGCGCGCTCCACCGCACGGTCAAGATGTTCGCGCACCATGGGGTCCGCAGCAGCTTCTGCCACGGACATTGCGGGCTTGCCCTTGCCGTGCAACCAGCCAGGGAGCGCCTCCGCATCCAAGGTGATGAGTGCGGCGATGTACGGCTTGCCATCGCCCACAACAACGCACTGCGAAATGAGCGGATACGCACGGAGCCGGTCTTCAAGCACTGCAGGCGCGACGTTCTTGCCTCCAGCCGTCACAATGATCTCTTTCTTGCGGCCGGTAATCGTCAGGTAGCCGTCTTCGTCAACCGTGCCAATGTCTCCCGAGGCAAACCATCCGTCAACAAACGCAGCCGCTGTGGCGTCGGGGTTGTGGTGGTAACCGGAGAACAACTGGTCGCCGCGCATCAAAATCTCGCCATCGTCGGCGATCTTCACTTCAAGACCAGGCAAGGGTGTGCCAACCGTGCCGATCTTTGACAGAGCGGGGCGGTTCACCGTGCAAGCGGCGTTGTTCTCAGTGAGGCCATAACCCTCGAGCACGGTGAGACCGAGGCCGCGGTAGAAGTGGCCAAGACGGTCACCGAGAGGTGCTGAGCCCGAAATCGCCCAACGGGCACGCCCGCCCAGCACCGTGGAGATCTTCTTGAGCACGAGTGCGTGAGCAATCCGGTGGCGCATCGCGAGCAACGGGGACACCGGGCGGCCGGAGTCGAGGGCCTTCGAATAGTCGATCGCTTGCTTCGCAGCCCAACGGAAAATCTTCACCTTGCCCCCAGCGGCGGCCTTCTGCTCGGCGGAGTTGTATACCTTCTCGAAGACGCGGGGGACGGCGAGCACGAGCGTCGGCTTGAACGTACCCAAGTAGGGGACCAACTTGGCGGTGTCGGGGCAGAATCCCACCGTCGTACCCGACGCGATGAGAGCCACCTCCACGAGCCGCGCCAGCGAGTGGGCGAGCGTGAGGAAGAGCACGGTCGACGCGCCAGGCTCGAACAAGATGTCGTGCAGTTCATCCTGAATGCCAGCGACGTGTCGCGTGTACGAGAACTGAGTGAGCCGCACTCCCTTGGGACGTCCCGTGGTCCCCGAGGTGTAGATGATCGTCGCGAGGTCGTCGTGACCTGGTGCGGTCCGACGCTGGGCGAGAGTCTCGTCTGGCACCCGCACGCCATCACTCACGAGCACATCGAGCGCTCCGTTGTCGATCACCTCGATCGCGGTGAGCGGCGACTCGGAATCTGATGCCACCTCACGGGCCAACGCGGCGTGGGCCTCGGTCTCGACAAAGATTGTTTGGATGTCTGAGTCTGAGGTGATCCAGTCGATCTGCGAGGCGGAGGACGTGTCATAGATCGGGACGGGCAGAGCGCCCGCCGACCAGATCGCCAGATCGAGGACAGACCATTCAAAGCGCGTGCGACACATGATGCCAACGGCCTGGCCGGGCTCGATTCCGCGTGCGATCAGGCCTTTTGCAACCGCTTCCACCCGCTGACGAAACTCATCCGCCGTTACATCGATCCAGTTGTCATGCGCATCGGTGTACCGCGCCACCACCTTGCTCGGGTCGAGCGCCCAGCGGGCGTAGACAAGTTCCATGATGTTGCGCGCATAGGACGATGTCACGGCTGCCTCCATTGGCAAGGGGAGAGGTTGTGGTCACGATACCCTCGTCCAAGACGTTTTCCATCCATTTTCGTAAGGGGCAACAGTGGACGCCGTAGGAGTGGACATCGGTGGTACGAAGATCGCCGTCGGTGTGGTTGATCCGTCGGGGAGGATTCTCACTCAGGTGCGCCGTCCCACGCGGCCCGAGGACCCCGCGAGCATTGACGCGGCCATCGCCGACGCCGTTGCCGAGGTCGCTGCCCAGTACGAGATCGGAGCGGTCGGCCTCGCTGCAGCGGGCTTCGCCAGTTCGGACCGCAATCACATGACCTTTGCGCCGAACATTGCATGGCGGGAGTACCCGCTCGGCGACAAGGTGCGAACGCTCCTTGGCCGGGACGACGTCGTGGTGGTCGTGGAGAACGACGCGAACGCTGCTGGTTGGGCCGAGTACGCCTACGGTGCGGGCAAGGGCAGCCGCACCATGATGATGCTGACGATCGGTACGGGTCTCGGTTCGGCGCTGGTGGTCGATGGAGAGCTCGTTCGCGGCGCTTATGGCTTTGCCGCCGAGCTGGGACACCTGCGCATGGTGCCCGGAGGTGAGCAGTGCGGCTGTGGCCTGCGTGGCTGCTGGGAGCAGTACGCATCGGGATCGGCGCTGACCCGTGAGGCCCGCCGCGCTGTCGTTGCGGACCCGGTTCGCGGAGGTGCGCTTCTCGAACTCGCCCAGCGCGACGGCGGTGAGGTGAAAGGTCCGCATGTGACGGAGGCAGCGCTCGGAGGCGATGCGTTGTCGATCAAGCTGCTCGCGGACCTCGGCCGCTGGATTGGCGAGGGCTGTGCCCAGATGTCTGCAGTGCTCGACCCCGAGATCTTCGTGGTTGGTGGTGGGGTCATTGAAGCCGGTGACCTCATCCTCGAGCCCGCCCGCGCGGCGTTCACCGAGAACCTCACCGCACGCGGGCATCGGCCCGTTGTTCCGATCGTGGCTGCAGACATGGGTAATGACGCCGGAATCGTTGGCGCAGCGGCGCTGGCACGCGAAGCGGTCCCGCTCGTCCCCATTGCGTCGTAGCCTGGAACCGAGGAGACGTATGTACTACAGACTGTTTAAGCACGTCCTGCTTGGTCCCGGGCTCAAGGTGTATTACCACCCGTGGGTCGAGGGCGCCGAACACGTGCCAGCGTCGGGCGGAGCGATTCTGGCCTCGAACCACCTCTCGTTCTCGGACTCGATCTTCCTGCCGCTCGTGTTGCCCCGCAAGGTCGTGTTCCTTGGCAAGTCCGAGTACTTCACCGGTAAGGGAGTCAAGGGAGCGGCAACGCGAGCCTTCATGCAGGGCGTCGGGACCATTCCGGTGCACCGTGGGGGAGGGCGCGCGTCGGAAGCTGCGCTCCGGACCGGCATGCAGGTCCTCAATGGCGGAGAACTACTTGGCATCTATCCGGAGGGCACCCGCAGCCCCGATGGGCGGCTCTACCGCGGAAAGACCGGCGTTGCCCGTCTCGCAATCGAGGCTGGGGTGCCCATCATTCCCGTTGCGATGATCGGCACCGACGTCGCGCAGCCCGTTGGCAAGCGCGTCCCGTCGCGCACCGACATCGGTGTGCGTATCGGTGAGCCGATCCACATTTCGGCGTACCAAGGCAAGCAAGAGGACCGCGACGGATTGCGCGAACTCACCGACCGCGTGATGAAGGCGATTCAGGAACTCTCGGGCCAGGAGTACGTTGATCGCGACTCCGCGCAATATAAGCGTGAACTCGAGCGCAACAAGCGCGCCGCAGCGGTCTCGGAAGAGGCCGACGCCGAATAGCGCATCGCGTCGATCGTCCCGTCGGGTCGCACAGGACCTGGGGCGTCCGTGGCTTGCGCTCCCACCCCTAGAATGAGCGGGAAACTTCTCACCTGAAAGGCCTTACGCATGTCTGTTCGTCGCGTTGCCCTCCTCACCGCCGGTGGCTTTGCTCCCTGCCTGTCGTCCGCCGTTGGTGGGCTGATCGGCCGGTACACCGAGATTGCTCCCGAGGTGGAGATCATCGCTTATGAGCACGGCTACTGGGGCCTGCTGCTTGGTAAGAAGATCACGATTACCGACGCCGTGCGCGAGAAGGCGGGCATCCTTCACGAATTCGGTGGCTCGCCCATTGGCAACTCGCGTGTCAAGCTCACCAACGTCGCAGACTGCGTTAAGCGTGGCCTCGTGAAGGAGGGGGAGAACCCGCTCCACGTCGCTGCCGAGCAGCTGAAGGCGGACGGTGTTGACGTGCTGCACACGATCGGTGGCGATGACACGAACACGACGGCTGCCGACCTCGCGGCGTACCTGCACGAGAACGGCTACGAGCTGACCGTCGTGGGTCTGCCCAAGACGATCGATAACGACGTGGTGCCCATCAAGCAGTCGCTTGGCGCATGGTCGGCGGCTGAGCAGGCCTCGCTCTTCGCTCAGAACATCATTGGTGAGCACCGCTCGGGACCCCGCATGCTCATCGTCCACGAGGTGATGGGCCGCGCTTGTGGCTGGCTCACGGCAGCGTCGGCGATGAAGTACCGCGCGTGGCTCGACACCCAGGAGTGGGTGCCGGAGATCGGTCTCAGCAAGGAGCGTTGGGACGTCCACGCGGTCTACGTGCCCGAGGCGGCGATCGACCTCGATGCAGAGGCGACGCGCCTCAAGGGCATCATGGACTCGGTGGGTAACGTCAACATCTTCCTCAGCGAAGGTGCTGGGGTTCCCGAGATCATCAAGGAGATCGAAGCGTCTGGCGGAACCGTTGAGCGCGACCCCTTCGGTCACGTCAAGCTCGACACCATCAACCCTGGCAACTGGTTTGCAAAGCAGTTCGCTGAGCGGCTCGGTGCCGAAAAGGTGATGGTCCAGAAGTCTGGTTACTTCTCGCGCTCCGCGAAGGCGAACGCTCAGGATCTGCGCCTCATCAAGTCGATGACGGACTATGCGGTTGAGTCGGCGCTGCGCGGTGTCTCGGGCGTGGTGGGCCACGATGAGGAAGATGGCGGTCGCCTCAAGGCCATTGAGTTCCCGCGTATCGCCGGTCACAAGCCCTTCGACGTCACCACCCCGTGGTACACGGAGATGGTGGCGGACATCGGTCAGTCATGAAGACGACCGATGAGGCTCTTGCGCGCCTAGGCGTTGACGACTACCTCAAGTACGAGGCGCTCCAGCAGCCAGAATGGCCCGACGCCCAAGCCCTTGAGCGGGCAACACAGCGCCTCAAGAAGGTGCCGCCTTTGGTATTCGCGGGTGAGGCTGACGTGCTGCGCGGGCATTTGGCTGCCGCAGGACGGGGCGAAGCCTTCGTCTTGCAAGGCGGCGATTGCGCAGAGATTTTTGCCGACGCGACGGCCGACCGCATTCGCAACAAGATCAAGACGATCCTGCAGATGGCCGTGGTGCTCACCTACGGTGCGTCGACGCCGGTGGTGAAGATCGGTCGTATGGCGGGGCAGTACGCGAAGCCGCGCTCGTCGGCGCTTGAGACGCGAGAGGGAGTGACGCTGCCGGTGTACCGCGGCGACATCGTCAACTCCTTCGCCTTCACCGAAGAGGCACGCACACCTGACCCCGAGCGTCTCCTTGAGGCCTACCATGTGTCGGCCTCCACGCTGAACCTCATCCGGGCATTCACGACTGGTGGCTTTGCGGATCTGCGTCGTGTGCACCAGTGGAACCGTGGCTTTGCGGCGAGCCCGGCATATGCGGCGTACGACGCGATGGCGGGGGAGATCGATCGGGCCGTGCGCTTCATGGAAGCCGCTGGCGGTGATTTCGAAGCGCTGAAGACCGTTGAGCTGTTCTCCAGCCACGAGGCCTTGCTTCTCGACTACGAGCGGGCGCTCACGCGCATCGATTCACGTTCGGGACTTCCGTACGACTGCTCGGGCCACTTCTTGTGGATCGGTGAGCGCACACGGCAACTCGATGGCGCGCACGTCGAGTTCTTGTCGAAGATCCACAACCCCTTGGGTGTGAAGTTGGGTCCCACGACGTCTGCTGCGGATGCGATCGCACTTGCGGAGAAGCTGAACCCCGACAACATCGAGGGTCGCCTCACCTTCATTTCACGCATGGGGGCGGACAAGGTTCGCGATGTGCTGCCCGCAGTAGTGGAGGGCGTTCGCGACGCCGGTGTCAACGTCACGTGGCTCACCGACCCGATGCACGGCAACACCTTTACGTCAGAGTCGGGTTACAAGACGCGCCGCTTCGAGACGATTCTTGACGAAGTCAAGGGCTTCTTTGAGGTCCACCAGGCACTTGGCACTGTTCCGGGTGGTCTCCACGTTGAGCTCACTGGTGACGATGTGACCGAGGTGATGGGGGGCACGGCAGAGATCGCCGATGAGGGCCTCGCGATGCGCTATGAGACCCGGGTGGACCCGCGCCTGAACCACGAGCAGTCACTCGAGATGGCCTTCCTTGTGGCCGAGTTGCTTAAGCAACGTGCTCAGCCGCCGCTCGAGGATCTGGCCTTCGACGACTAACAGCCGCAGCGGGTTGCTACTTGCGCAGGCACGTCATTGCGACAGTGGTGCCCATCTCGACTTGTGACTGAGGCTCGGGATCCTGGCTCAGAATCTGCGCATCATCGTCACACGCCCCGCCACCGACCACGTGCCGGAAGCGTGGCTCGAGACCAAGAGAAATGGCCTCTTGGCGAGCCTCTGACACGGTGTCAAGGCGGAACTCGGGCACCGTGACGATGGGTTTGCCAATCGACACCCAAATCGTCACGGTGGCGGTGCGAGTGGTGCCGGCACCCGGAGCGGGGTCCGACTGGTACACCTCGCCGCGTTCGACGTCGGCAGAGCGGCCGTTCTCGATGATGACGTTGAGCTTGTACTCGTCGAGAACCGCGCGGGCTTCGGACTCGGAGGTGCCGATGATGTCGGGCATCGTGATGGGCTGAGGGCCATCCGAGATCACCAGGTTGATCGCGGAGTCGTGTCGCACCGAGTCATTCGCAACGGGGTCGGTTGAGAGTACTTCGCCAACGGGGGCGATGTCGGAATACACCCGCTCCTTTGACCCAATCGCAAAGCCAGCGTCCTCTAAGGTCCTGATCGCGTCTCCTTCGAGAATGCCCACCACGTTGGGAACGGTCGTCATGCGTGGGCCCTTGGAGACAATGAGATTGACGTCCCCGCCCTTGAGAATTTGAGCTTGAGCGTCTGGATCCGTACGAATCGCGATGTCCTCGGGAACCGTATCTGAGTGCTCGGACAGCACGTGCACGATCAGTCCCGACTGTTCGAGGATGAGGCGGGCAGAGGCCGTGCTCTCGCCGGCCACCGGCGGCACTGTGGTGTACGCGCCAGGGCCCTGCGTGTTGTACCACCAGCCCGCAAAGGCGGCGATGACGAGCAAAGCGCCAACAAGCGCTCCCGCCCACAAGCCAATGCGACGGCGATCCTTCACGGGCTCGACCGCTTCGGGATCATCATCAAGCATGATCTCGGCCTCAACCGGGATGAATCCCGACTCACCAAGGCCGATGGGAAGTGCAATCGTCGAGCTCGTCGGCACCGCATCAATGACGTCGGTCTTGTCGGAGGCGATCGGGATCTGACCCGATGGTGGCTCCCCACGGCGATCAAGGGTGGGGTCGTCAATCATCGCGCGCGTTTGACGGAGGATGCCCAAGGCTTCGGCCGCATCGGCGGGCCGCGCTAACGCGTGGCGGGCAGTGAGGCGGGCAATGAGCTCGTCAATCTCTGCGGGGAGCCACGTGACAAAGGTTGAGGGGGCCGGAACGTCTTCATGAACGTGGCGTGCCGCAATGTCGATCGCGGATGAGCCTGTAAATGGTTGCCGGCCGGTGAGCATCTCGAATAGCAGCACGCCAACCGCGTAGACGTCGGAACGGGCGTCTGCGTCGCCGTTTTGCACGAGTTCGGGAGCGAGGTATGCGACGGTTCCGAGCAGGGTTCCTGTTGACGTCGATGTCACCTCGGTCACAGCGCGGGCGAGCCCAAAGTCAGCGAGGCGTGGACGCTTGTCCTCGTCGAGGAGGACATTCTCAGGCTTCACATCGCGGTGGACGAGATTCTGACGGTGGGCCGCCGCAAGGGCGTCGAGCACTGATTCCGTGATGCCGAGGGCTTCGCCGACGGGGAGTGGTCCTTCTCGGTTCAAGTAGGCCCGCAGGTTCCCGCCCTCGACGTACTCCATGGTGAGGTAGGAGATCTCACCATCGGTGCCCTGGTCGTAAACGCGCACCATCCCGGGGTGGGTGAGCCGGGCAGCTGACTTCGCTTCACGCCGAAACCGGGACGCAAACTCGTGACGCTCGGACTGTGATCCGAGCGTCGTGTGCATCACCTTGACCGCAACCTGCCGCTCGAGGCGCTTATCGAAGGCGATGTAAACGGTGGCCATACCGCCCGCGGCAATGCGTTCGCGCACCTCATAGCGACCGTCGATGAGACGGCCCAAGAGAGGATCGATGAGCGTCTCGGCCACCTTCCCATCATAGGTGGCGCCCTGTAACGAAGGGGGCGTCCCCACGCCGGTGCTCACCTACTCGAAACGGCTCATGAGCGTGAGCACGGAATCGACGTACTGCACGGTGTCAGCGTTCATCCCCCGGTTCCTCACCGACCGTTCCCCCTGGTAATAGCTGGCGATTGCCGTCTCGACGTCGTTGCGTTCGAGGAGGTGACGGAGAATCGCGACCCCGGCCTCCACGTTGTCATAGGGGTCAAGGAGGTTAAGATCGCGCCCCACCATGCCCGAGGCCCACTCACCTGAGGTGGGTATCACCTGCATGCAACCAATTGCGTTGGCAGGGGAGACCGCCCGCTGATTGAAGCCCGATTCCTGGTACGCGACGGCTTGGGCGAGCACGGGGTCAACGTCCATCCTGATGGCGGTGTCGATGACGAGCTGCTGCATGGCATCGCGGCTTGGCACTGCCATCGCATTAAGCGTTGCCTTATTGGTGTTCGCGGCGGCGACGACGTCCGTGGGGTAGGTCCGGCCAAGGAACGTATCGCCCACCAGGCCGGTGATCTGGGCGGGCACCTGGATGCGCTGGCCAATGCGGATGAGCGACGGGTTTGTCAACGAGTTGAGCGCGACGAGCGCATCCACGGTGGTTCCGTGATGCGTCGCAAGGTCCCATAGGGTGTCGCCCGGCTCCACAATGTGCGTGGTTGTCGATGGCAACGCGGCCGACGCTGTGGGCGCCATCGCGCCAGAAGCGGGGATCGTCAGGCGCGCACCAATGCGAATGAGATGAGGGTTTGCGAGCCCGTTCGCCGCGACAATCGCATCGACGCTGACGCCGTGCTGCTGGGCGAGGTCCCACACGGTGTCACCTGGTTGCACGACGTAGTCGTCAGCATGTGCCGGAACGGCACCTAACGTGAGGGCGACGCCACCGAGGGTTGCCGCAGCGGCGCGTACGCCGAGGGTTCTGCCTTTCATGTTGTTCACCTCTCGATCTGTGGCCAACGATGCTAACGAGACCAATGTGACAAATGGGACTAATGCGACTGTAGGTCGAGATTGGCCGCAGCACAACCCGAACAGCGATCGCTAGGCTGGCGCAGTGAATGAGTGGATGACCGTCCCCGAATATGCCGAGGCCCTGCAGATTTCGATCTCGCAGGTGCGAGAACTGCTGCGTGAACGCCACCTCGTAGCCGCACGGCGCGGTGAGAACAACGCGCTGTATCTGCCAGCTGGACAGCTCGTCGACGGTGAAAACGGACCCGAGATTCTGGCGACCGTTCGCGGCACGATCATTGTGCTCGCGGATGCGGGGATGTCCGACACCGAGATTGCCGAGTGGCTCGTCACCGATAACGACGAACTGGGCGAAAGCCCTCTTGCCGCATTGCGGAGTGGCAAGCGTGCGCCCGTCAGGCGCGCGGCTCAGTCACTCTTCTAGTCCCACTCGTCACCCAACTCGCTCATCATGCAACTCGCTCGAGGATGTCATCAACGAGCCTGTTGAGGAGTGCACCCGAATCATCCGCGGGCGCCAGCGCAGTCAATGCGGTCCGAGCCTCCTCGCCATACCGCGCGATATCGGCCTCCACGGCGGCAACTGCACCCGACTCGATGACGGCGTCGATCGCC
>Ga0206103_101041_pt1 | contig 10379 bp, 17 predicted proteins | sample 1B5Ametagenome_FD_148638 | JGI IMG/M metagenome (GOLD analysis project Ga0206103, IMG submission 148638) | Enriched microbial communities from leaf-cutter ant dump, University of Wisconsin, Madison, United States - 1B5A | ecosystem: Environmental > Terrestrial > Nest > Insects nest > Nest dump... | reverse complement strand
GGACAGAGGGCCTTTCAAGGACACCGGGTCCGGGGGACGAGCGGACCGGCCGGCATGGGACAGGCGAGACAGGGGCAAGGACAGCAAGGATGACAGGCATGAAACCGGCCGCGGGCCGCGGTTCCACGAGCGGAGGCGGCGGCAAGCCCGAAGGCCTCGGCCCGACCTCCGAGATCGGGCGCAAGCTGAAGCAGTATTACGACGAGCTGGTGTCCGACGACGTGCCGGACCGCATCATGGAGCTGATGCGCAAGCTGGAGACCAGCGAGAAATCCGAACAGGAAACTCCCAAGGGTGGCCGATGAGCGAACCAGCCGCCTTCCGCGACGATCTCGTCAGGACGATCCCCAGCCTGCGGGCCTTCGCCATCTCGCTGGCGCAGAACAACGATCGCGCCGACGACCTAGTGCAGGAAACGCTCGTCAAGGCGTGGGACAAGCAGTCGTCCTTCCAGCTCGGGACCAACCTCAAGGCGTGGCTGTTCACCATCCTGCGCAACGAGTTCTACTCACAGATGCGCAAGCGCGGCCGCGAGGTGCAGGACAGCGACGGGCTGCTGACGGCGAGCGTGGCGATCCATCCCGGCCAGCAGGGCTCGGTCGACCTCAAGGACTTCCGCAAGGCCCTCGAGACCCTGCCGGAGGACCAGCGCGAGGCGATCATCCTGATCGGCGCCTCGGGCTTCTCCTACGAGGAGGCGGCCGAGATCTGCGGCTGCGCGGTCGGCACGATCAAGAGCCGGGTGAGCCGCGCCCGCACGCGGCTGCAGGACATTCTCGGCATCGAGGGCGACGGCGACTTCGGTCCCGACGCGATCTCGGCCCAGGTGCTCGGCTCGACGGCGGCGTAAGCCCTACGGCGCGGACCCAAGCGGTCCGCGCCCGATCCTTTCCGAAGATGCTAGAGCGGTTCAAGTTCTCACAGAATCGGCAGAACCGCTCTATCTCTTTGTATTTGCCGCATTTCCGGACGCAAAACCGCTTCGCACTTTTGCTGGAAATGCTCTAGGGAGGCCGGCGGCTCAGCCGGCCATGCGGCGGCGCGCCACGGCGCGGCCCAGCGCCTCGACGAGGTCGCCGCCCGCATAGGGCTTGCCGATCACGGCGATGCCGGGAAACTCGTCGAAGATCTCGTGACGGTCGACATAGCCGGTGGCGAAGACGAAGGGCATGCCGTTCTCCTTCAGCCGGCGGGCGGCTTCCACGGTCGGCACGCCGCGCAGCATGACGTCGATCACCGCGGCGTCGTGGGCGTCCGCCTGGACGCCGCCTTCGCCGAGCTGCGACAGGTCGTGCACCACCGTCACGTCGGCGGCGCCGGCATCGCGGCAGATCTGCTCCACGTCGAGCGCGATCAGCGCCTCGTCTTCAAGCAGCAGCACGCGCAGTCCGTTGAGCGGCAGTTCGGACAAACAGGAATCCCCCGTGAAAAAGGCCTCGCATCTTTCACCCATTGATGTCAGCCCGGACCGTCGCTGTCCTTAACATATGACAGGTGCGGACGGCGATCGCAGCGGATGCGCATGCGCGCGGGCGCGGCGGCGAGGACAGCCCGGCCGGCCGTGATTTTCCGGCTGGACTCGGGCCGGCAAAGGCATTTTCATGATGGCGGTTCCCGACCCTCGCGGCAGCGGCGGAACCCGCGGGCGGAACCGAACGCGCTCCGCCCTGTTGATGAGGGTCCGCAACCAGAGGAGTGTTTCATGGCCACCGCCCCCCGTCCCGGCAAGAGTGCCGCAGCCGATCCGAGAGCCGCAGGCGACCCGAAGGATACCGCGCAGGACCTCGCCGCAGACCTCGCCCTTCTGCGCGAGGACGTCGCCAAGCTCGCCGCCCAGCTCCAGGCGCTGGGCGAGCAGTCCGTCCGCACCGCGAAGCGGGCCGCCAGCGAGAAGGTCGAGCAGCTTCGCGCCCAGGGCGAAGCGGCGATGAGCGACCTGCGCGGCAATGCGGAGGAGCTGGAGGAGCAGCTCGTGGCGCGGGTGCGCGAGAAGCCGATCACCTCGCTCGCCATGGCCGCCGGCCTCGGCTACCTGCTCGCGCTGATCATGCGTCGCTGACGCCCATGCTGTTCAGCCTCATCGCGTCGGTCGTGACCGCCGAGGCCGCCGAGGCGGCCGGCCGGGCGCGCAGCAGCGTCGTGGCCTACGTGGCCGGCGCGATCCTCGCCGTCGCCGGCATCGGCTTCCTCGTCGGGGCCGGCTACATCGCGACCGCGCGGCGGATCGGCGACCTCGAAGCCTGCCTCGCCTTCGGCGCCGGCTTCCTGGTGCTGGCCATCCTCGTCGTCGTCATCCAGCGGCTGGTGTCGCGCATGCGCGCCCGGCAGGCGGCGGAACGGCGCCGGCGCGAGCTGGCCGAGATCGCGGCGGCCGCGACCGCCGGCATGGTCGGCTCGAAGGGCGGCGTGTTCACCGGGCTCGCCGCCTCGCTGCTGACCGGCTTCGTGCTCGGCCTCTACCGCGAGAACAGGCGCGACCGCGACTGAAGCGCGGTCGCGCCGTCCGGAACAAGCGGCCGGCGCGCGCATTAGTCTCACGACATCAATGGCACAGGAAGGACCGGCCCGGGCGCGGCCGGCGCGAGGCTATGGCAAACGGCGACGACAGGCAGGTTGAGCTCAATCCCGACCGGGCGAGGCAGGGCAGGCCGGGCTGGCCGGTGCTGCGCGTGCAGGTTGCCGGCCTCGTGCTGGTCATGATCGTGTGGGGGCTGGTCGAGATCTACGGCGCCTACATCGCCCCGCCGGCCTCCGAGCAGGTCGGCGATCCCGCCACGGTGAACCGTCCCAACGCCGTGGAAGGCAACGTTCCAGCCGACAACAACTGACGCGGCCGGGCCGGTCCTTATCCGGCTTCCTTTTCCGCCGGCAGCAGCACGTTCAGCGCGCGGGGATGGATGACGATCTCGGTGCTGGCTTCCAGCGGCAGCAATTCGCCGTCCATGGCGCACTGGAACCCCCGGGCGGCCCGGTCGACCCGCAGCACCACGCGCGGCGCAGTGTGCATCTCGATCGCCGAATCCTGTTTCCAGCGGCCGGTGGCGATGCTGAGCAGGATGCGCAGGATCTCGCCGCCGCGATGGGCGCGCGCGATGTAGACGCCGAGCTCGCCGCCGTCCGGCCGCGCCGCCACCGGCAGCGGGCCGTCGCCAAAGACGTTGTTGCTCACCGACAGGCTGGAGGCCACGGTCGCGATCTCGGCCGACGGCAGTTTGAGGCGGAAGCGGATGCGCGGCGGCTGCACGACGGTCGCGACCGCCGCCACCATCGAGGCGCGGATCTTGCCCGGCCGGGAGCTGTAGTTCATCTCCTCGCGGCGGCGGATCAGTTCCGAATGCATGCCGACCGAGAACTGGTGGACGAAGGGCCTGCCGTTGGCGGTGGCGATGTCGACGGCCCGCGCCTTGCCCTCGGCGAATGCGGCGACGGCCGCCTCCAGGTTGAGCGGGATGCCGAGGCCGCGGGCGAAGAGGTTCATCGTGCCTGCCGGCAGGATGGCGAGCGCCTTGCCGGAGCCCATCAGCGCGGCGGCCGCGGACGAGATCGTGCCGTCGCCGCCGCCGGCCGTCACCACGTCGATGTCAGGCGCCTGCGCGGCCTCGGCCAAAGCGTCGGCCACGGCGTCGCCCTCGACGAGGCGGAAGCGCGCCTGATGGCCGGCCGCTTCGAGCGTCCGGCGGGCGGCGTCGGCGAAGGCCTCGACGTCCATCGTCCGCAAGGTCCCGCCGCCGCGGTTGAGCACGCCCTGGAAGCGCATGTCACGTCCTTTCCGGTGGCCGTTGCACGCCGGCGCGGGCGCGGCCGCGCGCGTTTGCCGCGCAGCCGGCGGAAACGTCACGGCGGCGCTTTCGTTCCCGCAGCGGAAACCTGCCGCGGAACCGGAACCAGATGTGGGCAAGCACGTTGTCCGATGCGAGGCCGCACCCTCGCCTTCCCTGTCACGTTCGGACGAGGGCGCGGCCGTGCACCAGGAATAATGCACAAGGAGATGGTAACATGATCCGCAAGCTCTTGGCGACTACCGCCCTTGCGACGCTCGTCGCTTCGGGCGCCTATGCGCAGGACGCGACCCAGCCCGCCCAGACCGCCCCGTCGACGACGCAGGCTCCGATGAGCCAGCCCGAGACGCCGATGGTGATCAAGGCCGAGGGCAACCTCGCCAGCAACGTGATCGGCAAGGCCGTCTACAACGGCACCGGCCAGGACGCGAAGAAGATCGGCTCGGTGAACGACCTCGTGCTGAGCCCCGACGGGCAGGTGCAGGCGCTGGTGATCGGCGTCGGCGGCTTCCTCGGCATCGGCCAGAAGGACGTGGCCATCGAGTACAACCTCGCCAAGTGGGAAGAGCGCGACAACGACCGCTGGCTGGTGGTCGAGACGACCGCCGAGGCGCTGAAGGCGCAGCCGGAGTTCGACAAGCAGGCCTACCAGCCGATGCCGGCCGACGCGGACGTGGCCGAGACCAAGCCGGCGACGGCCGAGGATCTGGCCAAGGCGCCGGTGGAGTCGGCCTCGACCGAGCAGCAGCCGGCGGCCGACAGCAACCAGATGATGGCGGCTGCGCCGACCACCGACCAGCCCGCGGCCTCGACCTCTACCGAGCAGACGGCGCAGGCTCCGGCCACGACGACCGACGGCACGGCGAGCCAGGACCAGACCGCCTCGACCGAGCAGAAGCCGGCCGACCAGGCTGCCTCGACCGACCAGACCGCTGCCGCGGACCAGAAGCCGGCTGACCAGGCCGCTTCCGGCACCGACCAGCAGACGGCCCAGGCGCCGACGGCCACGGACAACGCGACCGACAACACGCAGACGGCCGCGATCGACCGCTCGACGCTCAAGGATCAGCCCATCGACCAGATCCGCGCCGACGACTTCATCGGCACGACGATCTACGGCGCCGACGACGCGAAGGTCGGCGAGGTCGGCGATGTGGTCCTGTCGCAGGACGGCAAGGTCGACGCCGTGCTGGTCGATGTCGGCGGGTTCCTCGGCATGGGCGAGAAGGAAGTCGCCCTCGGCATGGACAACCTGCACTTCATGACCGACGAGAACGGCAAGCTGTACCTCTACACGAGCCTGACCAAGGACGCGCTGGAGGCCCAGCCGGCCTATGAGGAAGGCTCCTATGCGGACAACCGCGACAAGATGCGGATGAACGTGCCGGCGGCCAACTGAGCCAAAGACCCGGACTTCAAAGAAAAGGCCCGCGCTTCGGCGCGGGCCTTTTTCGTGAACGGGTTCGCGAATTGCGTTCAGCATCGGTTGACACTCCATCCGCCCGGCGCGACCTTTCCTTCGCGGCGGCGCAGGCCCAGATTGAGCCTCGGAAAGCGGCGGGAAGGCCGCCGCGCAAGGAAGGAGCAGAACCATGCTCGACCAGATCAAGGGCCTGCATCACGTCACCTCGATGGCGCGCGACGCCGCGCAGAACAACGCGTTCTTCACGCACACGCTGGGGCTGCGCAGGGTCAAGAAGACGGTCAATTTCGACGCACCCGACGTCTACCACCTCTATTATGCCGACGAGCTCGGCCAGCCGGGCACGGTGATGACCTATTTCCCGTTCCCGCACATCGCCCGCGGGCGGCCGGGCACCGGCGAGGTCGGCACGACGGCCTTCGCGGTGCCGGCGGGCGCGCTGTCCTATTGGGAGGAGCGCCTGGCGCAGCACGGAGTAGGCGGGCTGAAGCGCGAGACGCGCTTCGGCGAGAACAGGCTCGACTTTTCCGGCCCGGACGGCGACGGTTTCGCGCTGGTCGAGGTGAGGGACGACCCGCGGCCGGTGTGGACCGGCGGCGGCGTGCCGGCGGAGAAGGGCATCCACGGCTTCCACTCCGTGTCGATGCGGCTGCAGGACGGCGGGGCGAACGCCGAGCTGCTGAAGTTCATGGGCTACGAGCAGGCCGAGCAGGCCGGCAATCTGCGCCGCTTCAGCGTCGCGGGCGGCAACGGCGCCGACACGGTCGACATCGAGACGCTGCCGATGGTCAATCCGGCCCGGCAGGGCGCGGGCTCCGTGCATCACGTCGCCTTCGCGGTGGAGAACCGGGCGAAGCAGCTCGAGGTGCGCAAGGCGCTGCTCGACACCGGCTACCAGGTGACGCCGGTGATCGACCGCGACTATTTCTGGGCGATCTATTTCCGCACGCCGGGCGGCGTGCTGTTCGAGGTCGCGACCAACGAGCCGGGCTTCGACCGCGACGAGGACACGGCGCATCTCGGCGAGGCGCTGAAGCTGCCGACCCAGCACGCGCATCTGCGGCCGTGGCTGGAGAAGCACCTGCAGCCGCTGGAGGCCGGGGAGGCCGTGTCTTGAGCCGCGATGCCTATGTGCACGCCGTGGAAGGGGCGGGCGCCGGCAAGCCGCTGCTGTTCCTCTTCCACGGCACAGGCGGCGACGAGACGCAGATGCTCGGCCTCGGCCGCGCGGTGGCGCCCGGTGCGGCGCTCGTGGCGCCGCGCGGCGACGTGTCGGAGATGGGCGCGTTGCGCTTCTTCCGGCGCGCGGCCGAGGGCGTCTACGACATGGACGACCTCGCCCGCGCCACGGCGAAGATGGCCGGCTTCGTGCGCGCCCATGTCGAGGCGGCAAGGCCGGCGGCCGTCATGGGGCTGGGCTATTCCAACGGCGCCAACATCCTGGCCTCGACATTGTTCGCGGCGCCGGAGCTGTTCGACGCGGCGGTGCTGATGCATCCGCTGATCCCGTTCCAGCCGCAGATCGCGGGCAGCCTCGCCGGCCGGCGCATCCTCGTCACCGCGGGCGAGCGCGACCCGATCTGCCCGCCGCATATGACGGCACGGCTCGAAGCGTGGTTGCGCGACGCGGGCGCCGACGTCACCATGGTCCGCCATCCGGGCGGGCACGAGATCAGGCCGGAGGAGATCGACGCGGCGCGCCGCTTCCTCGCGGCCGTCGCAGCAGGGGAGAAGCAGGCATGAGCACGGACGGGATCACGCACGAGGACAACGGCTCGAAGGGACGCTACGTCCTGTCCGGGCCGGACGGCGCCGAGGCCGAGATGACCTACACGCGCACCGGCGAGCGGCTGATGATCATCGACCACACCGGCGTGCCGGACGTCTTCCGCGGCCAGGGCGTCGGGGCGAGGCTGGTCACCCGCGCGGTCGAGGACGCGCGCGCGGCCGGCATCAAGATCATACCGCTCTGCCCGTTCGCGGCCGCGCAGTTCAAGCGCCACCCGGAATGGGCGGACGTCTGGAAGAAGTAGCGGCGGCGGACCATATGGACGGTGCGGCACGATCCGCGGCAGGAGGCGGCATGGCCAGCGACGACATCGACATCCGCCACGCGGAAAATGGCGGGCGCGGCGCCTACACGGTCGCCCTGGCCGAGGGCGAGCGGGCGGAACTGACCTATGCGCGCGTCGCGCCGGACCACGTCGTGGCCGACCACACCTACGTGCCACGCGCCTTCCGCGGGCAGGGGATCGCCGAGCGGATGGTCGAGCGGCTGATCGCCGATGCGCGTGCGGCCGGAACGAAGATCACGCCCGTCTGCTGGTTCGTCGCCGGCGAATTCCGCCGCCACGGCGCGGAGTGGGAGGACGTGCTGAAGCGGTAGAAGCTGGCGATATCTGGAGCGTCGAAGAAATTCGCGCTATGATTCAAGGATGTCACCAGCGGAAATTCGCAAGGAAAAGATCAAGCTTCAGGCCAATCTGCTGAACGGTCTGGCCATCGGCATCGTCCTCATCGGCACATTCACGCCGATTACGCACTCGGTCTACGATCCCAGCATTGCCGCATCGGCATTGGGCCTGATGGCTGTCCTTGCCATCATTTGCGTCGCGACCGGCGGCGCCCTACATTATCACGCGTTGAGACGGCTCGATGCTCTTGAGGAGCAGGACCAATGACGATCTATAACTATCTCGTCGCGCTGCTGCCGCTGGTCTGCATTGCCGTCCTGGCCGCCGTGGTGGTCAGGTTCCCTATCGACTCACCCCGCAAGGGTCGTCTGCACCCGGGCGAATAGGCGTCGCTCACCACTTCACCGGCTCGCCCGGCGCGGAGGGCTCGATCGCCAGCGCGTGGAGGCCGGCCGCGATCTCGTCGGCCAGCAGCTCGTTGACGCGCCGGTGGCGCGCCAGCCGGCCCATGCCGGCAAATTCGGCGGCGACGACGCGGATGCGGAAATGCGTCTCGCCGGTGCCGTCGAAGACGCCGTGATGGCCCGAGCCGGAATGGTGGTGGCCAGCGTGGAGATGGCTCTCGTTGACGACGGCGAGCCGTTCAGGCTTCAGCGCCGCCGTGAGCTTGGCCTCGATCGATTTCTGGATGGACATGGGCGCCTCTTCTCCCCATATGGGGGACACTCCCGCGATTCAGGTCATGCCCGCCGGTTAGGTCGAACATCGGCCGAATGTCAATTCTTGTATCGACGGGCGAAGCGCCCATAATCCGTTTCACTGATTTGCGCAGCCGGAGCCGATGAAGCCCAATCCGAACTACTTCGAGAAGATCCGCGTGCGCCGCGATCCCGAGGCGGAGCTGAAGTCGCACGCGCCGCGCTGCCAGTGGGACGGCTGCGAGGAGGCGGGCACGCACCGCGCGCCGGTGGGCCGCATGCGGGAAGGCGAGTATTTCTGCTTCTGCTTCAACCACGTGCGGGAATACAACAAGAATTTCAATTATTTCTCGGGCCTCGGCCACGAGGACATCGCACGCTTCCAGAAGGAGGCGCTGACCGGCCACCGGCCGACCTGGCGGATGGGCACCGGCGGCGCGCGTTCCTCGCCCGACTACGCGCAGGCCCGCTCGGGCAGCGCTTCCTACTACAGCCGCACGCGCGACCCGTTCAACTTCTTCTCGTCCCGGCGGGCCGAGAACCCGCGCGAGCGCAAGCTGAAATCGCTTGAGGCCAGGGCCATGGAAACGCTTGGCCTCGGCATCAGGGCGACTGGCGCCGAGATCAAGGCGCGCTATAAGGAACTGGTGAAGCGCCACCATCCCGACGCGAATGGCGGCGACAGGAGTTCGGAAGAACGTTTTCGCGACGTGCTTCAGGCCTACCGCGTGCTCAAGCAGGCAGGGCTCTGCTAGGCAAAAAGCCGTCAGGTCGCATGTTGCCCGGGCCGCCCGGTCTGGTAGATACGCATCCGGACATTCCGACAGCATTGCGGGCGGGGCACCCGGCCCCGCGCTTGGAGACATGATGAACAAGGTCGATCGCGACATCGCCAATCTTCCCGACACGACGGTGTCGGTGAAGGACACTTTCGGCTTCGAGTCCGACATGGTCGTTCCCGCCTATTCGGAGGCGGACGGGCACGTGCCGGACGTCGACCCGGACTACCTCTTCGACCGCCAGACCACGATGGCGATCCTGGCCGGCTTCACCTACAACCGGCGCGTCATGGTGTCGGGCTATCACGGCACCGGCAAGTCGACCCATATCGAGCAGGTCGCGGCTCGCCTCAACTGGCCCTGCGTGCGCGTCAACCTCGACAGCCATGTCAGCCGCATCGACCTCGTCGGCAAGGACGCGATCGTCGTCAAGGAAGGCGTGCAGGTCACCGAGTTCCGCGACGGCATCCTGCCCTGGGCCTACCAGCACAATGTGGCATTGGTCTTCGACGAGTACGACGCCGGCCGGCCGGATGTGATGTTCGTCATCCAGCGCGTGCTGGAATCGTCGGGCCGCCTCACGCTGCTCGACCAGAGCCGCGTCATCCGCCCGCACCCGGCCTTCCGCCTGTTCGCCACGGCGAATACCGTTGGTCTCGGCGACACGACCGGCCTCTACCACGGCACGCAGCAGATCAACCAGGCACAGATGGACCGCTGGTCGATCGTCACCACGCTCAACTACCTGCCGCACGACAAGGAAGTCGACATCGTGCTGGCCAAGGCCAAGCACTACCGTACCGAGAAGGGCCGCGAGATCGTCAACAAGATGGTGCGGGTCGCCGACATGACGCGCTCGGCCTTCATCAATGGCGACCTCTCGACCGTGATGAGCCCGCGCACGGTCATCATGTGGGCCGAGAACGCCGAGATCTTCGGCAATGTCGGCTTCGCCTTCCGGCTGACCTTCCTCAACAAGTGCGACGAACTGGAGCGGTCGATCGTGGCCGAGTTCTACCAGCGCGCCTTCGGCGAGGAACTGCCGGAAAGCGCCGCCAACGTGGTGCTGGCTTAGTCGGCTGGGCAAGATGGCCGGACCCGGAGACAATACACGCAACAAGCCGAAGACCGGCACCGAGAGCGACGCCTTCAAGCGCGCGGTGTCGGTCTGCGTGCGCGCGATCTCCGGCGACCGCGAGATGGAGGTCGCCTTCTCCAAGGAGAAGCCGGCGCTTGCGGGCAACCGCATCCGGCTGCCCGACCTGCCGAAGAAGCCGGGCGCGAAC
>Ga0206103_101036_pt1 | contig 10456 bp, 4 predicted proteins | sample 1B5Ametagenome_FD_148638 | JGI IMG/M metagenome (GOLD analysis project Ga0206103, IMG submission 148638) | Enriched microbial communities from leaf-cutter ant dump, University of Wisconsin, Madison, United States - 1B5A | ecosystem: Environmental > Terrestrial > Nest > Insects nest > Nest dump... | reverse complement strand
GGTCCACTTGACGCTGTTGGATCCGGCCATTGGCCAGGCCGCCGTAGAGTGCTCGGATCCGGATCCGGATGCGGATGCGGATGCGGTCAGGTTAGTGACAGCGTTTAGTCTCGCGCTAGATCATCCGCTCTAGCGCGTCGCAGTCGTTCTCTCGATCACCGTCCATCCCGGGCAGGGCTCCAAGTCGCCAGTCGACGGGTGCTTACGTACTGACGGGGCGCTTGTGAACTGCGCGGCGATGGCGGAGTCCTCAACCAGGATCAGGATCGACAAAGTAATCGCCGCTGGAAGCCACCCGATCCGATTCTGAAATCGCTATGGAAGTCTCCATAGCCACACTTATTCGCCCGATCCGTAGTCAATCTCGAATTCCGCAGGTAAGTCGCCGTGGATTCCCATCACATTTGCGAGGTCGGCAATCTCCCGGATATACAGTTCTGGGACGGGTGCCTCATCTTCCACGAGAGCGTGCGCCATCCATGTTAGTGCAACCCCATACTCCCCATGCTCCACGAATTCCTGAATCTGAGCGACGTCCGAGTCGGCCAACCACGCAGTGACGGACAGCAGGAGCGCCCGAAGACGAGTCTCCAGCGCTCCGTAGTCAAGTTCCTCGGTCCTCATGGGCTCCTCGGCAAGTTAGTGGGGTAGCCGGTAATGATTTCTCCATTCTTCGTAACGACTCGAATCACGACCCCGTCAACTTCGCCCACTGCAATTGTGCTGCCGCCACGGCCAGGACTAAAGGTGGACTTCGGGTTCGTTACTACGTCGGAGATCGCGTCCATGACCTTATCGGCTGACCAGCGCTGAGGGAACGGAGTCTTGCCTGGAAGGCCTGGCCACAGGTGCCCTCCACCGGTGGCATCGCCGTTCAATATGTGATTCGTTCTCGACGGACTGGCGAGGTTGACCAGGCCATCTGTGCTGTGTGTGGCACGGGTTCCGTTCTGGCCTATTGCGTGTGTGGCGTCGGTTGTTTTGGTGGTTGCTTTGGAGGTGGTAGCGAGTGCTCGACCGGAGAGTGCGGCGATCCCTTCACCGACGAGGACGAATGACGCGGTGACACCAACGGTGCTTCCAATCCAGCTGGAGTACTTGAACGTATCGTAGTCGCCCCAGATGGGGATGGCCGGTATTTGTGGGACGGGGTTGCCGCTGATGTGCATGTAGGCCATGCCGCCAGCCGATGTCCACATCCCACCGTTGATTTCCGATGTGACCGCATTGATGAACCCACCGACAAAGTTCACCTCACCCTTGAAACCAGTGACAATCACCGGCTCGTACGCAGACGAGGCTGAGCCCCCACCGCTTGCCCTGGCCGGCGGCACCACGTTGCGCGACCGGGAGGGTGGTTTGTAGGTCGTCGTGGCCTTACCGGGCGCGGGTGCGGCAGAACTGGTGCCCTTGTAGTAACTGGTCAGACACTTCTGCTCCGCACTACCTGACAGCCCCGAGCACGCAGCAAACAACCCACTCGCATCGGTGAAAGCAACAGGGTTGTTCTCCCCATACCGATACGCATCAAGGGTGCGGGGATCGCCCGGGTCCATCAGCGGATCCGGGGACAAGAACCTCAACAGCTCGGGGTCGTAGTAGCGGGCATTCAAATACGTCAGGCCCGTGTCAGTGTCTTCTACCTGACCCAGCCAACCCCGATCAATCGCAAGGTCACCCACACCACGCTTAGCGCCATACGGGGTGTATGCGGCACGCTCCACACCGTCAGCATCGGACTCGGTGGCGCCAGCAAACCCACTCGACGCAGCGTCGTCCGTGTGAAGAGGCACGGACACCTGTGCCGAGCCCTGCAAGTCCCCGAGCAACAACGACCACACCGGTGTGCCACCATCTGTGACGGTCACGGTCGCCACAGTGGCTGACCCAAATGATACAAACCTTGTCGCGGTCGCACCCCCCGCCGCACCCGGTGCAGTGTCATCGATCTGCACGTCGCCCACGTATACGGTCACAGCCGTAGCCGACGCTGACCCAGTCAGGTCGCTCACTTGAACCTGCGCGACCCGCTGACCGGAAGCGTCATAAATGTAGATCCGTGCCCCGCCCGCACCATCCGTGGCCACAAGATTCGACGACGCATCCCACACAAGAGCCAACCCGTCACCGTCACCCACGCGCGACGTCATCCGACCGGCCCCGTCATACCCAAACGTGCGCTGCGTCACCACCGGACCCGGTACGTCCCCCGCCTCCAGCACAACCTCGATGCCACCGACAAGGAAAACCTCCCCAGCACCAGTCGTGTTGCCGAGCCCATCGCCCTCATCCACACGCAACGACACAACCAGCTGGGACGCATCCAACACACTGTCAAGCTCCAGCGTCACCACAAACGGTGCAGGCAAATCCTCGCTGTCAACCACACTGGCCAACGAATCCGCACCCGACACCGTGGCCGACACCGCTTGAGTGCGATCCTCAGCGTCGGAAACCTCAACCGTGAGCGTGTCCGTTGCATCCAACGCGACCTCGCCCGCGTACACCTCAACCTCAACACTGCCCTCAACCCCACCACCAACAGCAAAGGTGCGCTCAACACCTGTGGAAGCGAAGTCGACTCCCGAACCGGCAAGACGCAAGAAGCCGTCGGATACTTCGACATATCCATCCGATGAGTTGCCATCCTCATCCATCTCGGCCCAGTCGCCATCAAAGCCGTTGCCACCGGCGTAGTAATTTGATGTGAAGTCGTCGTCAATGGAGCCAACCGCCGGGGCTACGGGTAGTTCAGTAACGGCCTCAATCTCCGTTGCGGCGGCAGGCGATGAGCCTTGATATCCGTACGTGGATGTCTTTCGGTTCCACTGGTCGACCACCTGTTCGATACGTCCCGTGTGCGAGTACGTGTACGCGGCGGAGTAGTTCAGTTCTGCAACGGTACCAACGTCCGGAACTGAGGGCGCCTGTGGTGCACACGTTCCTCCTTGAGTCCATGCCGCAGCGAGCCGGTTGAAGCCGTCGTAGGTGAAGCACTGCGTCAATCCAACAGCACCGTCCGCGATCGAGTTCACCCGGCCATATGCGTCGCGGCCGTAGTTGTCGGCTTGCACGGTGACGCTTCCACTCGGAGCATCGAATTCAGCGCCAATCTGTGCGATGGCATTCCACGCTTCGTCCCACACATAAGAGCGCACGACGCCATTGCCGTACGTGCGGGATGTCATTCGCCCGAGCGAATCGCGTTCAACGTCAGCGACCAGCGTTCGGGCTTGCTGGGACCCTTCTTGGACGGTGAGGTCGGTGAGTCGACCCAATTGGTCATACCCGTTGAGAGTTGTCATTTCGTCAAGGCCACCGATCGAGTCACCGGTAAAGGCCTGAGCCCGGCCATAAGTGTCATATGACACCGTCGCCCGGTACGTGGCTCCGCTCATGTCGCCCAACAACGGGTTGACGGGGAGCGCCGTAGTAACCCCGGTCGAACGCCCAAGTGCGTCGTAGTGCATCGTCTTAGCAGTGGTGAATACGTCGACAGGCGTAGTTGACGTGTGCGACTCCTCGAACAGAGCACCGGCCCACGCTCCACCGCCCACTGGCGCCCGGTCATAGGTCCAACTCGTTGCGCTGTGCAATGTCAGCGTTTGGGCAGTACCGGACGTGATCGTGGCGGTCACCCCATTTGGGGCCGGGATGGCGCGCAAGGTCGCATCTCCGCCATACACATAACGGGAGATCGTTCGCCCGAGTTCGTCATACTTGAGGATGGTGGCGCCTGTCGCGTCATTCTCAATTCGGTTCACCATGCCCGCGTCACCGTAGGTGTAGGTCGTCGTCCCAGCGTTGGGGTCAACGAGCTGCACCTTGCGACCGCCAAGGTCTGAGAGGAACACGGTGTCGTTACCTTCGTCGTCTGTCACAGAGACACGGGCGTACCCCACACCGGCAGGAGAACCTGCCTGCGCCACGTCCGCCGCATTCAATACTTCGTACTCGTATTCCGTGACGATGCTGTCGAACTGATCTGTCGCCGAAATCTGCTCGTGTCGAACCGTTCTGCCGAGTGCATCGGACGTGACTACCGTCTTCGCTCCCGTTGGCGCCGTTGTCGCGGTGACGAGCCCGAAGAAGGCGGTCTGGCTCTGCGACTGCAACCTCGTGCCGTCGTAGACGCGGGATGCGGTCGGGCGACCCGCCCAGTCGAACGACGTTTCGACGCGGTCACGGTCGATCAACTGGCTCGCGGGGACAAGGCCACTCGAGAACTGCGCCGGACCATCCGCAACAAACGGATCGACTACTACCGTTGCATTGCCAACCTCATCGAATTGCGTGGCTGTCACTAAGCGCTTGCCGGAACCATCTGGTGCGACAGCATGCTGCTGGACTGGGCGCCCAAAGCCGTCATAGAACACATATGAACGTTGCGCGTATCCGGGGCCCCCTGCTGAATTCGAAGAGCCAGCGCTGAGCGATGGCGCGAGGCTCGCCGTGGCGACCGCCATGGGACGAGTTCGCGTGGCGAGACCCGGCGCTGCGGTGTCATACAGGAACGACACAGTTGGGAGGGTCGTCAACTGTGGCGAGTCACTCACGTCGCCATCGGGCTCCACCGCATTTTGAACCGGGGACCACGCGTTCAGAAGTTTTCCTTCTGCGTCATAACGGTAGTGCGTGTAGAGACCATTTGGGTCGACCGACTTGACGACATTGCCGAAGGCACGATCCGACCAAATTGTCGAGGCAAACCCTGCCGCATTGGTCACAGTGACTGTGCCCAGATCTCCATCTTCGCCATAGGACCATGTGGTGCTCGTGTGAGGGTCCTGTTCAAGATCGCCTGGAGTCTGAGCGGTGACAATTCGTCCACGCCCGTCGTACTCAGCGCGAGACTCCAACCAATGACCGCTCCCCTCGGCCGAGATCAGCGATCGCTCTAGGGTAGGAAGGCCCTGGCTCAATCCAGTCACATCGCCTGGCGCCTGGCCGTCATAGCCAACTTGCCAGGCCGATGTTACTACCCCGCTGTCACACTGTCCCCAGCGGGACTCACCATCCGACGACACAATCATGTACGCGTCGCCACCCCACGCTGTGACGTCGCCAAAATCCGTCTCGTTCCCTGAGCTATCAAGGGTCCGTGACACATAGTTCATAGCGCTACACGTCTCGTCGCCGCTTGTTGAGGTGTCGGCATCTGCGGTGACGCTGGATGGCATCCACCAGTACGTATCGTCGTACGCGGTATCAACAGTGCTGACAAGCATCGATGACGGCTCGACTCCACCGCTGTCTGGGTCAAAAAGTGCTCTGCTTTGAGTGGCCTTGGACACGCGATAGAGAACGGCATCGTTCTGATGGGGGCCGTCCACTGTCACGACCGGTGCCATCAGACTCGTCCATGCCTCTGCGAGGAAGTTGTCGCCAGCGGCGTTAGGCTCGCCCGGATAAGTTCGCGTTGCGGCCACCTGCCCACGCAGTGCTGACACGTCTGAAATAGCGGCGCCGGAACCCCACTGCGTCAATACTGCATTTATGACACCTGAATTGCGGTAGTTGCCGTGTGTGCCGCGGAAGAATTAGGTAGCTGTGGTAGTCAAAGTCGACCCAGCACCGGTGGTTACGCGGACTTCTGCGTAGCCACGGAAATCAGAATAGTCGACTGGCTCCGCAGGCGCATTTGTCCTGTAGTAGAGGACGTTCTCGTCGTAAGCCCAGGCTGGATCGCCAACATACGTATATGCCTGCACCAGGTCGGGGCCTTCCGCGATGGGATCGCGTTCGGTCACTGAGGCCACGAGGTACTTGTGGTAATAGCCATGCGTCGTGGATGGGTCGCCAAACACGGGCGAGGTGAGCGTCACACGGTAGCAGTCCCACGGCGCCGTCCAAGGGGCAGCGTCGATGGCGGATTTGACGCCCGAAAATGCGGTGTCAGTCTTGCCGCCCGTCGGACAATGATTCGTTGCTACCCCGCCGTCGTATGCGGCTTGGTAGGAGACATGAGTTTCACCGCCAAACTGGTTAGTGATCTTTGTGATCCGACGCTTCTCTAGTTTGTCCGCATCCGACGTGTAGTCGACACGGTTGGCAAACTTCTGCCCATCCAAGCTAACCGCGTACGTGACGATGTCGTCGGCCGAAGTAGACGCGTCACCCTTGTAGACGGAGTACACACCATCAAGCCACAGAGTCGAACCCGAAGCCTCAGCGGGTAGCGGATACGTTCCAAGCACTCGATGCTCAGCGACCTCGGCCCAGCCAGAGTCTGGAGTGTTTACCCACGTGCGCACGGCTGCGAGGCGCTTTGTCGTGAAGAATGTGGCGCTCCGGTGAGTAGTCGCGGAGCACGTGGTGCTACACAGCAAATCAATCGGGACATCTGGATAGTGCGCTTTGTTCGTAGCAGTGAGTGGTGGACAGGTGACGCCCTGTTGGCGCGAGGGAACGTGCACCGCTAAGTCCGTGCATCGTTCGACCGTGTCGAAAGAAACTCTCGCTTCCGGATCCACAAGTGCCGTGCTCGCGTTGCCATTCCACGCGTAGCCATACGTGATGTCTGAAGGCAACGCAGCACGTGTGTACTGGGATTTTGTCGTACCTCGAACCATCGCGAAGTTGGTCTCTTGGTCGTACTCGATGACCAGAGCGTTTCCGCTTGCGTCGTGACGCAGGTCCAACATCCATCGGTAGCCCAATGTGCAAAATGGTGTGCCATTGCAGGGCTCACCCGCGTCGTCTCCCACTAGGGGACGAGTCAGGAGCGAACCCGTAGGTTCGGTGAATGGCGCCGCGCCCGACGCGCCGTATCCGAAGTAGGCAACATCGCCATTGGGGAACTGCACTTTGAAGTATTCGCCTGCGCCTTTCGCCGCAATGAGTGCCGCATCGGTCGGAGCGAACCGTGTCACCCTGATCGAAGGGTCATCGGCTGCGACAAAGCGGTCACTACCCAAGGGCAGCAACTCGTGAGTAGACGTCCCAAGATTCAACACATACGCCGCTGTCGAGAACTGCCCACCAGTTAGCGGTTCGCCCGCCACGGAGGTGTTGTTCGTATCGTACGGCGAGCGCCAACATGAGTCGCCCGCTAACGACGCGACTCCGGGCTGATCAAGACGACAGTCGGTGTAGAGCCGTTCAATGAATCCAAAACCAAGCTCCCAGCCTTCTCCAACCCAAGAGGCTTGGCCATTCGTGGACGCGTTTCGTCCATCGATTGCGGACGAGTTGTACGTCAACGCGATCTCCGGGACCGGGCCTGCATTGGCTGGCGGCACATCCAATGGAATCGAATATGTAAAGGATCCTGTTTGTAGACCTACGGACCAGTCTCCGCTTGAGCCAAGGTCTGTAGCCGCAAAGTCTCCCGAAGCGCCATTGGCACCGGACACGGCCGCGATAATGGAGCCACCTCCACCATCGAAAGTCGCAAGGCCCCGTGATGAGGCCACATCTTCTAGCAGTGCACCAGATCGCACAGTCTCGGCCCGAACCTTGCCGTGCACGGCAGGACCAGCCGCCATCGAGCGGACCGCACCGGCGTCGACAGGAAGCACTGCAGAGATCGTGTCGCCATCGGGATGTTCGGAAAGTAACGGCACCGCCGTGCGACAGGACTCTCGCTCTGGGGTTGTGAGCGCACACTCTGGCAATGCATATAGGCGAAGACGGCTCCCGTAGTCGCCTCCAAAGGCATCGCGAAACACTGATACGTCAAGGTCGAACCGAGCCCAACCCGCTTCCTCTGTCGGATCCGCTTGCCTAAGGTCAAGCGCGAACGCGAGTCCTGGCATTGCATCGCTCATACCCTCGATCGGCGTGGCATTGACAGCCGAGCCAAGATCAAGTCGTGCGGCGTCTCCCGTCAGATTGACACTACCCAAACCTGTTCGCGGAATCGGTGGCGCGTCGGGTCCACGTTGCGCCTCCAAGACCTCCAACCGTGATGCTAACGAAGCCGTGGCGACCAATCCGCTCGACCCCTCTGCACCGACAGTTACCTGTTGGGGATCGAGTCGGAGCTCCGCGGAAGTGGGATCGACAATGATCGATGCTTCAGGGTTTTCGGTGACTCCGACTATACCTTCGTCCACCACTTCCCCTCGAGTGAGGTTGACGGGAGGCGCAGCACTCAGGTCCATCGGCTTGGGAGGCACTACCCCGAGCGTCGCATCCTGCGCAGCGGCCTCCACGAGCGGCTCGATAGGGGAAGCGACTTGCGTCACGGTGGAAACCTGCTCCGCTGCTGGGGCGGCCTCGGCTGGCATGCCGACCGTTAGTGGAACTGCAAATGCACCCAATAGCGCAATCGCAATGATGCGCGGAAGGGTCCGTTGGAATCGAAGGTATCGCCGACTCATCAGTTACCCCCCAGGTCATCGTTGTCAACGGGAAAGTCGACCGCTTGCGGCACCGTCAAGGTGAACGAGTACGGCCCGGCTCCCGACGTCGAGTACAGGCGCCCGTCCCATGCCGCCACAGAGATCGTGTACGTATCGCCGTACGCGATGTACGGAGAGAGATCCATCGTTGCGGTACCCCCCGAAGCCACACTGTTCGACAAGCGTCGCTCGAAGACGATCTCCTCTCCCCCTCCCGAAACTCGTTTGATCGTCACCGCGAGTTGCACCGCATTTGCGTCCGCGTCGGACACCTTGGCCGTCAATGTCATGGACGGCTCAGTAAGCACAAGGCTTTGCCCGGACGTGGCCGTGAGCCCGTTTAGCTTTATCAGCGTTGGCACTGCTGGCGCGCGATTGACTTTTAAGTCAATACGCGGCGGAGTCGACGAGTTCGCTGAGTACATCCGCTTCCAGGTGATGTAACTCCCTGGCTCTCCATAGAGTTGGATGTGACCTGCCGACGCAGTCGAGTCGTGCCATTTGCGCGCAAGACTTGTGATGTCGGCACTGATCCATCCCGCCCCTACCGCACACGACGGTCGACGCGCGTCCACTGAATAGCCCCAGTACCCACCAATGCGTCCCGGGCGATTGTTATACGTGGTAGCAGAATTGGCGGCACCGGCCTCGAACACGTACCAGTAGGACGCGGTGCACGACGATGCCCAGTACTGCCATATCGAGAACCTCGCCGACATGATGTCGTACGACCTGAACGACGCCAGTGGGAACGACAGGAAGGACTCGGCGTACTCACTCGCGTTCCAGCTACCGAGGATTAGCTCAGTGCTATTCGGATAGGCACTGTTGGCAAGTTTGTTATCAACCCACGTGTCGAAGCTTGGGTAAGGCGTCGCATCTCCGTACGTGGGGTCAATCACGAGCGGGTACACAACATCCGAGCGCTCCAGGAATCTCTCGGGCACTCGCATCGTCAAACCAACCTCGCCTGAGTCCTCCCGAACTCCCACATCGACGGGGCTCATGTCCGACATTGCCACAGGCATCGCCGGACCTGGACCGTCTTCAAGAACATTTGACGAAGCGACGGGATCTGCAGACCACGGCGCCAGGACTGGATTTGCAAGCCGTGCATCAAGATGTGCATCCCACATCGCGGGCTCGGGAATCACTCCTACAACCGTGCCACCGGTGTCGACTACCTGGAATCCGCTGCTAGCTCGGACGACCGTTCCTCCGTCCGCAGCGTAGGTGACCTCGATCTCATCGAGACTGTCAAGCGCATCAGGTGAGTGGACGATGTAATAGATCTCGAATCCGAGATCGAGAGCTTCCACAATGATGTCGATACCCGGCACGACCTCGGGATAGGTGACGCGGGCACCATCGATCTCGCCCTTGGACAATGGCACGTTCCAGGTGGCCGTGATGCCCACGCCCCCGCCGTCGGGTACGAACCGCACGACCGGCATGGCTGCCGAGCCTCCGGACGGCAGGCTCAATTGCCCTTTGGCCGCAGTCGGCTCAAGTCGCTGGTCCGCTGTCTCCTGCAGCCGCCTGTCGACTGGTATCCACGTTTCGGTGTCGCCCGCGCCGTCATCAATTCGAACAAATTGCGTGCCGCTCGTGACTGAAGCGGCCCAGCCTCCTTCTGGAAGAGCGAACCACGCGACGTACTCCTCGCGTTGAGACGTGTCCTCGACAGGCACCTGCTCCGCGCGCGCCAGGGCCTCTGCGGCCTCCGGGCCGTTGGCCTCCAGAGCACTGTCCCGGTCGAGGACCCAGTCGTCCTGGGGCTCCGTGAAAATGATCCTCACGGATTGGTCTGCCAATAGAACAACGGTGGGCTCGTCACCACGCAAGGCAATGCCGACGGTGGTGGTGCACAAAAGGCCCAGTACACAAGAAACTACGACGAGACGCCTTGCGCTCACATTCCCCCCTCAGGCCTCCGCAATCTCTGCGGCTGCAACCCTCGCAAAGAACATACCGAAAGTGGTCGATGTCCGCACGAGATACGAAGGAACCCATCGCTTGGGCGCAGCGGCCCGCCGCCCCTAGACCCCGGCCTAGACTCATCGTGTGACACCCGACGCCTCACCTACGGCCCGCGCTAACGCATTGACCCG
>Ga0206103_101034_pt1 | contig 10458 bp, 12 predicted proteins | sample 1B5Ametagenome_FD_148638 | JGI IMG/M metagenome (GOLD analysis project Ga0206103, IMG submission 148638) | Enriched microbial communities from leaf-cutter ant dump, University of Wisconsin, Madison, United States - 1B5A | ecosystem: Environmental > Terrestrial > Nest > Insects nest > Nest dump... | reverse complement strand
GACAAAATGCCTGTGGAGACTCCTCCGCCGGGTCGGGTGCCATCCAGGCATCCCGACAGGTGCGGGTCAATGAAGCAGGAATCGTGGATGTCGGATATTGTCTGAACAATATCCGTTACGAATACCCGATATCAGCTTTGCGCTTAGCGTCGGCAAATGCCTGCGCCCGGGCATCATCGAGAAAGTCATTGGTTTCACCAACAGAAAAGCTGATACCGTTGATAGAGTTGGCCCCTTCTCGAACCATGCCGTCCAGAATGATGCCCAGGCTGTCGAGATCTTTGATGCGGACACTGACGTCATTCGACACCTGGTAGGCCGCGATCCGCGGTGAGCGTTGATACCCATCTGCGGCTGGCTTGTGGTCGTAGACATACTGAGGCTGAACATTAAATCCAGATGTTTGGATGTCTTTGTCCAATACGCCATGGGATTGAATCAGATTTACCAAGCTAGCCATTGCCTTGGTGTTGGCCTCGAGTGCTTCACGAGCTGTGGCTCCTTGGGTGATAACGCCTGATGTGACGATAGCCTGGTCAGGTGGAGCGATGACTTCGCCGTGACCACTAATAACGATCATGCCTGGAGTATCGCTGGTTCTTATTTCCTGTGCGAAGGCTGGATTTACAACCAGAGCTAAAGCCATGATGACAAAGATTTTGGAGATATTCATTGTTTTCTCCCAGGTTCGAAGTTTGTTATCAAAGGTGCCTGATATTGAATTTCATTGCACGTTTAACAATTATCTTAATGGTTTTGAAAGGAGGACATGTCAAACTTCTTGTAGCATACGAAGGAGTTCATCATGCGAATCATTCCACTTAGCATCGCAGCCTTGGCTATCAGTGTTCTGCCCGTTTCGGCTTTTGATCTCGGCCACTTTTCTGATCGTTTTCTTGCCTGCGATGGTCCTGGCATGACGTTGATGGAAGATTATGTGCCGAACGCTGCTACCGCGCGAGATGAGATGCAGGGCATGGCCGTCCTTGAGCTGGTCGAGATTATTGTTGATGATCAGAGCGGTTCCCTCAGGAGCGCAGCTAAGAATGCGCTTGGCATTGTGAAGCAGGCAGCCCTGACCAAGGCATCGAAGTTGATCGAAGATTGCAATCTTGCGCCGGCCGATTCCGCAGATCAGTCGATGCGCAATCCTTTCCGTCGCTGACTTGTGTCACGTCTGAAGCATTAGCTTTTTGGCCAAATTCTTAACAGGCACCGCCGATGGCCATGACGTAGCGTAGGGCCAGAGCCATTCTTTCAGTTTTTGATTATGGTAGGTCATCACGACTTGCGCATCGTGATGACCTACCTGCTTGCTGCTTTCTTGTTTAGGCGAGATGATCAATCTCGCCAAGGAGGATGCGACCATGCAAGCTGTCGGTGCGATTTTTCCGGATGATTTTAATGGCCGAGGATCAGAGCAACCAGGACGGCGCTCTCTGGAAGGCGATGAGGTTCCCCAGAATGTCGTGGCCTCTACGCCGGCACCCATAAAAAAGGCAGACCCGCCACCATTCAGACGTCTGCTGGCACCTGAAAATGCGTTTGAAGCGCAAACCCTGGCCATCCGTCCGTCGTTGCCAGAAGGTATCGCTGAGGCGCTTGCGGCTTATGCGGCGCGACGAGGCCGCCCCCGAATAATGTCGGTGACAGCCTCGGATGATTCGGAGCCTGAAAGCTTATTGATGCCTGTTATCTAATTCGCAAGCGTCAACGAACAGAGTGATCCTCTGTGGGATATCTCAATGCATCAAAACTCAGGCCATGACGCGCCAGATGCTTGCGCAGCCGATCTGCGTCATTACCAGAAGTTTTGCGCTCTCTTGAAGCGGCAAAAAGGATGCGGCCGGCCTCACTGAGAGAACGAGATTGCCGGCATACGGAGACGATCACGGCCAGGGCGGCGCGTTCATGCATGTCGAGCTCGGCTAAAACTTCTGCTTCCAGGAAGTTTTCCAATCCATCACCGGTAGTAGAGGCACCCCATTGGCTTTTCAGCCTCTGAATTTCTGTCTCTACCGTATCCGCATCGATCCGTCCGTTGGGAGCCAAGGTTGCCATGCGGGCGATGGATGCGGATAAATCGCGAAAATTGGCATCCCATGAGGACGTGGGTAATTGTGAGAAGGCAAGATAAGCATCACGAGCTTCCTTGTTGAAGCTGACACTTCTTCCTTCCACTCGAGTGATGCGTTGAATTTCATAATCGAGATTTGGTTCAATATCTTCGCGTCGATCAGCTAGCGATGGCATCCGGAACGACCACAGGTTGAGACGCGCCAATAGATCGCCGCGGAAGCGGCCATGGCGAGCCTCATCGTTGAGATCTCGATTGGTACCAGCGATCAACTGGAAATTGGATGACACCTCCTTATCAGAGCCCACAGGGAAAAATCTCTTCTCTTCGATGGCGCGTAGGATCATCGCCTGCTCGTCCAGCCCGAGCTCTCCGATTTCATCGAGGAAGAGGACGCCCCCCTCAGCTTCCTTGAGTAACCCCTTGCGCGGTGCCATGGCACCGGTAAAAGCGCCGCGGATATGACCGAACAATGAAGACATGGCCTGATCGCCGCGCAGGGTCGCGCAATTAACCTCGACGAAGGCTCCCGTCACCTGCCGCTTCATAAGCTTGAGCTCGTGGATGCGGCGCGCCAATTGGGACTTACCGGCACCAGTTGGCCCGGTAAGAAGGACAGGTGCCTTCGAGCGGATAGCAACCTTTTCGATTTCGTCGATCATGCGATTGAAAGCACTGTTCTTCGTGGCGATTCCTGACTTGAGGAACGAGGTGGCATCGGCCTGCTCCACATTGAATCGGGTTCGAATGGCATCGTATTGTGAGAGATCCAGATCAATGATGCGATGCTTGCCAATGTGATCAACATCATCTCTGTTCTTTCCGATTGGAGAAAGTTGCAGCAGCCGTCCAGGAACGTGACGAGTTTCAGTGAGCATGAACCAGCAAATCTGGGCGGTGTGGGTGCCGGTGGTGATGTTGACCAGGTATTCCTCGTTTTCAGGGTCGAAACCATAGCCGTCGGCGAAATCACGCAGAGCTCCATACATCTCCGCAAAGTCCCAGGAATCCCGGATATCAATAGGGTGCATGCGGACTTCGACGTGAGGAGCTACAAGGGCAAGATCTTCACGTACAGTTTCCTGAATCGAACGCGCGTGGTTATCCACCAAAAGGTCAAGGCGCTCGATCGCCAGATCGGGCTGACGACAAGCTGCGATTGATGGGCGCCAGCGCTCCCAGCGCTTTGGACGGGAGCCGCCATCCAGCTTGCTCCCAAGAAATCCGATCATTACGCGCTTTTGCTGCATCTTATACCTCTGGATAAAACAAGATACAGGAATATCAGAAATCACCCACCATGCAAGATGCTTTCCCATTGTTTTTTCATGGGGTTAACAAGAATTAATAATTAAAAATCAATACCTTAACACATACACGGCGAACGTTGCGCATAAACTGGCACGGCGTTTGTAAAGACACCTTCGAGGCTGATCGCCGATTAGCCCTGACAAAAGAGGTGTCGTAATGACTTCCAACATTGATTCCGTGACGCTCATTGAAGCAGGCCTGGTTCCAGGCCGCTGGTTCGGTAAGGCGCTGGCTGAAGCCAATCGCATTCTGGCGGAAGGCGGATCCCGCGAAAACGCTATCGCTACGGCGCTGGCAATGCAGCCTGCAGCTATCGTAACGCTACCGCTCTCTGATGATGCGCGACCTTATCATCGCAATATCGAGGCGGAGAACGAGCTCGAGATCGCCAATCTTGCCAAGGTTGATGAGAGTATGCTCGAACTCTTGCGGACTCCAGTGGTGCGTGCCGGCGCAATTATGCCTGATGCCTGCCCGGCTGGTCCTTTGGGAACTATCCCTGTCGGTGGGGTGGTTGTTTCTGAAGGTATCCATCCTGGAATGCACTCGGCTGATATCTGCTGCTCGATGATGATTACTGTCTTCAAGGATGCAGATCCCAAGTCACTTCTCGATGCTGTCCAGGCTGTGACGTATTTCGGACCTGGAGGGCGCCCGCGGGGAAAGCAGATTCGGCCTTCTGATGGATTGATGGAGCGTTTTGCCGCCAATGATTTGCTGACTGGAATTTCCAGTGTCGCAATCGAGCACCTCGGAACCCAAGGTGACGGTAATCATTTCGCCTATGTCGGGACTTTGAAGTCCACGGGTGAAACTGCCCTGGTGACCCACCATGGCTCACGTGGCCCTGGAGCCAAGCTTTACGCCAAGGGGATGAAGCTAGCTGAGCGTTTCCGTGAAAACCTTTCCCCGGAAACGCTCAAGCAGAATGCATGGATTCCGGCTGATACTGCGGATGGCGATCTTTATTGGGAAGCCCTCCAGATCATTCGGGCATGGACCAAGGAAAATCATGAGGTTATCCATGATATGGCGGCAGCTTCCCTCGGCGGTAGTACGACTGGACGATTCTGGAACGAACATAATTTCGTTTTCAGAAAGAGCGATGGTCTGTTCTACCATGCAAAGGGTGCTACGCCGGCGTTTGATGGATGGGCATCGGATGCTGGAAACCTTACTCTGATTCCTTTGAACATGTCGGAGCCTGTGTTGATTACCCGCGGTTGCAATGCTGAGAATGGACTGGGATTTTCACCTCATGGAGCCGGCCGCAACTTCTCACGTACTCAGCACAAGCGTTTGCATGAAGGGCGCAGTGATGAGGATATTTTTGCCGCCGAAACTATCGGAATCGACGCCCGTTTTTTCTCGGGGGTGATCGACATTTCTGAATTGCCGTCTGCTTATAAGGACGCGACGGCTGTTCGGCGTCAGATCGAGACGTTCAAGCTGGCGGAAATTGTCGATGAAGTTCTGCCCTTCGGAGCCATTATGGCTGGTGATTGGGAAAAGAACGCTCCCTGGCGCCGGAAGCGGCGCTAGTCCAGTGTAATCCACTACAAGGGGTTACACGACTCCACTCTGGGGGCTCAATGATAAGCAGCATTGAGCCCCCAGAGTATGACCTTGCAGAAGGCTCCGGTTCTGGAGCCTTCTGCGTTTTGGAATCGGGCAGGGGTGAAGTAGTTAGTATGGGTCTTCGTAGACGATATTGTCCAGACAACATCCGCCACCAATTTCATTGCTGGCGTCTTTCAATTGCACTGAGAACAGTGCGTTATCAGCATCTTGGGGACAGATGACCATCCACATCGCGAACTATTCTGGCTTTCCCGGACTCGATCTGCTCGCATGCATGGACGATTTCGAATGCAAGGTTTTCTGCGGTCACGTTGGGACGATGAATATTTGAAAATTTGATGTTACGTGTTTGCGAGCCTGTTTCAGGAAACAAAATCTTCGCTGCACGTTCGATATCGTTCATTTGGGCGCTACGCTGTTTCAGTGTGTTTTGGGGCGGGTGTGCCGATGATGTGAAGCAATGCTGTTACTAATTTTTCTTCCGAAAATCAAGTACAGCCTTGCCGCGTTTATTAATCTGTTTATAGGCCATCTTAAACCGCGTGGATTCAATACCACCGAACAGAGAAGCATTGGCGTGGATCTCGGACAGGCCGGCAAGGATTAAAGCGATGGCCTGTGGTCTTGCTGCGAATTCCGGAATGTCGACGTCCTTGATCGTGTGAATTTCCATATCGAGGCCGATCAATTTTGCAACATCTTCACCGCCTCCGAGCTCACGCCACAGATTTTCTGAAACTGCAGCATGATTGGGGAAGCGCCGTTTACCCTCCGTGTCGATAACGAGGCAGCGAGGTTTGCCGCAATCGTGATAGGTCAGGTAGGTTCGCATGATCTCATCATCGAGTAGCTGTTGGAGCATGATAGGATCATTGATCCAATCCGGCAGCCGCCATTCATTAACAAGCGGTTCGTTGGCGCGCAAATATGCCAACAACTCAAAATAGCGTTCAGCCACCATCTCACCGTGCTCGAGAACTGAAAGTCCAGGCATCTGCTCGCAGGACATCATTTCGCTGCGAAGATTGTTCAGCAGAACAACGGGCATGCCGTAGGCGGCGGGTGCGTAAGTTTTGGTCATTGTGGTGACTCCTCAAGCGGTTCTGATTTTTTTGGTGATGTGCCGGCATTCATCACGACGACATGGGCCAATGCCGAGTGCCGTGACGATGGGAGATCCATCGAAATGAGGCGGCATCACATGACCGGAATCGGTGATAAGGGCTGCGGGCAGACCGGCGGCAATGGCCTCTGCGTAAGCACGGCGCAGGGCGTACTCGTTCTTGACGAGCAAGGTCACCTTGGATCCGCCGATGCCGTCTCGCCGGTAGGATTGGAAACGTTCCGGATCATGGTCGAGGGCATCGCACAATGCGTCGGTAAAAGCGTGACCTGCCTGAGCCGACAATTTGCCGGCGGGCATTTCGAGATCCTTGCGGCACAAGGCGTAGATGTAAAGCTTGGAGGAGTCATCGCCCGCTATGGACGCGATGGCGTCGGTGGGGGCGGATTCGATCTGGATGACCGTCAGATCAGCGGTTTTGTCTTCTGCCTGTTCGGCAGTGCGGTCGGCCCGTTCAGCGTTGGTGTCGATTCAGCATTTTCTGATTCCTTTTAAGTTCTGGCTGGCGGCTGATGAGGGGATCGAACCCTCGACCTCTTTCGTCACCAACGAAAGCGCTCTACCACTGAGCTAATCACCCGTTGCCAGTCAGGTGTGAAGCTAGGGGACGAATCGGCATCTTGCAAGGGGTATGTGAGGAAGAGACTAAAAATGATTAATGATTTTGGTAACTCACAGAATGCCCGGCATATGATGATAGGAATTTTTATGGGATATCTGGATATAAAGTATCCAGATATCCCATAAATCCTCGGTGAGAACACGAAATCCGAATGGCTCCTAGTTCATTTTTGGTGCCGTCACAGGAAATACCCCGTCACGTATGACTTCTTTGAGTTCCTCCGGAGCTTCATGTGCAAGGCCATAGCGACACTCCACCCGGAATATACGATCTTCTTCGATGTCCATTATGGCATAAATACCAGGACCGACTCTTTCGGAACGGAATTGCTTTTGGACGGTCTCCCCAGGGTGCATGAGATGTACCAGATGGATTGCAGCGTATTGACCTGTGTGATCGTCTGGAACGATCAGAGTATCGACCCCGTTCATTTCGGTGTCGGCGAATCTTGCCGCAAGGAATTCGAGACGGGAGCGAACGCCAGGTTCCCAATGTGACGTAAAGTCGGCGGAGGGGCACCAGCGACTCAGAAACTCGATATAGCCAGCGATTAACGGGCGCACATCAACCTCGGGCGCATTGCTCTCAGCTTCCGTCAGCATATCAAATAGAGTGTCATCGCCAAGAATATCGTATAGTCTTTTCATGGCTGTCGTCGCAGAGATCGGCTCACTCATGAGGCGCTCAAGATGAACCGCCTTCTCCGTTGTGTTTGGCATTGACCAGGTACCCAATAGAGATCTCCTTTTTAACATTAGCTGAATATCGCTTACATGACGGCAACCCACAATCCTTTTGGTGGCTACCGTAGAAGCGATATGAGATGACGCTTCCACGTGTATGGCTATCATTATCGAGGACATTCTTTAGGGAGATAATCTGAAAGCTATGGCGGAGTATATCCGCTCCCATCTTTCGAACTGATGAACGGCCGCTGGTGGTGCTTGCAGGGGCTTGATCTCATGTGAATGGCGGTAACTGTGCTGAGGGTATCGGTATAGAGTTGCACGCGGGCGAAACCAATCTCATGCTTTCTCAGCGCACCTGTATTCCCCTGGATGGAACTGAGCAAGCATGGCTGGCTAGAAAAGAGAAGTTCGTTATGGTCTTACGAAGGAAGCGACGTCATCATTGAGAATGTAGCCGTTACTTTTTTGCTGTGGGTGCCTTTCCTGCTAATGCTAACAAAAGGCGACTACGCAATGAGGATGGAACCGGCTCGCGGACTTTGTCGTGGATGCCGCCGATTTTTGAAGTGATTGACAAACGGATGCGCTTTGGTTTCTTTTTATTTTCAGATCGATCCCATATATCTTTTCGGGGTGGCTGCTTCTGATCGAGAACGATATCGCCGCCTATCCTGGTTCCTCCTGGTATCCAATGGATGTCGGTGTCAGCCAAGACAAGATCCCCACCAACAGACAACCCTTTTGGTAAATGGGATATCTTTGTTCCGCTGATGTCCAGGTTTCCTGGAATGTACAACGACCTCCTGAGGTTCTGAATATCTGATTCCTGAGCGATGAGGTGCCTAACCTGCAAGTCCGCCGGCAGATGCTTGATCCTGGTTCGTGATATATCCAGCTCTCCTTCCACAATCAAACCATCTGGTAGAGAGACAAGGGCGAGACCAGCCAAATTCAGATCGCCTTTGATGTGCAGGTTCTTTGGAATGGCGAGATGACCGTATTCTTCGGCCAGATCCAGGCTACCATCGAATTTTCCTCCTTCAGGAAGATGAATGGGAATACCTCCAGCCTTCAAAGTCCCGAATTTGGTGGAGGATGGGATATGGCGAACCTTGGACATGCTCAAGATAATATTGCCATCAACTACGAGATCTTCTGGTAAGGCCTTGATGCGTAATGTCCAAGACAGATCGAGGTCACCTCGAATATGCAATCCTCGTGGGAGACTGGTCAGTGAATTCCCCCTAAGGTCGAGATTTCCCTGGAACTCATACCCTTCCGGGATGTTTTTAAGCGTGGTCTGGCGAACAATCAGATTTCTGGAAAATGGCGGCAGATCCCTCATGTCTGCCTCCCTGTACTGGGAGATATCCAGATCTCTAACTTTCATTCCCGTTGGGAAGTCATCATACGGATAATGGTGGTTGTTTTCAGCGACAAGAATGCCGGCATGAGTAGCGGCAGCGCCAATTTCAAAATGATTCTCGTCAAGGAATGGCAGGATGATTTTTCTATATTTCAGAATGGCCATTCGGTTCTGCTTGCCACGCATTTCTCTGATTGTCCATTTGCCATCCTGAAGCATGACATAAATGGTAGCGTGGCTGCGCCCGCGGGAATCGCGCAGTGAGTAAAAGGCATGCTCTTTGGAGAGGACGCGCTCATCATAACCGCCTAACCCAACACAATGTTGCATTGAGGCGGTTTCGTTCCGAAGGGCTTTTGGGCTCAAAAGACGAACGACCCTGAACCCATCAGCGAGCTTCATGACTTCAAGGTGATCTTCGATTGATTCTGGCTCGTAGTGCCCCTCCTGAAGCTTGGCGATGGATTTATTGGCTTCGTTAACCATGGCCGGGATGGAACCGAGCTTCATCAGCTTGCGAATATTACCATCTTTATCCAGGCGTCTTATCCAATGGACATCTGATCGAATGCTCCAATTAAGCCATTCGACAATGTGCTCTATGGAATCATATGGGGACATACCCTGAATGGGTCTTCGTAGCCGATATTGTCCAGACAACATCCGCTACGAAGTGTGATGTCTGCTGATGAACAGGCTTGACGATCCATGGATAGCATGGCACGTCCATGGTTCTCTCTGTGTTCACGCCATGAAGTTCCCTTGAAGACCATCGCTAAAGCCTATCGGTTCAAACTCTATCCGAACAAAGCGCAGCAGCAGGATCTTCTGCGCTTCAGCGGGTCCTGCCGCTGGCTGTGGAACCAGTTGCTGGAGCTGAATATCGAGACCCACAAGGCTACCGGCAAATTCGTCTTCCGCATGGATATGCAAAAGCTCCTTCCAGGAATGAAGGAACAGACCCCGTGGCTCGCCGACACCCCGGCCGGGGCGTTGCAGCGGGTGTGCAGAAACCTTGATCTGGCGCTGAAGCGCAGCTTCAAGCCCGATGCAGCCGGCAAGTACGCCGGCTTTCCCAAGTTCAAGAAGCGCGGCGGGGAGCGCTCTTTTTATGTAACCAATCAGCAAATGCGCATTGAGGTATGCGCCTGATCCTGCCCAAGATGGGCAGGATCAAATTCCGCTGCGGCCGGCGCATTCCAGCCCAGGCGAAGATTCTGGGTGCCACGGTGCGGCGGGATGGGGACGACTGGTATTGCGCCGTGCAATGCCTGCTCGACATTCCCGAAGTTCATGTTGAACCCACGCCCAAAGGTGTGGTTGCTGTAGATGTCGGGGTCAAGGTCATGACGATGACTTCGGATGGCAACGCCTATCTCATGCCCAAGATCGAAAAGCGCCGCACCAAGCGTATCAGGCGGTTGAACAAGAAGCTGGCGCGGCAACGCAATGGCTCGAAGAACCGCGAGAAGACGCGGCGACGGCTCGCCGCGGCATACGCCAGGCGGCGCCGCCTGGCGCAGGACGTGCGACACAAGGCTTCGCGCCAATTGGTAGACCATGCCACCTTCCTGGTGCTGGAGACGGTGCTTATCAGCGCCATGTCTCAAGGTTATCACCTCGGCAAGGCCATGGGAGAAGCAGGACTGGCCGAGCTTATTCGCCAGATCCTCTACAAGGCCGATTGGG
>Ga0206103_101031_pt1 | contig 10487 bp, 9 predicted proteins | sample 1B5Ametagenome_FD_148638 | JGI IMG/M metagenome (GOLD analysis project Ga0206103, IMG submission 148638) | Enriched microbial communities from leaf-cutter ant dump, University of Wisconsin, Madison, United States - 1B5A | ecosystem: Environmental > Terrestrial > Nest > Insects nest > Nest dump... | reverse complement strand
CGCCGCTGCGATCGCGTCGGAGGCGGGCGTCGACGACTTCCTCGCCGAGGCGACGCCCGAGCACAAGCTCGCCTACATCCGCACCGAGCAGAAAGGCGGCCGCCTGATCGCCATGTGCGGCGACGGCACCAACGACGCGCCGGCGCTGGCGCAGGCCGATGTCGGGGTGGCCATGCAGACCGGCACGCAGGCCGCGCGCGAGGCCGCCAACATGGTCGACCTCGATTCCAGCCCGACCAAGCTCATCGAGATCGTCGAGATCGGCAAGCAGCTCCTGATGACGCGCGGCTCGCTCACCACCTTCTCGATCGCCAACGACGTCGCCAAATACTTCGCCATCATCCCCGCGCTGTTCGTGGCCACCTATCCGGGCCTGTCGGCGCTCAACGTCATGGGCCTGTCCTCGCCGCAATCCGCGATCCTGTCGGCGGTGATCTTCAACGCGCTGATCATCGTCGCCTTGATCCCGCTGGCGCTGCGCGGCGTCTCCTACCGGCCGGTGGGCGCGGCCGCGCTGCTGCGCCGCAACCTGCTGGTCTACGGCGTCGGCGGCCTCGCGCTGCCCTTCGCCGGCATCAAGCTCGTCGACCTCGCCGTCTCGGCGCTCAATCTGGTGTGAACATGCTTTCGACACTCCGCCCGGCCATCGTCATGGTCGTCCTCATGACGCTGCTCACCGGCATCGCCTATCCCCTCGCCATCACCGGCGTCGCGCAGGTCGCCGCGCCCTGGGAGGCGAACGGCAGCCTGATCCGCGACGGCGAAACCGTCGTCGGCTCGGCGCTGATCGGGCAGGCCTTCTCCGACCCGCGCCATTTCTGGCCACGGCCGTCGGTGACTGCGGACGCTCCGTACAACGCCGCCGCCTCGACCGGCTCGAATCTCGGGCCGACCTCGGCCGCGCTCTCCGGGCGCGTCGCGGCCGAGGTGGAACGCCTGCGCGCCGCCGGCCTGATCGCCATCCCCGCCGACGCGGCCACCGCCTCGGGCTCCGGACTCGACCCGCATATCTCGCCGGAGTATGCCAAAGGCCAGATCGCGCGGGTCGCCGCGGCGCGCGGCATGGCCGAGGCGGATCTGGCCACGCTCGTGGAGCGGCAGACCGAGGGCCGCCTCCTGGGCATCGTCGGCGAGCCGCGCGTGAACGTGCTGCAACTGAACCTCGCGCTCGATGGGCGCAACTGACCGAATGGCGAAGACCGGCGAGACGCACGAGGCGAGGCCCGACCCTGACGCGTTGCTGGCGCTGACGGACCGCGCGGCCCGCGGCCGCCTGACGATCTTCCTCGGCGCCGCGCCCGGCGTCGGCAAGACATATGCCATGCTGACGCGCGCCCGCCGCGTGAAGGCCGACGGCGCCGACATCGTCGTCGGGCTGGTCGAGACGCACGGCCGCGCCGACACCGCCGCCCTGCTCGACGGGCTGGAGGCGCTGCCGCGCAAGGTCCTCGACTATCAGGGCCGCGGGCTGGAAGAGTTCGACATCGACGCCGCGCTGGCGCGACGGCCCCGCATCGTCGTGGTCGACGAGCTGGCGCACACCAACGCGCCGGGCAGCCGCCACCCGAAGCGCCATCAGGACATCGAGGAGCTGCTCGACGCCGGCATCGACGTCTGGACCGCGCTCAACGTCCAGCACATCGAGAGCCTGTCCGACGTGGTGGCGCAGATCACCGGCACGCCGGTGCGCGAGCGCGTGCCCGACAAGGTCCTCGGCCATGCCGACGAGATCCTGCTTGTCGACCTTTCGCCCGCCGAGCTTCTGGAGCGGCTGCGCGAGGGAAAGGTCTACGTTCCCGACAACGCCAAGCGTGCGGCGGAGAGCTTCTTCCGCCTCGGCAACCTCACCGCCCTGCGCGAGCTGGCGCTGCGCCGCACGGCGGCGCGGGTCGACACCCAGGTCGTCGACTATATGAGGCAGAACGCCATCGAGCTGCCCTGGCAGTCGGCCGAGCGCCTGCTTGTCTGCATCGGGCCGGACCAGCTCTCCGAAAAGGTCGTGCGGCAGGCCGCCCGCATGGCGTCCGGGCTGAACGCGCCCTGGCTCTGCATCTCGATCGAGCGGGCCGACCAGCCGCTGACGCCCGAGGCCGTGCGGCGTCTCGATCAGACCTTCAAGCTCGCCGCCCAGCTCGGCGCCGAGACGCGGCGCGTCACCGGCCGCGACTTCGTCGAGGAGATCCTGGCGCAGGCGCGGCGCGAGCATGCCACGCAGATCGTCATCGGCGCGGGCCGGCAGGGCCGCCTCTCGCGCTTCAGGATATCGCTGACCGACGCGCTGATCTCGCGCGTGCCCGGCCTCGGCGTGCATGTGGTGACCGACGTCGCCGCGCCCGCGGCGAGGCCGCGCCTCGCGCCGCCGCGCGGCTGGCTGGCGAAGCCGCTGCGCACGATCGGCGTCGCGGTCGGCGTGGTCGCCGTCGCCTCGGCCATCGGCTATGCGCTCGACAGCGTGATCGCCCTGCCAAACGTGGCTCTGCTCTACCTCGTCGCCGTGCTGCTCGCCGCCATCTACGGCGGCTACGCCTCGGCGCTGGTCGCGGCGGTGCTGTCGGCGCTGGCCTACAATTTCCTGTTCATCCACCCCGTCCACAGCCTCTTCATCGCCCAGCCGCACGAGGTCGTCGGCTTCGTCACCTTCGTCGCGGTCGCCATGCTGGCCGGCGGCATGGCCTCGCGCCTCAGCGAGCATGCGCGGGTGGCGAGCGAGCGGGCGGCCGCCACGCAGGCACTCTACAACTTCTCGCGCAAGCTCTCGGCGGCCGTGAAGGTGGACGACGTGGTGTGGGCCGCCGTCACGCAGCTACAGGGCGTGTCGAGGCGCAACGTCGTCTTCCTGCTGCCCGGCGACGGCGACATCGCGCTCGCCGCGGCATGGCCGCCCGACACCGAGCTCGGCGTCTCCGACATGACCGCCGCGCGCTGGGCCTGGGAGAAGAGGGAAGCGGCGGGCTTCGGCACCGGCACGCTGCCGGCGAGCGCCTTCCAGTTCCGCCCGCTGGCCGGGCCGGCGGGCGTCGTCGGCGTCGTCGGGCTGCAGCAGGACGGCGCCTCTCCCGAAGGCGGCGAGGACGAGGTGGTGCTCGGCGCCATCCTCGACCAGACGGCGATTGCCATCGACCGCGCGCGGCTGTCGCGCGACATGCTGGAGCAGTCGGCGAAGCTCGAGGGCGACCGCTTCCGCGCCGCGCTGCTGTCGTCGGTTTCGCACGACCTGAAGACGCCGCTCGCCACCATCACCGGCGCCGTGACCAGCCTGCGCGAGCTCGGCGACAGGATGAAGCCGCAGACGCGCGACGACCTGCTCCAGTCGATAGAGGAGGAGAGCGAGCGGCTGAACCGCTTCGTCGCCAACCTGCTGGACATGACGCGCATCGACGCGGGCACGGTCGAGGCCAAGAACGACTGGGTCGACGCCGCCGACGTCGTGCGCTCGACGATCAAGCGCGCCGAGCGCTATTTCCCGGGCCGCAAGGTCGAGACGAGCATCGCCCGCGACCTGCCGTTGATCCGGGCCGACAGCGTGCTTCTCGGCCAGGCGCTGTTCAACCTGATCGACAATGCGCTCAAATATGGCGGCGGCGAGCCGGTCAGCGTCTATGCGCGGCGCGACGGCGACGCCGTCACGCTGTCGGTGACCGATCTCGGCAAGGGCATCCCGCCCAAGGACCTGGAGCGCGTGTTCGAGAAATTCTTCCGGCGCGGCAAGGCGGACGGGCGCAAGCCCGGCACCGGGCTGGGGCTCGCCATCGCCAAGGGCTTCGTCGAGGCGATGGGCGGCACGATCCGCGCCGAGAGCCCGGCGGTCAGGCGCCGCGGCACCCGTTTCACCATGCGCTTCCCGGTCGAGCCGGTGCTCGCGCCATGAGCCCGCCGCGCATCCTCGTCGTCGACGACGAGCCGCAGATCCGCCGGTTCCTCCACCCGGCGCTCGAAGCGGCCGGCTACGAGGTGATCGAGGCAGGAACGGGCGCCGACGCGCTGCGGCTCGCCGCCACCCGTGCGCCCGAGTTGATGATCCTCGACCTCGGCCTTCCAGACATGGACGGCAAGGAGGTGATCGCGAGGCTGCGGGCGTGGTCGCCGCTGCCGGTCATCGTGCTTTCGGCGCGCGACCGCGAGGCGGAGAAGATCGCGGCCCTCGACCTCGGCGCCGACGACTATGTCGAAAAGCCGTTCGGCATCGGCGAGCTGACCGCCCGCATCCGCACCGCCCTGCGCCACCGGCCGCAGGCAGACGACGAGTTCGCCGGGATCGAGGTCGACGGGCTGAAGATCGACGCGGTGCGCCGCCGGGTCTCGCGCGACGGCAGGCCGCTACGGCTGACGCCGAAGGAATACGACCTGCTGCTGGTGCTCGCCCGCCACGCCGGCCGCGTGGTCACGCACAAGGCCCTGCTCACCGGCGTGTGGGGACCGGCCCATGCGCACGACCTGCAATATCTGCGCGTGTTCATCGGCCAGCTCAGGGCCAAGGTCGAGCGCTCCCCGACCGACCCGGCGATCATCCTGACCGAACCCGGCGTCGGCTACAGGTTCCAGATGCCGAGCCAGCCCTAGGTCGGCAGGCTTTCACGCCACTGCGCACCGAGCCAGACGCGTCCCGAACGGCCGGACCGGTTCTCCCGGACATTTCGTCTCGACCCCCTTGCGGCCGGGTCCGGCTTTAAATATGACTATCAAATTCCACTTTATCAGAGGGCAGTACCAGGGGGTTGAAATGACTGGATTTCTTCGTGGGGGCATAGTCTCCGCGATGGCCGCGCTCGGCCTGTCGATGCTCGTGTCGTCGGCATGGGCCGACCCGATCAGGATCGTCGACGAGAGTGGCTACGAGGCGAATTTCGACGGGCCGGTGAAGCGCATCGTCGCGCTCAACCGCTACAACACCGAATTCGTCCGCGCCGTGGCCGGGTCCGACGCCGTCGCCGGCCTCGACCGCGATGCGTGGATGGACCGCGACTACTGGCCGGAGATCGAGGAGGCCCGCGTGGTTGCGGCCAACCAGGGCCAGATCGACTACGAGAGCGTGGTGGCGCAGAAGCCGGACCTGCTGATCGTACCGCGCAACGGCGCCTGGCAGGAGGCGCGCGAGAAGCTGGCGCCCTTCGGCATCCCCGTCGTCGTGCTGACCGGCTGGGACGTGCTGAAGCACGAGGAGAACGTCTCCATGCTCGGCCTGCTCACCGGCAACAAGGACCGCGCCGACGGCCTCAACGCCTTCTTCCGCAAGCACATGGACCTCCTGGCCGAGCGCGTCTCCGGCGTCGAGCAGCCGAAGGTCTATTTCGAGGCGGACCGCGAGAACGTCACCATCCTCAAGGGTTCGGGCTGGCACGACATGATCGCGGCGGCCGGCGGCCGCAGCCTGTTCGGCGACATCGACGTGGCGACGCTGCCTGAATCCAACCGCAACGTGAACATCTTCACGGTGGAGCCGGAGGACGTCGCTGCCGCCAATCCCGACGTCGTGCTGCGCCTCACGCCGGCCGTGCTCGCCGCCGTGCCGGCGGAGAAGGCGCAGGCGCTGGTGGCAGAGCTGAAGGCGCGGCCCGCGCTCGCCGACAGCAATGCCGTCAAGGACGGCAAGGTCTACCTGATGAGCTACTACGTCGCCGGCGGCGTCTCCAAGATGGTCGGCGCGCTGCAGCTCGCGAAGTGGCTGCATCCGGACCGCTTCGCCGACGTCGATCCCGACGCCGTCATGCGCGAATGGATCGAGGCCTGGCAGGGCGCGAAATATCCCGGCCGGCACACCTACTCCGAAAGCCGCTAGATGGCGGCTCCCGCGGGCGCCGGGGCGGCCGATGCCGCCGCCCGGCGCCATGTCCGGCTGTTCCGGTCGCGCCTTCTCGGCATTGCCGCGGGCGCGATCGGCATGGCCGTCTTCGCGCTCTGGTGCACGACGATCGGCGCCGCCGGCCTCGGCCTCGGCAAGGTGGCGGCCATCGTCGCGCATCTGCTCGGCGCGCCGCTGGCGGACGACCTCAAGCCGAGTGACGTGACCGTGGTCAGCCATCTGCGGCTGCCGCGCATCGCCATGGCCATCCTCGGCGGCGCCGCGCTCGGCCTCGCCGGCACCGTCATGCAGGGAGTCACGCGCAATCCGCTGGTCAGCCCCTACACGCTGGGCATATCGGCCGCGGCCGCCTTCGGCGCCTCGCTGGCCATCATCCTCGGGCTCGGCGGGCTGGCCATCGGCCAGTGGCTCATCGTCGGCAGCGCCTTCGTGCTGGCGCTGCTGTGCGCGCTGATCGTCTTCGGCGCCGGCCTGCGCGTCGGCACTTCGCCGGAGACGGTCATCCTCACCGGCATCGCGCTGATGTACCTGTTCATGGCCGGCACAGCGACGATCCAGTTCCTCGCCTCGGAGGAGCAGCTCGCCTCGGTCGTCCACTGGACCTTCGGCAGCCTGACCCGCGCCGGCTGGCCGGCGGTGGTGGCGCTCGCGGCCGTCTCGCTCGCCACGTGGCCGCTCCTCATGCGCTACGCCTGGCCGCTCAACGCCATCGCCAGCGGCGGCGACGATTTCGCGCGCAGCCTCGGCATCCCGGTCGAGCGCGTGCGCTTCGTCGTCTGCATCGCCGCCGTGCTGCTGACCGCCACCGTCATAAGCTTCACCGGGGTGATCGGCTTCGTCGGCCTGGTCGCGCCGCACATGGCGCGCATGATCATCGGCACCGACCATCGCCTGCTGCTGCCCTTCTCGGCCGTCGTCGGCGCGTGGCTGCTGCTGGCGGCCGACGCGGCCGGGCGCCTGCTCTTCGCGCCGACGGTGCTGCCGGTCGGCATCACCGTCGCCTATCTCGGCGTTCCTGTGTTCCTGCACCTCGTCATGCGCAGCCGCGGCAGGGCGTCCGCATGATCGTCGAGGCGAAGGGCATCGGTGTGCGGCGCGGCGGCCGCGACATCCTGCGCGATGTCGACTTCTGCGTCGCGCCGGGCGAGATGATCGCCCTGATCGGCCCCAACGGCGCCGGCAAGAGCACGCTGCTGCGCAGCCTGAACGGGCTCGTGAAGCTGTCGGACGGCACGCTTTCGCTGGCCGGGACGCCGATCGCCAGGATGACGCGCAGGCAGATCGCGCGGGTCGCAGCCTACATGCCGCAGCAGGCGGGCGACACCGCCGACTGCTCCGTGGCGGAATGCGTGATGGCCGGCCGGCTCCCGCACATGAGCGGCACCGACGGCGGCGACCGACAGCGCGTCTTCGAGACGCTGGAGCGCCTCGGCCTGCTGGAGTTTTCCGAACGGCCGCTGTCCCACCTTTCCGGCGGCGAGCGCCAGCGCGTGTTCCTCGCCCGCGCCCTGGTGCAGGAGCCGCGCCTGCTCCTGCTCGACGAGCCGACGAGCGCGCTCGACCTGCGCCACCAGCTCGACACGTTCGAGCACGTCGCTGTGATCGCCCGCGCCGAGGCCGTGGCGGTGGTGGTCGCCATCCACGACCTCAGCCTCGCGCTGCGCTATGCCGATCGCGTCGTGATGATGAGCGGGGGAAGGCTGGTCGCCGACGGCGCGCCGTCGGCCGTCGTCACGCCGGACCTGATCAGGGACACCTACGGCGTCAGCGCCAGCGTCGGCAGGGTCGACGGCCACACGGTCGTCGTGCCGTTGCGCAGCATGGGAAACGACCGGCCGGCCGGGGAATAGCGGACCGGCGGCGCGGCTGGATTCGCGACGCGCCGCGACCTGTCGTATATCATCGGGGAATCGCTGAAGCGCTGCCGCTTCCGGCCTGGCCGTCGGGACGCTTTGAAGCTCGCCGCACCCGGAGAGGCCGCGCCATGCGCATGACGTCCCACACCGACTACGCCCTGCGTATCCTGATCTATCTCGGCACGCGACCGGAGCGCACCGCCACGGTGAGCGACATCGCCGGCGCCTACGGGCTGTCGCACAGCCACCTGCTGAAGGTGGCGCTGCGGCTGCGCAGGCTGGGCTATATCGGCACCACGCGCGGCCGGGCCGGCGGCCTCCGCCTCGCCATGGCCCCCGAGGCGATCAATGTCGGCGCGCTGATGCGCACCACCGAGGACGAGTTCGCGCTGGTGGAGTGCCTGCAGGCGCGCGGCAACGCCTGCGTCATCACCCCGGCATGCAGGCTGAAAGGCATGCTGTCGGAAGCGCTGGACGCCTATCTCGCGGTGCTCGACAGATACACGCTGGCCGACATCCTGCACAACCGGGCCGCGCTCGCCCCCCTGCTCGGCATCGCCGACCAGGCCGCCTGAAGCAGCCGGCGCTCAGCAGCTCTCGGCTTCGAGCGTCGCCGGGTCGCGCAGCAGCGTCCAGTAGCTCCAGAGCCACGACAGGAAGGCCGCCGCCCACAGCAGCGAGGCCGCCGCATAGGGCGGGCCGGGCGGCTGCGGCATCAGGCCGAGATCCGGCAGCGCCCGCAGCAGCACGGCGGCGATCGCGCAGACGAAGGCGAGCTTGGCGCCGCGCGGGAAGACGAGCTTCTGGCCGGTGTGCAGCAGCCCGGCGATCGAGAACACGGCGAGCACGCCGATGCCCAGCCCGCCCATCAGGGCCATGTGCAGGCCCGGCACCTCGCCAAAGGGGGCGCCGAGGCGCGCAGCACCGACGAGCAACAGGCCCGCGCCGGCGAAGCCGCTCGATCCGGCCAGCACGAGGATTTCGGCGCGTAGCGCCTCGCGGCCGATGAACGCCTCGCCGATACGGTCCATGAAGGCCGCGCCCGCCGCGATCATCAGGAAGCCCCGCACCGCTTCGGAAAAGCCGGCGAGCTCGCCCGCCACGGCCACGGCGACCAGCCCCGAGGCGAGGTGCCGGCGGCCGGGATGCGGGCGGAAGGGCGAGGTCTCCTCGCTCGGGTCGAGCACGAGATTGGTGACCGGGACGGTGATGCGCGACAGCGCGAGACCCAGCAGGCCGAGGAAGACGAAGCCCGCGCAATGGAGCAGCAGTTGCGCCAGCGCGACGTTGCCGGTCAGGAAGGCGTAGCTGACCGCAAGCTGCGCGGCGAGCAGCGCCGAAATCCAGAACAGGAAGGCGAGCAGCCGGTCCGTCCGCTTGCGCCACGAAACCAGCGCCACATAGGCGCCGAGCGCCGCCAGCCACGCGGCGTCGGCAACCGCGCCCAGCGGGCCGAGCGCGTCTGCGCCGAGGAAGCCGACGAGGCGCCCCGTCCCCCACAGGCCCGCCAGCGCGAACAGCCGCCGGCCCTGCAACCTCGGCGTGTCGGTCCATTCCGGGACCGCCGTGGTGATGAAGCCGATCAGCGCCGCGCCGAAGGCACCGAAGATCATCTCGTGCGCGTGCCACAGGCCGGGCGGGGTTGAGCGCGCCAGCGGCAGGTCGAAGCCGAAGACCAGCACCCATTGCAGCGGCCAGATCGCGGCGTAGAGCGCGCCGAGCGGGAAGAAGACGCGAAAACCCTCGTCGCCGAGGACGTCGCGCAGGGTCGGCGCCGGTGGGCGCTCGGAAGGGGCGAGCATGGTCAGGCCACCCTGCGCTCGTCGACGTCGTGGATGTGGCGGAACAGCGGGTCGTCCCGCAGGAAGGCCTGTACCGTCGCGAACACCTCGGCGTCCTCCCGCTCGCCCGGCCGGCCGGGCAGAGCCCGCTCGCCCGCTATGCCGTTGCCGGCGAGATCGAGGACGACGATCCGGTGGGCGATCCGCGCCGCTTCGATCAGGTCGTGAGTGACGAACAGCGCCGCGAACTGCGCGTCCTGCGCCGCCTCGATGACGAGGTCCTGCATGCGCCGCTTGAGCGCGGCGTCGAGCGCGGTGAACGGCTCGTCGAAGAAGACGAAGTCAGGCTCGACGGCGAGCGCCCGCGCGATCGCCACGCGCTGGCGCATGCCGCCGGACAGCTCCACCGGATATTTGTCGAGGTCGACGGCATCGAAGGCGGCCCGCGCGGCCGCGGCTTCGGCGCGCGCACGGCGCTCGCGGCGCGGCGCACCCGAAAGCCGCAGCGGATAGGCGATGTTGTCGCGCGCGCTCGCCCACGGCAGCAGGCGCGGCTCCTGGAACACCATCGCGTGGCGGCGGTAGCGGGTCGCGACCGTGCCGCGCAGCGGCTCGACGATGCCGGCTGCGATGTGGACCAGCGTGCTCTTGCCGCAGCCGGACGGGCCGACGAGCGCCACGATCTCACCCGGGGCGATGGCAAGGTCGATGCGGTCGAGGACCGTGCGGCCGAAATAGGCGTGGCCGATGCGGGAAAGGGCGAGCGCGCTCATCGCTTGACGCCCCACGGCCGCGCCGCCGCGCGCCAGCGCTCGAACTCGGAGCGGACCGGATGCACGATGCCGTATTCGACGACGATCAGCGCGGCGACCGCGATCGTCACCCAGGCGAGCGCACCGGCGACGTCGAGATTGGCGCGGCTGCGCGCCAGCTCGCCGCCGATGCCGCCGACATTGGCCAGCAGTTCGGCCATGACGGCGACCTTGAAGCCCATGCCGAGCGCCACCACCAGCGCCGGTAAGAGATGCGCCGCGACGTGGCGAAGGCCGA
>Ga0206103_101029_pt1 | contig 10503 bp, 10 predicted proteins | sample 1B5Ametagenome_FD_148638 | JGI IMG/M metagenome (GOLD analysis project Ga0206103, IMG submission 148638) | Enriched microbial communities from leaf-cutter ant dump, University of Wisconsin, Madison, United States - 1B5A | ecosystem: Environmental > Terrestrial > Nest > Insects nest > Nest dump... | reverse complement strand
CTCAGCGGGCGTCCTCTGTCGGAGCAGCAGGGCGGCCGGCGCGAACGCCTGCCATGGCGCATCCTCAAGCTGGCGCTGGTGCCTGGCGAGCGGCAGGTCCTGCACCAGCGCATCGCACGGCGTTTCGATGCGATGCTGGCCGACGGATTCCTCGCCGAGGCCGAGCGCCTGCGCGCGCTGCCGGGCTGGGATGCCGAACTGCCGGCGATGCGTGCGGTGGGCTATCGCCAGGCCTGGCCGTTCATCGAAGGCCGGGTCGATCGCGCGACGTTCCGCGATGCAGCGATCTTCGCCACCCGGCAGCTGGCCAAGCGCCAGATCACCTGGTTGCGCGGCGAACTGGACGCGCGCTGGCTGGATGCGGACGACGCCTCGGCCGGGGTGTGCGCGCGAACGGCGCTGGACCTTTTCCTCGGCGGCGGGGAAGGGGGTGCGCCCGTTTTATTCCCGGAAACGAAACGTTAAGATGCAAGGTGCCGAACGCGGCCTGGCCCAGACCGCGCGGGCGTCCCGCACGCCCCGTCTGGGGTTGTGGAAAACATAAGAACACATCGGGAGAGCAACACCATGGCGAAGGGGCAATCCTTGCAGGATCCATTTCTCAATGCGCTGCGGCGCGAGCGGGTGCCGGTTTCGATCTATCTCGTCAACGGCATCAAGCTGCAGGGAACGGTGGAGTCCTTCGACCAGTTCGTCGTGCTCCTGCGCAATACCGTCAGCCAGATGGTCTACAAGCATGCCATCTCCACCGTCGTGCCGGCCCGCAACGTGCGTCTTGGCACCAGCGACGCCGCTTCGGCGGAAAGCGAAGGCGCTGCGCGCGACGACGAGGCCTGACGGACACGCCGCGCCGCCTTGAATCGGTCGCGCGCGGACTCATCAAGGGAACGGGGGCGCGCGTTGCGCTCCGTCCCGACCTGTCCACGGGGTATTCCCACTGTTCGATCGATCCAGAAAGGGCGAACGCGCGCTGCTGCTGCAGCCGCAGGTCGCCGGCCGGCATGATCCGGAAGCGCTTGCAGAATTCGCCGAACTGGCCCGTTCCGCCGGTGCCAGCGTGGTGGGCAGCCTCGGCGCCCGCGTCGAGCGGCCCGATCCGCGCTATTTCGTAGGCAGCGGCAAGGCCGAAGAACTGCAGGCGCTCAAGGAGGCGCTCGAGGCCGACCTCATCCTCGTCAATCATGCGCTGAGTCCGGTGCAGGAGCGCAATCTCGAGCGCTTGACCCGGTGCCGGGTGGTCGACCGTACCGGCCTCATCCTCGACATCTTCGCCCAGCGCGCGCGCTCCCACGAGGGCAAGTTGCAGGTGGAGCTGGCCCAGCTCAAGCACATGTCCACGCGCCTGGTGCGCGGCTGGACCCACCTTGAGCGCCAGCGTGGCGGCGCCATCGGCCTGCGCGGCCCCGGCGAGACCCAGCTCGAGCTGGATCGCCGCCTGCTCGGCGAGCGCGTCAAGCAATTGCAGAAGCGCATGGAGAAGGTGGAATCGCAGCGCGCCACCGCGCGTCGCTCGCGGCGCCGCAATGCGCTGCCGGTGGTCGCCCTGGTCGGGTACACCAACGCGGGCAAGTCGACCCTTTTCAACAGCCTGACCGGGGCCGGCGTCTACGCGGCCGACCAGCTGTTCGCCACGCTCGACCCGACCCTGCGCCGTCTCGACGGACTGGCGTGCGGGCCCGTGCTGCTGGCCGACACGGTGGGTTTCATCCGCGACCTGCCGCATGACCTCGTCGCGGCATTCCGTTCGACGCTGTCGGAGGCCCGTGAAGCCGACCTGCTGCTGCACGTGGTGGATGCGGCCAATCCCGAGCGTGATACGCAGATGGAGGATGTCAGTGCCGTGCTGGCGGAGATCGGCGCCGCCGACCTGCCGCAGGTACTCGTGTTCAACAAGGTGGACCTGCTGGATGCGGCCGATCCCGCCGGCGGGGAGGCGCAGCCCGGCGTGGCCGCGCACGGCCGCGTCGATGCGATCGATGGCGGTCGCCTGCCACGCGCCTGGGTGTCGGCCCATACCGGTGCCGGCCTCGACGGCCTGCGGCGAGTGATCGGAGAGTGCCTGGGCGCGGATCGCATCGCCACCGAGTTGCATCTTCCGTCGGCATCGGGCCGCCTGCGGGCCCGCCTGCACGAGCAGGGGCTGGTGGCGGCGGAATCGCTGGAGGATGGTGGCTGGCACATTCGCATCGACGCGCCGCGCAACCTCGTCGAGCCGCTGTTCGGCCTGCCGCATGGCGATGGCGAATGGCTGCGCCGGCAGGTCGGATGAAGCCGGCTTGCTTGCCGCCACTGGTGGCGCTCCATACAATTCGATGGCAATTCCGCATCCCCGGCGCTGGCGCGCTGCGTTACCGGTCCGCGATCGTCGCGACGGCCGGAGACTTCCTGAATCCGACGGGAATCCCGGGCGCGTGCCCGGGCCCGCGTGCGATTGCTACACCGAGGTGGAAACGACATGGCTTGGAATGAACCGGGCGGCGGCAAACAGCGCGACCCGTGGCGCGACAGTGGCGGTGGCGGCGGCTCCCAGGAATGGGATGCCCTGCTGAAGCGCCTGCGTGGCCTTTTCAACCGCTTCGGCGGCGGCCAGGGCGGCGGCATCGGCGTCGCCGCGATCGGCATCTTCATCGCCTGGTGCGTGTTCGACAGCGTGGTGCGCGTCAATGCCAGCGATACCGCCATCGTGCTGCGTTTCGGGCACGTCTCGCGCTTGATGACGCCGGGCATCAGCTTCAAGTTCCCGCGCCCGATCGAGTCGGTGGTCAAGGTGGACGTGGGCCAGGTGCGCCAGACCAACGACCAGGTGCGCATGCTGACCCGCGACGAGAACATCGTGCTGGTCGACTTCGCCGTGCAGTACCAGGTGCGCGATCCGGAGCAGTTCGCCTTCGGCGTGCGCGATCCCGACGCGACCCTCGGCCAGGCGGCGGAAAGCGCCGTGCGCGCGGTCATCGGCGGCAGCGAGATGGACACCATCCTGTCCGGACAGCGCACCGAGCTGATGGCGCGCGCCAAGCAGATCCTGCAGGCGACCCTGGACCAGTACCGCACCGGCCTGGTGCTGACCGAGCTGAACTTCCAGAACGTGCGCCCGCCGCAGGAGGTGAAGGACGCGTTCGACGATGCCAACCGCGCCCTGCAGGACAAGCAGCGCCTGGAGGAGGAAGCCAAGGCCTACGCCAGTCGCGTGGTGCCCGAGGCCCGTGGTGACGCGGCCATCGCGCGCGCGGAGGCCGAGGGCTACAAGAGCGAGCGCATCGCCCGCGCCCAGGGTGATGCCGAGCGCTTCAACCTGGTCGAGGCCCAGTACAAGGCAGCGCCGGAAGTCACGCGCAAGCGCCTGTATCTGGAAACGATGGAGGAGGTGGTCGGGCATGCGTCCAAGGTGATCGACCTGTCCTCCGGCAAGAACATCCTGTCGATGCCGATGACGCGGGAAGGAAGCGCGCCCTCACCGGCCGTGGCGGGCGAGGCGGCGGGGCTGACCGAACAGACCGCGAAGGGGGTCCGCTGATGCGCACCGGATGGATCATCGTGCTGGTTGCCGCGTTGCTGGTCGCCGGCAATTCCATGTTCGTCGTCAACGAGGGCCAGACGGCGATCAAGGTACAGCTTGGCCGCATCGTGCAGGCCGGCTATGACCCGGGGCTGCACTTCAAGCTGCCCTTCGTGCAGAACGTGATGCGCTTCGACAAGCGCGTCCTCACCCTCGAGTCGGCGCCGGAGCGCTACCTCACCTCCGAGAAGAAGGACGTCAACATCGACTTCTTCGTGAAGTGGCGCATCGTGGATCCGGGCAAGTTCTTCGTGTCGGTGGCCGGCGACGAGATGCGCGCGCAGCAGCGCATCGGCCCCATCGTCAAGGAAGGCCTGCGCACGGCGGTCAACTCGCGCACGCTGCAGGAACTGGTGTCCGGCGGCCGTGCCGATCTGACCCAGAACCTGGTCGCCGAGGTCAACCGTGCCACGCAGGGGTTCGGCGTGGACGTGGTGGACCTGCGCATCAAGCGCATCGACCTGCCCGAGGACGGCACCGTCATCGGCTCGGTGTACGAGCGCATGAAGGCCGAGCGCAAGAAGGTGGCCAACCAGTTGCGCGCGGAAGGTTCGGAGACGGCCAAGACCCTGCGCGCCGATGCCGACCGCCAGGTGCAGGTGATCAACGCCGAGGCCTACCGTGACGCGCAGAAGTCGCGTGGCGAAGGCGATGCGGAGGCCTCCGGGATCTATGCCGCATCCTACGGTCGCGATCCCGATTTCTACGCGTTCTACCGCAGCCTCGAGGCGTATCGGGATGCCTTCAATACCAGCAACGGAACGTTCGTGCTGGACCCCGGCTCCGAGTTCATGCGCTATCTGATGGAAAGCCGCTGAGGTCGTGCCGTGTGGAGCGAACTGTCGGCAGCGCTGTGTCTGGTGCTGGTCATCGAGGGCCTGTTCCTGCTGGTCGCCCCGGAGCACTGGAAACGCATGGTGGAGCAGGTTCGCGAGCTTGACGGGCGTACCCTGCGCATGATCGGCGGCGGCATGACAGGTGTCGGACTGGTCGCGCTGCAGATGGTGAGGTGAGACCCGGGACGACGATCGGCCGCCCCGGAACCGCGTCGCGAGGCGTGCCGCGACAGGGCGGCGCCACGCTGGCATCGGGGGAGGCGGTCGTCGATCGTTCCCCCGGCTGGGCATGAATTCGGATCAGGAAGGTGTGATGGGCAAGTCGGTTGTGATTCTCGGCGCTCAGTGGGGCGACGAAGGCAAGGGCAAGATCGTCGACCTCCTGACGCAGGACATCGGCGCCGTGGTGCGCTTCCAGGGCGGCCACAATGCCGGCCACACGCTGGTCATCAACGGCCAGAAGACGGTGCTGCACCTGATCCCGTCCGGCATCCTGCGCGAGGGCGCGCTGTGTCTGATCGGCAACGGCGTGGTGCTGTCGCCGGCCGCGTTGCAGAAGGAGATCGGCGAGCTGGAGGCCGGCGGGGTCGAGGTGCGTTCGCGCCTCAAGATCAGCCCGGCGACGCCGTTGATCATGCCCTACCACATCGCCCTCGACCAGGCGCGCGAGAAGGCGGCCGGCGGCAAGGCCATCGGCACCACCGGACGCGGCATCGGTCCCGCCTACGAGGACAAGGTGGCACGGCGCGGCATCCGCATCGCCGATCTGCACTATCCGGCCCAGCTGGCCGAGCTGCTGCGTACCGCGCTCGACTACCACAACTTCGTCCTGACCCGGTACCTCGGCGCCGAAGGCATCGACTTCCAGCAGACCCTGGACGAGGCGCTGGCCTTCGGCGACTACGTCGAGCCGATGAAATCCGATGTCGCCGGCCTCCTGCACGAGCTGCGCGTACGTGGCCAGCGCGTGCTGTTCGAAGGCGCGCAGGGTGCGCTGCTGGACATCGACCACGGCACCTACCCCTATGTCACCTCCTCCAACACCACGGTTGGCGGCGCGCTGGCCGGCGCCGGCGTCGGTGCGGATTTCATCGACTACGTGCTCGGCATCGCCAAGGCCTATGCGACCCGCGTCGGCAGCGGGCCGTTCCCGACCGAGCTCGACGACGCCGTGGGGCAGGGCCTGCGCGATCGCGGCCAGGAATATGGCGCTTCCACCGGCCGGCCGCGCCGCTGCGGGTGGATGGATATCGTGGCGCTGAAGCGGGCGGTGGCGATCAACGGCATCAGCGGCCTGTGCATCACCAAGCTCGATGTGCTCGACGGCATGGATACGTTGAAGGTGTGCATCGCCTACGAGTATCGCGGCAAGCGCACCGAGTACGCGCCGCTCGACGCCGCCGGATGGGAAGAGTGCACGCCGGTGTACCTGGAGTTTCCCGGCTGGCAGGAATCGACCCACGGCATCACCGAGTGGAGCCGCCTGCCGCCAGCCGCGCGTGCCTACCTGCGGGCGCTGGAGGAACTGGCGGGCTGCCCGCTGGCCATCGTCTCCACGGGTCCGGACCGCGACGCCAACATCGTGCTGCGCGATCCGTTCGCCTGAAGGCGGCAATGCGGACCGTTCACGCCAGGGCGTCGTGGTGGCACAGGGGAAGCCGGCCGTGCGGGCGCGATCGCGCGTCGTCCGCGCGTCCTGCATCGCCGGCGGCATGATGTCGCGGACGCGCCCGTACCATGGCGGCCGGGCGACCCTCCACCCGGGTTTCCTGCTCGCGCTTGCCTGCTGGCTGCTGGCGTCGGGCGGATGCGCCGTGGTGCTGCCGAAGCTGCCGCAGGACGTGCCGGAAACCTGGATGCATGCCGCCGCGGATGCGGCGGCGCCGGCGCCGGACCTGCACGGCTGGTGGAAGGCGTTCGACGACCCGCTGCTCGACCAGCTGGTCGATACCGCGCTGGCTGACAACGCGGGTGTCGGCGAAGCGCTCCTGCGCATCGAGTCGGCGCGCCTGCTGATGCCTTCCGCCAGTGCGCCGTACCGCCCGCAGCTCAGCGCCCACACGTATGCGGAGCCGACGCCGGACAGCAGCGCGAGCTACTTCCAGGTGGGTTTCGACGCGAAATGGGAGTTCCCGCTGTTCGGGCGCGGAGAGAGCGCCAGACGTGTCGCCGAGGGCACGCTCGGCGGCGTGCAGGCCACGGCCGCCGCCACCCGGGTCAGCGTGGTCGCGGAAGTGGTGCGAAGCTATGTCGAACTGCGCGCGGCCGAGCGACGGCTCGCCTTGCTGGAAGAGGGCGCGCGGCTGGCGGATGAGCGTGCGGCGCTGGTCGCCACGCGCGAACGCCTGGAACTCGCCTCCACGGTCGAACTGGAGCAGGCTCGCGGCGCCGTGGCGAAAGCCGAGGCGGACCTTGCACGGCCGCGCCTGGAGATCGATGCCGCCCTCCAGCAGTTGGCCATCCTGACCGGGCGCGAGCGGCCGGATCCCTCGTGGAGGGGAGCCGGGCATGCATTGTCGCTGGGCGAGGTGGCGCTGGCGCAGGCGCCGGCGGACCTTCTCCGCACGCGTCCGGAGATCCGCCAGGCCGAGAGCGAGGTGCTGAAGACCGCCGGGGAACTCGGCCTGGCCAGGGCGGACCGCTTCCCGCGCATCGGCCTCGGTGGATCGCTGACCTACGCGGCGAAGGTGGTGGGTACCTCGCATCTGTCCAACGCCGACAGCATCGTCACCGTCGGACCCGGCATCGACATCCCGCTGTTCGACTGGGGCGTGCGCCAGGCGGTGGCGGATGCGCGCGCCAACGATCTGGCCGCCGCCCTGCTGGCCTATCGCCAGGCCGTCCTCGTGGGCGTCGGAGAGGCGGAAACCGCACTGGCTGCGATGGCGCGGCATGGCGAACGGGGCAGGGCGCTGGCACGGGCCGTGGATGCGCACCGGCGTGCCGTCGCGGCGGGCGCCGAGCTGCGACGGCTCGGACTGGCGGATGATTTCACGCGGACCGATGCCGCCGCAGGCCTGCTCGCGATGGAGCTTGCCGCGCTGGACGCCTCGCGCGAGCGCAGCCTCGCCTTCGTCGCGCTCTACAAGGCGCTCGGCGGCGCCCCGCTGCCGGGGGATGCAGGCTGATGGTGCCGCTCGCGCGCCGCACCCTGCTGCACGAATGGCGCCGGTTCCTGCCATCGGCGATCGCCGTCGCGTTTTCGGGCTTGCTGCTGCTGGTGCAGGCCGCCCTGGTGCTCGGCATCTTCGGCAGCGCCGCGGTCTACATCCAGCGCTCGGGCGGCGACCTGTGGATCGGCTACCCGGGCACGCAGAGCATCGAACTGGGACGCCCGATCCCTCAGGAGGCACGCCTGCACGCGCTCATGGATCCGGCCGTGTCGCGCGTGGAGGCGTTCCGCTGGGTCGACGGCGACTGGCGTGGCCCGGCCGACAAGGGCGGGGTGTCGGTATTCGTGTCGGGCATCGACACGCACCCGGACGCCCTGATGTTCAAGGATGTGCTGTCGCCGGAGCTGCGCGCGCGCCTCGATGAGCCCGATGGCGTGGTCGTGGACCGCGCCGACCTCTCCAAGCTGGGGCTTGCGGTCGGCGGGCAGGCCGTCATCAACGGTCATCGGGTGCGGATCGTGGGCGTCGGCAACGGGCTGCGTGCGCTTGGCGGGGTCAACATCCTGGCCTCCCTCGCCACCGCGGCGCGTCTCGACGAGTCGGGCGGCGACGAGGTGGCGTACTACGTGGTCGGGTTGCACGACCCGTCGATGGCCGGCGAGGTCGCCGCGCGCCTGCAGCCGGGCGGGCGGCAGCCACGCTACGAGGCATGGACGCGCGACACCTTCGCGCAGCAGGCCATGACCTACTGGATGTTCGAGACCGGCGCGGGCCTGGGGGTGATCTTCCTTGCCGTCGTGGTCTTCATCGTCGGCGCGGTGATCACCAGCCAGACGCTGATGGGAGCGGTCGCCGGATCGATCCGGGAGTACGCGACGCTGCACGCACTGGGCGTGGGCCTGGCCGCACTGCGCGGCGTGGTGCTCCAGCAGGCGGCGTGGGTCGGTGCCTTCGGACTGGTCGTGGGGGGGGTCGCGACGGCGCTGCTGCTCGCCCTGGCGCATCGGCACGACGTGCCCGCCGCGCTCGATCCGCTGGTCGCCACCGCCTGCGCCATGATGGTGATGGGCATCGCCTTGGCCTCCGGCCTGATGGCGGTGCGCACGCTGCGTCATGCCGATCCCGCCTTGCTGCTGCGCTGATGGCCGCCCTCGTCGCCGACGCGATCCGCAAGTCCTTCGTCACCGGAACGGTGCGTACGGACGTCCTGCGCGGGCTTTCGATCTGCGTCGATGCCGGCGGGCTGACCCTGGTCGCCGGCCCCTCCGGCTGCGGCAAGAGCACCCTGCTGGCGATCGTCAGTGGCCTGCTCCGTCCTGACGCCGGCCGCGTCATCGCGCTGGGCGAGGACCTGGGCCGACTGCGCGCGCGCGAGCTGGAAGCCTTCCGCCTGCAGCACACCGGATTCGTGTTCCAGGGGTTCAACCTGTTTCCGGCGCTCGACGCGGTGGAGCAGGTCGCACTGCCACTGGGCTATCTCGGCCTGGCCGATGCCGAGGCGCGCCGCCGCGCCGTCGCGGCACTGGAGGAAGTGGGATTGGGCAGCCGCATGCGCCTGCGCCCGCATGAACTCTCCGGCGGCGAGAAACAGCGCGTGGCGATTGCGCGCGCGCTCGCCAAGGAGCCGCAATTGCTGTTCGCCGACGAGCCGACCAGCGCCCTGGATGCCGGCAACGGCCAGACCGTCATCGACATCCTGCACCGCATCGCCCATACCCACCAGGCCACCGTGCTGTGCGTCAGCCATGATCCACGGCTGATCGCGCATGCCGATCGCGTGCTCGCGATGGAGGATGGGGCGATACTGTCCGATTCACGGCCAAACGGGACCGAGGGGGATTCCACCGCATGACACCTTCCTGCTTTCGCCATCTCTTCGCGCTCGCCTGCATCGCCGGCCTGGCCGGCTGCTCGGGCGGCACCGCCACGCCGTCGCGTGCGCAGGGCGATGCCGGCAGCCAGTGGCTCGCACTGGCGCGTGGGCAGGTGGATGTCGAGGGCGGCATCGTGCGAGCCGTCGCCACCGGTGACGGCCTGATCGAGGAGGTGCCGGTCGCCGAGGGCGATGTGGTCGCCGAGGGCACCGTGCTGGCGGTGCTGGAGCGGCGTCGTGCCGGGATCGGAGTGGGCATTGCGCAAGCGGATCTCGCGCAGGCCGAGGCCCGGGCACGCGTGGCGCGTGCGCGGCTGCCGCAGGTACGTGCGCAGGCGGAGAAGGTCGCCGAGGCGGCCGTGGCGGGCGCCGCATCGGGGCAGTCCGCGGGCGAGGCGAAGTCTGCGCTCGCGGTGCTGGAGGCCGAGATCGCCAGCAGCGATGCCGCCGTCGCCCAGGCTCGCCGGCATCTCGAGGAAGCCGAGGCGGACCTCGATGCACGCACGATCCGCGCAGCGGTCGCGGGCCGGATCGTGCAGCGTTCCGCGTGGCCGGGCAGCATGGCGCGGACCGGAATGGAGCTGTTCCGGATCCTCCCGGATCGTCCGCGCATCGTGCGCGCCGAACTGGATGAGGCCTGGGTCGACCGGGTGGCACCCGGCGCGCGGGCCAGCGTGGTGCGCGATTCGGGCGATGGCGAGGCGGTTGCCGCGCAGGTGCTCCGGATCGGCGAGGTGTTCGGACCGAGCGTCCTGGCCGAGGATCCGGTGGAACGTGCCAGCGCGCGCGAGGTGGAATGCGTGCTGGAACTCGAAGGGGGGGACTTCCGCATCGGCCAGCGCGTGCTGGTGCGTTTCGAGAAGCCTGGCGCGTAGGCGCAGGCCGGATTGGCGGCGCGCCGCGTCCGGTGCGGTTCCCCTGACGCGAAAGCCCCCCGAAAGACGCCGTGCATACGCTTGCGGCGATGCTCGCCCGAGCGACCGGGAACAGGCCCTTGTCCAACTGGACCATCCTTTGCGACTTTGACGGCACCATTTCCGTCAACGACACCACCGACGCCTTGCTTGAACGTTTCGGCCAGCCCGGTTGGGAGGCGATCGAGCAGGCGTGGCGACGGGGGGAAAT
>Ga0206103_101028_pt1 | contig 10510 bp, 11 predicted proteins | sample 1B5Ametagenome_FD_148638 | JGI IMG/M metagenome (GOLD analysis project Ga0206103, IMG submission 148638) | Enriched microbial communities from leaf-cutter ant dump, University of Wisconsin, Madison, United States - 1B5A | ecosystem: Environmental > Terrestrial > Nest > Insects nest > Nest dump... | reverse complement strand
CGCGCTCGCCGATCGAGCGGTAGAGCTCCAGCCCGGTCGCGCCCGAGATGGCGTAGGTCTCGACGCGGTCGGTCGGCGTCCAGCCGCCGGCCAGGACTGGAACCGCCGCGAAGGCGGCGAGGATAGCGATGACGAGAGCCGTTGCGGGACGAAGCATCGCCCAGCGATAGGCGATCGGACCGAGGCTGGCAATTCGCGCCGGCAGCTCTCGGCCGCCCGGCCGCAGGATGCCATGACAACCGTGCAGGAGCACCCATGTTCGCCAAGATCCTGATCGCCAACCGCGGCGAGATCGCATGCCGGGTCATCCGCACCGCGCGGCGCATGGGGATTTCCACCGTCGCCGTCTATTCGGACGCCGACGCCGGCGCGCTGCATGTCGCCATGGCCGACGAGGCCGTGCATATCGGCCCCTCCCCGGTCGGCGAGAGTTACCTGCGCGGCGACCGCATCATCGCGGCGGCGCAGGCGACGGGCGCGCAGGCGATCCATCCCGGCTACGGCTTCCTGTCGGAAAATCCCGGCTTCGTCGACCAGGTCGAGCGGGCCGGGCTCACCTTCATCGGCCCGGCGGCGGCGGCGATCCGTGCCATGGGCCTGAAGGATGCGGCCAAGCGCCTGATGGAGAAGGCCGGCGTGCCGGTGGTGCCCGGCTATCACGGCGAGGCGCAGGAACTGGTCGTGCTCGCCTCCAAGGCGCGCGAGATCGGCTATCCGGTGCTGATCAAGGCGCGCGCCGGCGGCGGCGGCAAGGGCATGCGGCGCGTCGACGACCCGGACGATTTCTCCGACGCGCTGGGGTCGGCCCGGCGCGAGGCCAAGGCCGCCTTCGGCGACGACCGCGTGCTGGTCGAGAAATACGTCGAGAAGCCGCGCCACATCGAGGTGCAGGTGTTCGGCGACAAGCACGGCAACGCCGTGCACCTCTTCGAGCGCGACTGCTCGGCGCAGCGGCGCCACCAGAAGGTGATCGAGGAGGCCCCTGCCCCCGGCATGACGGAGGACATGCGTGCGGCGATGACGGAAGCGGCGGTCACGGCCGCCAAGGCGATCGCCTATTCGGGCGCCGGCACGATCGAGTTCATCGTCGATGCATCCGAGGGACTGCGGCCGGACCGTTTCTGGTTCATGGAGATGAATACGCGGCTGCAGGTCGAGCATCCGGTGACCGAGATGGTGACCGGGCTCGACCTCGTCGAATGGCAGCTTCGGGTCGCGGCCGGCGAGAGGCTGCCGCGGACGCAGGAGGAGATCCGGCTTTCCGGCCACGCCTTCGAGGCGCGGCTCTATGCGGAGGACGCCACGCGCGGCTTCCTGCCGGCGACCGGCACGCTGCACCACCTCTCCTTCCCCGCCTCGGCCGGCGAAGGTGCCGCGCTGCGCGTCGAGACCGGCGTGCGGCAGAGCGACGCGATCTCTCCCTTCTACGATCCGATGATCGCCAAGATCGTCGTGCACGCGGCCGACCGGCCGGCGGCGCTCGCCGCGCTCTCGGCGGCGCTCGCCGGCACGCGAGTCGCCGGCTCGACCGTCAACACCGCCTTCCTCGCCGCGCTGGCATCGGACGCGGACTTTGCCGCCGGCGACGTCGACACCGGCCTGATCGCGCACCATCAGGACGCGCTGACGGCCGTCCCGCCGGCCTCGCCGCGCGCACTGGCGCGGGCCGTGCTCGCCGTCTCGGGCGCGCAGGTGCCGGACGGGGCCGATCCATGGTCCGCGCTCGCGGGCTACGCGCATTTCCAGCCGCTGTCGAAGCGCGTCGTCCTGCGCAAGGGCGACGAGGAGCTGGCGGGAACAATCGTCGCAGGCGCGGCCGGACGCTTTGCTGTAACGGCGGGCGGCGAGACGGCCATGCTGAGCGCCGAGGGCGACGATGCGGTGCTCTGGCCCGGCCACGTCACCGTGTTTTCAGGCACCGTGGCCCATACGTTCGACGTGCCGGACGCCGAGGCGGAAGCGGACGCGACCGGCGGCGACAGCCTGCGGGCGCCGATGCCGGGGCTGATCAAGCTGGTGCGCGCGCCGGCCGGGACGAAGGTGACCAAGGGCCAGCCGCTGCTTGTGCTGGAAGCCATGAAGATGGAGCACACGATCACCGCGCCGCAGGACGGCACGGTCGCCGAGATCGTGCCGGAGGGCGCGCAGGTCAGCGACGGAACCGTGCTGGTCCGGTTCGAGGAGGTGTGAGCGGGTATTCCGTCAGGCAGTTTCCGTTTGACGGAATAAGCAGCGCGTTGTATCTTTCATCATGATCCGGTCTTTTGCTGACAAGGATACGGAGCGCCTGTTCGGAGACCTGCCGGTCCGGCGGTTCTCCTCATTCGAGCGCATCGCCAGACGAAAGCTGTTGCTGCTTCATGCGGCGGTCTCCCTGCAGGATCTGATGGTGCCGCCGGGCAACCGTCTCGAACTACTCAAAGGCGACCGGGCCGGCCAACACAGCATCCGGATCAACGATCAGTGGCGTATCTGCTTCCGATGGCGCGAAGGCGGGTCGGAGAACGTGGAGATCGTCGACTATCATTAGAGGCCAACGATGATGGACAAGAAGCTCGAACCTATCCCGCCGGGGGAGATCCTGCTCGAGGAATTCCTCAGGCCGCTCGGGGTGACGCAGAACCAGCTCTCGCGGGACATCGACGTCCCCGTCAGCCGCATCGCATCCATCGTGAAGGGCGAGCGCGCGATCACCGCCGACACGGCGTTGCGGCTGGGGAAATATTTCGGCACCTCCGCCGAAATGTGGCTGTCGTTGCAGGCCGACTTCGACCTGCGCAGGCTCCGCGCCGAGGGATGGGCCGAGCTCGAAAAGCGCATAAGGCCCCTGCACGCCGCCTGAAAGAGAAAGGCCGCGCCGGCTCCCTCGGGAACCAGCGCGGCCGTTGCGGGCAGGCGCGGGCCCCTCTCCCCCGCCGCCCGGAATTTCGCTGTGCCGCCCGTCGCCGCGGCCTGCCGGCCGCGCTGCGCCTCAGTGCGTGGTCATCCACTCGCGGGCTTCGCGCAGGGCCCTGGCGATCTCGACCTTGGACATCGAGCCGGCCAGTTCGGCGCGCAGCGAGGCGGCCCGCTCGGAGCCCTTGATCGCGGCGATGTTGAACCATTTGTGGGCGGCGACCATGTCGATCGCGCAGTCGCGGCCCGACGCGTACATCAGGCCCAGCTCGAACAGAATGTCGGCCTGGGCGGTGGAGCCGATGCCGGCTTCGATCATCTCGTAACGTGCCATTTTTCAGTCCCCTGTCTTGCTCCCGAGAGCGGCTTTTCTTCGTCGCCTGCCTCGTCGATCCGATGGGTGAGAGAATGCCGGGCCGGCTTGAATCCGCCGTTAAACGGCTTGCTTAATGTGCTGAAAACAAAGCTCAAATTTTCCGTAAACCGGGAAATTCGTTAAGCATCGCAAGGCGCGGATTCCCTCGCGCGGCGGCAAAACTCCGCTAAAATGCCCCCGTCCGCCGGCAACGCTTCGTTGACCACGAAACAGCTTCCCGGACGAAGACCCGATCGCGGCGGCCGCCCCGGAGGCGGCGAAAATATTCCCGGGCTGCCGCTGCGGCACGGCTTCCGGCGCGGCCCGGGCTGGTTTACCCTTACGTACGCGTAAAGCACTTGCCCCGCCGCCGTGGCGGGGCCGTTCCGGGAGGACACCGATGTTGGGCAAATTCGCGCTCGCGCTCGGCGCGGGCATCGTTCTGGCAAGCGCGGCGCAGGCCGAGCCGATCGAGGCTACGTGGAAGCGGCCGAACGGCACGCTGATCCGGTACGCCGGCGCGGGCGGAGGCAAGTTCTGCGGCACCGTGCTGACCGGCGAATACAAGGGCCAGTCCATCGGCTGCATGACCGGAAAGGGCAACGACTACAAGGGCGAGGTCAAGAAGCTCGACGAAGGCAAGACCTACAAGGGCAAGGCGACGGTGGACGGCAATTCGCTCTCGCTGGCCGGCTGCGTTTTCGGCGGCCTCATCTGCAAGGCCGAGACACTGACGCGGCAATAGGCCCCCCGCCCGGACGACCCTGCGCGGGACGGGGGATCGTCCAGGCCACCGACCGGCGACCGCCGCCCTGCACGGCGGTCGCCTCGTTTTGATCCCGCCGGATTCCGGGATCGAGCCCGCAACGGCGGGCAGCGGGCATTTCTGCCCCGCGATCCGTCGCACTCGCGATGGGCATGACGCTCCGCACCGGCGCGGGGCACCTTTCGCCCGATTAACGACCTTGAACCCTAGATGAACGGCCCTCTCAGGGCCGGTTCAGCGCGTGCGCGGCATTCTCTCCTCAACGCTGAGGGGAAAACACATGCTGGCTCGCCGCTTCACCATCGTCTGCCTCATCCTGACGATCTTCGGAATCGAGCTGGCGGGCCTGGTCACCGAGACGAGCCGCCCTGCGCAGGCATGGGAGCACAGTGCGGTGGCCCGGTGTGTGCTCCTCCAGGGCGCGCGGTGCGCGCCCATCCGCAACTGACCGGCCCTGCGCCGCCCGAACCGACGAGGACCAAGACGATGAACGCCCGCCCCCACCTCCTGAAGACCTTCACCCGCGCCGCGCTGCTGGTCGGCGTGATCTGCGCGCCGCTGCTGGCCGTGCAGAACGTCAATGCCGGCACCGACACCTTCATCGGCGAGGCGCCGACCATGTCGAGCGGCGCCGGCCTCGTGCTGGTCGTCGGGCTGCGGCGCTCGTAGCCGCGGATGGCCTGCCGGGCGGGCCGCGACCGTCTCGCAAACGTCACGGCAAGTCTCTATATTGGGTCATGGAAAAGCGAATCTACCCCCGGCCCATCGAATCGATCTCCTACCCGGACGCCTATCCGCGCCGCAGCTTCACCGACGCAGGCGAGGCGGTGGCGGCCCTCAAGGCCCTCTACGACCGCAACACGGCCTTCCTGCGCGATGCCTTCAACGGGCTGGCGCATGGCGGCGCGCTGACGCGCTACCGCGCCTTCTATCCCGAGATCGGGCTGCAGATTTCCTCCTACACGCAGGCCGACACGCGGCTCGCCTACGGCCACGTCTCGACGCCCGGCTACTATTCGACCACCATCACCCGGCCCGACCTGTTCGAGAGCTATCTCACCGAGCAGCTCCGCCAGATCATGCGCAGCCACGGCGTGCCGGTGACGATCGGCGAATCCGAGACGCCCATCCCGCTCCACTTCGCCTTCCTCGAAGGCGCCTATGTCGAGGCGGGCGCGGCGGCGCGCATCGAGCGGCCGCTGCGCGACCTGTTCGACGTGCCCGACCTGAGCGCGACCGACGACCGCATCGCCAACGGCCTGTTCGAGCCGGCGCCCGGCGAGCCGATGCCGCTCGCCCCCTTCACCGCGCAGCGCATCGACTACTCGCTGCACCGGCTGGCGCACTACACGGCGACCAGCCCGGAGCATTTCCAGAACTTCGTGCTGTTCACCAACTACCAGTTCTACATCGACGAGTTCTGCGAGCTGGCGCGCGAGCTGATGGAGAAGGGCGGCGAGGGCTACACGGCCTTCATCGAGCCCGGCAACGTGCTCACCCTGCCCGGCGAGGTGAAGCCGGCCGCGGCGGCGCCGATCCGGCTGCCGCAGATGCCGGCCTACCACCTCGCCCGGCCGGGCCACGGCGGCATCACCATGGTCAATATCGGCGTCGGCCCGTCCAACGCCAAGACGATCACCGACCACATCGCTGTGCTGCGGCCGCATGCCTGGCTGATGCTCGGCCACTGCGCGGGCCTGCGCAACAGCCAGACGCTCGGCGACTACGTGCTGGCGCACGCCTATGTGCGCGAGGACCACGTGCTCGACGACGACCTGCCGGTGTGGGTGCCGCTGCCGGCGCTGGCCGAGATCCAGGTGGCGCTGGAGGAGGCGGTGGCCGAGGTGACGGGCCTGTCCGGCTACGACCTGAAGCGGGTGATGCGCACCGGGACGGTCGCCACCATCGACAACCGCAACTGGGAGCTGCGCGACCAGCGCGGGCCGGTACAGCGGCTGTCGCAGAGCCGCGCCATCGCGCTCGACATGGAATCGGCAACAATAGCGGCCAACGGCTTCCGCTTCCGCGTGCCCTACGGCACGCTGCTGTGCGTGTCCGACAAGCCGCTGCACGGCGAGCTGAAGCTGCCCGGCATGGCCACCGAGTTCTACAAGCGGCAGGTGGCGCAGCATCTGAGGATCGGCCTGCTGGCGGTCGAGAAGCTGTCGCAGATGCAGCCCGAGCGGCTGCATTCGCGCAAGCTCAGAAGCTTCTCCGAAACCGCCTTCCAGTAAGACTCGGCCGGACCACGTAATGCGGGGATTGCTCAAGGCGGCTACGATCCTGCTCGGCCTCGGCGGCGCGGCGCTGACGGTGCCGCTGGTGCTGGGTTTTCTCGGCCGGCTGCACCCGCTGTTCGATTCGCTGTCGCATTTCCGGCTGCACCTCGCGGTCGCGATCGCGGCGGCTGGCCTGCTGCTGCTCGCCACGCCCGGCTGGCGCAGGAACGGCGCGGCCATGATCGCGCTGGCGCTCGCCGCCGCATTGGTGACGCTGTGGCCGGCGCTGCGCAACCCCGGCACGGCCGAATTGCCGAAGCCGACCTACCGGCTGATGCAGATGAACCTGCGCTTCGACAATCCGAGCCCGGAGCTGGTGCTCGACCTGATCGCGCGGGAGAAGCCCGACATCGTGACGCTGGAGGAGGTTTCGGAGGCGTGGATCGCGCAGCTTCCGGCGACGGAGGCCGCCTATCCGCACCGCGTCGTCTGCCCGCCCCAGTCCTACATAGGCGGAGTGGCGATCCTGTCGCGGCTGCCCTTCGCAGGGCCGCCGCCGCGCTGCACGCGCGGCGGCTCGCTGGCGGTCGCGACGGTGGATTTCGACGGACGGCCGGCCGAGGTCGCGGCGATGCATCTCGTCTGGCCGTGGCCGTTCGGGCAGGACCGCCAGGTGGCCCGGCTGGCGCCGCTGCTCGCCGATCTCGGCCCGCGCGCGGTGCTGGCCGGCGACTTCAACGCGACGCCGTGGAGCGGCACCGTGCGCACGCTGGCGGCGGCCGGCGGCCTGCGGCTCGCGCCGTGGGTCGGGCCGAGCTATCTCGACCGCCGCCTGCCGGACTGGCTGCGGCCGCTGGTGGGGCTTCCCATCGACCATGTGCTGGCGAAGGGCGACATCGTGGCGGGCCGCACGGTGCGGCTCGACGCGTCGGGCTCCGACCACCTGCCGGTGCTGTTCGAGTTCGCGATCGCGGAGCCGCCGCCGGCGGTGCGGACGGCGGCAGTAGGCAGTAGGCAGTAGGCAGTAGGCAGTAGGAAAGGGAAACGGCCGACGCGGGAAGCGCCAGCCGTTTTACCCGATTGCCGACTGCCGACTGCCTCACATGTTGATATAGACCGGCCCCTCACCGCCCTGCGGCGGCACCCAGTTGATGTTCTGGTTCGGGTCCTTGATGTCGCACGTCTTGCAGTGCACGCAGTTCTGCGCGTTGATGACGAAGCGGACGTCGATGCCCATGCGGTCGGCGGCGGGATTGCCGTCGGCGTCGACCCATTCGTAGACGCCGGCCGGGCAGTAGCGCGAGGACGGGCCGGCATAGACGTCGTGCTCGGAACGCTTCTGCAGCTCCATGTCCTTGACGATCAGGTGCACCGGCTCGTTCTCGTCGTGGTTGGTGTTGGACAGGAACACCGAGGAGAGCCGGTCGAAGGTCAGCACGCCGTCGGCCTTGGGATAGGCGATCTTGGTGTGCTTGGCAGCCGGCTCCAGCGAGGCGGCGTCGGTCTTGCCGTGGGCGAGCGTGCCGAACAGGGAGACGCCGAACAGCGTGTTCGCCCACATGTCGACGGCGCCCAGCCCGACGCCGAGGAAGGTGCCGAAGCGCGACCACAGCGGCTTGACGTTGCGCACCCGCTTCAGGTCCTTGCCGATAGCGGTTCCGCGCCAGTTCTCCTCATAGCCGGAAATCTCGTCGTGGGAGCGGCCTTCCGCGATCGCGGCGGCGACGTGCTCGGCCGCCTGCATGCCCGACAGCACAGCATTGTGTGAACCCTTGATGCGCGGCACGTTGACGAAGCCGGCCGAGCAGCCGATCAGCGCGCCGCCCGGGAAGGTCAGCTTCGGCACCGACTGCCAGCCGCCCTCGGTGATGGCGCGCGCGCCGTAGGAGAGCCTCTTCCCACCCTCGAACGTGCCGCGGATCGCCGGATGCGTCTTGAAGCGCTGGAACTCCTCGAAGGGCGACAGATAGGGGTTCTTGTAGTTCAGGTGGACCACGAAGCCGACGGCCACGAGATTGTCCTCGAGGTGGTAGAGGAAGGAGCCGCCGCCGGTGCCGGCGTTGAGCGGCCAGCCGAAGGAGTGCTGGACGAGGCCGGGGCGGTGGTTCTCCGGCTTGACCTGCCAGAGCTCCTTCAGCCCGATGCCGAATTTCTGCGGGTCGCGACCGGCGCCGAGGTCGAATTTCGCGATGAGCTGCTTGGCGAGCGAGCCGCGCACGCCCTCGCCCACCAGCACGTACTTGCCGAGCAGCGCCATGCCGGGCTGGTAGTTGGGGCCGTGGCTGCCGTCGCGCTCGACGCCCATGTCGCCGGTGACGACGCCGGTGACGGCGCCCGCCTCGTCATGCAGCACGTCGACGGCAGCGAAGCCCGGATAGATCTCGACGCCGAGCGCCTCGGCCTTGCCGGCCAGCCATTTGCAGACATTGCCGAGCGAGACGATGTAGTTGCCGTGATTGCTCATCAGCGGCGGCATCAGGAAATTGGGCACGCGGATCGAGCCGGCGGGGCCGAGCACCAGGAAATGGTCGTCGGTGACGGGCGTCCTGAAGGGGTGGTCGCCCTCCTCGCGCCAGCCCGGCAGCAGCCGGTCGATGCCGACGGGGTCGACCACGGCGCCCGACAGGATATGCGCGCCGACCTCGCCGCCCTTCTCCAGCACCACCACGGAAAGATCGGGATCGAGCTGCTTGAGCCGGATCGCGGCGGAGAGACCGGCAGGGCCGGCGCCCACGATCACCACGTCGAATTCCATGCTTTCGCGTTCGACTTCGCTCATCCGTTCCTCCGCTCGCCGCCGGCGCGGCTGGCCTCGCTGGTGTTTCGTCGGGGGCTATAGACCATATGTGATCGGGGTTGAACATTCGCCTGCGGCGAATTCGACATTTGCCTCAGCGGGGATATTTGACGTGGACGTAAACGTCAATAAGAACCGAATCCCGTCCTTGAATTCGGGCCCGCGAAAAACGATTGTGCGCGCATGACCGACCCCTCCTCCTTCGATCCGCGCGAGCTGCTGCGCTTCTACGCCGAGGCCGGCTACGACGAGGCGCTGGAGGAAAGCCCGGTCGACCGCTTTGCCGAGGGCAAGGCCGCGCGCGCGGTTGTGGCGCGAGCCGCCCCGCCTGCGCCCGCCCCGACACCGCCGCCGCAATCGCCGCGCGAGGCGGCGCCCGCCCGACCGGCCGCTCCCCCGCAGCCGCCGCAGCAGAAGGCCGCCGTGCCCGACGAGGAGCAGGCGCAGCGCGCCCGCGCGCTGGCCCGCGAGGCGAAGACGCTCGACGAGCTGCGCGAGATCATGGCCGCCTTCGACGGCTGCAACCTGAAATTCACGGCCAAGAACCTCGTCTTCGCCGACGGCAACCCGCAGGCGGAGCTGATGCTGGTGGGCGAGGCGCCGGGCCGCGACGAGGACATCGAAGGCCTGCCCTTCGTCGGCCGCTCGGGCCGCCTGCTCGACCGCATGCTCGGCGCGATCGGCCGCGACCGGACCTCCGCCTACATCGCCAACGTCATCCCGTGGCGGCCGCCGGGCAACCGCGACCCGTCGCCGCTGGAGACGGAGATCTGCCGGCCCTTCATCGAGCGGCAGATCGAGCTCGCCGCGCCGAAGGTGCTGGTGACGCTCGGCAACCCGTCGACCAAGCTGCTGCTCAAGGCGCAGTCCGGCATCATGCGCATGCGCGGCAACTGGACGACCTACGCGACCGCCTCGGGCGCCGAGATTCCGGCCATGCCGACGCTGCATCCGGCCTACCTGCTGCGCAATCCGGCGCACAAGCGGCTGGCCTGGCGCGATTTCCTCGAAGTGAAGGCGCGGCTTTCCGGCTGAGGCCTGCCGGCCTCACCGGCCGTCGCCGTGGCGGGCGAGCCGCGCCAGCATGGCGGCCGTGGCGCGCAAGGCGGTCCGCTCCTCGGCGGTCAGCGCACCGGCGATCGCCTGCTCCAGCCAGGCGCGGCGGGCGCCGAGCTCGGCCGCCAGCGCGTCGCGGCCGGCGGGCGCCAGCGCGATCACGATCTCGCGCCGATCGGCCTCGCTGCGCCGCCGCTCGATGCAGCCTTCCCGCTCCAGGGCTGCGACGATGCGGGTCAGCGATTGCGGCTGCAGGCCCTCCTCCTCGGCCAGCCGGGCCGCCGTCTGCGGCCCCAGCCGGGCCAGCGTGCCGAGCAGGCTCATGCCCGACAGCGAGACGCCGCCGCGCGGCCGGCGCGCGCGCAGGCGCCGCCCGAGGGCGAGCACGGCCCGCAGCAGCTCGACGGCCGTCTCATGATCGT
>Ga0206103_101026_pt1 | contig 10546 bp, 10 predicted proteins | sample 1B5Ametagenome_FD_148638 | JGI IMG/M metagenome (GOLD analysis project Ga0206103, IMG submission 148638) | Enriched microbial communities from leaf-cutter ant dump, University of Wisconsin, Madison, United States - 1B5A | ecosystem: Environmental > Terrestrial > Nest > Insects nest > Nest dump... | reverse complement strand
CGAGCATCTTCTCCGTTATGTCGTCCTCAAGGGATCAATTGCGCTCAATGGCGTATCGCTCACGGTTGCGGCCCTTGATGGCGCCAATGCGACGGTGTCGCTCATCCCGACCACTCTCGCTGAGACCACCTTTGGGGCGATGAACGTGGGCGACAAGGTCAACGTTGAGGTCGACGTCATCGCCAAATACGTCGAACGTATGGTCGAAGGACGGGGATGACGATGGACCCCATCGCCCTCGTTGAACGGGCTCTCACGGACCTTGCGGCGGGCAAGCCGGTGCTCGTCAGCGACAGCCGTGATCGTGAGAATGAAGCAGACTTCATCATGGCGGCGCAGACCGCCACGGTTGAGTGGGTCGCGTGGGGAATCCGCCACTCGAGCGGCTATCTGTGCGCACCGATGCCGAGCTCAAAGGCTGACGCTCTCAATCTGCCGCTCATGGTGCCTCGTAGCCAGGATCCGCGTCGGACCGCCTACACGGTGTCCGTCGATGCCGCGACGGGCATTAGTACGGGGATTTCCGCCGCGGACCGGCACCGGACGATCAAACTGCTGGCACAGCACGATGCGTCCCCCGACGATTTCATCCGGCCAGGGCATGTTCTGCCGCTACGCGCTGTTGCTGGTGGTGTCCTGCATCGACCTGGACACACCGAGGCTGCCGTTGACCTCTGTCGCCTCGCGGGCCTTGAACCCGTGGGCGTCATTGCGGAACTTGTGAACGACGACGGCACCATGATGCGCCGGGGCGATGCCACCACTCTTGCCTCCAAGGAGGGGCTCACGCTCATGACCATCGCCGACCTCATTCACTACCGGCGCGCAAAGAACGACCTGCCCGACCCCGTCCAGCCTCAGCCGAATCGCGTCCTTTTGGAGGGCGAAGCTCGCCTGCCCACCGCGTACGGGGAGTTCACGATTCGCGGGTACCGCGATGCGCGTACCGGCGATGAGCATGTGGTGCTCGTCCACCCGGGCCCGGCTGGCTCGACGCCGGTGGTTCGCGTCCACTCCGAGTGCCTCACCGGCGATGCCTTCGGGTCACTGCGTTGTGAATGCGGACCGCAACTCCATGCTGCGATGGAGCGAGTTGCTCGCGAAGGCGGCGCCGTGGTGTATCTCCAGGGGCACGAGGGCCGCGGCATCGGCATCCTTGCAAAGATTCAGGCGTACGCCCTGCAAGACAAGGGCCGAGACACCGTCGATGCGAACACCGATCTGGGATTGCCGGTTGACCGTCGTGAGTACGGCGCAGCCGCAGCGATCCTTGAAGATCTCGGTCTCACGCATGTGCGGTTGATGACGAATAATCCAGCGAAGGTCGAGGGGCTGCGTGCCTCAGGAATCTCGGTCGAAGAGCGCCTCCCACTCCACGTGGGCATGCACCCGGAGAATGAGGCGTACCGCCGTACCAAGGTGGAACGGATGGGACATTTGCTCGAGGAGGGCGCATGAGCGGCGCTGGCGCACCCGCACTCACCGTCGACGGTACGGGCGTCACCGTTGATGTCGTCGCTGCAAAGTGGCACACCGAGGTGATGGATGGCCTCGTGGCCGGCGCGCTGAGCGCTGTGGAGAAGGCGCGGGCAACCGCGCGCCTCCTCCGTGTCCCCGGAGCGTTCGAGCTCCCCGTGGTCGCGGAGGAACTCGCGCGTCAGGGCTCACAGGTCATCGTGTGCCTTGGCGTCGTGGTGAAGGGCGCAACTCCCCACTTTGAGTACGTATGCGACGCCGTGACGCGCGGCCTTACCGATGTCGCTCGCACACATGCGGTTCCGGTGGGTTTTGGAGTGCTGACAACCGACAATGACCAACAGGCCCTCGACCGCGCCGGCCTGCCCTCGTCACGCGAGGACAAAGGCGCGGAGGCCGTTGAGGCGGCACTTGCCACGTATGCGGTTCTTCAACAGATCGGTGCGCGTAAGAGCGTCTGAGGCACTGTCTAGCCCACTAGGCTGGCCGCGTGACGTCTTTCAACGATCTGTACGAATTGCTGTCCGAGCGCGCCGTATCCCGTCCCGAGAATTCCGGAACGGTCCGATTGCTTGACGCGGGCGTGCATGCGATCGGGAAGAAGCTCGTCGAAGAGGCGGCCGAGGCCTGGATGGCTGCCGAGTACCAAAGTGATGAAGAGTGCGCAGAGGAGATCTCGCAGTTGCTCTATCACGCCCAAGTGTTGATGGTCGCCAAGGGCATCTCGCTTGCTGATGTCGAAAAGTACTTGTGAGGCGCTGTGTTGCGAATTGCCGTTCCGAATAAGGGTTCCCTCTCCGAACCCGCCATCCAGCTGCTGACGGAAGCGGGTTACAAACAGCGCCGGGACATGCGCGAACTCGTCCTGACGGACGCGCGCAATGACGTCGAGTTCTTCTTCTTGCGCCCCCGCGATGTGGCCGTCTACGTGGGCTCCGGCACCGTTCAAGCAGGCATCACGGGCCGCGATTTGCTGCTTGACTCCGGCGCCGCCGCCACCGAGGTGCTTGAGTTGGGCTTTGGCGCCTCGACCTTCCGCTACGCGGCGCCCGCCTCGCACATCACGTCGATCGAGCAGCTCGCCGGGAAGCGGGTGGCCACCTCATATGAGCACCTTGTTGACGCTCACCTGCGCTCATTCGGTATCGAAGCGGAGGTCGTTCTCCTTGACGGTGCAGTTGAGTCGTCGGTGCGTCTAGGCGTTGCCGACGCTGTAGCGGACGTCGTCTCGACCGGTTCCACCTTGCGGGCAGCAGGTCTCGAGGTCTTCGGTGAGCCGCTCCTCAAGTCCGAGGCGATCCTCATCCGTGCCAATAGCGTGCCCGAGTCGACTGTCGCGGTGCTCGTTGCCCGCCTGCGGGGTGTGCTCATGGCTCGCCAGTACGTGCTCGTCGATTACCACGTGCCCAATGACAAGCTTGAAGACGCCGTCGCCATCACGCCTGGTATTGAGGCTCCCACCATCAACCCACTGCACCACTCCGAGTGGCAGGCGGTCCGGGTCATGGTGCCGCGCATCGAGATGAACCATGTGATGGACGAGCTGTACGCGGTTGGCGCGCGGGCCATTCTCACCACCGAGCTGCTTGCGGTGAGGGTGTAGATGGCAGTCGATCCGGCAGAGCGTCTGCTCAACCTGATCATCGCCCTCACTCACGCCCGGGTGCGAATGACGCGTGCCCAAATTCGCTCATCTGTTGCAGGCTACGCACCGCCCACTCCTGGGCGCAGCGAGGATGAAGCGCGCCGGGAGGATGCCGCCTTCGAGCGCATGTTTGAACGCGACAAGGATGAACTGCGCCGCATCGGCATTCCACTCAAAACGGTGGTCGACCCAACTCATGGTGATGAGATCGGCTACAAGATCGAGGCCTCTGATGCAGCGATGCCCTCGATTGAGTTCAGCCCCGCAGAGATGGCCGTTCTCGCTCTCGCCCGTGAATACTGGCAAGGCGCAACGCTCGGACCGGACGCACAACAGGGCCTCACGAAGGTCGCGTCGACGGCCGCCGCGGCACCACGATCGCCGCTCGGCCTCGGGGCACGCGCCACCTCGCTCTCGGACGCCACCGCGGTCATCGCCGAGGCGCGGGCACGCCGTCAGGCCGTCGAGTTTGACTACACCTCGGAGTCCACGGGCCATGCGACACGCACTGTGGAGCCGTGGCACCTCCTCATTCGTGGTGGCGCTGAGTACCTCGTGGGGTTTGATCGGGACAAGCAGGCGCCGCGCACCTATCGCTTGCGACGCGTCCATGGTGACGTGCGCGCAATAGGACCTGCCGACTCCTACGAGATTCCTGATCCGGTGCCGTCGCAAGGATCGTCACCGCCGCCGGTCAAGACGGCGCGGGTCGGGGTGCGACCTGAAGCGGGCCACGTGTTGCGAGAGCAGGGCACGGCCGTCGGCACCGAGGGTGACTGGGACCTCCTCGACGTTTCTTACCGCTATGCCGACTACATCCGCGATGCGGTTCTTAGTTTGGGTGGGCGGGCGCGCGTGCTTGCCCCCACCGACATCGCCGATCGAGTTGTTGAGTATGCGCAGTCGGCTCGTGAAGCGGCCCTCGCGTCACTGGGGGAGAGCAGCGATGGCTGAGAAGACTCCTGCACGCGTCACGCGGCTCCTTGGCATCGTCACGTATCTCGAGCATCACGACGAAGCGACGGTCGCTCAGCTTGCCGCGCATTTCGACGTAAGCGAGAGCCAGATTCGCAAAGACGTCACGACGCTGTGGATGTCCGGCGCGCCCGGTTACCTTCACGACGACCTCATCGATTTTGACGCCGACGCTTTTGACCGGGACATCATTCGGCTCACCGATTCGCAGGGCGTGAGTCAAGTACGTCTGTCGCCTCGCGAGGCCGTCGCGCTCATCGGCGCATTGACAACCGTTGCCGCCTCGGGAATCGCACCGGACGCCGTCAGCACCGCGCTCGACAAACTTGTTGCTGCGGTTGGCGACGGTGAGGCGGTTCGGTCTGTGTCGCTCGGCGCACCGGATCCGGAAATCGTCGGCACACTGCGCGCCGCGATCGCAGCAGGTGTCGTCGTCGACCTCGCCTACGTCGATGCAAACGACAATCTGACCGAACGCACGATCGAGCCCCACCGGCTCGTCGTCATCGACGGCATCACGTATGTCGAATGTTGGTGCAGGCGGGCACAGGATTACCGCACTTTGCGTATTGATCGCATTCGGACTGCCACGCAGGGCGCCGACGCTGTAGCAACAAAGCCCGATACGTCCGGTGGTTTCTCTCTTGTGCCGCAGTTCGAGGCCGTCATCACCGCCGCCCGGCCCGCACGGTGGCTCCTTGACACTTTCCCTGGCGTGAGCGTCGACGACGACGGCACGACCGTGACGGCACGCTTTGGCGTCGCGGACGCCCGAGTCATTGCGGCGCAGTTGCTCACCATCGGCCCTCACGTGCACACGATTGCGCCTCCTCAGCTTGCGCACGAGGTCGCAGCGCAGGCGCACGCCGTGTTGGACGCGCAGGCCTAGACTTGGGTCACCTACCCGGGAGGAGACGTTCGTCATGAGGCCGTGGCACATCGTCGTGGTGTTGATCGTCGTGCTGGTGCTGTTTGGCGCGCCCAAGTTGCCTGAGTTCGCACGGAACCTCGGCAAGTCAATGCGCATCCTCAAAGAGGAGACAAAGTCGCTGACGTCGGACGAATCCGATGAGAAGACGTCGACCGACGATGAGCGCAAGGACTCCTAGACGCTCTCGCCGCGGGCACGACGTCCGCATGCCATTGCGGGAGCACCTGGCAGAACTCCGCAAGCGCATCTTGCTCGTCCTCGCGGGCATCGTTATTGGAGCCGTAGGCGGCTGGTTCCTGTTCGACCCTGCCTTTACCGCACTGCAACAGCCCCTCACCGACATCGCCGAGCGTGATAACGCGCTCGTCACCGTGAATTTTGCGGCCGTCGCATCGGCGCTTGATATGCGGATCACCGTGTCGATCTTCCTCGGCCTGCTCCTCAGCTCACCATGGTGGCTGTACCAAGTCTGGGCCTTCATCGCACCCGGCCTCACCGGCAAGGAGCGCCGCTACACCGTCGGCTTCCTCGCGTCGTCCATCCCGCTGTTTGTGCTGGGCGTGGGCGCGGCGTGGCTGCTCTTCCCGCAAGCCGTGACGCTACTCACTGACTTCCGACCGGACGACACTGCCCAGCTCCTCGATGCCCAGCTGTACCTCACCTTCGCGATGCGACTGCTGGTGGCCTTTGGCCTCGCATTTGTGTTCCCCGTTGTCATGGTTGCGCTGACGTGGCTCGGCATTGTTCCAAGCCGGGTGTGGCTCAAGGGTTGGCGCTGGGCGGTGCTCCTCATCTTCATCTTCACCGCGATCATGACGCCTACGCCCGACGGCATCATGATGACGCTCATGGCGATTCCGATGATTGGCTTGTACTTTGGCGGCATTGGCATCGGCGCCCTGGGCGTCCGGCGACGCGCAAAGGAGCGTGCGTGAGCAGAGTAGGCGTCATCACGAATCCCACCTCTGGTTCGGGCCGGGGAATGGCCTGGGGACATGAAGCACTCGCTGAACTCGCTGCCCGGGGCCACCAGGTCAACAACTTGTCACGGGGATCGTGGGAGGCCTCGTATGAGGCGGCGGTGCGCGAGCGGCGACACCTCGACGCCCTCGTCGTGGTCGGCGGGGACGGAATGGTTCACCTCGGCCTCCAGGTATGTGCCGAGAAGAAGCTTCCGCTCGGAATCGTGGCAGCTGGTTCAGGGGACGACATCGCACACACGCTCGGCCTCCCGCATCACAACGTTCCTGCCGCCATCGACCGCATCGACGCCGGGCTGGCGGGCGATGTCATTGACATTGACCTCGGCAAGGTGACGGGCAAGAACGTCGAGAAGCCTGTAGCGCCGCGCTACTTTGGCGCCGTGTTGTCGGCCGGCATCGATGCTGCGGTTGCCGCGTACGCGCGTCGCATCACCCGGCCACGTGGTCCGGCGAAGTACAAAGTTGCCACAGCGCGGGAACTCATGCGCTTCGCGCCGTACTCCGTGACGGTCAGTGCGGACGGCCGCGAATGGACACAGACGTGCACGCTTGTCGCTGTTGCCAATGCGCCAATTTTCGGTGGGGGACTGCGGATCTCACCTGACTCATCCGTCACCGACGGCAAGCTCGAGTTGGTGCTGGCACAGGCGCTGACCCGGCGCGAGATCATGCGCCTGTTCCCCAAGTTGAACGACGGTTCGCATGTGAACGACCCACGCGTCTCCTTTGTTAAGGCGGACAAGGTGACGATCGCGCAAGGCACGGGGGGAGCCACGTTGCCGCCTGCCTTTGCGGATGGCGAGCTCGTGGGCGGGGAGCCGATCACTGTGGAGGTCGTGCCGCGTGCACTGCGAGTACTTGGGGGCCGCACGGGTTAGATTGACCCGGTGACCAGTCCGGCCGAGAGATATGCCGCAGCGCGTAAGCGCGCCCACACTCCCGACCTTGCCGACTTTGAAGCAACATTGCCGTTCCCTCTCGATCCGTTTCAACGACAGGGGTGCGAAGCGGTTGCCCTGGGCCATTCGGTGCTGGTCGCGGCTCCAACGGGTGCTGGCAAGACGATCGTGGGTGAGTTCGCTGTCGCACATGCTCATCGCCGCGGCCTCAAGGCCTTTTACACCACTCCCATCAAGGCCCTCAGCAATCAGAAGTTCTCAGATCTGCGTGCGGCATATGGCCCTGACGCGGTAGGACTGCTCACGGGCGATACGTCAATCAACCCCCACGCGGGGATCGTTGTCATGACGACCGAAGTGCTCCGCAACATGATCTACGCGGGCTCGCCAGATCTTGATCGGCTCGGCGTGGTGGTGCTCGACGAGGTTCACTACCTTGCCGACCGCTTCCGTGGTTCGGTGTGGGAAGAAGTCATCGTGCACGTCGGCGCGGCGACGTCAATCGTCGCTCTCTCCGCCACGGTGTCGAATGCCGAGGAGTTCGGCGCGTGGCTCACTGAAGTGCGCGGCGATACCCGTGTCATTGTGAGCGAAGTGCGCCCCGTGCCGTTGTGGCCACATGTGCTCGTGCGGGAGGGTCTGTATGACCTCTACACCCCCGGAACCGATCCCACGAAGGACATGGGGACACCCAGGCTCAACCCCGAACTTGAGGCAGTGGTCAAGCGGTCCCGCCAATGGGACGGTGATGATCGCGGATACCGTTCGTCCTATCGCCCTGCGCGCGGATCATCGCGGCCCCGGGTGCGACGCGCTCCACCCCGCTTCGCCGTGGTGGAGCAACTTGACCGTCATGGTCTTTTGCCTGCGATCGTGTTCATCTTTTCGCGTGCCGGATGTGAGGACGCGGTCGACCAAGTCCGTGCGGCCGGGATCGTGCTCACTACTGACGATGAGCGCATGCGTATCCGTGAGATCGTCGACGTTCGCTGTGCAGGACTTCCCCCTGAAGACTTGGGACCGCTCGGTTTCACTCACTGGCGCGACCATCTTGAGGCGGGGATCGCCGCCCACCACGCCGGCATGATCCCTCTCTTCAAAGAGGTGGTCGAGGAGCTCTTTGCAGCGGGTCTCATCAAGGTGGTCTACGCGACGGAGACTCTCGCGCTCGGTATCAACATGCCCGCGCGTTCTGTGGTCCTTGAGAAACTCGTCAAGTGGGACGGCCAGGGTCATAAGGATCTGACGGCGGGGGAGTACACCCAGCTGACCGGCCGTGCCGGACGACGCGGCATTGACGTGGAAGGTCATGCCGTTGTTGTCGAGCATCCTGGCTTTGATGCCGCGCAACTTGCACGCCTCGCGTCGCGCAGAACGTATCCGCTCATGTCATCGTTTCAGCCCACCTACAACATGGCGATCAATCTGGTGGCGACATCCGGCGTCGCCCGCGCCCGTGATGTGCTCGAGATGTCCTTTGCACAGTTTCAGGCAGATCAGGGTGTGGTGGGCAAGGCCCGACGCGTGCGTGAGCTCGAGGCCTCACTCACCGGATTCCGGGAAGCGTTCGCCTGCAGCAAGGGCGACTTTCACGAGTACGCACTGCTGCGGGAACGCTTGTCCCGAGCCGAGAAGGACGCCGCGAAAGCCACGACGCGCGCCCGCCGGGAAGCGTCGGCATCTCAACTGAGCTCTTTGCGCCGAGGCGATCTTGTTCGCATTGCCGGAGGGCGCAGAGCCGGCTTCGCCGTTGTCGTCATGCCTGACGACGATCCCCGCGCACCTCGTCCCACGGCGATCAACGACGCAGGGCGCCTGGTGCGCCTGTCCATCGCTGATCTTCCCATGGGCATTGAGACCGTGGGCCGGATGAGTCTGCCAAAGAAGGTCAATACGAAGGATGTGCGTGCGCGGAAGGACCTTGGTGCTGCGGTGGCGGCTGAGGGCAAGATCGCGCGCGCCGCGACTCAGGCGGCACGGGGGCCCGCACGAGTTGAAGCGCGTGAAGCCGATGCCCTGCGGCAGGCGATCCGCAACCATCCCTGCCATGCATGTCCTGACAGAGAGGATCATGCGCGGTGGGCCGAACGCTACTTCCGCACCTTGCGCGATAAAGACAAGCTCGCCAATGAGATCCACCGCGCCACCGGGTCGATTGCTGCCATCTTTGATCGCCGTTGTGACGTGTTGCGCCGCTTTGGTTACCTCGAAGGCGAAGGGGACGACACGCGTGTCGCACCCGCTGGCGCCATGCTCCGCACGCTCTACGCCGAGAACGATCTGGTCATCGCTGAATGTCTCAAGAGCAATACGTGGGAGCACTTAACCCCGCCCGCGCTTGCCGCCGTCGTCTCCTCACTGCTGTATTCAGCACGCAAGGATGACGGTGAACGCCAGCCGCGCATCCCCGGCGGCCCTACGGGCGTCCTAGGCCAGACCTTGCGACAGACCCAGCGCGTGTGGGCGGCGATCGATGACGTCCACCAAGAGCGCCAACTACCGTCGCTCCCGCCGCCGCATTGGGGCCTCGTACAAGCGATCCACGGCTGGGCCCAAGGCAAGAGCCTCGACACTGTTCTCAGCGGCTCCGAGATCGCTCCCGGCGACATGGTGCGGTGGTGCAAACAGGTAATCGACACCCTTGATCAAGTAGCCGCTGTGGCACCATCCACGGCCATCCAAGAGCGTGCACGCGCCGCCGTGACGGCGATGCGGCGCGGTGTCGTGGCGTATTAGAGCCACCGCGTAGGCTGTTCGCGTGTCGAGCGTCCGTCGTGCCCTACTTGCTGTGGTGGGCGGGCTCGTGCTCTTCACCGCCTTCCCCAATGTGGAGTGGTGGATCGCAGCTCCGCTCGCTGTAGCCATTCTCGTCATCACTGTGCGTCACGCGTCCGGCCGGGCCGCGCTCCTGTATGGGTGGCTCTTTGGCCTCGCGTTCTTTTTGCCGCACCTATGGTGGGCGTATGTGGCGGTGGGCCCGGTGCCCTGGATTGCCCTTTCCGCCGCGGAGGCGCTTGCAATTGCGCTTGCCACCTTCGCCTATGCCCGCATCGTCAGGTCGCGCCGTCTGGGCAATGCCCTGTGGGCCGAGTCCCTCGTGTTCGCCGCGCTGTGGGTGGGCGGCGAACTCCTCCGGTCAGCGGTGCCCTTCGGCGGCTTCCCTTGGGGACGTATCGCCTTTGCGACGGCGGACGCTACGCTTGCCCGCTACGCCTGGCTTGGTGGCACGCCACTTGTGTCTTTTGTGACGGTGGCGATGGGCGCTGGGCTCGCGGTCGCAATGATTGCGCTGCGGCAGCGGCAGATCGTATTGGGGCTCGGAGCGCCCGTGCTCATCATTGTGGTGGCGCTGGCACCACTGGGATTGCCGATCGACACCCGTGCCGAGTTGGGCAACCTCACGGTGGCGTGGGCGCAGGGCAACCTCGCCGACCGCGGGCTTGACTCCTTCTCGCGTGCGCGTGAAGTCACCCGCAATCACCTTGAGGCGACGCTTGCGCTGGCCGCGGAGCATCCCGGGGCGGAGGTTGACCTCATTATTTGGCCTGAGAACTCGTCCGACATCGACCCCCGCACGGATGAGCTCACTGCGGCAGTCGTGTCTGAAGCCACGCAGGCGCTCGATGCACCCCTGTTG
>Ga0206103_101025_pt1 | contig 10561 bp, 9 predicted proteins | sample 1B5Ametagenome_FD_148638 | JGI IMG/M metagenome (GOLD analysis project Ga0206103, IMG submission 148638) | Enriched microbial communities from leaf-cutter ant dump, University of Wisconsin, Madison, United States - 1B5A | ecosystem: Environmental > Terrestrial > Nest > Insects nest > Nest dump... | reverse complement strand
CGGCTCGCGATGGTGTTCCAGAACTACGCGCTCTACCCGCACCTCACCGTCTTCGAGAACATCGCGTTCCCGCTGCGCCTCACCAAGGGCGAGCTCAGCGAGGACGAGATCCGCGAGAAGGTCGAGCACGCCGCGCGCACGCTCGAGCTCACGGACCACCTCGAGCGCAAGCCCGCGAACCTCTCGGGCGGGCAGCGGCAGCGTGTCGCGATGGGCCGCGCGATCGTGCGGGACGCGAACGCGTTCCTGTTCGACGAGCCGCTGTCGAACCTCGACGCCAAGCTGCGCGGGCAGATGCGGACCGAGATCGCGCGCATGCAGCGTCGCCTCGGCACGACGACCGTGTACGTCACGCACGACCAGACCGAGGCCATGACCCTCGGCGACCGCGTCGCCGTGCTGCGCAAGGGCGAGCTGCAGCAGGTCGCGTCGCCCCGGGGCCTCTACGAGCAGCCCGTCAACCTGTTCGTCGCCGGGTTCATCGGCTCACCGCCCATGAACTTCCTGCCGGGCGAGGTGTCGGGCTCGTCATTGCGGCTCCCGTTCGCGCAGGTCCCGCTGTCCGACGAGCTGCGCGAGCGGATCGGGTCGCGCGACGTGGTCATCGTCGGGCTGCGCCCCGAGCACTTCGCGGACGCCGGGCTGCTCGAGGACCACAAGCGGACCGCGGGGATCACGTTCGACGCCGAGGTCGACGTGACCGAGTGGCTCGGTTCGGACCTGTACGCGTACGTGCCGTTCGAGACGAGCGACGCCGTCGCCTCGACGCTCGAGGAGCTCGACCGGGACCTCGACGGCGAGGGCATGCGCACACAGCTCGTCGTCGCGCTCGACTCGGAGTCGCGCATCCGAGACGGTGACACCGCCGAGCTGTGGTTCGACCCCGCGCGCCTGCTGGTGTTCGACCCGGAGTCCGGCGAGAACCTCACGTTCGACGCCGACCGGGCCGCCGAGATCGACGCGCAGAACGAGGCCGACCGCAAGGCGTCGCTCGAGCGCGCCCAGGAGCGGGAGCGCAAGGCGGCGGCCGCGGGCCGGTGAGCGGCCGCGCGGGGCGTCCGCGCGGCTCGCCGGTGGGTCAGACCTCGCCGATGTCGCCGACGACCTCGACGACGCGCATGCGGCCGTCCGTGAGCGCGTACTCGAGCCCGACGATCGCGCAGCGGCCCTCCTCGACGGCCTGCGCGAGCGACTTCGAGTAGCCCTGGAGCATCCGCACCGTCTGCCGGACGTGCTCGCGGCCCAGGTCCGCGGCGTCGAGGTCCGCGAGGTTCTCGGTGCCGCCGACGAGCCCGACGATGCTCGGGATCACGCGGTCGACGACCGTGCGGACGAAGCCCGGGGGCAGGTCGCCCTGGTGGAGCGCCGTGGTCGCGGCCGCGACGGCGCCGCACGAGTCGTGACCCAGCACGACGATGAGCGGTGTGCCGAGCAGCTCGACGCCGTACTCGATCGAGCCGATGACGGTCGTGTCGAGCACGTGACCCGCGGTGCGCACGACGAAGAGGTCGCCGAGGCCGCGGTCGAAGATGATCTCGGCCGCGACGCGCGAGTCCGAGCAACCGAACAGCACCGCGAACGGGTCCTGGCCCTCCGACACCTCGGTACGGCGGTCGACGCTCTGCGACGGGTGCTGCATCTCTCCCCGCACGAACCGGTCGTTGCCGTCGCGCAGGGCGGCCCAAGCCTGGGCAGGAGTCAGAGGTGTGGTCACGCCCGCCATCGTGACACCCGCGCGGCGAACCCGCAGGTGCGGTCCACGCCGTGACCCCTCGGCGTGGCCCGTGCCGCGCTGTCGGCCGTGCAGGAGACCTCAGGAGCGCGCGGGACCGTCCTGGTCCGGGGCGTCGTCGCCCTGCCGCGGGCCGTCACCCCGCGCGGCGGCGAGGCGCTCCCGCGCCCCGTCGAGCCACTGCTGGCACCGTGCCGCGAGCGCCTCGCCCCGCTCCCAGAGCGAGAGCGACTCCTCGAGCGACTCGCCGCCGCTCTCGAGCCGTCCGACGACCGCGACGAGCTCGTCGCGCGCCTGCTCGTAGCTGAGCCCCGCGACGTCGTCGGGCAGCGGGCCGGCGCCGGTGCTCGCGTCGGTGGTCGTCTCGGCGCTCGCGTCGGAGCTCGTGCCACCGGACGTGGCGGTGCTCGTGCGGGGGCGGGTCGGCGGCGTCTGCTTCGGCACGTCCGCCAGTCAACCAGACGCCTCCGACACGTCCGCGTCGAGCGAGGGCGGCCGTCGACGGACCGTCAGGTCGAGGTGACCTGGGCGCCGAGCTCGCCGCGGGCGACCCGCACGCGCAGCGCGTCGCCGACCGCGACCTCGTCCGGGGCCCGGACGACGCGGCCGTCGGTGGCCTGGACCACCGCGTACCCGCGGTCCAGCGTCGCGGCGGGTGACAGCGCTCGCACGTGCCCGGCCAGGCCGCGCACCTCGGTGCCCGCGCGGTCGAGCAGGTGCCCGAGCGTGCGGCGCGCGGAGTCGCGCAGCGCCACGACCCGGGCCTCGTGCGCGTCGACGAGCGTCGCGGGGTGCGCGAGCACGGGCCGTGACCGCCAGTGGTCGAGCGCCGCCTGCTCCCGCTGCACACGCTGCTGGAGCGCCGCCCGCGCGCGCAGCCTCGCCTGCGCGAGCCGTGCCCGCTCGTCGGCGACGTCGGGCACGATGCGCTTCGCCGCGTCGGTCGGCGTCGAGGCGCGCAGGTCCGCGACCAGGTCGAGCAGAGGTGCGTCGAGGTGGTGACCGATCGCGCTCACGAGCGGGGTCCGGCAGGCCGCCGCCGCGCGCACGAGCGCCTCGTTGCTGAACGGCAGCAGGTCCTCGAACGACCCGCCGCCGCGCGCGACCACGACGACCTCGACCTCGGGACGCGCGTCGAGCTCCGCGATCGCGGCGCTCACCTCGGGCACCGCGCGCGGACCCTGGACCGTGACGCGCCGGATCTCGAACCGCACCGCCGGCCACCGGTTGCGGGCGTTCGACACGACGTCGTGCTCCGCGTCGCCCTGCTGCGCGCACACCAGCCCGACGACCGCCGGCAGGAACGGCAGGCGCTTCTTGCGGGCCTCGTCGAACAGCCCCTCGGCACCCAGCACGCGACGCAGGTGCTCGATGCGCTCGAGCAGCTCGCCGAGCCCGACGAGCCGCACGTCGTCGGCCGCGAACGACAGGCTCCCGCGCTTGAGGTGGTAGGTCGGTCGGGCGTGCACGACGAGGTGCGCGCCGTCCCCGACGCCCTTGCCGAGCCGTGCGACGCTCGCCGCGCTCGTCGTCACCGAGATCGACATGTCGACGTCGGTGTCCCGCAGCGTGAGGAAGCACGTCGAGTTCCACCGCTTGAGGTCGAGCACCTGCCCCTCGATCCAGACCGGCGGCATGCGCTGCACGTAGTCGGCGATCTTGGGCGCGAGGTGCCGCACGGGCCACGGGCGCTCGGGGCTCGTCTCCGCGGCCCGCAGCGGCAGCGCCTCACGAGCGGGCGTCGGTTCGGTCACGTCCCCAGCGTGCCCTACCGCGCCCACACGACCGCGCCCGCACGCGCGGCGACGCCCCCGGCGAATGGCCCGAGGATGGTCCGCGGCGAGCACGTAGAGTTGACCGCGTGACGAGCCCTGCGACGAACCGACGAGTGCTGCTCGCCGCCCCCCGTGGTTACTGCGCCGGGGTCGACCGTGCGGTCATCGCCGTCGAGAAGGCGCTCGAGCACTACGGCGCACCCGTGTACGTCCGCAAGGAGATCGTGCACAACAAGTACGTCGTGGAGACGCTCGCCGCGCGCGGGGCGATCTTCGTGCACGAGACCGACGAGGTGCCCGAGGGCGCGCGCGTGGTGTTCTCCGCGCACGGGGTCTCGCCCGCGGTGCACGCCTCCGCGGCGGCGCGTTCGCTGCAGACCATCGACGCCACGTGCCCGCTCGTGACCAAGGTCCACAAGGAGGCCGTGCGGTTCGCCGCCGACGACTACGACATCCTGCTCATCGGGCACACCGGTCACGAGGAGGTCGAGGGCACGCAGGGTGAGGCGCCCGAGCACATCCAGGTCGTGAACTCGCCCGAGGAGGTCGACGACGTCGTCGTGCGCGACCCCGAGCGCGTGGTGTGGATCTCGCAGACGACGCTGTCGGTCGACGAGACGATGGAGACCGTGCGGCGCCTGCGCGAGCGGTTCCCCGCGCTGCAGGACCCGCCGAGCGACGACATCTGCTACGCGACGCAGAACCGTCAGGTCGCGGTCAAGAAGATCGCGCCGCAGTGCGACGTCGTCATCACGGTGGGCTCGGCGAACTCGTCGAACTCGGTGCGCCTCGTGGAGGTCGCGCTCGAGAACGGTGCGGGTGCGTCCTACCGCATCGACAAGGCGAGCGAGATCGACCCCGCGTGGCTCGAGGGTGCGACGACCGTCGGGGTCACGTCGGGTGCGTCGGTGCCGGAGATCCTCGTGCGCGACGTGCTCGACGCGCTCGCCCAGCAGGGGTTCGGCGACGTCGAGGAGGTGCGCACCGCGACCGAGGACCTCATGTTCTCGCTGCCGCGTGAGCTGCGCGCCGACCTCAAGGCCGCGGGCAACGCCCCCGTGCGTCCGCGTCGTGAGGGTCGCCGCTCGCTGGACGTCTCCGCGGGCTGAGGAACCGCTCGCGCGTCGCCCGGCACTGCTCGTCGCCTGGTACCCCCCATCGCCCGGTGTCTCACGGAGCTCCTGCATCGCAGGTCGCTCACGCACCTCCCGCCGCGCTCGCTCCGCCCGCTGGGGTGCCGTCCTCGCGGGCCGCCGCGTCCGCGAGCGCCTGGGCGTCGCGTGCCGCGCTCGTGTCGAACCCGTCCAGCGTGACGAGGTGATCGGCCGCGGACGCGAGCAGCTCGGGTGCGGACAGCGCGGAGAGCTGGGGGTTCACCGGCGGCGGGGTCTCGAGGTCCTCGCTCACGACGTGCAGCTCCGCGAACCGTCGTGCGCTCACGAGCACGCGCGTCTCGAGCGAGCCGACCGTCCTGTTGTACGCCTCCGCGGCGGAGTCGATCGAGCGACCCAGCCTCGCGAGGTGCCCGCCGAGCGTCGCGATACGGCCGTGCAGCTCCTTGCCGAGCGAGAGCACCTGCTGCGCGTTCGTCGCGAGCGCGTCCTGCCGCCACGCGTACGCGACCGTGCGCAGCAGTGCGAGCAGCGTCGACGGCGTCGCGACCACCACGTTGCGGTCCGCCGCGTACTCCCACAGGCCGGGGTCCTGGTCGAGCGCGGCGTGCCAGAAGGCCTCGGCCGGGACGAACATCACGACGAACTCCGGTGCCGGAGCGAACTGGTCCCAGTACCTCTTGTGCGCGAGCGAGTCCACGTGCGCGCGCACGTGCCGGGCGTGCGCGGCGAGCCGTTCGGTGCGCGTGCGCTCGTCGGTCGCCTCGCTCGCCTCGAGGTAGCCGAGGAAGGCGACCTTGGCGTCGACCACGACCTGCTTGCCACCCGCGAGCCGGACGACGAGGTCGGGCCGCTGCAGGCCGTCGTCGGTGCGCACCTGGTCCTGCTCGACGAAGTCGACGTGCGCGAGCATGCCCGCCGCCTCGACCACGCGCCGCAGCTGCAGCTCGCCCCACCGGCCGCGCACCTGCGACGCCCGCAGCGCGGTCACGAGCTGCGCGGTCTGCGTGCGCACGCCCTCGGACGCCGCGCGCATCGACTCGACCTGCTCGCGGAGCGCGGCGGAGCCTTCGGCGCGCGCCTTGTCCGCCGCGACGAGCTGGCCGCGCACGTCGTCGAGCGTGCGGGCGAGCGGTTCGACGAGCGCGCGGACCGCCTGCTCGCGCTGCGCGAGCTCGCCGACCTGCGTCTGCCGGTCGGCTGCGAACCGCTGCGACGCGAGCGCGAGGAACTGCTCCGAGCTCTGCGCGAGCGCGTCGGCCGCGAGCGCGCGGAACTGCGCCGCCGCCTGCTCGGCGGCCTGCGCCGCAGCATCCCGCGCCGCGGCGCGCTCCGACTCGAGCCGCGCCGTCGCGGTCGCGGCCGCGACCTCGGCACCACGCACGGCGGCGTCCGCCCGCCGCGTCGCCACGGCCCACGCGAGCGCGCCGCCCAGCGCGATCCCGACGACGACCCCCACGACCATCCCGAGCAGCACCTGTCCCATGCCGTGCACCGTCCCACAGACCACCGACACGCGCGTCGGACGGGTCGCGTCGTGGCGCGGTGCCGTGCGACACCGCCGCTGCCGGACCAGGTCGTCGCCCGGATCGGACCCGGATGTCGGACCTGCTCCCTATGCTGAACCGGTGCCCGACGACGTGACCGCCCCGCCGCCCGTACCCGCCCCGCACCCGCCGGCCTCGGGCGCGCCCGGGCCAGCACCTGCGCTGCAGCTGCGTGGGCTGTGGCGCCGGTTCGGCGAGAAGGTCGCTGTCGCCGGGATCGACCTCGTCGTCCCCGCAGGCTCGTTCTACGGGCTCGTCGGCCCGAACGGCGCGGGCAAGACGACGACGCTGTCGATGGCCACGGGCCTGCTCGTCCCGGACGCGGGCCAGGTGCTCGTGCACGGCACGGACCTGTGGGCGGACCCCGTGGCGGGCAAGGCACTGATCGGGATCCTCCCGGACGGTGTGAAGCTGTTCGACCGGCTCACGGGGGAGCAGCTCATCACGTACGCCGGCCTGCTGCGCGGGCTCGACCGCGACACGGTCGCGGAGCGGACGCGGGACCTGCTGGTCGCGATGGATCTCGTGGCGGACGCGCGCACGCTCGTCGTCGACTACTCCGCGGGCATGACGAAGAAGGTCGCGCTCGCGTGCGCCATGGTCCACGCCCCCCGGCTCCTGGTGCTCGACGAGCCGTTCGAGGCGGTCGACCCGGTCTCGGCCGCGAACATCCGCGACATCCTCGCGCAGTACGTCGCGTCGGGCGGCACGGTCATCGTGTCGTCGCACGTCATGGACCTCGTCCAGCGCATGTGCGACCACGTCGCGGTCGTCGCGGGCGGGCACGTGCTGGCCGCGGGCACGGTCGACGAGGTGCGCGCGGGTGAGAGCCTCGAGGACCGGTTCGTCGCGCTCGTCGGCGGACGCGTCGCGGGGGAGGGGCTGGCGTGGTTGCGCTCCTCGTCCGACTGAAGCTCGCGTTGCTGCTCAACGGTTACCGGCGCAGCGTCTGGCAGGTCGTCGGGATGGCGTTCGCGAGCCTCTACGGGCTCCTGATCGCGGGCATCGCGGTCGCCGGGATGGTCGCGGTCGGGACGCAGGACGTCGACCTGCAGCGCACCGTGACCGTGATGGTCGGGTCAGCCGTCGTCATCGGGTGGTGGTTCCTGCCCCTGTTCGCGTTCGGGGTGGACGCGACGCTCGACCCGGAACGGTTCGCGACGTTCCCGATCCCGCGGCGCCGGCTCGTCCTGGCGCTCGCGGTCGCCGCGCTCGTCGGGATCCCCGGGGTCCTGAGCGCGCTCGTCGCGCTCTCGACCGGGGCGGCGTGGTGGAAGCACCCGGACGCGATGCTCGTCGCGCTGGTCGCAGCGGCGCTCGGCCTCGCCGTCGCGGTCGTCGGTGGCCGCGCGCTCGTCGCGCTGCTCGCGCCGCTGTTCGCGCGGCGTCGTGCGCGCGAGGTCCTGACGGCGCTGATGCTGGTCGCGATCGTGAGCATCGGCCCGACGGTCTCGCGGCTCACGCAGGGCACGGTGGACCGGCACACGTTCGACGGGGCGGTGGACGTGCTCGGCTGGACGCCGTTCGGGGCGGCGTGGGCGGCGCCCGCCGACGTGGCGAGCGGCCGGTGGCAGGACGCCGCGCTCCGCCTGGGGATCGTCGTGGTGACGCTCGGGCTCGCGCTCGTCGTGTGGGAGCGTGCGCTCGCCCGCACGCTCGTCGAGCCGCCGGCGGCCACCGGCACCGGGCAGACGGGCGGGCTCGGTCTCCTCGGCCGGGTCCCGGCCACGCCGTTCGGCGCGGTCGTCGCCAGGTGCCTCGTGTACTGGGCGCGCGACCCCCGCTACGCGGTGTCGCTCGTCATGATCCCGGTGCTCCCGCTCGTCCTGGGCGTCGTCTCCGGAGGCGGCTCGCTGCTGCTCCTGGCCGGGCCGCTCGCGGCGTTCGTCGTGGGCTGGGGCGTGAGCTCCGACATCTCCTACGACGGTTCGGCCTTCTGGATGCACGTGAGCGCGGGTGTCCCGGGCCGCGTCGACCGGCTCGCACGCGTGACCGCGTCGGCGCTGGTCGGCGGCCCGCTCGCGGTGCTGGTGACGGTGGCGTCCGCGTTCTTCTCGGGCCACGGTGACGACCTGCCCGCGCTGCTCGGCGCCGGGCTCGGGATCGCGCTCGCCGCGTACGGCGGCTCGAGCATCGTCTCGGCGCTGTTCGTCCAGCCGGTGCAGCAGCCGGGCGAGAACCCGTTCCAGACCCGTCAGGGTGCGTCGATGGCGACGGTGGCCTCGCAGATGGTCGGCTGGATGTGCGTGTCGGTCGCGTCGGCACCCGCGATCGTGCTCGCGGTCCTCGCGACCGTGCGGGACTCCGCGCTCCTCGGCTGGACCGCGCTCGTCGTCGGTGCGGCGGTCGGGGTCGCCTGCCTGGTCGTCGGCGTCCGGGTCGGCGGTCGACAGCTCGACCTGCGGGGCCCCGTGCTGCTGCAGAAGGTCATCGCGTTCGAGTAGCGGGCCGGTGCCCGCCCGGCGCGGCGAGCGTCGCCACCGTGCCCCGTAGACTTGCCGCCCGTGGCACTCACCATCGGCATCGTCGGCCTGCCCAACGTCGGCAAGTCCACCCTCTTCAACGCCCTGACCCGCGCGCAGGTGCTCGCCGCGAACTACCCGTTCGCGACGATCGAGCCCAACGTCGGCATCGTGCCGCTGCCGGACCCGCGGCTCGACAAGCTCGCCGAGGTATTCGGCTCCGAGCGGACCGTGCCCGCCACGGTCTCGTTCGTCGACATCGCGGGCATCGTCAAGGGCGCCTCCGAGGGTGAGGGCCTGGGCAACAAGTTCCTCGCGAACATCCGCGAGGCGGACGCGATCTGCCAGGTGACGCGCGCGTTCGCCGACCCCGACGTCGTGCACGTCTCGGGTCAGGTGAACCCGAAGGACGACATCGAGATCATCTCGACCGAGCTCATCCTCGCGGACCTGCAGACGCTCGAGAACGCGATCCCGCGGCTCGAGAAGGAGGTCCGCGGCAAGAAGACGGACCCCGAGGTCCTCGCGGCGGCGCAGCGCGCGCTCGAGGTGCTGCAGACCGGCACGACGCTGTTCGCCGCGGGGCTCGGCGACGACGAGCACGTGCGCGCCCTGCAGCTCATGACGGCCAAGCCGTTCATCTACGTCTTCAACACGGACGACGCGGGCCTCGCGGACACCGCGATGCAGGACGAGCTGCGCGCGCTCGTCGCCCCGGCCGACGCGATCTTCCTCGACGCGAAGTTCGAGTCCGAGCTCGTCGAGCTCGACGACGACGAGGCGCGCGAGATGCTCGAGGCGAACGGCCAGGAGGAGGCGGGGCTGGACCAGCTCGCGCGCGTCGGTTTCCACACGCTCGGCCTGCAGACGTACCTCACGGCGGGCCCCAAGGAGGCGCGCGCCTGGACGATCCGGCAGGGCTGGACCGCCCCGCAGGCTGCGGGCGTGATCCACACCGACTTCCAGAAGGGCTTCATCAAGGCCGAGGTCGTCTCGTTCGAGGACCTGGTCGAGACCGGCTCGGTCGCCGCGGCCCGCGCCGCAGGCAAGGCCCGCATCGAGGGCAAGGACTACGTCATGCACGACGGCGACGTCGTGGAGTTCCGCTTCAACGTGTAGCACGGGTGCTACGATCGAGGCATGAGTGCGACGGAACCGCAGCCAGCAACGCTCTCACAACGCGAACTGCGTAATGAGTCCAGCCGAGTTCTTCGTGCCGTCGGTGAGGGGCAGTCCTTCGTGCTGACGAACCGAGGTGTCCCGATTGGTCGCATCGTTCCGCTGGACGCACCGGCCGCGAAGCTCCCGATCGCGCGACCGGCCAAGCGGGTGGGTGGCTGGGAGGCGCTGAAGCCTCTGCCTCGTCAGGGTGACCGTCCGATGGCTCGCATCATGGACGAGCTTCGAGAGGATCGCGTGTGAGTCGCACGTCGGTCGTCTATGTGGATACGTCTGCACTCGGCGCGCTTCTCGTCGCGCAGCCCGAGACCGAAGCGCTGGTCGAGTGGCTCGACGAGGCGGACGCCATGCTCGTCTCGAGCGATCTGCTTGAGACGGAGCTGCGACGGATGGCTGTTCGCGAGGGACGGGACCAGGCCGAGGTCAGCGCACGATCTGCTTGAGACGGAGCTGCGACGGATGGCTGTTCGCGAGGGACGGGACCAGGCCGAGGTCAGCGCAATCCTCGACGGGGTTTCCCTCGCGGCGCTAGATCGCGCCACCTACCGCTCGGCAGGGCTGCTGCCGATGTCGTACTTGCGGACTCTCGATGCCTTGCATCTCGAAGCAGCGATCCGGCTCGATGCGGACGCGATTCTTACCTATGACCATCGGCTGGCTCAAGCGGCGTCGGCGACAGGGCTCGTCGTCGTCGCCCCCGGACAGGCGTCGGTTCATTGAGCGAACAGGCGCAACTCATTGAGCGGCAAGGGGT
>Ga0206103_101023_pt1 | contig 10577 bp, 6 predicted proteins | sample 1B5Ametagenome_FD_148638 | JGI IMG/M metagenome (GOLD analysis project Ga0206103, IMG submission 148638) | Enriched microbial communities from leaf-cutter ant dump, University of Wisconsin, Madison, United States - 1B5A | ecosystem: Environmental > Terrestrial > Nest > Insects nest > Nest dump... | reverse complement strand
CCGGCTGTTGCGCCAGATCGATGAGCACGCATGGCGGCGCGGCGTGAACCGGGAAGGTTTCCTGCATCTCGCGCTCGTCTACTTCCTCGACTTCTTGGACGATCCGCACCGAAAGGACTGACATGACAACCGAGAATGAAAAGCAGGCGGTTATCCGCCGTGGAATGCCGCTGGAGTCCCTGTCGGCCGATGATCGGCTGGCATGGGCCAACGCCGCGTCGCCGATCACAGACGCGGAACCCGAAGCGGAGCCAGTTAACGATGCCGACGACGGCTACACGGATCAGGCGCGCAAGTTTCTCGCAGGCCGCGACCCCGCGACGCTGGACCTCACCGACAGCGAGATTCTTGCTGCTCTGAATTCGGCGACGTTCCGCAAGCCCGTCGCAGCAGCCGTTGAGCCCGCTCGCTCTGCCGCTCCTGCGTACGTCCCGTTCGAACTCGACACCGACAAGATCAACGCGGCTGGGATGTCGCCGGACATGCGCGCGGCAATTTGCGAGGCATTCGCCCGTGCCGATATCGGCCGCAAAGAGATCGCGGCAGGTACCCATCCGGCAGTGCGCACCATCAAGCAGCACCAGTACGACGCCGCAATGTTGCGCGTCGGCCCGTACCTCCGGAAGGCGGCGTAATGGTTGTCGTCATGCCACGGCCGAGTCAGGTGAACGCACCGACGCCGGCCATGCTGCCGATCGCTCCCCGCCCGACGCGGAAGCCGTCCAAACCCGATCGTGACTGGCGCGCTTCCTAGCAGCACCAGCTTCACGGCGCGGCAGTGGTCTTGGTCCGTCTGCTGTCGCGCACCGATTGCCAGCGTCCCCATCCTCCGCTGGTAAGAAACCGGTCCCGTCGTTGTCCCACGATGCCGGGGCCGGCCAAGTTCAAGCCGGGTTAACCGGCGAACCTTTCGAGACCGGGCGTCAACGCAGACACCGCCCGGTCTTGCGAGGGCCGGGGCAACGGCCCCGGCAACTCGACCAGATTCGCGTCGCCCGTTTCAGGGTGGGCGTCGCGAGTGGAGGAAGCGTGTTCCTTGCCACGCCGACCTCATACCCACCCCCGTGGGAAAGCCTCGCCGCCGTGACACCCCGCACGGCGGCGAGGTGATGTTTGACCTGACAATTTCTGCACCGTCTGACGACATAGCGTACGCGCTAAAACTAGCGCAGTCAGGCGCACACGCGACTACCTAGGCTAATCCCTATCCGTCAGAGAGCCAGACGAGACGTTGAGCGTGTTTTGCGATACCTCAGCCAGCTTGCGAACCTGATGCCTACCGTGCGCATCAGTTTTTATTTCGAAGTTCAGCGTCATGCCCTCCAGAAGCGTCGGTTGTACTTCGCGCTCTACAATCCCATAGTGAAAGAACGCGTCCGCTCCCAATTCGGGCACATGTACGAACCCGTACCCACGGTCGTCGAAAAGTCGGACGATGCTACCCGTGTAGATTTTCGACTTCGGCGTCACTACGTCATGAATGGCTGAGATGTAATACCCCTTGGAGTTCTTCGACACGTCACAAAGGAGATCATCTCCGTCATGCAGGTCGAAACCGGCGGCCTCTGCTACTCGAATATGAAGGAATGCATCGTCCCGCAGCCCTTCGACGGCTGCAAAGCCGAAACCTTTAATCGGGTCGAACATTTCAATCGTGGCGATGACGCCCTCCAAAACCTCGTAGTCAATTGATGGGGGGACCTCCACAAACCTGCCGAACCATTGGGCACGTATGTCTTCGCCGAGCGCTTTCTGTCGGGAGAACTCCGCACGATCCGGCACAGCACCGAAACGCCGATCTTCCTCCACAAGATATTTGGCAAACAGCTTGCGCACATTGTCCAATCGCTCGTGGAGCGCGAGCTTGTCGTGAAATGCTCCTTTGATCTGGGCGGCAATGTCCGAGTCGGTAATTCGCGTCGTCAACGCCATCTGTTCAAAGTAAGTCGGATTGGACAATGCCAGATCAACGTGCGCAAGGCCGCTGTGCGTGATCGCAATTCGCTGATCCTGTGAATATCCCTTCATCGACAAATCGAAAGGCTCTATGAGATTCGATTCTAGCAAAGCAATAAGGGACTTTTCAACAGCGATTTCAGAAAAAGACATAAGATCAAAATAGGAGTATATTGACTTGACATTGATGTGGCGGTCGACTTCCTCCGAAGCTTTCAAGTGAGCGTCTCGAAGCAATATCAGGACACGTACGTGGATCAAAGGCGATTGCCTTATACTGCTGTCGACCTCAAACATTGGAAATATCTCGTGATCGTCATCACGACGGAAGTGAGAGTAATCTCCCTTGAGAAGCGCGTTCATAAACTTCTCGACCGAGGGTGTAACGATATCTCCGACGATATATGATTTAACAATATCATCGATACCCAGCACGGAAGATGTGATGATGCGCTTCGAAAGCTTCAACGTCTTCCGCATATTGTAGTTAGAAAGTTCGCCCACACGCCGGGATGAGTAGTCTTGATCAACAAATATATTCTCAACGACACTCGCGAACGCTGAGAGGTCTGTGATCTTTAGCTTGATGCCCTGACCAACGAAATATACGGCCTCCTTCTTATCGTCTTCCTGTACGGTAATTCTACTTTTTAGGTAGTCGACGCGCTTCCTAAAGACCTCGCGCGGGGATGGTGTCGGTAGAAAAAAAGACTTTGAGGAATATATGTTAAAGATATCCGTCTTCGAGAACGACCAAGCTGACTTGTCCGTAACCGGGAAAATGAGAAGACAGAATTTTGCAGCCCGACTGAGCGACTGGAAGTATTGAAACACCGTTTCTTTGTATGAAATATCAAATTCGTCTGTATTGTCGATTACGAATATAGGCAGTTTCTTTCGGTTAGAAACGACGTCTTTGAGAAGTTTCAGAAGGTAACCCTCGCGGTCATTCTCGACCAAGCCTTCAACAAGTCCGGCGAACTTTCTTTTAAAGGCTGGTTTGTCGGTCGCGTATAGTTCGGCATCCACCCCCTTTAGACGTTTCAGATATTCCAGATGGTATAAACCCTGAAGGTCAGCCCATGCTGGAATGCCATCCGTGAAAATGTTCTCCTCAATAAGAGCGATGACCTTATTGGTCATGGAAGGAATGGCGGTAGTGGGGTCGCCCGTGGCGTCTAATGCATTGATGTTGATGACTACGCACCGGCTCCTGATCGGGGATGGCAAGGTCTTCTTGAAGAAGCGATCCAGGAATGTGGTCTTGCCTGCACCCGAAGGCCCAACGATAAAGACGGTTTGACCCGTACCTGCTTCAATCGTTGTCTCGATTATCGAATGTAAGCCCTCATCAACTGTTGTCCCGGCGGGCTCCAGATTTCCTAAAACGTTCGCCGTAATGCGCTCTAGCGAGAAGTCGGCGACGCGGCTCTCGCGCGTCTCGACGAAGCAGTTGATCAAGAGATCAGGGTCATCATCTCCGGCGAGATTGGAGAAGAATTTAGAGAAGATACCTTCCAGATCGAATGCCAGCGCAGATTTCTGTTGAATATGAATTTCGCTTAAAGGGATTGCCGGAACAAGAGAGGCCGTTTGGATAAGGCGATTTTCGTGTATATTATCGAAGATAATTTTGTAAGTGTTCTTGCGGCACTCTGATTTTGACAATAATTCATAGAAGGTGCTGAAGTCGTTGATTATCGAGTCGAAAGTGGGGAAGACGACGGCCTGTTTCTCTTGATACTTCCCACCGGGCGTATAGGGGAGGAAAACGATCCAAGTGACGCCATCGGTGAGGACGGCAAGTTGGATACCAAGGGGCGAAGCGTAGGTTGCTGCCTGTGTGATTCCCCGGGCAGCCTCTTTGAGTGCCGGACCGGATATCTTGTATTTTTGCATCGTTGTGGCGTGGGTTGTGATGCCTATTACACCGACTTTTTTTGCCTCCACCACAAATGCGTCGTGGCCACCATCTGAAACGATATAATCGGAAAACCCATTCTCATTATGATGCTCGGCGGAAATGTCTTCGAAACCCCACCCCAAGGCCTCGGTTAGCACGCGGACGATGATCTTTAGCTTCGCGTCCTCTTCAGATTTGATGTTGGGGAGGTCCTTCTGCGCTGCATCGAATATGGTCTTCGCTGTTTCAAACGACACGTCGATCTCGGGCAATGTTCTCACTCCGATATTTTGCAGGCAAAGGCCCCAAGCTAAGACCGATATTCGGGTGGGTCTTGAGCTGGCGGTAGTGACCACGCTGCAAGCGAAACTCGTCGGCACAATGCTAAGCGCATCGACCGAGCAATCAAAGAGAGGAAGTTCCTTGAATCGTTGGGTGCGCTTTTTGCTGCGTGGATCGCAAGCAATGACAGGCGGACACTCAGCTCCTTCCGGTCATGCGATCAAGACGCACGACTTTCGAGTGATTTCTGCACCGCCGCTTCGCGTAATCCCCGACAGGCCAAATTGAAATGGCGTGGCGTCGATTGGGCGGCCTCACAAGGAGCATGTCAAAAGCAACGACCCCTTACAACCTGCCAACGGGGCGAGGCTTTCGTCTTCTCCTACTGCCCTAGACGGGCGACGACGCGCACACCTGCCGCCATACAAAGCAGCAGATCAAGGCGCAGGGCCGTCGTACGTGAAACGCGCCGAAGCTCGTAACGGCTTCACGGGTAGCGTTCCATGCCGCAGTGGAGCACCGCGCCGCGCGTTCATGGGCCGCATTGTCTTGGTGCGGCGGCGACGCTCCGGGTCGTTCATCACCGGTATGCTGCTGGAGGTGAGCCGGGAGCACCTTAAGCTCGAACCGCGCCGGCAATCCTGTGCGGTTCTACGCCAACGACCTCTAAGATGTGCATACGGCATGACGAAGGCTCTGCACCTCTTCGACCGGATGTGTCTGCCTTCACGATGCTGCTGGTGATTACCTTCCCTTGGTTCTGGCGGATCGTCGGGCTGCTGTTGATCGTGATGCTGCTGTGGAGCCTCGCCGGCTAGAAAGCCGGGCAGGGGCTATCCCTCGTCGATGCCGTCGTCCTCATCGTCCACGAACTCAGAGACATCCCGTCGCTTGTCGAACGGGTCAGCCTTAGCCATCCACTCAGTCATGACGGCAACTTGAGCCTCACCGTACCCCCGACCTGTCCGATGCTCTGGATTCTTGTGCCCCATGATTTGTTCGACCACTTCCTCCGGCGCACCCGCCAACCGCATCGCATCCTTGAAGCCGTGACGCAGTGAGTAGGGCACAAGGCGTGGGTCGTCCGACACCTTACCGTCAATCAGCAGCGTCAGGCGACCACGCATACGGCCGTAGCGGCGCTTCTTCCCGTCCGGCTCCAGAGACGTGAACAGGTAGGGACGATTCCCTGCGGCCTTAGCGAAATCCAAGAACCCGAGCCGCACCAGTTCGGGATGGATGGGCACCTTCCGAATGGAGGCGAGATTCTTCACGCGGTTCGCACCTGCGTCATGCAAGCTGAGGCACTTGCGTCCGCCGATGGTTACCACGTCGACGGCAGCAAGCTGCGCCAGTTCCTCCGGCCGGGCACCCGTGTAGGTCAGCAGCCGCAGGAACCACATGTTCTCTACCCGATCGCGCCAGTTACGGTTCTCGGCTGCGTCGAAAAGAGTGACCATCTCGGCCGGACTGAACGTCCGGCGCTTCACCTGCTGTTCTTCAACGAAGCTGCCCTTCGGCTTCTCAATCGTGATCTTGTAGGCCGGATCGTTGTCGATATAGCCCTCGGTCACCGCGAAGGCGAAGACCGCCTTCACGCATCGGAAGCGGGTATCGAGCGTCGAGTATTTCAGCCGTGGCAGGTTCTCGGCGTCCGCCTTCTGAATGATCTGCTGCATGGTCAACCCGTCGAACTTGCCACCGGACGCAGGCGGCATTCGCTCGAACGCATCCCGGAATTCACGGACGTGATGCTTGGTGATTTCCTTGATCGGAAGCGCGCCGTGCAGTTCCTCGAAGAGCTTCACCGGGTACTCGTATTGGTTCGGGTTCTCCGGGGATTTCTTCCTCTTGTATGCGGCCACGACGCCGCTCAGCGTGATCGTCTCCGGGTCCGAAGGGTTAGCCTCCATCGCGTCGGCGGCGGCGAACAGCTTCGCCCTGCGGAGGTTCGCGGGCGTCTGACCCAATGCTTGAAGGTGAGGGGCGTCCCGCGCGATCTGGCGGTTGATCTGGAGCCGTTCGGCTTCGAGTGCAGCAGCCCTTGCCGCCGCCCAATCCGGGTCTGGTATGTCATCGTCGGGGCCGCGCTCGCTGGCGTGTTCCCGCCATGACGCGGCTTCGTCGCCAAGTCGAACGGCTTCCCGCGCTCGGTTGTCGATCCATTCGGCAAGGCCGTCCATACCGCCCGCGAGCGCTATGGCAGGGACGCCGATCGGGTGCGCCTTACCGAGGGGACTTCCTCGCCGCGCTACGGCGATGATCTGATCATGCTCGCTCGCAAGGCGGCGAGCTTCGGCATGCACTTCATCAAGGGAAAGGCCCCGGAGGGATTTCTTCCACTTCGCCTTGCCGACAATGTGACGGATGTCCTCCGGCACGTCACGGTCGTAGACGGGGTACTTGGACCCGTCCGCGCCCTTGCGCCACTTGACGTAATTGGAGGTGGTAAGTCGCCCCATATCCGGCTCGCAATTTGGGAATTCCTACCCAAATTCCTACCCAGATTTCGGACCACTTGGCAACCCGAAGCCTTGGAAACGCTGGGTTTGCCAGCGTTTCCAAGAGGTCTATGGTTAAACGGAGTAATACATGTCGAACTCGACCGGGTGCGGCGTCATCTCGAAGCGCATCACCTCGGCCATCTTCAGCTCGATATAGGCGTCGATCTGGTCGTCGTCGAAGACGCCGCCGGCCTTGAGGAAGCCGCGGTCCTTGTCGAGGCTCATCAGCGCCTCGCGCAGGCTGCCGCAGACGGTCGGGATCTTCTTCAGCTCCTTCGGCGGCAGGTCGTAGAGGTCCTTGTCCATGGCCTGGCCGGGATGGATCTTGTTCTTGATGCCGTCGAGGCCGGCCATCAGCAGCGCGGCGAAGCCGAGATAGGGGTTCGCGCCCGGATCCGGGAAGCGGACCTCGACGCGCTTCGACTTCGGCGACGAGCCGAACGGGATGCGGCAGGAAGCCGAGCGGTTGCGCGCCGAATAGGCCAGCAGCACCGGCGCCTCGTAGCCCGGCACCAGCCGCTTGTAGGAGTTGGTCAGCGGGTTGGTGAAGGCGTTCACCGCCTTGGCGTGCTTGATGACGCCGCCGATGAAGTAGAGGCAGCTTTCCGACAGGCCGGCATATTCGTTGCCGGCGAAGGTCGGCTTGCCGCCCTTCCAGATCGACATGTGGACGTGCATGCCCGAGCCATTGTCGCCGAAGATCGGCTTGGGCATGAAGGTCGCCGTCTTGCCGTAGGCGTTGGCGACCTGGTGCACGACGTACTTGTAGATCTGCATCTTGTCGGCGTTGCGTACCAGCGCATCGAACTTGATGCCGAGCTCGTGCTGGGCCGAGGCCACCTCGTGATGGTGCTTCTCGACGCGCACGCCCATCTCCGACAGCACGGTCAGCATCTCGGAGCGCATGTCCTGGCACGAATCGATCGGCGGCACCGGGAAGTAGCCGCCCTTGACGCGCGGGCGATGGCCGAGATTGCCGGTCTCGTAGTCGGTGTCGTCGTTGGAAGGCAGCTCGCCGGAATCGAGCCTGAAGCCGGTGTTGTAGGGGTCGGCCTTGTACTTGACGTCGTCGAACACGAAGAACTCGGCCTCGGGGCCGACATAGATCGTGTCGCCCACGCCCTCGGACTTCATGTAGGCCTCGGCCTTCTTGGCGGTGCCGCGCGGGTCGCGGTTGTAGGCCTCGCCCGAGATCGGATCGAGGATGTCGCACATGACGACCATCGTCGACTGGGCGAAGAACGGGTCCATGTGGACCGTCGCCGTGTCGGGCATCAGCACCATGTCGGACTCGTTGATCGCCTTCCAGCCGGCGATCGAGGAGCCGTCGAACATGACGCCGTCGGCGAACATGTCCTCGTCGACCTCGACGACGTCCATGGTGACGTGCTGCATCTTGCCCTTGGGGTCGGTAAAGCGCAGATCGACGAACTTCACCTCGTTGTCCTTGATCTGCTTCATAATGTCTTTTGCTGTCGTCATCTCATTGATCCCTGTGACTTAAATCGACTGTATCGGAGCGGAAAACCCGCGGGCGTCAGATGGCATCCACGCCGGTCTCGCCGGTGCGGATGCGGATAACCTCCTCGACGTTCGACACGAAGATCTTGCCGTCGCCGATGCGGCCCGTCTGGGCCGCCTTGCGGATCGCATCCACCGCGGCCTCGACCGCATCGTCGCCGAGCACGACCTCGATCTTCACCTTGGGAAGAAAATCGACGACGTATTCGGCGCCCCGGTAGAGCTCGGTGTGCCCCTTCTGGCGGCCGAAGCCCTTGGCCTCGGTCACCGTGATGCCCTGCAACCCCACCTCCTGGAGGGCTTCCTTCACTTCGTCGAGCTTGAACGGCTTTATGATCGCCTCGATCTTCTTCATGTGCGGGATGCCTCCGGTAAGGGTAAAACGGGCGTGCGGCCCGCTTCGGCTCCATGGAAAGCACGAAGCGTGCCAGTTGGTCCGGACAGCCCCGCAGGCCGGGCGGAACCGGCGTTTTCGGGGCTGCGATCGCATTTGCAGCGGGATCGGCGGCAAATGCCGGCACCGCGCCGCGAGACCGGTTGCCGGTCGGCAGGCAGGCACCGGTCGATCTGCACACAATCTGTGCAACCGGATTAGAAAACAGGCAAACGCACGGATTTGCAACGCCCCGCGCCGACGCCGTAAACTCATCCGATAACCGCACCGGGCCGGACCGCCAGATGTCGCATACCCTTCTCTCGCCGGCCGAAATGGCCGAGGCCGATCGCCTTGCCGCCCTGTCCGGCCCGTTCGACGGGCCGGCGCTGATGGAGAATGCCGGCCTCGCGATCCACCGCGAGATCCTCCGGCGCTTCCCGGACGCGGCCTGCTTCGACGTCCTGTGCGGGCCTGGCAACAATGGCGGCGACGGCTATGTCGTCGCGCGCCGCCTCGCCGAGGATGGCCTCGACGTCTGCGTGTGGCGCGAGGCGGCGCCGCGCGGAGGCAGCGACGGGGCCGGAGCGGAGCGGCTATGGCGCGGGCAGACGCGGCCGCTCGCGGACTTTGCGCCGCGACCCGGCGCGCTGGTCGTCGACGCCCTGTTCGGGGCCGGTCTGTCGAAGCCGCTTGAGGGCGCGGCCGCCCGCGCCACGGCGACCTGCGCGGATGCCGGCGCCCGCGTCGTCGCCGTCGACCTGCCGTCCGGCATATCTGGTGCCACCGGCGGCGCGACGGGGCCGGCCTTCCGCGCCGACCTGACGATCACCTTCTTCCGGGCCAAGCCCGGCCATCTGTTGCAGCCGGGTCGGGCGGCCTGCGGCGAGCTCGTCGTCGCAGACATCGGCATTCCGGCGAGCGTGCTCACGGCCATCGCCCCGAAGACCTTCCAGAACGTTCCGGCGCTGTGGCGCGCGCGGCTGCCGCGGCCGGACGTCGAAACGCACAAATATGCGCGCGGCCACGCGGCCGTCTTCTCCGGCGGCCCGTCGTCGACCGGCGCGGCGCGGCTCTCGGCCATGGCCGCCGCGCGGGCCGGGGCAGGGGCCGTGACGGTGCTTTCGCCGCCCGACGCGCTGTTCGTCAACGCCGCGCATCTGACCGCGATCATGGTGGCGAAGATGTCGGACGCCGGCGACGTCGAACGCATCGTCGCCACGCGCAAGGTGCGCGCCGCCGTGCTCGGCCCGGGCTTCGGCGTCGGCGAGGCCGCGCGCGCGCATGCGCTGGCGCTGCTGGCGCATGGCCACCGCTTCGCCGGGCTGGTGCTCGACGCCGACGGCATCACCTCGTTCCGCGACGCGCCCGACGCCCTGTTCTCCGCTGCCCGTTCAGCCTCGGCAGCGCTGGTGCTCACGCCGCACGAGGGGGAGTTCGCGCGGCTCTTTCCCGACCTCGCGGCCGACGACGCCCTGTCGAAGCTCGACAGGGCGCGGCAGGCGGCAGCGCGCGCACATGCGGTCGTCATCCTGAAGGGGCCGGATACGGTGATCGCTGCGCCGGACGGCCGCGCCGCGATCAACGCCAACGCGACGCCGTGGCTGGCGACCGCCGGCTCGGGCGACGTGCTGGCGGGCATCGTCGCCGGTCTGCTCGCGCAGGAGATGCCGGCCTGGGAGGCTGCCTGCGCGGCGGTATGGATTCACGCCGAGGCCGGCCGCCGCTTCGGGCCGGGCCTCGTCGCGGACGACCTGCCCAGCCTGCTGCCGCCGGTGATCGGCGGGCTGCTCGGCTGAACCGCTCTAGCCGTCGACCCGCTGCTGCAGGGCCATCGCCGCGTGCGGCGCGCGCACCTTGCCCTCATGAATGAAGTAGACGAACACGTCGCGCGGCTTCTTCTCGACCTTGGCCTTGTCGTCGGCCAGCGGCAGGTCGTCCGGCATCCCGCCCGTGGCCCAGACCTTCGCCCGCTTCGCCCACCCGTCCAGCTCGGCCGGCTTGTAGGCGGTCGGGATGTCGTCCTGCCCGCGCTGGA
>Ga0206103_101014_pt1 | contig 10682 bp, 11 predicted proteins | sample 1B5Ametagenome_FD_148638 | JGI IMG/M metagenome (GOLD analysis project Ga0206103, IMG submission 148638) | Enriched microbial communities from leaf-cutter ant dump, University of Wisconsin, Madison, United States - 1B5A | ecosystem: Environmental > Terrestrial > Nest > Insects nest > Nest dump... | reverse complement strand
CGGCATCGACCTGGAATCGCTGGTGCGCAAGTCCACCGCCGCACTGCTCATCCCGCAGGTGCGCGAGAAGGTCGAGAAGCGCATCCGCCGCGACTACCCGGACGGCATCGCGCCGGTCGGCGCCGATGCGCTGCGCTTCACCTTCGCCGCGCTGGCCACCTACGGGCGCACCATCAACTTCGACCTCAAGCGCGCCGACGGCTACCGCAACTTCTGCAACAAGCTGTGGAACGCGGCCCGCTTCGTGCTGATGAACACGCAGGGATCGGCCGTTCCGGACACGCCATCCGGAACCGCGCCGGCCACCGCCGCCGAACGCTGGATCCTCACCCGCCTTCACCAGACCCTGGCGTCGGTGGAGAAGGATTTCGCGACCTACCGCTTCGATCTGGTCGCGCAGGCGCTCTACGAGTTCGTCTGGAACGAGTACTGCGACTGGTTCCTGGAACTGGCCAAGCCGGCGCTCCACGGCGACGACGCGGTCGCCGCCGATTCCACCCGCCGCACCCTGCTGGTGGTGCTGGAGGCGGTACTGCGGGCACTGCACCCGATCATGCCCTTCATCACCGAGGAAATCGCCAGCGAACTGCCCGCCCTGTCCGGCATCGGCGCCGGCAGCGTGGCCACGCGCACCTGGCCGCGGCCGGCCGATTTCCCGGTCGATGCAGGAGCCAGCCACGACATCGAGTGGCTGAAGGCCGTACTCGGCCAGATCCGCCGCATCCGCAGCGAGATGAACATCGCGCCCGGCAAGGAGATTCCGCTCCTGTACGCCGCAGGCGATGCCGGAGACCGCATCCGGCAGGAACGCTTCGCCACGTCGATCGGCTTCCTCGCCCGAGCGGAAAGCCAGCGGTGGCTGGACGCGGGCGAGGCGGAACCGGCCAGCGCGGCAGCCATCGTCGGCGGCCTGAAGCTCCTGATCCCGCTCGCCGGCCTCATCGACCTGGATGCCGAACGCGCACGCCTCGGCCGCGAGATCGCGCGCATCGAAGGCGAACTGGAGAAATGCGCGACCAAGCTCGCCCGCTTCGGAGAGAAGACTCCGGCGGCCGTGGTCGAGCAGGAGAAGCAGCGCCAGGTGTCGTTCGCGGCGACCTTGACCGGGTTTCGCGAGCAGCTCGAGCGTCTCGGTTGACGGATGTCGCCTGTCGTGCCGAGGGCACTACGCTCGTGGATGCACGCGTTCAATCTGGTGCCCGCTGCACCAGCTCTCGCCAGCTCCGCCGGGTCACTCACGCCCATCTGATACGGAAATTCCCATGTTTATCGTAAAGCTGAATGCTACATGAATGTGAAGCGGCAGTTTCGCACGGGAGCTGATACGGTGAATTGTCATTGATGACAAGGAGAGTTTCAGCAGGATGCGCAACATTGTTTTTGCCCTCCTCACCGTTGCCTTGAGCATCACCTGGCGGCATGCGACCGCCGATGTGGTAATGCACCCCTGTGCATGTTCCACAGAAGCCCAGTGGCAATCGACGGCGGCCGCCAGTGGTCACGGCATGGTGGGATACCTCTACAGCTTCGAGGCGCGGCAGGTCAGGAAATTCCGCAACAGCGGAGCCATTCTCGGCACAGGCATGGACCAGCAGGTCCAGGCACCGATCCCGCCTACCGTGCAATGGCTGATCGTCGAAGCAAGATACCAGCAGCAGTTCGACGACATGCTTCTGGTGCGGGATTATCTTGGCAAGCCGATCAGCAAGATTGCCATCTCATACGAGATCCCGGGCGACGCTGCCAATAGCGGTGGCGCGAACGTCGGCGGCTACAATGCCTACTCTGTAATGAACAGTTCTTCTCAGGAGAACAACCTCGCTCTTCATCTCGCGGAGCAGCGCGCCTCGATTCTGGCCACAATCCCGAACGCGGGCGTGGTCGATGCGCTGCTCCGGTTGATCCAGTCACTGGACAAGGCATTGACGAGTGGCGAGTTGCTCAAGCTGCAGATCGAAGTCCTGTTCGAGGATGGCAGCCGCATGATCTACGAGGACACAGGCGGACTGCGTCCGGCTCGTGTTGAAGGAACGGCGTGGGACCGGAATCTGAACACCATTCCAGACGCACCGCTCGGCCCTGGAAACGGAACCGGTAATTACGACATCCACGAAGGGGATCTCGCGGGCTGGATGGATTACATGCAGAGCATGGGGGTCCGGTTCACCGATGGCAGTAGCGGTAGCGGGACGATCTCATGCTCATGGGACGGTCACAAGCTGACCTGCCGCATTCCAAAGATGATCCACTGAGCTGCTGAACGAAGCTCGGCGCGAATCAACAGCCGGGTGTGCGAGGGATCGCACACCCGGCTTCCTGTGCTTCGCCAAGGGCTCGGCACTGCAGATCCATGAAACCGCAGATCAAGGCACCAAAGCGGGGTCGACATGAAGATGCAGTCCTCCAGTGAAGGTCGCCACATGATCCGCCTCAGCCCTCCGGCAGCAGCTCCATCGCCATCACCAGCGCATCCTCGCGTCCGCGTTCGGCGGGATAGTAGTTCGGGCGCCGGCCGACCTCGTTGAAGCCCACCGATTCGTACAGCGCCACCGCGTGCAGGTTGCTGGGTCGCACCTCCAGGAACACCCGCTCGCTGCGCTGCCAGCGGGCCAGCTTCAGCAGATGCTCCAGCACGCGGCGACCGTGGCCACGGCCCTGCCAGGCGGGGGCCACGCAGACATTGAGGATATGCGCTTCCCGGGCTGCGGCCGACAGCACGCCGTGGCCGATGATGGCCTCGCCATCCTGCACTACCCAGCAGTCGTAACCCGCGCGCAGGCAGTCGAGGAAGATGCCGCGAGTCCACGGGAAACCATAGGCCGCGACCTCGTTGGCCACCACCGCATCAAGATGCCCGGGCAGCATGCGCTGGAAACCGGGAGTGCGCGTTCTGAGAAGGGCGACCACGCCAGCGTGCCGGATGGAAAGGTCGCTATGCTCGCGCCCCGGCACGCCGACTGGCAAGCAGGGCGGCGGCGGGTGTCAGCCGTGCCGGCGACGGCGGGCGAAACGTCGCAGCTCGCACCACACCGCGCGACGCCCCGGCGCGTTGCCGACCAGCTCGTCGAGGCCCGGTGCCACCACCCAGTCGAGGTCCCGCTGCCGGTCGGCACTCACCTCGGCCCCGGCGCGACGCGCCGCATCCTCGCCGAACATGAGCCACGCCGCGGCGTCTGCAAACCCGCCCTGCCCGCCGGATTCGCCGGCATGGACAACACACGCCAGCCCGGCGAAGCGCAGCGTGCGCTGGATGTCCGCGAGCATTGTCCGTGCAGCGCCGCTGCGCGCCTCCGCCATCACCAGGATCGTGCCTTCCGGCAACCGTGCGCCACCCGCCGGCACCGTTCCCGCGGGGCTTTCCCCGGCGGCAACGGCGGATGCCACGCGCGCGCGCAGCACCCAGGGCTCGATGCCGAGCTCCGTCAGGCGGGCAAGGCTCGCCTCATCGCGCATGCAACGCACCCGCGGCGTGCTCGAGGTCCGCCTGGAGCACGGCGAAGGCTTCGTCGACCCCAGCGGCGAGCGCCTCGCTGAAGGCGCCGATGCTGCCATCCTCGGCCGGCGTCTCGATCCGATGGATCCGATCCAGCAGCAGCGGATGGTCCGGCGCATCCACCCTGAACCGGAGCGTCACCATCGCGGCCACGCCACCTTCCGCGAGCGGTGCGCGGTCGAAGCGCAGGATCGTGCCCTTGATGCGCAGCGCCGGCACGCTGGCGGGCAGTTCGTCGGTGACGACATCGGCCAGCGCGGCCTGGCGCAGGCGTTCGACGAGGCGACGCTGCAGGATGCGTACGGGTGGATCCACCCAGAGCTGGTAGTGGTATTGCCGTACCTGCCTCGAATCCGGATCGAGGGCATAGACGAGCGCCTGATCGGCATAGATGCCGTCCGCATCGAAGCCGGTGACCACGACCGGCATGTCCAGGGCCACCGTGGCCTTGGTCACCGCGGGCGGCGGCGGCAGGCGATGCCAGGTCTGGTCGGGAACGGTCGTGACGGCGCATCCACCGAGCAGCAGGATGCCGAACAGCCATGTCGAACGCGTCATCACGGCTCCTCCCCGTCCAGGTTGTCGGCCGGCGGCGCCCTGAGCAGCCGGTTCGGCTGACGACGGATCTCGCGGCTGAAGTCGTTGAGGTTGCGGCTGGCCGCTTCCAGGTGGTGGGTGATCACGTCCATGCGACCGGACAGGGTCTGCAGGACACTGGACAGGTCGCGCACCGCGTGCCGGACGTCGTCCCGGTTGTCCTCGGCGATGCCCGCCATCCCCTCCACCGCGCGATCCACGGTCGCGCGCGTCTGCCGAAGCTCGCCAGCCAGCTGCCGTGCCTCCGCCAGGGTGCCGGCGATGGCGTGGCGATTCTCCGGACCCAGCACGTCGTCGAGTGCGGTGGCGGCTGCGGTCAGGCGCTGCAGCACGCCGCGCGTATCGGCGAGGATGGTCGGCGCGTTCTGGTCCAGCATTTCCCCCAGGGCGTCGGCGCGCCGCGACAGGATGGTCACCAGCGGCGCGACCTGGGTGCGCGTCAGCTCGGTCAGCTCGACCACCAGTTCATTCATGGCGACGAACACGTTGCCGCCTTCCACGCCGGCCAGTTCGCCCCCGGGTTCAAGCATCTCGCCGCTGGTGCCCTCGCTGATGCCGACCGCGACATCGGCGAGCAGTCCCCTGGACTGGAGCTGCGCCCGGCTGTCGCGCGGAATGGCCCAGTCGCGGCGCACCGACAGGGTGACGCGGTACCGGGTGCCGTCCGCATTGCGTTCGGGCGCCAGACCGGCCACCGAACCCACCCGATAGCCTTGGTAGAACACCGGCGCGCCGACCGCCAGCCCGGTCACGTTGCGGTAGCGCACGATGTAGTCACTGCTGGCGATGCTGCGGCCGCCGACCAGCAGCAGCGCCACGAACAGCAACCCGGCGGCGACCACCACGGCCAGCCCCACCAGCGTGTAGTTGATGCCGTCCCCTCTCACGTGCTGTCCCCGATGGCCATGCCTGCGAAACCCGGAACCATATCAGGCTTCCTCCCCGGTCAACCGCTTCAGGTACGTGTCGGCATCCACCTGCACCGCGCGTGGGCGGCGGTTGAGCAGGTCCTGGATGCGCGTGTTGGGCGATGCACGCACCGCGTCCGCCGCGCCGGTCATGAGGATCTCGCCCTGGTCCAGCACGGTGATGGTGTCGGCGATCTTGAACGCGCTTTCAAGCTCGTGAGTCACCACCACGATGGTCATGCGCAGCGCGTCGCGCAGGCGCAGGATGAGCTCGTCCAGCTCGGCGGCGACTACCGGATCGAGGCCGGCCGAAGGCTCGTCGAAGAACAGCAGCCGGGGATCCATCACGATCGCCCGCGCCAACGCGGCGCGCTTGACCATGCCGCCGGAAAGCTGGCTCGGCATCAGATCCTGGAAGCCGCCGAGGTTGACCACTTCCAGCTTCAGGCGACTCATGATGCGGATGGTGGACTCGTCGAGCCGCGTATGCTCCCGCAGCGGCAGGGCGACGTTCTCGCCGACCGAGAGCGAGGTCAGCAGCGCGCCGCCCTGGAACGAGACACCGATCTTGCGGCGCACATCCAGCAGCTCGCGCTCGCTCGCGCGCCCGAGGTCCACGCCGAAGATCCGCACGCTGCCCGCACGCGGCCGCTGCAGCCCGATCAGGTGCCTGAGCAGGGTGCTCTTGCCGGAACCGGAGCCGCCCATGATGACGCGGATCTCGCCGGCGCCAACGCTGAAATCGACGCCGTGCAGGATGCGCCGACGGCCATACCAGGCCTGCAGGCCGTGAACCTCGATGAGCGGCATGCCCGCGTTCACCGGTTGATGAAGAACGAGAAGACCATGTCCACCACCACGATCCAGCAGATCGCCAGCACCACCGCGCGGGTGGTGGCGCGGCCCACGCCTTCGGCCCCGCCACGCACCGAGAATCCCGTGCTGACACCGATCAGGGTGATCAGCAGGGCGAACACGAAGCTCTTGGAAAGACCCTGCCAGATGTCGCCCGGATCGAGCAGCGAGAACGTACGGAGCAGGTAGGAGCCGACGCTGATGTCCAGCGCCGGCGCGCTGTAGAGCGCAGCGCCCACCAGCGCCGCCGCGTTGGCGAAGATGGTGAGCGCCGGCAGCATGACCAGCATGGCGACCAGGGCCGGCGCCACCAGGTAGCGCACCGGCTCGATGCCGATCACCGCCAGGGCGTCGATCTCCTGTGACACCGACATGGAACCGATGCGCGCGGCGAGCGCGGAACCCGAACGCCCCGCGACAAGGATGGCGGTGATCAATGCCCCGAACTCGCGCGTGACCGACTTGGCAACGGCGACGATCACCTGCGACTGGGCGCCGAACGCCGACAGCGAGGCGATGAACTGGATGCCGAGCATCAGCCCCACGGTGAAGCCGAGCAGCAACACGATGGGCAAGGCGTCGACCCCGATCTCGCGCATCTGGCGCGCCACCGCGCCGGGCCTGAGGGGCTGCCCGATCCGCCACCCGGCCACGCTGAAGCGCAGCGCGTCGAACAGCAACACCGCCGCGTGACCGACGCCGGAGAGGCTGCCGAGACTTGCCCGGCCGATGCGGTCGAGGGCAACGGCGACGGTCTTCACGGCGCTGCGAACGCCTCGTCGGCACTCGCCGCGAGCGTGAACACGCCGTCCAGCCGCGCGAGCTCCAGTACGGCCCGGACCGGCGCGCTGACCGCGACCAGCACGAACGGCTGGCGCCGCTCGCGCGCGCGCTGCAGGCCTTCCACGAGCGCGGCAATACCCGAGGAGTCGATGTAGTCCACGGCCGAAAGGTCCACCGCCACCGGATGCCCGGAGGCGAGGGCGTCCAGAATGGCGCGGCGCACCTCCTGCGACCAGGACAGATCCACCTCGCCACGGACGCGTACCACTCCGCGCGACCCCACGGTCTCGGCAATCACGCCGTTCGGTATCGCAGCCATCATTCGTTCTCCTCCGCCTGCCGGTGACCGGCGATGCGCTTTTCAAGGATCAGCCGGTTGCCACGACCACCGGGGCCATTCTCGAGCCGCCAGTCGTCCACCACCGCGTCGATCAGGGCAAGCCCGAACCCGCCCTGGCGGCATTCGCCGAGCGGACGCGGGCGCAGATCCGCCGGATCGGCGCAGGGCGCCTGGTCGGCGAGCTCGATCACCAGCAACGCGCCATCGCGCCGGACCTTCAGCCCGATCCCGCCGCGCGGGTCGCCACCATACCCGTGGCGGATGATGTTCGCACAGGCCTCGTCGACGGCAAGCACCAGGCGCTCGCACAGTGCAGCATCCACCCCGATGGCATCGAGGGCCGTGCGCAGCGCGCCGCGCAACGCGCGCAGATTGGCCGCATCGGCGGTGATCCAGCGCTCCAGCACCATGCCACCCGCCTGGGCGCCCGGCGGGGCCACGGCGAGCAGCGTCGTGTCGTCAACCAGCCCGCGCCGCCGCAGCGCCGCCAGCAGGGTGCGCAGGCGCGCAGCCGGTGCCCTGCCACCACCGCGCGCCAGGAGTTCACGCACGCCGGCCACGCCGAGCGGCGCGCCACCGTGGTCGCGCACGTCAGTGGCGCCGTCGGAAAAGGCGAACAGGGTACCGGTGCCCAGGTCCAGCCGGGTTTCATCGAACGCGGCCCCGGCCGCGATGCCAAGCGGGGGCCCGCCGGCGCGGTACTCGTCGAAGCGCCCCTCCCGCTCGACCAGCACCGGCGGGAATCCGGCAGCGGCAAAAACCACCTGCATCGTCGCCGGATCGCACCAGCCGACCAGCGCGCAGACGAAGCGGCCATCGCGCGGGCCGGCGCACAGCTCGTCGTTGGCGCGTTCCAGCCAGGTCGCCGGCGAAGCGCCTTCCTTGCCGATCCAGCGCAGCAGGCTGGCCGCGCGCACCATCAGCAATGCCGCGTCCATGCCCTTGCCGGAGACATCGCCGGCCACGAAGCCGATGCGCCCGCCGGCCAACTCGAAATGATCGTAGAAATCGCCCGACATCTCGTGCGCGGGGCGGTTCACCGCCACCACCGGATAACCGCCACGACGCCGGCGCGGCAACAGCGAACGCTGCAGGCGCCGGGCCAGTTCGAACTCGCGCTTCAGACGCTGCTGCTCCAGCAGGCGTCCGGCCATGCGCGCATTGTTGATGGCCAGCGCGGCGGGCGCGGCGATCACGCCGAGCAGTTCCCCGTCGTCGCTGCAGAACGGTTGCCCGTCGAGGCGGTTGATGATCTCGAGGGCGCCGATCGGCCCGGCTGCGGTGGCCAGCGGCGCGCATGCCAGGCTGCGGGTGACGAAGCCGCCGGAACGGTCCACGTCGCGCCACACGCGCGGATCGCTGGCGGCGTCGGCGACGATCTGGATACGGTTTTCGGCCACCGCGCGCCCGACCACGCCCTGGCCCGGTGCCAGGCGCAGGCCACGCACGTCGATCGGGCCGGCGCAGATGCGGCATTCGATCGCCGGCGCGCCCGACCCCTCGTCGACCAGGAACAGCGACGCGGCCTCGGCCTGCATGAAGTCGAGCACGCGATCGACCGTCTGCTGCAGGGTGACGTCCAGATCCAGCGACAGCGCCAGCGCCTGCGACAGCTCGGCGAGAAACGCCAGCGAACCGCTTCCCCGCACCGGCGATGGCAGGCTGGCCGGCGACATGCTCATTCGGCCGGGCGTGCCCTCTGCGCTCGCTCGTCGCGCTTGCGCCTGAGCCCCCACAGCGTCATCACCGGCCCGGACAACACGTACAACGCGGTGATCGCCAGCAGAACATGCGGCGGGTCCAGGGCCAGCCCGACCAGCACCAGCATGGTGGCCGGAATCCAGATGAAGGGCACCCGGTCCGAATGCGGCCAGGCCTTGAAGCTGAAGTAGCGCACGCGACTCACCATCAGCAGTCCGGCGATGATCGCGACCACCGGCGTGATGAAGTCCATGTCGTCCACATGCAGGCCGAACAGCCCGCCTTCCTCGACCGACCACACGAACGACATGCACAGGCCGGCGGCGGCGGGGCTGGCCAGGCCCTGGAAATACCGCTTGTCGATCACCGCGACCTGCGTGTTGAAGCGCGCCAGCCGCAGCGCCGCACAGGCCGCATAGATGAAGGCGGCCATCCAGCCGACCTTGCCCCAGCCCGATCCGTAGAGCTTGAGCGAGGACAGCGACCACGTGTAGAGCACCAGCGCCGGTGCAAGCCCGAAGCTGAGCAGGTCCGACAGCGAGTCGTACTGCACGCCGAATTCGCTCTGCGTGCCGGTCAGGCGCGCGACGCGCCCGTCCAGGCCGTCCAGGATCGCGGCCACGAACACGGCGATCGCGGCATGCGTGAACATGCCGCCGATGCCCGCCACGATGGCATAGAAGCCGGCGAACATCGCACCGGTGGTGAACAGGTTCGGCAACAGGTAAATGCCGCGCCGCGGCTTGCGCGTCCCGTTCGGCTGATCGTCCATCAGGGCAGGCATCCTCGAGGTCGAGATACCAGTGTAACGTGATCCGCACCGGCTTCCGGAACACCCGCGCGACTTGTATCGGAACACGTCTGGTGCTATCCAGTCGCGAGGAACGCCGCGCCACCCTGGGCGCGGCACGCAACTGGAAACCCGATGATGAAAGCCTCCTGGTTCCTGCCTGCCGTGCTCGCGCTCGCGCTGCCCGCCTTCGCGGCCACCGACATGTACTCGTGGACCGACGCCAACGGCGTCAAGCACTTCTCGGATTCGCCACCGCCAGCCGATGTGCACAACGCGCAGAAACTCAAGGTGCGCAGCGGCATGACCACCACCAGCAACGATGCCGACGGGGCCGCCACGGCAGCCGACGCCAGCGGTGGGCCGGCCATGGCCGCCGCAGCCGGCTATTCGCCGGAGGAAATCACGCGCAACTGCGGCATCGCGCGGCAGAACCTCTCCACGCTCGAGTCCAATGCACCGGTGCTCGACCAGTCCGGGAACCCGGTCGATGCCGAGGCCGCGGCCACGCATTCCGCGCAGGTCGACAAGGCCAACCAGCAGATCAGGCTGTTCTGCGACGACGCCTCCAGGGCGCCGTAGGCGAGGCGCGCGGGTCCGGCCGAATCACCTCCGTCCGGACGGAACCGGCGGCAGCGCCACGCACGCGCGGCGCCACGGATCGCGCGGCATCACGACGCAGGCTCGCGCCCGCCGGATCGGCCGCCCTACAGTTCGCGCAAGGCCGTGGTCACAGGCAGGCGTGCCGCGCGCAGGGCAGGAAAGAGGCCGCCGATGAAGCCGATCGCCAGCGCCCACCGCAGGCCGGTCCACATCAGCCCGGGCGACACCTTGAAGGCGAACACCACCTGGCTGAAATTGCTGCCCAGGGTGGACGCGCTGTAGTCGTTGAAGGCCAGCCAGGCGATCGCGGCGCCGAGCAGGCCGCCAGCCAGCGCCAGCAGCATGGTTTCCAGCAGCACCGACACCACCACCGGCAGGCCGCGAAAGCCGATCGCGCGCAGGGTCGCGATCTCGCGCGCCCGTGATGCCACCGCCGCGTACATGGTGTTGAGCGCACCGAAGATGGCGCCGATCGCCATGATCGCGCCGACGGTGGAACCGAGAATGCGGATCAGCCTGCTCAGGCCTTCCGACTGCTCGCTGTAGTAGGCGCGCGTCGTCTTGACCTCCACCTTGAGGCGCGGATCTGCGGCCAGCGCGGCCTTGAAGGTA
>Ga0206103_101013_pt1 | contig 10682 bp, 12 predicted proteins | sample 1B5Ametagenome_FD_148638 | JGI IMG/M metagenome (GOLD analysis project Ga0206103, IMG submission 148638) | Enriched microbial communities from leaf-cutter ant dump, University of Wisconsin, Madison, United States - 1B5A | ecosystem: Environmental > Terrestrial > Nest > Insects nest > Nest dump... | reverse complement strand
AATCTCAAGATCAGGAACTAGGTGTTTGGACGCCGGGGTGGGTCAGTTTTACTCCGACGATTCCGACGAAAGTGGGTCAGTTTTCAACCGACGTTGACACATACGTGGATAATCACGGGAGGCACAAAAAACTCACCCGAGATCATCTACGGAAGCGGCTGAACAACTTCCAGAAAAAGCAAAACAAGCCCGATTCTTAAGGCCATAGCGCCCACAAGGACCATAAGGGACGTTAAACGTTCCACTTCGTGACGGGCATCCGCATACTCCGCCCCTCTACGTGTGCAAATCAGCAAGGCACGCGCACGAGGGCGAAACGGCCACGCATTTTTTGACCGAGTTCTGGAGTACATCATGGATTACCTCCCCCACGCGCCAAGGCAGGCGCAATACGCCACGTCACTCTCTGAGCAGCACAAGGCATCCGATACGATGCCTGTTCTCCCGCTGCACAGCCACATCAGCAAAGAGCCTCCTCTCCGTGGGCGCACGAGCGCCTTTGCGGCAATGAACTACGTTCAGGCCCAAACGGTTCGGAAACGCTACGCGGCAACGGGTTCCTATTTCGGTATACGCCCCAGGAAACTAGCGAATCGCCTGCTGGATTGGCCGCTGGTGACCGTCAACCGGCACGATGATTCCGGGGAGACGTCATGAGTCTGCGCTACGCCCTCTCCTCCTTACCTGACGAGATACAAGACCTCATTGATGAAGAGTCTGGTGGCCCTAACGGCAATCTGCTTCTCGCTGCAAGTATAGACACCTGCATCGCAGCGGCGAGTTCTTCTATTGTCCGATGCGTCCTACCAGATGGCAGAAAAATGCCTTGCACTGCTTTCAGCCTCGTAGAAGGCGATTCTGGCACAGGAAAAAGCAAATACATTCAGATAGCGGCCGAACCTACTGTTTCTTGGGACAAATGCCAAAAGGAAAAAGAAGGCATTGACATCAATCAGCATCAGGCAGCCGAGACCGTTTGGAATTCGAAAATCCGCGCTCTGACTCGACAAATCGACAAGTGCGTAGAAGCAGGCGATTCCACTGAAGACCTGGAGGCGCTGTTGGCTGCGGCCTACTCCGAGAGGCCCAAAGCACCCTCGGACCAACCCCGCCTAATAGACGACACCACCATTCCGGCCTTGCTGCGCACACTCGCAGTACGCCACGCTGCAATCCTCATGCCAGATGAAGGCGGCACAATGCTGCTCTCAATGCTCCCAAGGGATTTCAATACGCTCGCCGCACTCTGGAGCGGCAAGCCGATCCAAATCAACCGCGTCGGAGAAGCTCCCCTCTCAGCATCAGGACAGATCTCACTCATGTGCCCGGTTCAACCAGAGATCCACCGAGCAGTGAATAAAAAACACGGCTTTATTTTAAAAGGCAGTGGGCTGGGCGCACGATTCCAGTATTACATCATCCCCCCAGGGCAACCCGATCCGACCCACTTCCGAGCCGCAAATACAGGACAAGCAGTTGACCACTATAGAGGCCGCATACATGCCATGCTGGATGAGTCCCTGCATGTGAAAGAGATTGCTGATTTACACGAAATCACTTTCTCCCCCCACGCAGCACGAGTACTAGGGAGCATCGTACACGGCTATCGCACCGATATGCTTGACCAAAGGAACACTCATTGCGTGGACTACCTAGCCAAAATGGGCGATCACATTGCCAGATGGGCGGCCAGGTACCACGCATACCTTGGCCTGAAAGGTAGCATCCAGCCTGAAATGGTTGAGCGTGGAGACGCAATCATGCGCTACCACCTGAAGACATTTGATCAACTGCATATGCCCCGCAGGCGTTCCAACACAAGCCGAGAACCGGCTTGGCGCAGGGACGCCAAAGCACTACACGGCTGGCTATTAGATCACCCAGGCGGCTTTTACCACTCTGAGATTGGTCAGATAGCCATGGCCCTGGGAATGCCATACACATCCAGAGTACGTCGTGCCATTTGCAGGCTGGAAGATTACGATCTTATCCGCATTGATGAGAGACGTAACGACTTGCTCATCCGAGCAAAAAGATCGTTCCTGGATATTGATTACGACTAATTAATCACGCATGAATTAACCGCATAAGGGATATTTACGTATATCAAAAATACGAAAATGTGACTAGTTGGCTGCGAACCACCCCGACCAACATCGGGGATGCAGCCATTCAAGACACCAATAGCTTATTTTGGTTATTAGTAAGATTAAAAATATATTTACTAAAAAATAAATCATCAATATAACCAATGAATAATCCATCAATAAATGGAAAATCAACTTATGTTCTTGACCACAGATGATGATGCCATCATTGACCATGAAGTGCTTAATGGCTTTGAGAGAAACATGGGTATTGCCAGGGACAGTCATGGCAGAAAATACAAGCTCGGAATCAACACAAAACATCTGGAAGCGTTAGTATATTTCATGAGAGAAGTCATCTACACCGACAATCTACCCTATGAAATCTCAGAGAGAGGCGTTCGCACAGCCAGCAAAGAGATTGAGCGGTTCATTCCGCGACTTAGAATATTTTCCTCTTTTGTTTTTCATGATGTCGCCCTATCCCCTGATCTCGAACTCTTCCAAAAAGAATTCCGAAAACACCCAATCAAAGACTATGTGCTGGGACTAAAAAAGGCTACCGTTAGGAAAAAAGCGGAATTGTGCAACGACTTCATTGATAGGCTACGCACGGAAGCCAAAGAATGCCGCATTAAAGCCAAAGTCAATGACTGGGAACGAGGCTCTGAACAAAACCTAAAGCGCATCAACCAATACGTTCCTGCCATTTTTAATGTGCATGCAAGAATCAATGCCATTAGAGTCGATTTTTACTACCACAACAGCGAGTGCAAAGATCAAGAGGCAGTCGAGGATATGTCTGCACATTTCCAGCACCTTGACTCGATTGCCCAGAACGTTTATCTCCCCTACGAAGATAAAGCCTCAGAAACACTCTCACCAGCATCTCCACAACAGGAAGAAGGCAAGCCAACGACTCACGCTCAACACGCAAACGGATACAGCACGAGCATTTTCACAGTCACTGAGGATTGGAGACACCTCATGGACAACAAGCGCGGAAAGCCCAGTTTATTCAAGCACCTGATAGGCTACGTTGCCGTAATCGAATGTTCCCGCATTGGGGGCTACCACATTCATGCAGCTTTTTTATTTAACGGCGCAAAGGTCCAGAAGGACGTGTACCTAGCCGATCAGATCGGTAAATACTGGGTCCAGCTAACCGATCATCGCGGCTACTATCACAACTGCAATGCCGGAAAATATAAATACCCAGCTCTTGGCATCATTAATCATGACGATGATGCCAAACGCAGGAGCCTGATGTTATCCCTGGCTTATTTCGCAAAGAAAGATCAGTTCGTCCGTATCAAGCCAACACTGAAGACCAAGACATTCTTTACGGGCCACTTACCCAGAAAACGCACGAGCAAAAAGGGCCGACCACGCAAAAATACAGTTCTTTAAAAAACATCCAAAACCGTTCTCAGCCGCATGGATGCTGGCTTTCGGGAGATTCACGATAACTAGGCATCGGAGATGGGTATACCCTCCGATGCCATCGGAACATCATCGTCTCATGTGCTGCAAGCCATGGTGAAGCTGCTATTGGCAGGCTTTGTTTGGCTTGTTCTTGGACGAGCCAATGTTGGTGAAAGCCATCTCAGACCGATTGGTTTCCCCTGTCACACAGCCACACCACTCCCTGGCACCATCTTTCGGGAAAGATATTTTTTCTGAGCCATCGGCCATGGATAGATTCCATTCTCCATCTTTGTCGGTCAGGGTAAGGCTGCCAGGATCGGCATTGATCCAGCCACAGCGGGTTTCTGGCCGGGAGGATGGCTTAGGAGCCATTTGCGGGTATTCCGCCATCAGCTTTTTGTCGCTCAGGCAGGCTTGTGGGTTTTTGATTGCAAAGTCCTTGAGATGAAATCTCAGTTTGCGTATGTCACCCTCGCCGCTGACAGAGGCACAATAGGTTTTGTTGGGTTCAGTTTGTGAGGAGAGTCTCTTTTCAATGTCCTCATTCGAGGCGTAGACATCCCAGATGCCGTCAGCGTCAGCAAGCTCGAAATTGTCGCTGCCTTGATTGGTCAGAAAGCCTGCCCGCACTTCGGCGTTGGCGGCAGGTGATAAAAGCGTAAATCCAATAGAAAATATTAGGGGGGCAATCATTGCTTTTGTGAGTTCATGTGTTTTCATGAAAACCCTCTAAAGATTTTAATGGTGGTGGATGGGGCCTTCGATCAGGGCTTGTGTTTACGCCTAGCCCTTATTTGTCTTTGGCTAGGCTGCTTTTTAAGAGAATAAAGGCGATGATGGGAGTCAAGACAAGAGATGTTATTGCCCACAAAACGCCGCTGCGTTTATTGGTCTTGGCTTTTGTAGAAACAAATAGTATTGCAGCCAAGTACATTAGGATGAGAATTAAAAAAATCATAAAAGTCTATTTTTTTTGGTTTCTTTTTTCTTGAAAATTAGCCGTAATATTAAAATTGCAATAAATACGTACGGCCCCCATGCTCGCATGAAAAACCAACCTACACCGTCTTCTCTGAATATTAGGTCAATTAATTTTCCGCCTATAAAGGCATACGCTGCGTAGATTGCTCCCCATTTTGCCAGGAACACAAAGAAGGTTTTCTTTCGTGCTGCGTAGTGGTCTTCATCTGAGCTGTTCCTCTTCATTATGCCCAGCACTGTCGCCACGATGAACCCACCTATGTTTGCACTCAGCAGTGTCATTGCGATCTTGACTTCACCCATGTCTGGGCCGCTGCCGCCATGAAATACGGCTGAAATCGAGTACCAGTAATACAAGCTGCCTGCTAATAATACTGACAGTAGGACTCGGCTGGTTCTGGACATGACGTAGAAGGAGCCTAGGGCAATAACAACTCCAATAAAACCGACGATTCCCATGATTTCCTGAAATGGTATTCAAAACGAAGTGGGTGGAACTGTGGGGGCCATGCGCTATTTGACGAGGGTGTTATTGCATGGCCCGGCTTCTGGTTTGCGTGGTTTTAATTAGCGATGCGCCATCCATTATCGGTTTTTCTTAGGGTGTAAATCCCTTTAAAATTTGTATAGAAACTATCCTTGAAATCAGCGACTTCTTTTGGCAACACTTTGGAGAGGAGGACGGGGTTGACTCCTAGTGGGACACATTCTTCTCTGATGCGTTTGGTCATGGCGTCCATTAGTATTTGTTCCTCGCTACCCTTGTAGTTGAAGAAACGACTATAGATTTTTTCGAATGCTTCATCTTCCGCTTGGAGTTTCTGTATTTCAGGATCGCTGGCGATGATTTTCATGATTTGGCCATCGTTAAGGTCACTGTTCTCTGTTCGCGTTTTTTGCATGATCTCGTACCATCGCTGATTGAGAAGGTCGTGTTGAGACTGCATTTTTTGTATTTCTTTGATGTGTCCAGGGATGTCGGAGGCGATTTTCTTATTTTCTTTGATCGGCTTTAGTTCGATCGTGAATTCCGTCTCAATACCATATATCTTGTCGCTGTTTTCGTCTGGAGTGCCATTTACCTTGCTCGCATTGCTAATTGCTAGGGACGGGCAGTTCTTCAGCAAACCTAAGGTAAGAGCTTCTTCGATGTCCCCTTCGGAGGGGCTGCTTGAACAAGCGGATATGGATGCAACTGCAATTAAAATGAGCGGATATTGAAAGATTTTCATGTCAGCTTATGCCTATTGAGGATTGGTGGTTAAGGTTGTGGGTTAAATCCGATGCTGCAGATTCCTATGGCTTTTCCTACGCCTATTGGAGTGAATATGCCTTTCTGCTCATTCTAAAAAGAGCGTAAATTTTTGGTTTTTTTGTGGATCAAGGTCGAAAAATGATGGGCTAATTCAACAAAGAAAGTACGTTTCGAGGTATTTGATTGGCTTGTGCCAGTACTGCCGCGCCCGCTTGCTGCAGGATTTGCGAACGCGTCATATTGGACACTTCAATCGCATAGTCTGCATCCTCAATACGGGACCGTGCTGCTGATAGGCTTGTTGCCGTCGTGTTGATGTTATTAATTGTTGATTCCAGCCGATTTTGTACGGACCCGAGGTTTGAACGCAGCTTATCCACTTGGGCTAATGCTTTATCTAATGCGGCTAGTGGCTTGTCTGCCACAGCGACTGTGTTATAGAACAGATTTAGTGGTGGGATATTGTCACCCGGAGAGGGCCCGCCATAGTTAAGGCTTAAGAGAAAATGAGCAGAACCATTGCTGCTTGCCAGTCCCCGAACTGCTAAAGCAGCAGCTTCACTAGAGTTTATGTTGTTTACTTCAACTTGGAAGTAGTAGTGGCCGGAACTATCAGTTTTTAAATCCAGCGAGGATAACACCACTGCACCGGAACTCAGCCCCAGCGCAGACTCTATGCCGGGAAGGAAATCAGCGCCGATAAACAATAAAGCGCCGTTCGGATAGGTCCCATTGGTACTGACTGTTGGCCTCTTTTCTACAGGGCTAAAGTCATCCAGGTCCAACGTTGTGGTATTGATCGCGCTCAGTTCAATGTTCAGCACATCACCGGAATTGGCTCCAGCTTGGAGCGACATGGTGCGGTCTTCGCTCAAAATTTTTGTGCCATTGAAATCTGCTTGGCCTGAGATGCGATTAATTTCCGCTAGACGCTGATCTATTTCGTGCTGGATTGATGTCAGGTCTGAAATTGAGTTGGTGCCGTTAAGCGCCTGCACCGTCAGCTCTCGGATACGCTGAAGATTGTTGTTAATTTCGTTCAGCGCCCCTTCGGCCGTTTGCGCCAGGGAAATGCCATCACTGGCATTGCGGGCGGCCTGACGCAAGCCGTTGACCTGAGCTGTCATGCGGTTGGCGATGGCCTGACCTGCGGCGTCGTCCTTGGCGCTGTTGATGCGTAGGCCCGAAGACAGGCGCTCGATGGCCGTGGTCTGCGAGGACTGGGACTTCCTCAGGTTGTTCTGGGCAATCAGGGAGAGGTAGTTGGTGTTGACGAGCATGTAGACGGCCAGATCCAGGAAATGTGGCATTACGAGACTTTACGGGTTTAATTTGTACTTCTTTAGGCCTTGGCCTTCCAAAGACTAAGTTCGACCATTGACGTTCGACTTAGGGGGTGGATTTGGATACGGGCCAACTGGCAGAGCGGATTGGGCAGGTCATCGCAGTACGGAGGGCCGCCTGTGGTTTGACGCAGGAAGACGTAGCCGAAAGATTGGGCGTCGGTCTTGCTGCGGTTTCCCGCCTGGAACGAGGTTTGATCATGCCTACGGTTGGCCGACTTGTAGAGCTTGCCGAAATCCTTCAATGCAATGCCACGGATCTGATGAGTGAAGTCAGTACGGGAACAAATGACCAGGCGCAGCGCTTAGCTCAAGTGCTGTCAAAACTGAAGGACCATGATCGGGCCGTGCTTGTGGACGCGATGGAACGCATCGCCTCTTGCCTGCCGTGTCGTTGACGGAGCGTTCATCACGATCTGCTATTTGGTGGTTCCTAAAAACCAAAGCCCAGCGGGTTGAAGCGCTGGGTTGTGATGGGATGCGTTAGGCGGCAGCTTTCTCTGTTTTGGCCCTGAGCTTGTCCGCCAGGGTGCGTGACTGGGGCTGATCGACTGTAGGGACAGTGTCCGCGCCGGAGTCTTGCGGAAAGAACTCTTCCGCCACTGCCGGCAGATCATCCTCGGTTTCCTCGAACGATCCATTGCCAAACCCCAGTCGCGCAGCCTCGTCCAGTGCCGCTTGGTCAAAGCCCTGCGCCTGACGCTCCGCATCGGCCCGCCGTGCCTCCTGGATGGCGTCACGCAGCGTCAGACCGTCCCGGATGACCAGATCGACGTAGTAGATCGGTGTGCGGTAGCTTTGCGTGGTGGACTTGCCGCGCAGCTTCAATTCCAGCGGCAGGGTTGCCAGCAGCCCGCCCGAGACGGCCGCGTAATAGCGCAGGCGGGCCGCCAGCGTTCGGATTGAGTTGTAAGAGGTCGTGCGGAAGATAAAGACACCCAGGTCGTCCTCCTCTCCGATCTTCACGTACAGCCGCCCGTAGGGCTTGGTGTCGGCCAAGCGCCGGCAGCAGTCCTGGGTAGCGGCGCAGGCGATGGTTTCCGTCCCTTGCGCGGTGCGGCGCTGGCAGGTCGTGCCGTCGCTCACGGCAACAGGCCTGCCGGTCTCGCGGTCGAACTGGACGTATTCGGCCCGCAGGTTCAGGTCTGGATCGTTGAAGGGCGGCATGACCTGGATCGTGCGCAGCTTCGCCCCCTCGGATCGCTTCAACTGCGTTTCGTGTGCCGGATGCAGCATCCAGCCTTCCTGGTTCTGCACCTGGGTGGTGATGGTGAACTGATCGTCCTTCTCCGGCAGGCGCTTGCCGTTCTTCTCGATGATCCGGCCAATGGAGATACGCCCGACGATGGGCGGGGTGATGGCAAAGCCTTTGAGCATGATGTGGCTCCTGTAAACGAAGACGCCCGCCAGGGGTGGGCATGCGGGCTTGATGGGGCTATGGGTATGGTGGGCTGTGGACTGGCCTATATCCGGCCGGTCTCGGCCAGGGACGTGCAGCCGTCGCGGCCGACGACGATGTGATCGATCACACGCACATCGACCAGGGCCAGGGCGTCCTTCAGCCGCTTGGTGGTTTCGATGTCCGCCTGACTGGGGATGGATACGCCCGATGGATGGTTGTGGGCGAAGACCGCCGCCACGGCATTGTTCGCCAGGGCGAGCTTGACGACCTCGCGGGGGTAAACGGTCGAAGCAGAGACTGTCCCTCGGAACAGCTCATGAAAGCCGATGATCCGTTGTAAGGCATCGAGCAGGACCACGGCGAAGACTTCATGTTCGTAATGCTGCATCAGGTTTTGTAGATAGTCCGTGGTCGGCCCTGGCATGACCAGAAACCGCCCCTTGCTCATGCCATCGTGCGAAAGCTGGCGTGCCATTGCCAGGATGTCGCCCTCGCTCATGACGGTGGAGTCGAGGATGTACAGGCCAGGGATGTCGCTGGCCCTGAACTTCGGGTAGCGCATGAGTCGCCTCCTTCTGAAAGCGGAATGGAAAATGCCGCCATCGCGGGCGGCATGTCGTGTGAGGAACCTGTTGGGACAGGCGATGGGAGATCAGGCCAGCACCCGAAAACGCCGGGAACCGGGCCGGGTGCTGGCGTAGGCTGCGACCAGTTCCGGGTGGTCGAGCAGCAGCCCGTCCACGTCGAGCAGCGTGGCGTCCTTGCTGCGCTTGAAGGTGACCCGCCCCGTCTCGAATTGGGCGGATTCCGCATCGCCGATGGCCTGTTGCAGGGTCTGCTTCAGCTTCTCGGCCTGGGCTTCCCGATCCTTGATGTCTGCACGCAGCAGCATCAGATCGGCGAAGGTGGCAGACAGTGTGCGGTCGTCGCTGAAATCCACCGTGCCGCCGTGACCGGGATACAGGCAGCGCAGGGCGCGATCCGCTGACTCCGATCCATCAGCCGGGGGCGGGGTGTCCTGGGTGACGTACTCCCAGAACCGGGACTCAAGCAGGATCAGGCGTCCGATCAGTTCGTCGTCGCGCTCGATGCGGTGAACATCAAGCCGTTGGCCGCAGAGCAGCACGGCCACATCCGCCGCATGCTTGCCGGTGACGGCCAACTGGTGCTGAACCTGAAGCTGGACGTATTCCGGCACCCCTTCACGCCAGAGCGCCGCCCCGTATTCACCGGCCGTCTTGCATTCCAGGATTTGCACGCCAGGACTGCCGATCACTTCCCGATCCAGGTTGGCAAGCATGAACCGGTGTTGCGGATGCTGAAGGACCGCGTTGACCTTGCGGACCTTGCGCCCGGTCTGCTGGGTGTAGGCTGCCGCCACAATTGGCTCCAGCAGCGTTCCCCAATAGACGGGTTCCGTGGTGTCTTTGGGATCGGGTTTGGGCAGGGTCGCGTCCCGGCCTGTCTTTTCCAGCCAAAGTTCCAAGGGACTCTTGTAGGGAGAAAGCCCCACGGCTGCTGCTGCGTCTGATGCGCCGATGCCGGTCTTGCGGACTTCCAGCCATTCGGTACGCTCCAGCTTGCGCGTATCGACCAGGCGCAGCGCGGGGCGGTGGTCCGGCTGGCGATTGGGTAATGCCATGGTGATGACCTCCAGAATGAGGAAGCCCGGTCAGCGCGTGGGCGCTGCCGGGTTCTGTGGGGTTGATAGATGCGAACGGAGGGACTTGAACAGCCCACATCCGTCATGCGACGAGTTTGAGGGCTTCATCCCAGGCTTTCTGCTTGATCGCGGCCCCTTGGCCGAACCATGCGGCATCCAGCCGGTGATCGGTACTGCGGGAACGGCGGTGGTGGTCCACGAACTCAGTGACGGCCCCCAGCAGCCCCCAGGCGGTGCCAGCCGCTGATCCCATTTCGGCACCCATGCCATGGCCGTTGTAGAGGCCCTGGACGCTTTTAAGCGCCCCCTGGTTGATGGCGGGCTGTCCACTATCCGCCGTGGCCGGATAGGTCAGCACGCGACACAGGAACGCCTCGGCGGCGGTGTCCGTGATCTTGCAGTCCGCCAGCGCCTTCATGCGGACCATGAAGCTGTCCCAACTGGAGACCGCAATGCCCAACTGGCGCTTCACGCTGTCAGGGTCAAAGACGCTACGATGCGACACGCGCACCGCGCCCGCCCC
>Ga0206103_101012_pt1 | contig 10683 bp, 10 predicted proteins | sample 1B5Ametagenome_FD_148638 | JGI IMG/M metagenome (GOLD analysis project Ga0206103, IMG submission 148638) | Enriched microbial communities from leaf-cutter ant dump, University of Wisconsin, Madison, United States - 1B5A | ecosystem: Environmental > Terrestrial > Nest > Insects nest > Nest dump... | reverse complement strand
GGCGAACATCCAGCCCGTCGCGGTGAACGTCGCGGCGAGCAGGAACGACGCGGTCGCGCCTCCCCCGCACAGCACCGTCACGACCCCGGCGAGGACACCGACGAGCACCGACCCGACGAGCGCCATCGCGACGCCCGTGAGCAGCCGGGTGCTGCGACCCATGACGCCGGACGCGAGCAGCTCGGCCTGACCGGAGTCCTCCTGCGCACGCGTCGCGCGCGTGACGGCGAAGATCGCGCCGAGCGCAGTGAGGAACCCGCCGATCGCGAGGCAGCGCCACGCGTTGAACCCGTCGGCGGTGCTCAGGTCGTGCGCGGGACCGAAGATCAGCCCGATCGCGGGGTTCGCGCCGACGGCGGCCGCGAGGCCGGCCCGCGCCCGCTCGTCGGGGAACACGAACGGGTAGACGACGACCGACGAGACCGACAGCGCCGTGACGATGACCGCCCACGGCGCCAGCAGCCGCCCGTCCTGCCGCAGCGACGCGCGCAGGAGGTGCCGGGTCCCGACGACCGCCGACGAGCGTGCCGCACCGGCGGACCGGTCCGCGCGGGGGCCCGCGGGGGCGACGGCGGTCATCGGCCCGCACCCGTGGCGGGGGCGGCCGACGAGCCGTCCGCGTGCTCGTCGGCCGCGTCCTCTCCGTAGAGGCGCAGGAACAGGCTCTCGAGCGAGGGCGGCTCGACCGTGAGCGACCGGAAGCCGTACGGGGCGAGCGCGTCCATCGCCGCGCCGATGCGCGTCGAGTCGACCGCGGCGGTGAGCCGCTCGCCGTCGAGGTGCGCGTCGTGCAGCAGGGCGAGCGCGCGGTCGTCGGGCACGCGCTCGAGGATCGCGTGGATGGTGGTGTGCGCGGCGCCGCGCAGGTCGGCGAGCGTCCCGGTGCGCACGATGCGCCCGTCGCGGATGATGCTCAGCCGGTCGGCGAGCGTCTCGGCCTCGGCGAGGATGTGGCTCGACAGCAGGACCGTCGCGCCACGGTCCGTGGCCTCGCCGACGACCTCCTGGAACACGTTCTCCATGAGCGGGTCGAGCCCGGAGGTCGGCTCGTCGAGGATGAGCAGCTCGACGTCGGACGCGAGCGCCGCGACGATCGCGACCTTCTGCCGGTTGCCCTTGGAGTACTGGCGCCCGCGCTTGGTCGGGTCGAGCTCGAAGCGCTCGACGAGCTCGGCACGCCGGGCCTCGTCGATCCCGCCGCGCAGCGCCCCGAGCAGGTCGATCGCCTCGCCGCCGGTCATGCCGGGCCACAGCGACACGTCACCGGGGACGTAGGCGATGCGCCGGTGCAGGTCGACGACGTCGCGCCACGGGTCCTGGCCGAGCACGCGGACGGTCCCGGCGTCGGCGCGCAGCAGCCCGAGCAGGACGCGGATCGTCGTGGACTTGCCCGCGCCGTTGGGGCCGAGGAACCCGTGCACCTCGCCACGCGCGACGTGCAGGTCGAGCCCGCGCAGCGCCTGGAACCTGCCGAACGACTTGGTCAGTCCTGCGACGTCGATCACTGCGTCGGCGCTCATCGCCACTCCCGGCTCTCGTGGTGCGCGGCCCGCTGACCGCCCCGCCATCAAACTCCACAGGTGGGGAACTCTGCAACTGAGGAACTACACTCGCGGCCATGGCCACGACGACGCGCAAGCGACCGACGGGACGGCGAGCAGGCGACAGCGGGACGCGCGAGGCGATCCTCGACGCGGCGCTGCACCTGTTCGGCGAACGCGGCTACGACGCGACGTCCGTGCGTGCCATCGCCGCACGGGCCGACGTCGACCCCGCGCTCATCCGCCACTTCTTCGGCGACAAGCCGACGCTCTTCGCGACCGTGGTCGCCGACGGGACCGGGATCCCCGCACTCCTGCAGGCCGCACTGACCGGCGACCCCGAGCGGGTCGGGGAGAACGTGACCCGCGCGTTCCTCACGCTCTGGGAGGACCCGCAGACCCGGCCGATCCTCCTCGCGCTCCTGCGCTCGGCCGCGACGTCGCCCGAGGCGGCGGCGATGCTGCGCGAGATCCTGCCCGCACGCTCCCCCGCGTTCCGCGAGGTCGTCTCGCGCCGCAGCGTCGGACTGGCCGCGTCGCACCTGTTCGGCATCGCGCTCGCACGCCACGTCATCGGCCTGCCCACGATGACCGAGCCCACGCTCGACGAGCTCGTCGCCGAGGCGGCCCCGACGATCCACCGCTACCTCACGAACACCCACCGCTGACCCATAGGGCCCTGAGCCGACGACATCTCGCCGGGAATGATCACCCGCTTCACCCCTCGGGCACGCGGCATCTCGCCGCTCCTGAGCGTCATGGCGACGTGAGCAGGATGCGTAGCGCGAGCTGCGCGTGACTCCGGTACGGCTCAGGCAGGACGTCCCATGAGCTCGGAGCTCGATCGAGTGCGCCGGACAGCGCTCGGAGGCGTCTGCCGTCCGATCCTGCGAAACCCGCACGCGCATCGAAGGGATCTTCAAGGGCCGCGAGAAGCACGACAGCGTCGACCAGATGGCGCTGTCGGTCCCGCGTGTCAGCGATATGGGCCGCAGCCTTGAGAACGAGCGCACCGAACACGGACGGGATCGAGATCGTCGTCACCTTCCCGGCTCGATGTCCAGCGACGCAGTGATCGTCCTCAGCAGCGCTTGGGTGTGCCGCCCTCGATCGCCACCATGTCCTTGCCTCTGAGCCTCTGGCGAGCACGAGGTGCGACATGATCAGCCGCCATGACGTCGACGACGTCGACGGACACGCCGTCACGCCCGGGACGCGTGAATCGATGCCCCGACAGCTCGCGTGGATCGATCGAGGCCGCGAACTCGTAGCCGAGACCCTCGAGCGAACGTGCCACGACGTTCGCGACCCCCGGCGTCGTCTCGATGTGCAGGACCATGTCGACGTCGCTCGTGACCCGCGGTGGCGGCACACCGGCCGAGACGGCATGTACCTGCGTCATGAGCCCGCCGACAAGCGTCCACAGGTCATGCGTCAGCACCGAGGCGACCTCGGCGACGTTCGGCCACGGCGGCAGCCACCCGTGCGCGGGCGCGGGCACCTCGATGTGCTGGCGATTCACCGGACCCCCTCGAGCACCCGGCCCAGCTCCCCGAGACCCATGCTCCGTTCGCGTACATCAGCGGACCCCGCAAGGTCGAGCGCCGCGACGACCACGCTGCCCGCCGCCACGCTCCGGACGGTCCGCCAGTCGAAGTCGACCACCCGCAGGACGACGTCGCCCGTCGGATCCTCCTTGAGCGCGAACCGCTCCACGGTCGCCACCAGGTCGATCGTCGCGAGATACCCGGAGACCTGATCCGCTCCCGCCAGCCCGAGCCGTGCCTCAACCTCGGCAAGCGTCAGGAGCGAGGCCGCGAGCGGACCCCGGGCACTGGGGTGCGCCCGGTAGACGTGCTCGACAGCACGATGGCGCGCAAGCATGACGAGGGTCGCGCAGTCGAGGGTCCTCAACCGCGCTCGCAGTCGCGCGCTCTGGCGCTCACCGATCCACGGAGCGGCGCGCCCCTCCAGGAGCGCGATCGCTGCCCACGCAGTCGGCGCCTGCCATCCGCGCGTGCGTCGAACGTCACCCGGTGCGCGGTAGCGGGCCAGACTCGTCGCATCGATGAGCCCACGCGCAGGCTGGACCAAGGAACCGTCAGCGACGAGCTGCTGCACTCGACGCGACGTGACACCGAGCTGCTCCGCAGCACGCCGGGTCTCCACCAGATCCATGACCTACACCTTCGCTTTTGCGAAGCAATATGTCCACCGGAGATCTCGTGACACCACCGTCGGGGTGGTCGGATTCGAACCGGCGACCTTCCGCTCCCAAAGCGGACGCGCTACCAACCTGCGCCACACCCCGCTGCGGGCACGCCCGCGCTCGCACAGCCTAGGGGACGCACGTCGCCGGTCCGACGACCGCGCGGTCGGCTGTGGTGGGATGGGCGCCGTGACCACCACGTTCCTGCGCCCCGGCGACCGCGTCCTCTTCCAGGGCGACTCCCTGACCGACTGGGGTCGCGACCGCACCGACCCGACGAGCCTCGGGCACGGCTACGCGGGCATCGCGGCGGCGCTCGCCGGCGCGCGGCGGCCGGACCTCGCGCTCGAGTTCGTCAACCGCGGCGTGGGCGGCGACACGGCAGCGATGGTCCGCGAGCGCTGGGAGGTCGACGCGCTCGCGCTCGCGCCGACGGTCGTCTCGATCCTCGTCGGGATCAACGACACCTGGCGGCGGTACGACTCGGGACGACCGACCAGCACCGACGAGTACGCCGAGCACTATCGCCACCTGCTCGTCACGGCCCGCGAGCGCCTCGATGCGCGGTTCGTGCTCGTCGAGCCGTTCCTGCTGCCCGTCACGCCCGACCAGGAGGCGTGGCGCGAGGACCTCGACCCGCGGATCGAGGTGGTCCGGAGCCTCGCGGCCGAGTTCGGTGCCCGCCTCGTCGCGGCCGACGGCCTGTTCACCGAAGCCGCCGAGGCCGCGGGGGCCGCGCACTGGACGACCGACGGCGTGCACCTGACGTCGGCGGGCAACGGGCTGCTCGCCGAGGCGTGGCTCGACACGCTCGGCATGCCCGCCTGAGCGGGACCGTCGACCCGCTGCCGGACCGGCTCGCCGTGCGCGGTGCACCCGGTCGGGGTCTGTGGGCGGTGTGCGACAGGCTCGACCCGTGATCCTCGTCGTCGCCCGCCCGTCCGCCACGCGGCAGACGTCGTCGTCCGACGAGACCGCGGGACCCGTCGTGGCGGTGCGCGCGGCCCCGACGGGCGATGCCGTGCTCGGTCCCGAGCGCGCCCCGCGCTGGGCCTGGGCGGACACGGCCGCGTGGTACCCGCGCCTCCTCGCGGACGGCGTGCGGGTCGAGCGCTGCCTGGACCTGCGCCTCACGCACCGGATCCTGCGCGCGTCGTCGGCGACGGCGTCGTCCACGCTCGCGGCAGCACCGCGCGGCCCGTTCGACACCGCGGCCGAGACGACGGCCCCGGCCGCGCCGGACGCCCCCGCGGCGACGCTGTTCGACGCCGTGGACGACGACCCCGCGTCGGCCGGGCGCCGCGGGCTCGCCCCGCACCCGGCCGCGGGCTCGCCCGACGAGGACGAGTGCCTCGCCGAGCTCGCAGCGCAGGACGCCGCGGTGACCGGCAGCAGCGCGCCGGGTCGGCTGCGCCTGCTGCTCGTCGGCGAGTCCGCGGGTGCGCTCGCGGCCGCCGAGATGCACCACGCGGGTCTGCCGTGGGACGTTGCGGTGCACGACGAGGTGCTGCGCAGCCGGCTCGGCGACCGACCGGCCCGCGGTGAGCGACCGCCCACGATGGCGCGGCTCGCGGCCGAGGTGCGGTCCGCCCTCGACGCGCCGAACCTCAACCCGGACTCGCTGCCGGACGTGCTGCGCGCCCTGCGGCGCGTGGGGCTCGCGGTGTCCTCGACGCGGCAGTGGGAGCTCGAGGGCGTCGACCACCCCGCGATCGCCCCGCTGCTCGCGTACAAGAAGCTGTCGCGCCTGCACAGCGCCAACGGCTGGGCGTGGCTCGACCAGCGGGTGCCCGACGGCCGGTTCCGGCCGGAGTACGTCGTCGGCGGCGTCGTCACGGGGCGGTGGGGGTCGAGCGGGGGCGGCGCGCTGCAGATCCCCCGGCAGCTGCGTGCGGCCGTGCGCGCCGACCCGGGGTGGCGGCTCGTCGTCGCCGACGCCGCGCAGCTCGAGCCGCGCGTGCTCGCGGGGCTCGCGCGCGACGAGCGCATGGCCGAGGCGGGGGCGGGCCGTGACCTGTACGGCGGCATCGTCGAGTCGGGCGTCGTCGCCGAGCGCGCCCTTGCCAAGGTGGGCATGCTCGGCGCGCTCTACGGCGGGACGACGGGGGCGAGCGCCGCGGTGCTCCCCCGGCTGCTGCAGGCCTACCCCGCCGCGGTCGGGCTCGTCGAGGAGGCCGCGCGCGCCGGCGAGCGCGGCGAGATCGTCTCGACCCTGCTCGGCCGCAGCTCACCGCGGCCCGACGCGGCCTGGTCGCAGGTGCAGGCCGACGCGCTCGACCCGGACGCGAGCGACCGCGCCCAGTCCCGCGCGCGGTCGCAGACCCGGGCGTGGGGCAGGTTCACGCGCAACTTCGTGGTGCAGGGCACCGCTGCCGAGTGGGCGCTGTGCTGGATCGCGGACCTGCGGCGTCGGCTGTGGGCCATGGGGACGGACGCGTCGGCACCGGGTCTCGTCGCGCCGCCGTTCGTCGGGCGGCCGCACCTCGTGTACTTCCTGCACGACGAGCTCGTCGTGCACTGCCCGGCGGCGCGTGCCGACGAGGTCGCGGCCCAGGTCGCGGGCGCGGCGACGGCCGCGGGCCGTCTGCTGTTCGGCGACTTCCCCGTGGACTTCCCGCTCTCGGTCGGCGTCGCGGACAGCTACGCCGAGGCGAAGGAGCACGCCCGGCTCGTCGTCGGGCGGCCCGCGTGAGGGTCCGACGACCGCGCCCGCCGTCCCAACCCGCGGGAACCTTTGCGCGCGCGTCGGCGTTGCCGCTAGCGTCACCTGCGACTGCGGCCCTCCGGCCGCGACCTGGAGGAGAGCGATGAGCGAGCGGACCACCGCCCCCGCCTCCTTCGCGCGTGCCCTCGGCGCGCCCTGTTGTCGCTGTAGGTAGAGCGCTGGCTCCCGCGCGCGACCCCTCCTCCGGCCCCGGTCGGAGCTCCGCGCGCCAGCGCTCGCCCCGGCGGCCCCGGCCGCGCCGCCTCGTCGGCCCTCCGCGAGCGCGAGCGGCCGGGCACGCGCCCGGCAGCCCGGCCGGCGCTCGTCGCATCCGCACCAAGCTTCCCTCCGCACCACCGCAACTCCCCTGTTAGCGCCGCCGACCGGCGGCTCGACCGAAGAGGAACCATGGCCCGCATCTACGACGACGCCACCGCGCTCATCGGCAACACCCCGCTCGTCCGCATCAACAAGATCACCGACGGCGCACCCGCCACGGTCGTCGGCAAGCTCGAGTTCTACAACCCCGCCAGCTCGGTCAAGGACCGCATCGGCGTCGCGATCATCGACGCGGCCGAGGCGTCGGGCGAGCTTCCCGCGGGCGGCACGATCGTCGAGGCGACCTCGGGCAACACGGGCATCGCGCTCGCGTTCGTCGGTGCCGCGCGCGGCTACAAGGTCGTCCTCACGATGCCCGAGTCGGCCTCCAAGGAGCGCCGTGCGCTGCTGCGGGCGTTCGGCGCGGAGCTCATCCTCACGCCGGCCGCCGAGGGCATGAAGGGCGCCGTCAACCGCGCCAACGAGATCGCCGCCGAGCGTCCGGGCGCGATCCTCGCGCGTCAGTTCGCCAACGAGGCGAACCCCGCCATCCACCGCAAGACGACGGCCGAGGAGATCTGGGCCGACACCGACGGCAAGATCGACATCCTCGTCGCGGGCATCGGCACGGGCGGCACCATCACGGGTGTCGGCCAGGTGCTCAAGGAGCGCAACCCGGACGTCAAGATCGTCGCGGTGGAGCCCGCCGAGTCGCCGATCCTCAACGGCGGCCAGCCCGGCCCGCACAAGATCCAGGGCCTCGGCGCGAACTTCGTGCCCGAGATCCTCGACACGAGCGTCTACGACGAGGTCATCGACATCGACGGCGACACGGCCGTCGCGTTCGCGCGCCGCGCCGCCGCCGAGGAGGGCCTGCTCGTCGGCATCTCGTCGGGCGCCGCGCTCGCGGCCGCGAAGCAGCTCGCGGAGCGCCCGGAGAACGCCGGCAAGCTCATCGTCGCGATCATCCCGTCGTTCGGCGAGCGCTACCTGTCGTCGGTGCTGTACTCCGACCTGCTCGACTGAGCACCCGCCGCGTCCCGGTCGCCGCACGGTGGCCGGGACGCGGCGTCCCGCGCGGCCCGGCCGCGCACCCGCCAGCCCCTCCGGGCGCCCCCGAGAGCCAGGGACCCATGCCTCCGCTGCAGCACTTCGTCGCCACGTTCCGTGAGGACCTCGACGCCGCACGGCACCGCGACCCCGCCGCGCGCTCGCGGCTCGAGGTCGCGCTCGCCTACCCGGGCGTGCACGCCGTGTGGACGTACCGCGTGGCGCACGCGATGTGGCAGGAGCCGGGGCTGCGCCTGCCCGCACGCCTGCTCTCGCAGCTCGTCCGGTGGCTCACGGGCATCGAGATCCACCCCGGCGCGCGGCTCGGCCGGCGCCTGTTCATCGACCACGGCATGGGGGTCGTGATCGGCGAGACGGCCGAGGTCGGGGACGACGTGGTGCTCTTCCACGGGTCGACGCTCGGCGGCCGTTCCATGCGGCACGGCAAGCGCCACCCCACGCTCGGCGACAACGTCGTCATCGGTGCCGGTGCGAAGGTGCTCGGCCCCGTGTGGATCGGCGACGGCGCGCAGGTCGGCGCGAACGCGGTGGTCATCCACGACGTCCCGGCCGGGGCCGTCGCGGTCGGCGTGCCCGCCCAGATCCGCAAGCGGCCCGAGGCCGCTCCGTTCGACGTCGAGATCGACGACCCCGCGATCTACATCTAGGCACTTGTTCTAGTTGTCTGCGAACAACTAGGCTCGGGTCGTGCTCTGGACCATCGACCCGACGCGCGACGAACCGCTGTTCGCGCAGATCGCCGCGTGCGTGCGACGCGGCCTCGCGACCGGAGACCTGCGGGCCGGGAGCCGCCTCCCGCCGGCCCGCACGCTCGCCCTCGCGCTCGACGTCAACCTGCACACCGTGCTGCGCGCGTACCAGGACCTGCGCGACGAGGGCCTCGTCGACCTGCGCCGGGGGCGGGGTGCCGTCGTCGCGGCGCACGGTGACCTCGACGCGCTCGCCGGGCCCGTCGCCGCGCTCGTCGACGCAGCCCGACGCTCGGGCGTCTCGGCACCGGCCGTCGTCGCCCTCGTGCAGTCGGCGTTCGACGCACCCGCGGGCAACCCGTCATCCGACCGACCCGACCGACCGGACGAGGAGATCTCGTGACCACCCAGCCGACGGCCCACCCGACCGCCCCACCGCCGACCACGACGTCCGCCCGGTGGCCGACGACCCTGCTGGCGCTCGTCGTGCCGCTCGCGCTGCTCGGGTCGGCCGCGGTCGTCGCGATCTCCTGGCGCGGCGAGCTGCCGGACCCGGTCGCGACACACTGGGGCAGCCACGGCCCGGACGGGTTCGAGTCGCTCTCGGGCGCGCTCGTCCCGCTCCTGCTCGGCGCGGTGCTCGCGGCCCTGGGCTGGGCGGTCGCGTTCTTCTGGGGCCGGGACACCGGGACGCGGCGCACGGCAGTCGGCACGTCGCTGGGTCTCGCGGTGCTGCTCGGCACGGTGACGGTCGGCTCGCTCGCGGTGCAGCGGGGGCTCGACGACGCGAGGGACGCGCCCGGAGTCGGCGGGCTCGTCCTCGTCGGCACGCTCGCCGGCCTCGCCCTGGGGATCGGCGCGGCCTTCCTCGTGCCGCGCGTCGTCGCCCCGTCGACGCATGCCCCCGTCGACCCGCTCGCGCCGCGGGTCGCCCTGGAGCCCTCGGAGCGCGCCGCGTGGAGCGGCTCCGTCCGCGGGGCCTCGGTCCTCATGGCCGGGATCCTCGGGGTCGCGCTGTGCTCGTTCCTGGCGACCCGTGAGGGCCTCGCGCTCGCGGCGCTGCTGATGGTGCCCGTCGTCGCGCTCGTCGTGACCGCCCTGGTCTGGCGCGTCACGGTCGACCAGCGCGGGCTCGAGGCCCGACCGCTGCTCGGCTGGCCGCGGGTGCACGTCCCGCTCGACGAGGTCGAGCGCGCCGTCGTCGTGCAGGTGCACCCCCTCACGGACTTCGGCGGCTGGGGGTACCGCATCCGCAGCGGAGGGCGCACGGGCGTCGTGGTGCGCGGCGGTGAGGCGGTCGAGGTGCACCGGACCGGAGGACGCTCGCTCGTCGTGACGGTCGACGACGCCGCGACCGCCGCGGGGCTGCTCAACACGCTCGCGGACCGCGCCCGCGCCTGACGTGCGGGCAGGTCCGGGCCGCTGTCGCTACCCATCGGTAACCTGTGCCGACCGACGACGACGTCAGGAGGCCACACGTGCGACTGGGCTACTCGCTGGGCTACTGGTCCGCCGGACCGCCGCCCGCTGCGCTCGAGACCGTCCTCTCCGCCGAGCGCCTGGGGTTCGACTCGGTCTGGACCTCGGAGGCGTACGGCTCGGACGCGCTCACGCCGCTCGCCTGGTGGGGGTCGCGCACGACGACGGTGCGGCTCGGCACCGCGATCGCCCAGCTCTCCGCCCGGACCCCCACCGCCACCGCGATGGCCGCGCTCACGCTCGACCACCTGTCCGGCGGACGCTTCGTGCTGGGCCTCGGCGCGTCCGGGCCCCAGGTCGTCGAGGGCTGGTACGGGCAGCCGTACCCCCGGCCGCTCGCCCGCACGCGCGAATACGTCGCGATCGTGCGCCAGGTCCTCGCACGCGAGGCGCCCGTGACCGCGTCGGGCGACTTCTACCGCCTCCCGCTGCCGCCCGACGAGGGAGCCGGGCTCGGCAAGGCGCTGCGCCCCACGGTGCACCCGCTACGCCGCGACCTGCCGATCCACCTCGCGGCCGAGGGTCCCCGCAACGTCGCGCTCGCCGCCGAGATCGCCGACGGCTGGCTGCCGATGTTCTACTCCCCCCGCATGGACGACGAGTACCGCGCACTGCTCGCGGAGGGCTTCGCCGCGCGGGCCGACGACCGCGACCCCGCGGCGTTCGAGGTCG
>Ga0206103_101011_pt1 | contig 10695 bp, 9 predicted proteins | sample 1B5Ametagenome_FD_148638 | JGI IMG/M metagenome (GOLD analysis project Ga0206103, IMG submission 148638) | Enriched microbial communities from leaf-cutter ant dump, University of Wisconsin, Madison, United States - 1B5A | ecosystem: Environmental > Terrestrial > Nest > Insects nest > Nest dump... | reverse complement strand
CAGGGCCCACAAGGCGCCCAGGGACCACAAGGCGCTCAGGGACCACAAGGCGAGCAGGGAGCTCAGGGACCACAAGGCGAGCAGGGATTACAGGGCGCTCAGGGACCACAGGGCGCTCAGGGACCACAGGGTGAACAGGGACCACAGGGTGAACAGGGCGAGCACGGCCTACAGGGCGAACGAGGTCGACAGGGCGACCAGGGTCCACAAGGCGAGCAAGGCCCTGAGGGCCCACAAGGCGCACAGGGCCCTGAGGGCGAACGGGGACCACAGGGCCCTCAGGGTGAACAGGGCGAGCCCGGTTCCGCGGAGTGCGTGCTCGGTGACGTGATCCTCAGCGCCAGTCACCGTACGCGCGCCGGAACGGTTCCTGCCGAGGGCCAGGAGATGCAGATCACCTCCGCCCAGGCGCTCTTCTCCCTCCTGGGTTCCATCTACGGCGGCAACGGGACGTCGACATTCCGCCTGCCCGATCTGCGAGGCCAGGGCCCCGTCGGTACGCGCTATTACATCTGCACCGACGGGGCCTACCCCACGTTCTGACGCACAGGTCACACGAGCATGATCTCCGGCGTCACGATGAATCGCGGCGCCTCACGCGGGACCTGATTCTCTGGCGTCGAATCCGGCTTGCCGAGTGCGGGGGTCACCCCCTGCACGACATGCGCGGACCCCGGGGCCGCCTCGGTGGAACACCCGCGGGCCCGAGGCGCCTGAGCTCACAGGCCACGCGAACGCACCCATGCCGCCGAGATCGCGATGCTCTCGGCGAGCGGAGTCGCGGTCTCCTCGTCGACGCAGAGCGGACCCGAGTAGCCGATCTCGGCGAGCGAGGCCAGCAGCGCATCGAGGTCGACGTCGCCCTGGCCGAGGAGCGCCCACTCTCCCTTGCGCACATCCTTGAGGTGCACGTTGTCGATGACCGGCGCCATTCGCCGCACCGCATCGGGCAGATCTGCCCCGACCCGCACGAGATGGCCCACGTCGAGGGTGAGCCCAACGCTGTCAGGAATCGTGAGCGAGAAGAACCGCTCCATCTCATCGACGGTGGCGACGGGTTCCTCGGAATGATGGTGCAGCGTGAGCGAGATGCCCGCGTCATGTGCTTCAAGCCCCAGCTCGGAGAGCCGTTCAGCGAAGCCTCTCAATTCGGAGCTCGACACGGGGCGGGTGTGGTCGTGCACGACCACGACGCGGTGCCCTCCGGCAAGTGCCGACAGTCGAATCGTCCGACGCAGCCGCTCGACGCCCGCGTCATCGAGCGCACCGAACAGGATGAGCGTGTCCGCGATGGCCGGGTCGTCTCCCCACCGGTCGACGAACGCCTCTGGCGTATCGAGGGCGTCGATGAACTGGTCTGACTTGAGCTGCAGAGCATCGAAGCCCGCTGCGCGATAGCCGCGGAACAGCATCGCGCGCTCCTCGGGCGTCCGCGTCGGCTTCGACAGAGCGATCATCGGCTGACCGGCCCTATTCGTCGTCGTTCCGTGTTCTTCCATGACCTTTCCTCTCTTCGGGACTCAACAAAACGTTTCACAAGCGGCTACGATGCGGGTACCTCACGAACAAGAAGGGCATCTATGGCTGCCTCGGAACACCGAAGGCCGAGCATGCACGACGTCGCCGCACTCGCCGGCGTCTCGATCGGCACCGTCTCGTACACGCTCAATCGACCCGAGCGGGTGAGTGAGGCGACGCGTGCCCGGGTGCTCGCATCGATCGAGGAGCTGGGCTTCGTGCCCAACTCCGCTGCGCGCTCGATGAAAGCGGGCGGAACCACCGGCCTGGGAATCGTCGTCGGCGATATCCGCCATACCTTCTCGATCGAGCTCGCCCGCGGCGCGCAGGCCGCAGCGACCGAAGCCGGCACGACGCTGCTGATCGCGAACGGCAATACCGACATGGTCGAGCAGAGCCGCTACGTCGAACTCTTCGACCAGGCGCGGATGGAGGGCATCATCCTGGTGCCCACCTACGATGCGCAGCGCGACATCGACCAGCTCCGAGCGCATCGACGACGCGTCGTGATCGTCAACTACCGGTCCACGCCGGCCGACCTCTGCTCCGTGCTGATGGACAACGTCGATGCGGGAGAGCAGGCGACCCGCTATCTGCTGGAGCGCGGGTGCCGACGCATCGGCTTCCTGACCCGCACGGCCGGACTGCAACCGCTCGACGATCGCCTCATCGGCATCCGCCGTGCCGTCGACGCGGCGGGCGCAGAATTGACACTCCTCGAAGAGAACCACATCTATGAGGAGGACGGATACCTGGCCGCAGCCCGACTCCTCAGTGAGGACCCGGCCATCCGCCCCGACGGCATCGTGGTCGGCACCGCCCTCATGGCACAGGGGCTCGTGCTCGGCCTGCGCGCGGGCGGCGTCCGCGTTCCCGACGACATCCGGGTGATCAGCACCGAGGAGAACGTGCAGGCGGCCGACATCCAGTTGCCGACCATGAAGGAGCCTGCGTTCGAGATGGGCGCAGAGGCGGCGCGGATGACGATCGCCGAGTCGCGGGAAGGCAGCCGCCACCTTCATCGCGTCACGATCCTGCGCGCCGAACTGGTCCGCGCCGACGCTGCCGGATGATCGAGCTCGCGGCCCCACCGCTTGGCTGGGGGATCGTCGGGGCCGGATGGGTCGCCGGAATGTTCACCCGCGCGCTCACCCGCCACACGGCACACCACGTGCGGGCAATCACCGCGCCGCGACACGACCGCGCAACGGCTTTCGCCGCGCGCTTCGGCATTCCGACCGTGGCGGCCGACGTGCGGGAAATGCTCGGCGATCCGGAGATCGACATCGTCTACGTCGCCACGCCGCACGACAGCCACCTGCCGATCGCACTCGCGGTGATCGAGGCCGACCGCGCCGTCCTGGTGGAGAAGCCCCTCGCCTTGAGTGCTGCACAGGCCACTCGGCTCGCCGAGGCGGCAGCGGCGCGCGGTGTGCTCGCGATGGAGGCCCTCTGGTCGAGCTATCTGCCGCGAGCATTCGAGGTGCGCCGGATGCTGTCGGAGCGCAGCATCGGAGAAGTTGCGCTTGCGACGGCGCAGTTCGGTGCCGAGTTCGACCGCTCTCCCACCCACCGCAGCCAGGACCCTGCGCGCGGCGGCGGGGTGCTCCTCGACCTGGGCGTGTATCACCTCGCCTGGGCACGCGACGTGCTGGGCGAGCTGACTCTCGCGTCGGTGACCGGACGCCTGTCCCCGACGACCGTCGATGACGAGGCGACACTCGTCGTTGACGGCACCGGCGGCAGCCGGGCGGTTCTCACGGCGACCATGCGCACGACGCTCACCGGAACCGCCTCTATCGCGGGAACCGCGGGCCGCATCGACTATGACGCGCCGTTCTTCCTTCCCGGCGGGCTCGAAATCACCCTCCCGAATCGCTCCCACCGTTGGGCGGACGAGAGCGGGATCGTCGGCGACGAGGGACTCGCCTGGCAGGCGGCGTACGCCGCACGCTACCTGGCCAACGGACTCACCGACTCGCCCATCCGGCCGCTCGCTCACGCGATCGCCGATCTCGCGATCATCGACCAGGCGCGGGCGGAGCTGGGGGCGGCACGCTACCCGGAGTGAATGGGAGCGCCTCGTCGAGCACGATCGCTGTCCCCGTCTCCGCGCTCAGTCGGATCCCCGCCTCGAGGCGCAGCTGCGCCACACCGTCCGCCCCACGGACAGGCGCCGGAGACCCGGCCGCGACCGCGACGAAATAGGCGTCGAGCGATGCCGCGAACGATGCGCGGTACTGGTCCCACCGCGGGCGTACCGGTGTGGATTCGAGCACGGTGAGTTGATCTCCCACCACGAGCTGCACCGGTTCGGCGAAGTCGCCGAACGCCACCGAACCGTGCTCGTAGATGGCATCGATCCAATAGAGCGGCCGTTCCCACGAGGTCGAGACAGTGCCGAGGAGGGTGCCGACCAGCCCCGACCGGGTGCGGAGGGCCACGGCGACGTCTTCCGCGACGACGCCGTGGCCCTCACGCCGGAGGCCTTCTGCGGCACGGATCTCCGCGATCCCGCCGGTGAGGAACTCCGCGAGGTCGATCACGTGCGCCCAGCATCCGAAGTGGGATCGGAGGGAGAAGGTACGTAGCTCGCCGAGGCCATGCTCTTCGACGGCCGCGAGCGCGGTCGCGACCGGTGCCATCCAGCGGTAGTTGAACTGCTGAGCGAGCTCGACACCTGCCGCCTCTGCTCGACCGAGCAGTTCGGCGCCGGCCTGAAAGTCCTCGACGTCGACGTGCTGGCCGTCTCGCGCCACGAACGGCTTCTCGCAGAAGATCCGCGGCACGCCCGCCGCAATCAAATCCGACACGAGCGCATGACGAGGCACTTCGGTCGTGAGCACGAAGGCGATGTCGACACCAGCGGCTGCGCTCGCCCAGTCGGTCGCGACCTCCGCGCCATAGATGGCCGCGGCCTCGGTTGCGACCTCGGTGGTGCGGTTGTAGAGGACGAGCTCGACATCCGCTCGGGCGGCGAGATACGGCAGATAGTTCTCCCGCGCCACTGCGCTCACTCCAACGACCAGAACTCGCATGTCACCAACCCTCTCATCCAGAAACATAACGTTTCACAAAACTATAGTGAAACGTTTCGATTTCTGATACCGTTCGAGCACATCCTCGATCGGCGGCTTCAGCACACGAACCGTCGGCCCCGAGATCGCTAGTCCCCAGCACCTGCGAGTCGCGCAGCGACTCATCACGAAGAAGTGAGGAGACCCTCGTGAAATCACCCAACAGTTCGAAGCTCATGCGGATGGCGGTCGCCATCGGAGCGCTCGGAATCGCCGCCACGACGCTCACCGGCTGCGCGACAGGCGGCAGCGATGACGGCAAGGAGCAGATCGTCGTCTGGGCCCGTCCGCAGTCGGTGTCCGACGACGTCCTCGCGGCAGCCAAGAAGGAATTCCCCGACGTCGAGATCAAGTTCGTGCCGTCCCCCAACATCGACGACCAGCTGCGCGCCGCCATGCGGGCGAAGTCCGGAATCCCAGACGTCGTCTTCCTCGGCGGCAACCTGACCGACTACTTCGAGGTCGCGGACCAGTTCCTTGACATCGACAAGTACGGCTTCGCCGAGCACCACGACGAGTACCTGCCCAACCCTCTCAAGGGCGGCCAGCTTCCTGACGGCACCCAGCTCGCGATGCCGACCGACATCGGTGCGTGGGCGTTCTTCTACAACGCCACCGAGTTCGACAAGCTCGGCTTCCCGAGCGACCCCGACGAGGTCGCGGCGGCCTTCGCCGACTGGGACGCGTATCAGGACTTCGCCGAGAAGGCCAAGGCATCCGGCAAGATCCTCTGCGACAACCCCGGCCAGGTCTTGAACCTCCAGGTGCAGCAGCAGGGCTACCACTGGTTCACGAACGACAACGGCTCTGTCGTGAACGACTTCGCCAACCCCATCAACCGTGCAAGCTACGATCGCGCGGTCGAGTGGGCGCAGGGAGACCTGTGTGCGAACGTCAGCCCGTACTCGCCGGAGTGGAATGCGGCCATCACGCAGGGCACCATGATCGCCTTCGCCGGTCCCGGCTATGAGATGGGCATCCTGCGGCCGGCCGCAGAGGCGACGGCCGGACAGTGGCGCACGGCCATCCCCACGGGGGGCGGCGCCATGGCGGGCGGCTCCTTCGTGACCGCGATGGCGACCACGAAGCACCCAGAGACGGCGGTGAAGCTGGCGGAGTTCTTCTCCTCGCCGAGCACCCAGATCGAGGCGTACCTCACGAAGTCGCTCATCCCCTCGTCGGTCGCCGCGTACAGTGACCCGAAGGTCACCGGACCGGATGACTTCTTCGGCGGGCAGGACGCCTTCGCCGCGATCGCCGACTCGGCGCTGAACAGCACCTACGTGTTCAACGCACCCGGCTTCATCGCCATCGAGAACGATCTCGTCCAGGCGCTGAACAACGTCGCGGTGACGGGTGCCGACCCCGATGCCGAGTTCGCAGCCGTCGAGGCCAAGTACAAGGCACCGTACGGCGAGAAGTAAGCACACGGGCACGGTGCGGCGAGACGTCATCGCCGCACCGTGCCCCTCTCGACGGATCCGGTCCGCTCAGAAAGAGTTGTCATGGCCACCACGACCGCAACACCCCCGCGCACCCTTCGACGGAAGCGCACCCTCGCCTCGTACTGGCGCCAGTATGTCTCGATCGCGCCGTTCTACCTGCTCTTCGCCGGGTTCGCGATCTTCCCGCTGTTCTACGCGATGTACCTCGTGACGCAGAGTTGGGACGGACTCGGCCCCACCGAATTCGTCGGCTTCGACCAGATCATCCGGCTCGTCACCGACGGGGAGTTCCTGCTCGCACTGTTCAACACCGTCATCATCTTCCTGTTCGCCCAGGTACCGGTCGTGGTCGGCGCCCTCGTGGCGGCCTACCTGCTCAGCCGCCCCGGCATCCGGGCGAAGGGCTTCTACCAGACCCTCATCTTCCTTCCGCAGGTGACCTCCTTGGTCGCCGTCGCCATCGTCTTCCAATCGCTCTTCTCCGACAACTTCGGCATCATCAACAAGCTCATCGAGCTGGTCGGCCTTCCGCCCATTCCGTGGATGTCGAACCCGTGGCTCATCAAGGTGGTCATCGCGCTCACCATCATCTGGCGCAGCCTGGGGTACTTCATGGTGGTGTTCCTCTCCGGAATCGCCGCGATCCCCCGCGAGCTCGACGAGGCGGCCCTCATCGACGGCGCGGGTGCTGCCCGCACGTTCTGGTCGATCACGCTGCCGATGCTGCGTCCGACGATCATCTTCGTGGTCATCACCGGAACCATCTCCGGCTTCCAGGTCTTCGCCGAGCCTCAGGTGCTGTTCAACCAGACCGGCGGCACAGGCGGCCCAGGAAACGCGGCCCTCACCCTCATGCTGCTGCAGACCGAGTACATCGGCGGTGCGAACATCAGCGTGGTCCCGGACCTCGGCTATGCGACCGCGGTCGGATGGGGCATCTTCATCATCCTGATCCTCCTCGCCGCATTCAACTCGCGACTGCTCCGTCTGACCGCCAGCACAGAAGGATCCGAGTGATGACCATCAGCACCTCACGGCGTCGGCATCAGCGCACCCGCTCACGGTGGGCGAGCGTCGGCATCCACGCCCCGCTCGTCCTCATCGCCCTCGCCTCGGCCTTGCCGTTCTACTGGCTGATCGTGATGTCGACGAGCAAGACGAACGAGATCTTCACGTCGCCGCCGCGCTTCATCCCCGGCACCGACTTCATCTCGAACTTCACCACCGTCATCGAGAGCAGCTCCTACCTCGGTGCGTTCGGCAACTCGGTCTTCGTGACACTCGTCGCCTCGTTCATCCGCGTGCTGCTGGCATCCCTCGCCGGGTTCGTCTTCGCGAAGTACTCCTTCCCAGGACGCGACCGCCTCTTCGGAATCCTGCTCCTCACGATGGCACTGCCGACCGGAGTGTCCCTCGTGCCGTCGTACGAGATCTACGCGAACCTCGGCTGGATTAACACCTACCTGCCGCTCATCGTGCCCAACGCCGTCAGCGCCTTCGCCATCTTCTGGATGCGTCAGGCATCCGCGATGGCGATCCAGGACAGCGTGATGGAGGCCGCACGCGTGGACGGCGCCGGGTTCCTGCGGGTCTACTGGCATGTCGCGCTCCCCGCGCTCCGACCGACCATCGCGGCGCTGGGCATCTTCGAGGTGATCTGGGCGTGGAACGACTACCTCTGGCCGCTGCTGGTCCTGAACGATCCCGACCGCTACACTCTCCCGCTCGCACTCGGGCAGCTGAAGGGCGCCTACGGCGCGATCGACTACTCGGTCGTGATGTCGGGCACCCTCGTCGCGACGATCCCCCTGATCGTGCTGTTCCTCATCTTCCGTCGGACCGTGATGGACAACGTGGTCGCCGGGGCGGTGAAGGGCTGATGTCGATCGACCGTCGCGCGGTCGTCGCGCGCCATCGCGTGGTGCACCGTTCCCCGGATGCGCTCTCCCCGCTCACCGTCGGCAACGGCAACTTCGCCTTCACCGCCGACGTGACAGGGTTGCAGACGTTCGCCGGGTTCCACGACCTCGACCTCAATCGGGCACAAGGCCGCACGGCGATGCCGTTGGGCACCCAGGCGCAGTGGGGGTTCCACGAGAGCCCGAACCCCAACACCTGGGATCTCGAGCACGTCATGCTTCCGTACGAGTCGGCCCGCGGCACGGTCGAGTACCCCGTGCTCTTCGACCTCGACACCGAACCCGACGACCTCGACGTCGTGGGCCGGGCGGGTGACTTCCTCTGGGTCAACCCTCACCGGATCGATCTCGGCCGGCTCGGGTTCATCTTCACGGACCCCGATGACGGCCGCACGATCGACGACATCCACGAGCTCACCGCCGTTGAGCAGTCCCTCGACCTGTGGACAGGCATGCTCGACAGCCGCTTCCGGGTGGCAGGTGAGCAGGTTGTCGTCACGACTGCAGCGCATCCGGATGCCGACGCGCTCGCCGTGCGCATCTCGAGTCCCCTGCTGTCGACAGGTGCGGCACAGCTGCACCTGTCGTTCGCCTACGGCGCAGACTCGTTTACGCGGTCCATGGACTGGGAGAGCCCGAGCAAGCACCGGTCCGAACCCCGCAGCACTCCCCATGGACTGAGTATTGAGCGGACGATGGACGCGACCCGGTACCTGGTCGACATCCGGCTCGACGCCGACACCAGCTGGCGGCAGACCTCTCCCCACGGGTTCCAGTTCACGACGTCCGCTGACACGCTCGACATCGTGGTGCGCTTCGCGGATGCACAGAACATTCCCGGCGATGAGGTCCCCGACACGGCCGCCACCTTCGCCGCGACCACCACGCACTGGGAGAGCTTCTGGCGTTCGGGAGCGGCGATCGACCTGGCGGGCAGCACGCATCCCGGTGCGTTCGAACTCGAACGACGTGTCGTCCTCTCGCAGTACCTCACCGCTATCCAGTGCGCCGGCGACCTCCCCTCGCAAGAGACGGGTCTCGTGATGAACTCGTGGGCAGGAAAGTTCCACCTCGAAATGCACTGGTGGCACGCCGCCCACTTCGCCATGTGGGGGCGCCCGGAACTGCTGGAACGCAGCTTCCGGTGGTACCTGCGCGCACTGCCCGTCGCGCGCGAGATCGCGGCACGCCAGGGTTATGCCGGCGCCCGCTGGCCCAAACATGTTGGCCCGGATGCGAGGGAGAGTCCCAACGACATCGGGCCTCTGCTGATCTGGCAGCAACCGCACCCCATCCACCTCGCGGAACTGCTGCGATTGTCGTCACCCGATCCGGAACGGATCTTGCGCGACTACAGCGAGATCGTCGAGGCGAGTGCCGAGTTCCTGGCCGACTTCATGCACGCGGATGCCGACGGCTCTGTGCATCTGGGCCCACCCGTCATGCCCGCACAGGAACGCTACGACCCCGCTGCCGTGCAGGACCCAGTTTTCGAGGTCGCCTATGCGGCATGGGGCATCGAAACCGCGCAGCAGTGGCGGACCCGCACAGGCCGGGAACGCCGCGCGGATTGGGATGCCGTGACCGCCGCGCTCGCGATGCCCGAGATCGTCGAGGGCGTCTACCCCGCGGTGCGGGGGCTCGCCACGGTACGCACGGACCACCCCTCGATGCTCGGCGCTCTCTCGGTGTCACCGCCGACCCCTCTCATCGACCCCGTCGCCATGTCGGCGACCCTCGACGACGTGATGGCCGACTGGAGCTGGCAGACCGCCTGGGGCTGGGACTTCCCGATGATGGCCATGTGCGCGACCCGACTGGGACGCCCGGATGCTGCCGTCGAGTCCCTGCTCATGGCCGCAGCTAAGAACACCTACCTCGTCAACGGGCACAACTTCCAGGTGCCGTACGAGCTTCCGCTCTATCTCCCCGGGAACGGGGGGCTGCTCGCCGCGGTCGCGATGATGGCCGCGGGAACCTCAGGACGCGAGGCGGCCCCCGGGTTCCCCGCCGATAGCTGGGTAGTGGCCGCGGAGGGATTCGCTCCGCGGCCGTGAGGCCGCCCGCACAGGATCAGCGTGAACGGGCGACCGAGATCCCGCGCATCTCGTCGAGAGGCGTACCGCCGACCTCGAACGGCTCCGTCGCGCGCACGGCACAGTAGTAGTGCTCGAGCATGTCGCCGCGACGGATGACGGCCGGCTTGTGTGCGTGGCGGTCGTCGACGCTCCCCCTTGGCCCGATGTCCACCAGGATCTCGCCCGACTTCTGCCAGTTCACCAGGTCGGCCGAGACCGCATACGAGTCGCGTGCATGACCGTCGTGCGAAAGTCCGAAGTAGAACATGACCCAGGTGCCGTCGGCGGCACGCAGCACGCACGGGTCGGACGCGAACCGCTCGTCGAAGGCGCCGGCGCCCCCACGCACGAGAAGCGGTCGGTCCGACACCCGCTTCCAGGTGACCATGTCATCCGAGACGACCGCACCCGTCTGCTCGACCCATGCGCCGTCCGTGCGATCCTTCGCGTTGTAGAAGAGCCGAAAGCCATCATCATCGCGCATGAGCCACGACTTGTAGAGGCCCCCGCGTTCCCAATCCCCGCCATCCTCGGGCCGGATGAGTTCACCGAACTCCTCCCAGGTCCGCAGGTCGCGCGAGCGGGCGATGCCGATGACGGCCGGCCCCTCCTCGTACCCCGGTGACGGATAGGCATGGTAGGTGCCGTAGTACCAGCC
>Ga0206103_101009_pt1 | contig 10721 bp, 5 predicted proteins | sample 1B5Ametagenome_FD_148638 | JGI IMG/M metagenome (GOLD analysis project Ga0206103, IMG submission 148638) | Enriched microbial communities from leaf-cutter ant dump, University of Wisconsin, Madison, United States - 1B5A | ecosystem: Environmental > Terrestrial > Nest > Insects nest > Nest dump... | reverse complement strand
CGAATATTTCTCCCTGCCCGCCCGCCTGAACGAGGTGGTGAGGACGCTGATCTATCCGGTGCCGGATCCCGACCTCCCGTTCCTCGGCATCCATCTCACCCGCATGATCGACGGCAGCGTCACCGTTGGACCGAACGCCGTGCTCGGCTTCGCACGCGAAGGGTACGAGCGCCTGTCGGTCGACATGCGCGACACGGCCGACTGGGCGCTTTTCCCCGGGCTCTGGAAGACGCTCGGGCGGAACTGGAGGTCGGCGGCCGTCGAGTTGCGCAACTCGCTGTGGCGCGGCGGCTACCTGGCCGAATGCCGCAAATACTGCCCGTCGCTCACGCTGGCCGACCTGCGGCCGCATCCGGCCGGCATCCGCGCCCAGGCCGTCATGCGCGACGGCTCGCTGGCTCATGACTTCCTCTTCGTCGGCAGCGAAAGGCAGCTCCACGTCTGCAACGCCCCTTCGCCCGCCGCTACGTCGGCCCTGCCGATCGGCGAGATGATCGCCGGCCGCCTGCTCGGAGAGGCCGCCTAGAGCAGAGGGCCGCCGACTTACCCGCTTCACTTGCGTGAGAAGGCCTCGAGGGCGGCGCTAGATCAGCCTCAGGTTGGCCAGCCGCGCCACGGCCTGCGCGCGGTTCTTCGCGCCGAGCTTCCTGCGGGCGTTGTCGATATGGAAGCGCACGGTCGTCTCGGTGATGCCGAGCAGGCCGGCGATGTCCTTGTCCCGCCTGCCGTCGGCCATGAAGGCGAGGCAGTCGCGCTCGCGGTCGCTCAGGCCCGGCAGGTCGTCGCCCAGGCCGCCGGAAAATTCCATCAGCCGTTCCGTCAGCATCAGCCCGGCCATCTGCGCGGCCCGTGCCAGATCGGGATCGAGATCGCGCTCGCCGAACCCCAGATGCAGGGAGGTGATCACGCCGCGTGAGCCATAGGAGGTGGCGCACAGCGCATCGGCGATGCTGGCCTCGCCGAGAGCGTCCCAGTAAACCTTGAAGTTGCGTGCGGCGTGCGGCGCGAAGTCGGAGAAGCGATAGCGCGTGCGGTTCTCGCGGATGGCGCCGAGCAGCGGGTTGCAGTCGAAGCAGATATAGTTGAAGGCGGCGCTGCCCGGCCATTTCTCCGGCGAGATGCGCGTGATGAAGCCGCCTGCCTGCCAATGGACCTGCGAGGTCAGCCGCGCCAGCGGCCGCCGGTAGAGGCGGGTCTGGAGATAGGTCGCGCCGATGCGGCTGGCTGCCTGGAAGAAGCGGGTGCTGGCCTCCTCGGGGGTCGCTGCGGTCAGCGCGTCCTCCGCCAACAGCAACGCCTGACCGACAATGTTCTCCTCCGACGGGACATGCCTTGCGATCATCCGTTCGGGCCTCTGTGCCGAGCAGTCTGTCAGCGCCCTATAGCACACACACGCCTGAAAAACCGACAAAACCTGTGAGTTTCGAGAGTTGCGCCCCTCAGGGCACGACCGGCAACCTCATCCATGGGGTGTCCTGTCGGAGTCTCGGGGACGAATGGTGGAAGTAACGGGTGGGCGTTCTGTTCCAGGCGCAAAGCGGCATCGATCTATGCCGGTGAGCATGGCCGCACGGAAACACGCGAGCACGAGGGCGTGGCGGCGCTCCGTCCTGTTGTCGGGTTCGGCGATGCTGCTGCTTGCGGCAGGCGCCGCCCGCGCGGCCGACTGGCTCGGGACGCTCTCGTCGGACTGGTTCGCCGCCGGCAACTGGAATCCGGCCGCCGTGCCGGGCGCGGCGACCGACGTCACCATCAACAATGGCGGCGCGCCCAATCCCGCGACGATCGGCGCGGCCGGGGCGGTGGCCCGCAACGTCACCCTGGGCAGCGGCGGCGCCCAGAGCGGCACCTTGAACGTGACCGGCGGCGCCCTTTCCGGCGTCGGCACGCTGACCGTTGGAGACTTCGGCAGCGGCACGGTCAATATCTCGGGCGGCGGCACTGTCGGCGCCAGCTCGGTCTACCTGGCGGTCGATCCGGGCGGCGCGGGCACGGTGTCGGTGTCGGGCAGCGGATCGAAGCTGACGGCGAGCTCGCTCTATGTCGGCATGGACGCCGGCGCGACCGGGCATGTGACCGTCCAGAACGGCGCGGCGCTTTCGGCCACCTCCTCCACGGTTCTGGGTTACTTCGATGCCACTGCCGAAGGCACCCTGACCGTGACGGGCGGGACCGTCGGCACCGGATCGCTCACGGTCGGCGAGCGCGGCAAGGGCACGTTCACGCTGAACGGCGGCGCAACCGGCACCAGCACGAACGTCACGCTGGGCTCCAACGCGTCCGGAAACGGCACGGTCGATATTTCCGGCGCCGGCACGACGTGGGCCACGGGCGGCATGACCGTCGGCTCGACCGGCGCCGGCACGCTGACCATCTCGGACGGCGCCAAGGTGACGACCACGCAGAACAACACCTTCGCCGCGCCGGTGTTCATCGGCGATACCGCCACCGTCACCGGGTCCGGCTCGCAATGGACCATCGTCGGCGATCCCACCGGCTCGTCGCAGGCGGTGATGGCGATCGGCACCAAGGCCGCCGCCACCGGCTCCCTGACCGTGGCGGCCGGCGGCAAGGCGGAAATCGCGGCGACGGCCAGCGGCACCAACGGCAACAACCAGCAGATCCGACTCGGCATTTCGGCCGGCTCGACCGGCGCGCTGAGCGTCACCGGCGCCGGTTCGACCTTCACCACCCCCTACGATATCTGGGCCGCCTACAATGCCGGCACGACGGGCAGGATCACCGTCAGCAATGGCGGCGCGCTCAACACCGGATATACAGTCGTGGGCGCGTCCGGGACCGGCATCGCCGAGGTCACCGGGGCAGGCTCGGCGTGGACCGTCCTCGACACGCCGAACGTCCCGCCCGGCTACCCGCACGGATTGCAGATCGCCAGCGGCGCCACCAGCGTCGGCTCGCTGACCATCGCGAATGGCGGCGTCGTCAACGTGAATGCGGCAGGCCGCACCGTCACGCTCGGCGGTTCCGCGGGCAGCAAGGCGACACTCAACATCGGCGGCGACGCCCTCGGTCCCGCCGCCGCGCCGGGCACGCTCAACGCGGACACGGTCATCTTCGCCACCGGCGCCGACGGCACGATCAACTTCAACCACACCTCGGGCAGCTACGTCTTCGCTCCCGCCATCCAGGGCGCGGGTCCGGGGGCGGTGAACTTCCTGTCAGGCACCACGATCCTGACCGGCTTCAACACCTATGCGGGCACGACGGCGATCTCCGCCGGCGCCACGGCGCAGCTCGGCAATGGCGGCAGCAACGGCATCGTCTCCGGCAACATCGCCAACAACGGGGCGCTGATCTTCAACACGTCGTCATTCCCGCTCTACAGCGGTGTGATCTCCGGCACCGGCACGGTCGAGCAGCGCGGCCCCGATACGCTGACGCTGGCGGCCGACAATACCTATACGGGCCGGACGACAATCTCGGCCGGCACGCTGAAGGTGGGCAACGGCGGCACCACGGGCACGATCTCGAACGACGTGCTCGACAATTCCATCCTGACTTTCGATCGCTCGGACAATTTCGCCTACAGCGGCGTGATCGCCGGCACCGGAGAGCTCGTCAAGGCAGGTGCGGGCGTGCTCACGCTCGGCGGCGCCAGCACCTTCACGGGCGGCACGTCGGTGCAGCAGGGCACGCTGCGGCTCGGCGGCAATGATCGCCTCGCCGCGGCCGGCAGCCTGTTCCTGTTCTCGACCGGCACATTCGACCTGGGCGGCTTCAGCCAGACGGTGGGCGACCTGAGCGGTCCCGGCACCGTCGCGATCGGAACCGGCACGTTCACAGCCGGAACCGCGAACAACAGGACCTTCGCCGGACGCTTCACCGGCAGCGGCGCCTTCGTCAAGCAGGGATCGGGCGCGCTGACCCTCACCGGCAACAGCGCGACCTATACCGGCACCACCACGGTGGCCGCGGGAACGCTCTCGGCGAACGGCAACCTCTCCGCCAGCGCGGTCGCGGTCGCGGCCGGCGGAACCCTTACCGGCACAGGCAGCGTCGGGACGGTATCCGTCGCCGCCGCCGGCACGCTGGCCGGCAGGCAGGGCCAGACGCTGACGACGGGCGATCTGGCGCTCGATTCCGGATCGGTCGTCAGCGCCGCGCTGGGAGCGCCGGGCAATCCGGCGTTGTTCGACGTCACCGGCAACCTGACATTGGACGGCACCCTCGACGTGACCGACGACGGCGGCTTCGGCGCCGGCGTCTACCGCATCTTCGACTATGGCGGGTCGCTGACCGACAACGGCCTCGCGGTGGGTTCGATGCCGACCGGCACGGGCGGCACCGTGCAGACGGCCGTCGCCAACGAGGTCAACCTCGTCGTCAGCGGTCCAGCCCCCGCCATCCAGTTCTGGAACGGGACGACGACGACTGCCGACGGCTCCATCCACGGCGGCGACGGCACTTGGAGCGCCGGCCCCACGACAAACTGGACCGATGCCGCTGGCACGGCCGCCTCGGCCTGGGGCAGCAAGTTCGCCGTCTTCCAGACCAATCCGGGCGACGTGACCGTGGACGCCTCCCCCGGCGCGGTCTCCGCGACGGCGATGCAGTTCATCGGGCAGGGGTGGAATGTCTCGGGCGCTCCGATCACGCTCGACGGCGCGGGCGGCAGCACGTCGGTCCGCGTCGGCAACGGCACATTGGCCAGCGCTTCCGACTTTACAACCGTCGCGTCGGAGCTGACCGGCAACAGCCGGCTGGTAAAGAACGACTTCGGCACGCTGATCCTGACCGGCTCGAACAGCTACACCGGCGGCACGACCGTAGCGGCCGGCACGCTCCAGATCGGCAATGGCGGCACATCCGGCTCGATCGCCGGCGACGTGCTGAACGACGCGGTGCTCGCCTTCAATCGCTCCGACGCCACCACCTTCGGCGGCCAGATCTCCGGCTCCGGCGCGGTGCAGCTCGTGAGCGGGGACCTGACCTTCATCGCCGGCAACAGCTATACGGGCGGCACCGGCCTCGCCGCCGGCTCGACGCTGCGCATCGGGAACGGCGGCGCGACGGGCAGCATCGCCGGCCCCATCGCCAATGCGGGCACGCTCGTCTTCAACCGCTCCGGCAATCTCGCCTTCGCCGGCGTTATCGGCGGCAGCGGCGCGATCCGCCAGGTCGGTCTGGGCACAACCGGGCTGACCGGCGATTCCAGCGGCTTTGCCGGCACGACCACGGTCGAGAACGGCATCCTCGCCGTGAACGGCCGGCTCGGCGGCACGCTGGACGTCTGGGCCGGTGGTCGCCTGCAAGGCGCAGGCACGGTGGGGGATGTCAGTGTCACGGGCGTGATCGCGCCGGGCAATTCGATCGGCACGCTCAACGTCGGCAACATCGTCTTCAACAGCGGCTCGACCTACGAGGTCGAGGTCGACGCGACGGGTCAGTCCGATCTCGTCAGGGCGAGCGGCACGGCCACCATCGACGGCGGTACGGTACGGGTGCTGGCCGGCGCCGGCATTTATCGGCCGCAGACCGACTACCTGATCGTCACCGCGACGGGCGGCATTGCGGGCGTGCCGGGCAGGTTCGACGGCGTGACCTCGAACCTCGCCTTCCTCGATCCCTCACTCAGCTATGACGCCAACAACGTCTGGCTGCGGATGACCCGCAACGGCATGGCTTTCCAGAATGTCGGCATCACGCCGAACCAGATCGCCGCCGGCGGCGGCGTCGAAAGCCTCGGGCCGGGCAATCCGGTCCATGATGCGGTGCTGGGCCTGTCGGCCCCGCAGGCCCGGTATGCCTTCGACCAGCTCTCGGGCGAGATCCATGTCTCGGCGCGCACCGCCATGCTGGAAGACAGCCGCTTCCTCCGCGACGCCGTCAACGACCGCATCCGCGCCGCCTTCGACGGGGCGGGCGCATCCTCCGCGCCGGTGCTGGCCTACGGTCCGGGCGACGCGCCGATGCTCGTTTCGCCCGACCATGCCGGCCCGGCCTTCTGGAGCCAGGCCTTCGGTTCGTGGGGCCATTGGAACAGCGACGGCAACGCCGCGCGTCTCGACCGCTCCACCGGCGGCTTCTTCATAGGCGTGGATGCGCCGGTCTTCGACACCTGGCGCTTCGGCGCGGTGGCGGGCTACGGCCATTCCCAGCTGGGGGTGACGGATCGCAACTCCTCCGGTTCGAGCGACGACTACCATGTCGGCCTCTACGGCGGCACGACATGGAAGGTCTCCGGGGGCGATCTCGCCTTCCGCACCGGCGCGGCCTACACATGGCACGGCGTCTCGACCTCCCGGACCGTGAGCTTCCCCGGCTTCGCAGATTCCCTCAGGGGTGATTACCAGGCCGGCACGGCGCAGATGTTCGGCGAGCTGGCTTACGGCTTCCGCGCCGGCAGTTTCGCCTTCGAGCCCTTCGCCAATCTCGCCTATGTGAGCCTCCACACGGACGGCTTCACCGAAAGGGGCAATGCGGCGGCGCTGGCGAGCGGGCCGGCCGACAACGACGCTACTTTCGCCACGCTCGGCCTGCGCGCCTCGACGCGCTTCGATCTCGGCAGGACGGCGGTCACGCTGAAGGGCATGGTCGGCTGGCGTCACACCTTCGGCAACGTCACTCCGAATGCCGCGATGCGCTTCGCCGGCGGCGGCAATGCCTTCAACATCGGCGGCGTGCCGATCGCCCGCGACGTCGCGGTGATCGAAGCCGGCCTCGACTTCGCCCTGTCGCCGACCGCCACCCTCGGCGTCTCCTATGTCGGCCAGTTCGGCTCCGGCGTCAGCGACCAGTCTGCGCGCGCCCGCTTCAACATGAAGTTCTGACGCCCGACGGGAGATCAGTCAGTCCCGTCGCGCTACCGGGCTTGGCCTCGACGCCGGATATTCGTCCGCGGCGTCATGCCCTTGCGCCAGCTTTGCCGCTCTCCCGGTTCCCTGCTCCTTCAGGGAACCCAGCGTTCGTCCCGCGCTGGCGCGGCTGCCTCCTTACCCGAGGCGCTGAAGCGCCATTGCGGGTGCGGCGTGACCCGCTTGAGGCGCCATTTTCCGTCCTCGCGGACCAGATCGACGTCGTAGTAGCCGCCGACGGTGGTGAAGTGCGTCCCGCCGCTGTCGGAGACATGCGTGGCGAGCAGGGTCATGCGCGCGGTCGCCGTCGAGGCGCCCGGCTCGACCTGGATCTCGTATCCCGCGCCGACATGGTGCATGGCGTGGAAATGCCCGAGATCCTTGCGCACGTATTCGGCCTTTCCCGCACGGCCCGAATGGCTGCCCCACGGGGTGGCGAGCGTACCATCGACGGCATAGAGCGAGGCCAGCCCGTCGAAATCCTTCTCGTCGACCGTGCGGGAGAGCGCCAGCAGCAGCCGCGTGATCTCCCGCTCGTCCATCAGAAGCTGGACCTGCTGCTGAAGGGCCGCGATTTGGGTTGCGGGATCGTCCATGGATAGGTCCTTTCGTCTGAAGGTAATCTCGGTCCCGGTCTGCCGTGGGCTAGTCGACGAAGACGGGCGAATCCGAAGGGATGCGCATGATCACGCTCTTGCCCGGCTCGGCAGGGCTGGGAATGTCGGCCAGGTCGCGCACGGTCAGCGTCGTCCCCCCATACTCGACATGGGTTTCCCGCCAGCGCCCGAGGCCCTGTATTCGCGTCACCCGTCCGGACAGTTCAACGAAGGGGCCGCCGTGCGGCTCGCTCCTGTCGGTGAGCAGGATGTGCCCGCTGCGAACCGCGACGGCTGCGGCGTGCCCGGCCTCCGAAGCCGGCCGCTTGTGGCGGAGCCGGACCGTATCGCCGCCGTCGAGGCGGATCCGCACGGCCGAACCGTCGGCATGCTCGACCACGCCGGGGATGAAATTGTCATAGCCAACGAAGCCGGCGACGAAGCGGTTGCCCGGCCGGTCGAGAATGTCGTTGGGCGGGCCGACCTGCACGATGACGCCCTGCTGGACGACGACGATGACGTCGGCGAGCATGGCGGCTTCCTCCTGATCGTGCGTCACGAGGATGCTCGTCGTGCCCTGCCGATCGTGCAACTGCCTGAGTTCCCGCCGGAGCTGGTCGCGCAGGTTGGCGTCGAGATTGGACAGCGGCTCGTCGAGCAGCAGGACGTTCGGCCGCGACACGAGTGCGCGCGCCAGCGCCACGCGCTGCTGCTGGCCGCCCGACAGTTGCGATGGTCGCCGGTCGAGGATCGTCGGAAGCCCGACAGCCTCGGCGATGGCTTTGATCCGCGGCTCCCACTCCTCCCTGGGAAAGCCCTGCTTGCGCAGGGGGAAACCGATGTTCTGCCGGACCGTCATGTGCGGCCACAGGGCATAGTGCTGGAATACCATGCCGAGGCGCCGTTGCTGCGGCGGAACGAGTACGCCTGCCGCGACGTCGACGACGCGCCTGTCGCCGATGTCGATCGTGCCGCCGCTCGGCTGCTCCAGCCCGGCGATCGTGCGCAGCAGGGTGGTCTTGCCGCAGCCGCTCGGACCCAGCAGCGCGACGAAGCTTCCGGGATCGATGCGCAGCGAGATGCCGTTCAGGACCTGCAGCCGGCCATAGAACTTGTCGAGGTCGCTGATCGTGATGCCCACGCTTCCGCGGCTGGAAGGGTCAGTCGGCATGCAGCTTCTCCCCGGAGAGGGCCAACGGTTCCGCCGCCAGCAGCCGCGGACGGTTCATGAGCATGCGGATCAGCAGGTACAGCAGGATCAGGGCCAGCGTGCACGCCGCGAGCAGGACGAGGAAGCTCACGAAGATCGCCGCCGCCAGCGAGAACTCGCCCTGGGTGACGAGCGAATAGGCATAGGTCGCCACCGTCTGGCTCCTGGTGGACTGCAGGAGCAGCGGGATGTCGAGGGTTCCGGCCATCCATAGCGAGATCAGCAGCCACGCCCCGATCAGGCTCGGTGCGCAGAGGCGGGCCAGTATGCCGATCAGCGTCGGCAGCACGTTTGCCCCGCAGATGAAGGCCGCATCCTCGAGCTCGCGCGAGACCTGGGCGATCATGCCTTCGGCCGCGCGCACCGCGATCGGGATCGCGCCGACCATCAGCGCGAACATCATGAGCCAATGCGTCCCGAACAGCTCGCGGACGAAGGGCGTGCTGAGATAGGTGAACAGCAGGGCGACGCTGAGCACGATGCCCGGTGCCGTCGCCGGAATCCAGGAACCGATGCGCGCCAGAATGCCGATGCCGCTGCCGGGCGCACGCGTGATCACATAGGCCATGAAGAATCCCGCGAGCACCGTGATCGAGGCGCCGACGAAAGCGATGACAAGTGTCGACTGCAGCGCGCCGATCCCGACGGGATCGCTGAACAGCCGGGCATAGTTGTCGAGCGTCCAGGCTCCGTAGAGCCCGAAAAACGGCTGGAACGAGCCGATGACGAACTGTGCGACCGGCGCGACGATGGCAATCAGGGCGTAAGCCAGTATGGCGAGATCCAGCACCCAGCCCCACCGCCGGGGGCGCAGCCTTGCCCCCTGTTGGGACTTTCCGGCGACAGTCACATGGTCCTTGCCGTGCAGCACCCAGATCTGGATCGTCACGAGGATCGCGACGAACAGCATCGTCAGCACCGCGATGGCGTTGGCTGCGAGCCAGTTGGGCTCGGCATAGCCGACGAGATAGTCGTTCACCCGCAGCGAGAGCGTCTTGATCCCGACGGGGAGGCCGAGGACTGCCGGCATGTCGAAAGCCTGGATCCCGGCCACGATCAGCAGCATCCCGACCGCGAAATAGGCGGGCGCGAGCGACGGCAGGGTGATCGTGAAGAAGGCGTTGATCCGGCTCGCCCCGGAAATCACGGCGGCGTCTTCCTGGCTGCGATCGGCCGCCGACATCGGCCCGACGAGGAACAGATAGGCGAAGCCGGTAACCTTGAGGGACCCGACGATGATGAGGCCGGGCCAGCTCATGGCGTTGAACCACTGGCCGATGCTCCCCAGCCCGACCGAGGCGAACAGCCGCGAGACGATGCCGGCGTTGGGGTTGGCGAGCATTGCCCAGCTTATGGCGTAGAAAAGGCCGGGGGTCGCGGCCGCGACCACCATCATGGGCGTGATCCAGCCGCGCAGGCGCGTCTGGAAGCGGGTGGCCAGCACCGCGAAACAGGTGCCGCCGATCAGGCTTCCCACCGTGACGCCGAACGACAGCAGGAGCGAGGCCCCGATATTGGAGACAAGTTGCGGGTCGCTGAGGACCTGCCGGAATCCGCTCGTGGTCCAGACGGTGTCCGATGCGAAGGGCGATCCTATGAACGCTCCTCGCACCAGCATGACCATCGGCCAAAGCAGGCAGTAGATGATGGCCGCCGCGACAAGCAGCCTGAAGCCCGCGCGCCTTGCCCCGGCCGCCGTCAAGGCAGCGGCCGGATTCGAGATGCGCATGCGGGTTCCAAGCGCCTTGTCGGTCGACACGTCGGGCGGGCCGCTACTGCTTGAATTCCTTGGCCGGCCCGTCGAACCAGCTCTTCAGGGCCGCCTGCATGTCGCTGCCGGTCAGGACGAAGAGCTTGTGGTCGGCGGGCATGCCCTCCGGTCCGGGCGAACCCGGCATGGTGCTGACGGCGCCCGTCTGCTCGGCGGCGATCTTGGCGGCAGAGCTCGTGAGAAGCCACGAGATGTACAGCTTGGCGGCGTTCGGCTGCGGCGCCGTCTTCATGAGGCCTGCCGAAAGCGGCACGACCGCATTGCCTTCCTTCAGGAACCAGAAGTCGACGGGCGCGCCCTTCTTCTTGGTGTTCGACAGCACCGAATAG
>Ga0206103_100999_pt1 | contig 10882 bp, 10 predicted proteins | sample 1B5Ametagenome_FD_148638 | JGI IMG/M metagenome (GOLD analysis project Ga0206103, IMG submission 148638) | Enriched microbial communities from leaf-cutter ant dump, University of Wisconsin, Madison, United States - 1B5A | ecosystem: Environmental > Terrestrial > Nest > Insects nest > Nest dump... | reverse complement strand
GCCCGCCCGCCCGCCCGTGAGCTAGTCGACGATGTGTGAGTTCGTCGACGATCGCTGACGAACCATCCATCTGCGACTACTTCACGCACGTGCGAGCCGCGGGCAGTGCGTGGTCGTGACACGTGGTGGGCGTGCGGCGCAGCTACGCCAGCGTGGGTGAGCAGCCGGCCTCCAACGGTTGGCGAGCCGCCACCCCTCCAGTGGTGCGTCCACCACCGACGCACCCCCGCTGACCCGCCGCCACCCGCCGCGCGCCCGCCCACACCGCATCGAGTTCGCGGGTCCCGGACCGGGATCGCGGGCCATGGCACGCGAACCCGCACCCGGAGCCGCGAACTCACGGGCGGCGGGTGGCCGGGACGGTGGGACGGCAGGTCGGCGAGACGGCTTCTCCTCCGCCGCTCACCCGCGCCCACACCGCATCGAGTTCGCGGGTGCCGGTGCGGGGTCGCGGGCCATGGCACGCGAACCCGCAACCGGAGCCGCGAACTCACGCGGGGGGTGGGTGGGGTACGGCGGGGGTGGGTGGGGATGGGATGGTCAGCTGGGGAGGGGGTGCCAGCGGGCGCCCCAGCGGCGGGTGAGCTGGCGGCCCTGCAGGTCGGCGCGCTCGTCGAGGTGGTGCAGGACCGCCCAGCCGGCCCGCCGCGCCGAGGCGTCGTCGTCGGCCTGGTAGCGGATCGTCACGCGCGCGCGGCCGCGCACGACCTCGAGGTCCCACGCCTCGACGGTCACGAGCGTGCGCGCGTGGGCGACGGCGTCGGGCAGCAGGTCGGGCGCGGACACGCCAGGTTGCAGCAGCCCGACGAACGCCCGGACGCGGTAGGAGGGCACGGTGGTCGGCCAGCCGCTCAGGGGCGTCCGACGACGACCGTGGACCCGGTCAGGCGGAGACGCGCTCGGCGGCGTGCTGCGCGACGATCTCGAGGAACGACTCGGCGAGCACGGCACCCATCGCCGCGAGCTCGTCGGCCCGCTCCGCGTGCTCGGCGCCGATCGCGTCGACGTCGACGGTCCCGTCGGCCTGCGCCCAGCGGCGCATGCTCGCGGTGGACGCCTCGGGGTGGAACTGCAGCCCCCACGCCGACCCGACGCGGAACGCCTGGTACGGGTACTGGTTGGACGACGCGAGCCACACGGCCCCGGCGGGCAGGTCCACGACGGCGTCGGAGTGCAGCGTCGCCTGCGGCGAGACCTTGCGCTCGGTCGGGCCCGGCAGGCCCGCGACGAACGGGCCGACGAACGCGTCGGACGCGGCCTCGGGGCGCCACCAGATGTCGACGACCCCGGCCTCGGGCCCGGGCGGAGCGGCGACGGCGACCTGGCCCCCGGTGGCGACCGCGAGGAGCTGCGCACCGAGGCAGACGCCGAGCGTCGGGACGCCCGATCCGGCGGCGTCGGCGAGCAGCGCGCGCAGCCCGGGGAGCCAGGGGGCACGCTCGTCGTCGTAGGCGTTGACGTACCCACCGAGCACGACGAGCCCGTCGCCCACGGCGTCGAGCGCGGGCAGCGCGTCCCCGAGGTCGGCTCGCACGAGGTCCATCTCGGCGTCGCCCCACCAGCCGGCGAAGCGGTCGAGCGCGTCGTCGGCGCAGCTCTGTACCACGGTCAGTCGAACAGTCACGAGCATCGACGGTACCGGCTGCCCGCCGTACGGCGGAAACCCGCAGGTCACGGTCGCACGACCCGTCCGATTCATCCCATGACTTCACCCGGCGTGTCGCGGCGGCATCACCGTGCACCCAGCGATCTCCCAGGCAGCATCCAGCCTCAGGGAGGACGATCGTGGTCATGAGCACGCACGCCGCCGGGGCCGAGGCCCGCCTGCTCGTCGTCGACGACGAGCCGAACATCCGCGAGCTGCTGGCGACCAGCCTGCGGTTCGCGGGCTTCGAGGTGCACGCTGCCGCCGACGGCACGTCCGCGCTGCGGCTCGCGCGCGACCTGGACCCCGACCTGCTCGTGCTCGACGTCATGCTCCCCGACATGGACGGCTTCACCGTCACGCGCCGCCTGCGCGAGAAGGGCCAGCACATGCCGGTCCTGTTCCTCACGGCGCGCGACGACACGTCCGACAAGGTGCAGGGGCTGACGGTCGGGGGTGACGACTACGTGACCAAGCCGTTCAGCCTCGAGGAGGTCGTCGCGCGCATCCGCGCCATCCTGCGCCGCACGTCCCTCGCGGCCGACGACGCATCGAACGTCATCCGCTACGCGGACCTCGAGCTCGACGAGGACTCGCACGAGGTGCACCGCGCAGGTCACGAGATCGACCTGTCCCCCACCGAGTTCAAGCTGCTGCGCTACCTCATGCTCAACGCGGGCCGCGTGCTGTCGAAGTCGCAGATCCTCGACCACGTCTGGCAGTACGACTGGGGCGGCGACGCGAACATCGTCGAGTCGTACATCTCCTACCTGCGGCGCAAGGTCGACTCCGTGACCGACGCGGACGGGACCAGGCTCCCGCCGCTCATCCACACCAAGCGCGGCGTCGGCTACCTGCTGCGCTCGATGTCGTGACGAGCGACCCCGGCCCGGTCCCGCCGCCCCCGCGCCCGGTCCCGGGACCCGGTCCGACGAACGCGTCGGCACCTCGCGACGCGGCCGGCACCCCGCACGCGCCGACGACCCCCGCACCGCGGTGGTGGCTGCGCGTCCCGCTCTCGGGCCGGCTCGTCGGCATCTCGACGGTCCTCCTGCTCGTCGGGCTCGTGCTCGCGGCGGTCACGGCGACGTGGCTGCTGCAGCGCACGCTCGTCGCGCAGGTCGACGACAAGCTCTCGAGCGAGGGCCGCGCGCTCGCCCAGGCCGGGCTGAACAACTCGTGGGCGGGGACCCTGCTGCCGCCGACGGACTACTACGGCGTCAAGGTCGTCGGCGGCGACCTCGACGTCATGTTCGCGCCGCGGTCCGCCGTGCTCGCCGACCAGGGGGTGCCCCTCCTGCCGCACCTGACGCGCGCGCAGGCGGTCGCGCGCGGCGGTGCGCCGTTCACGGTCGCGTCGGACGCCGGCCCGCGGTGGCGCGTCGTCGCGTTCCCGGTGCAGGACGCCGACGCGCTCGTCATGGTCGCCCTGCCGCTCGGCGACATCTCCCGCACGGTCGCCGCGATGATCGGCGTGCTCGTCGCGTCGGGGGTCGTGATCCTTCTGCTCGGCGCAGGCGCGGGCTGGTGGGCGGTGCGCCGCTCGTTGCGCCCGCTCGCGCAGATCGAGCACACCGCGGCGGCGTTCGCCGCGGGCGACCTCTCGCAGCGTGTCCCGCCCGCACCGACGACGACCGAGGTGGGTCGCCTCGGCGCCGCGCTCAACGGGATGCTCGCGCAGATCGAGCAGGCGTTCGCGGTGCGCACCGCGTCCGAGGCGCGCATGCGCCGGTTCGTCGCGGACGCGTCGCACGAGCTGCGCACGCCGCTCGCCGCGATCCGTGGGTACGGCGAGCTGTACCGGATGGGCGCGCTGACCGAGAAGGACCAGGTCGACGACACGTTCGCGCGCATCGAGTCGTCCGCGACCCGCATGGGTCGGCTCGTCGAGGACCTGCTGTCGCTCGCCCGGCTCGACGAGCGCCGCGAGCAGCGACGCACCCCCGTGGACCTCACGGTGCTCGCGGCCGACGCCGTGAGCGACCTGCACGCGCTCGACCCGAGCCGCACGGCGCGCATCGTCCCGCTGGAGCCGGACGGCTCGACGCGCCCGACGGTCGTCCACGGCGACGAGACCCACCTGCGCCAGGTCGTCGCCAACCTCGTCGGGAACGTCGTGCAGCACACGCCCGCCGGGACGCCCGTGGAGATCGCCGTCGGCCTCGCCCCGGCCGACGACCCCACCGACGACCCCGTGGACGCACCCGCACGATCGTCGGACGGTGCACACCTGGTCGGCGTCGTCGAGGTGCGCGACCACGGCCCGGGGATCGACCCGCAGCACGCGGCGCGCGTGTTCGAGCGGTTCTACCGGGTCGACGCGTCGCGGGGACGCGACTCGGGCGGCGCGGGCCTCGGCATGGCGATCGTCGCGGCCATCGTCGCGGCGCACGACGGCCGGGTCCGGCTGGCGCAGACGCCCGGCGGCGGGACGACGGTCCGGGTCGAGCTCCCGGCGACGTCCGGCGCCCCGACGGGCGAGAGCCCCGACGAGGCCTGAGCCGCGGGGACCACCGCGTGGCTCCGGGGCTATGCTGGCCCGTCCCGGTCGTCGTCGTGAGGGTGGTCATGGGCGTCTCAGAAGCGCCTGGTTGGTTGGTTCCCGCATTCGTCCGCAACGTCGTCGGTGCCGGAGCGACAGCCGCTCCCGACGAGATCCGCGAGGTCGGTGAGCGCCTGCTGCAGCGCTGGTCGTCGCCGGGCCGCGAGTTCCATAACGTCAAGCACCTCGTCGACGTGCTGGTGCGCGTGGACGAGCTCGACGAGGAGAGCCACGAGCCGGACCTCGTGCGGCTCGCCGCGTGGTACCACGGCGCGATCTTCGACTCGGCGGACCGCAAGGCGTACGCCAACAAGGGCGGTGAGGACGAGGCCGCGAGCGCGGGGCTCGCGTACGACGAGCTCGTCGGGCTCGGCGTCCCGCAGCAGCAGGCCCGCCGCGTGCACGAGCTCGTCACGGCGCTCGTCCGCCACGCACCGGACCGGACCGACGTCGACTGCGCGGTCCTGTGCGACGCGGACCTCGCGATGCTCGCGACCGAGCCGCAGCGCTACAAGGCGTACCTGCACGACGTGCGTGCCGAGTACGCGCACCTGCCGCCCGAGGACTACGCGCGGGCCCGCGCGCGGATCCTGCGCAAGCTCCTGTCGCGTCCGTCGCTGTTCTCGTCGCCGCTCGGCGCGGCGTGGGAGGAGCCCGCGCGGCAGAACGTCGAGGCCGAGCTGCAGCGCCTCGAGAAGGAGATCGCGCGGTACGACGACGAGGCGGCGGCACGCGCGCTGACCGCACCGGAGCCCACGGGCGGCGAGCCCGCGTGATCCTGCTCGACCCGCCGCTGTGGCCCCGCCACGGGCGGACGTGGTCGCACCTCGTGAGCGACACGTCGCTCGAGGAGCTGCACGCGTTCGCGGCGCGCACGGCGGTCCCCGAGCGCGCGTTCGACCGCGACCACTACGACGTGCCCGACGAGCGGTACGACGAGCTCGTCGCGGCGGGCGCGGTCCCCGTCGGGACGCGTGAGCTCGTGCGCCGCCTGCGGGCGAGCGGGCTGCGGGTCCGGGCGCGCGACCGGCACTGACGGCGGCGCCGCCGCGCCCCGGGCGGCCGAGCGGTCTACCGTGACCGGCATGGCGCGGATCGAGAACTCGAAGCTGACCGTCGTCGGGGCCGGGAGCGTCGGGGTCGGGGTCGCCTACGCGGCGCTCATCCGCGGCTCGGCACGCACGATCGCGCTGTACGACATCGACGAGCCGAAGGTGACCGGCGAGGTCCTCGACCTGCAGCACGGCACGTGGCTGACCGGGGCGAGCACGGTCGTCGGCGGCACGGACCCCGCGGTCGCGGACGGGTCCCACGTCGTCGTCATCACGGCGGGCGCCAAGCAGAAGCCCGGGCAGACGCGGCTCGACCTCGCCGGCACGAACGTCCGCATCCTCGAGTCGCTGCTGCCGACCCTGCTCGAGCACGCCCCGCACGCGGTCTACTGCATCGTCACGAACCCGTGCGACGTCCTCACGGTCGCCGCGCAGCACATCACGGGCCTGCCGGCGTCGCGCGTCATGTCGTCGGGCACGGTGCTCGACACGGCCCGCCTGCGCCACATCGTCGCGGAGCGCGCGCAGGTCGCGGCGTCGTCGGTGCATGCCGACATCGTGGGCGAGCACGGCGACACGGGCTTCGCGCTGTGGTCGCAGGCGCGCATCGGCACGACACCCGTGCTCGACTGGGTCGCGCCCGGCGGGCACCGGTTCACGCCCGACGAGCTCGACGCGATCACCGACGACGTGCGCGGGGCCGCGTACCGCGTGATCGAGGGCAAGGGCGCGACGAACCTCGCGATCGGTCTCGCGGGTGCCCGCATCGTCGAGGCCGTGCTCGCCGACCAGCACGCGATCCTCCCGGTGAGCACGGTGCACGACGGCCTGCACGGGCTGCACGACGTCGCGCTCTCGGTGCCGAGCGTCGTCGGCGCCGGCGGTGTGCAGTACGTGCCGCCGCTGACGATGACCCCCGCGGAGGAGCGCCTGCTCCAGCACTCCGCCGAGACCCTGCAGGCCACGCAGCGCACGCTCGGCCTGTGACGCGTTCCCGCACCGTGCCACGACGCGCGTAGCCTGCGGGCATGCCTCTGCGTGCCCTCGACCAGTCCGCCAAGCTCAAGGACGTCCTGTACGAGATCCGCGGGGCGACGCTGACCGAGGCGGCGCGGCTCGAGGCCGAGGGGCACGCGGTGCTCAAGCTCAACACCGGCAACCCCGCGGCGTTCGGGTTCGAGGCGCCGTACCAGATCGTGCGCGACATGATCGCGGCGATCCCGACCGCGCACGGGTACAGCGAGTCGCAGGGCATCCTGTCCGCGCGCCGCGCCGTCGTCACGCGGTACGAGACCGAGCCGGACTTCCCGCTGTTCGACGTCGAGGACGTGTACCTCGGCAACGGCGTCTCCGAGCTCATCACCATGGTCATGCAGGCGCTGCTCGACGAGGGCGACGAGGTGCTCATCCCCTCGCCGGACTACCCGTTGTGGACCGCGATGACCTCACTGTCCGACGGCAAGCCCGTCCACTACCGGTGCGACGAGGCGACGGGCTGGCAGCCCGACCTCGAGCACCTCGAGTCGCTCATCACCCCGCGCACCAAGGCGCTCGTCGTGATCAACCCGAACAACCCGACGGGTGCGGTGTACTCGCGCGAGACGCTCACCGCGCTCGTCGACATCGCGCGCCGCCACTCGCTGCTGCTGCTCGCCGACGAGATCTACGACCGGATCCTGTACGACGGGGCGACGCACGTCCCGCTCGCGTCGCTCGCGCCCGACCTGCTGTGCCTCACCTTCAACGGGCTGTCGAAGACGTACCGCGTCGCGGGCTACCGCTCCGGGTGGATGGTCATCACGGGCCCGCGCGACCACGCGACGGGCTTCCTCGAGGGGATCCAGCTGCTCGCGTCGACGCGTCTGTGCGCGAACGTGCCCGCGCAGCACGCGCTGCAGGCCGCGCTGGGGGGCGTGCAGTCCATCGACAGCCTCATCGTGCCCGGCGGGCGGCTCTACGAGCAGACGCAGGTCGCGTGGCAGGGGCTCACCTCGATCCCCGGCGTGACGTGCGTGCGCCCCTCGGGCGCGCTCTACCTGTTCCCGCGCCTCGACCCCGAGGTGCACGAGATCCACGACGACGCTCGGCTCGTGTACGACCTGCTCGTGAGCGAGCGGATCCTGCTCGTGCAGGGCACCGGCTTCAACTGGCCCGACCCGGACCACCTGCGCATCGTGACGCTCCCCGAGGCGCGCGTCCTCGCCGAGGCCGTCGAGCGCCTGGGCAACTTCCTGGCGTCCTACCGCCAGTGAGACCCCGCGGCCGCCGGTCGCCTCGGGTCCGGCCAGGTCCGACGAGCGCGCGCGTCACGTCGCCGCGAAGCGAGCGTGCACGACCGCGGCGACCGTGACCTCCTCGGGCTCGAGGTCGAGGCGGCCGCCGCCGTTGTCCGCGGGACCGCGCAGCAGCGTCTTCGCGGACACCGGACGGGCCGGGACGTCGACCCCGCCGAGCAGCCCGGGCTCGGCGACGGCCACCGCGTGCACGGACGTCAGCCCGAGCGCGCGCGCGTAGGTGGTCGCACGCTCGACGGCGTCCGCGACGGCCCGGGTGCGCGCCTGGTCCGCGAGCTCCTTGTGGTGCTCGTCGGTCAGCGTCCACCCGATGCCACGGACCACGACCCCGTCGAGCACCGCGACCTGCTCGACCCACTCCACGAGCCGGGCGAGGTCGGAGAACGTCGCGTCGAGCTGCACGGACGCCTCGTGCACGAGGTCGAGCTGACGACCGTCGGGGCTCCACGGCCGGTCGCTGCCCACCGCGAGCCGGTGCGCGGCCCACGCGACCACGGGGCCCGCCGACGGGTCGTGCAGCGCGCGGACCTGGTCGACGAGCCGCGCGTGCGCGTGCGTCGTGCGCTGCACGACGTCCTCGCGCACCTCGCCGTCGAACCCCACGACGAGCGTGACCGTCCCGCGCTCGGCCGCGTGGCGGCGCTCGTGCCGTCCCTCGACGGTGATGACGGTCTCCTGCACACGCCGCACGCTAGTGCGGCCCACCGACGACGGCGCGGCGACCACAACGATGCATCACTCGCGCGAGTGACGTGCGCGCCGCCGGGACGCCGGACGGGCCGGGCACCCGAAGGTGACCCGGCCCGTCCAGATCGTGCCGCTCAGGCGCGCGAGGCGCCCGGACGTGGCTGGCTCAGAAGCCGCCGCCGAAGTCCTCGCCACCGCCGGCGGGCGCCGGGGCGACCTTCTCCGGCTTGTCGGCGACGACGGCCTCGGTCGTGAGGAACAGCGCGGCGATCGACGACGCGTTCTGCAGCGCGGAGCGCGTGACCTTCACCGGGTCGTTGACGCCCGCGGCGAGCAGGTCCTCGTACTCGTTGGTCGCGGCGTTGAGGCCGTGACCGGTCGGCAGGTTGCGGACCTTCTCCGCGACGACGCCACCCTCGAGACCGGCGTTGACCGCGATCTGCTTGAGCGGGGCCTCGATCGCGAGCTTGACGATCTGCGCACCCGTCGCCTCGTCGCCCTCGAGCGCGAGACCCTCGAACGCCGTCTTGCCGGCCTGGATGAGCGCGACGCCACCACCGGCGACGATGCCCTCCTCGACGGCCGCCTTCGCGTTGCGCACGGCGTCCTCGATGCGGTGCTTGCGCTCCTTGAGCTCGACCTCGGTGGCCGCGCCCGCCTTGATGACGGCGACGCCGCCCGCGAGCTTGGCGAGGCGCTCCTGGAGCTTCTCGCGGTCGTAGTCCGAGTCCGAGTTCTCGATCTCGGCGCGGATCTGCGTGACGCGACCGGCGATCTGGTCCGCCTCGCCCGCACCCTCGACGATCGTGGTCTCGTCCTTGGTGACGACGATCTTGCGCGCCTGGCCGAGGACCTCGAGGCCGACCGTGTCGAGCTTGAGGCCGACGGTCTCGGACACGACCTGGCCACCCGTGAGGATGGCCATGTCCTGCAGCATCGCCTTGCGGCGGTCGCCGAAGCCGGGGGCCTTGACGGCGACCGACTTGAACAGGCCACGGATCTTGTTCACGACGAGGGTCGCGAGGGCCTCACCCTCGACGTCCTCGGCCACGATGAACAGCGGCTTGCCGGACTGGATGACCTTCTCCAGCAGCGGGAGCAGGTCCTTGACGTTCGAGATCTTCGACTCGACGAGCAGGACGTACGCGTCCTCCAGGACGGCCTCCTGGCGCTCCGGGTCGGTCACGAAGTACGCCGACAGGAAGCCCTTGTCGAAGCGCATGCCCTCGGTGAGCTCGAGCTCGAGACCGAGCGCGTTCGACTCCTCGACGGTGATGACGCCTTCCTTGCCCACCTTGTCGAGGGCCTCGGCGATGAGCTCGCCGATCGCGGTGTCACCGGCGGAGATGGCGGCCGTGGCGGCGATCTCCTCCTTGGTCTCGACCTCCTTGGCCTGGGCCAGGAGCTGCGCGGTGACGGCCTCGACGGCCTTCTCGATGCCGCGCTTGAGCGCGATCGGGTTCGCACCCGCCGCGACGTTGCGCAGGCCCTCGCGCACGAGCGCCTGGGCGAGGACGGTCGCCGTCGTCGTGCCGTCGCCGGCGACGTCGTCGGTCTTCTTCGCGACCTCCTTGACGAGCTCCGCACCGATCTTCTCGTACGGGTCCTCGAGGTCGATCTCCTTGGCGATGGAGACGCCGTCGTTCGTGATGGTCGGCGCGCCCCACTTCTTGTCGAGCACGACGTTGCGGCCCTTGGGGCCGAGCGTGACCTTGACGGTGTCGGCGAGGACGTTCAGGCCCCGCTCGATGCCGCGGCGGGCCTCCTCGTTGAAGGCAATGATCTTGGCCATGGTGGCGAGCGATCCTTCGTTCGGTTGGGGTCGGCCGGACGGTGCCCGCGACGGACGACGACGAGGTCCGCGGTCTGGGCCCGCGTGCTCGCCGCCTCACCGGACGGCCGGGGTGGTTCTGTCACTCTCCACCGGAGAGTGCTAAGTCCAATGGTTAGCACTCGACCCCACCGAGTGCAAGCAGCAGTCCCTTCGATAGGGTTCCGACGTGCTCGGTGACGACGCCCGCACACCCGTCGTCGCGGGACCGTCCCGACGGGGAGGCCGCCGGTCCCACGCTCGTCGTGCCCGCGGGGCGGCGACCGGGGCGCTGGCCGCGACGGGCGCGCTGCTCGCCGCCCTCCTCCCGCTCCCGGACGCCCGTCCCGCGGTCGCCGCCGAGCCGCCGCACCCGCCGTACGCCGTCGTGCCGCTGCACCAGGAGGGCGTCGCGGTCGCGCCCGACGGGTCGGTCGTCGAGATCCCCGCCGGTCGCCGCGCCGCGTTCCTCGACGGCACGCGCGTGCTCGACCCGGACGTGGGCAACCTCGAGGAGATCCTCACGGGCGGTCAGGCCGCACCGGGTCGCCAGGCCGCGCGCCGGCTCGCCGACGAGCAGCTCGCCTGGCTCGCGCAGGGCACCGTGCCGGGCGCGGGCGGACCGTACGAGGACCTCGCGCGCACCGCGCTGCTCGACCTGCACACGCTCGTCCTGCCGGGCGGCGCCGCGGTCGCGGGCTGGTCCGAGCGCTGGCGGTACGTGTGGCCGCGCGACTCGGCGTTCGTCGCGGTCGCGCTCGCACGCACCGGCCACGTGGGCGACGCGCTCACCGTCCTGGACTTCCTCGCCGACGTGCAGCACCCCGACGGCGGCTTCGAGGCCCGCTACCT
>Ga0206103_100998_pt1 | contig 10883 bp, 12 predicted proteins | sample 1B5Ametagenome_FD_148638 | JGI IMG/M metagenome (GOLD analysis project Ga0206103, IMG submission 148638) | Enriched microbial communities from leaf-cutter ant dump, University of Wisconsin, Madison, United States - 1B5A | ecosystem: Environmental > Terrestrial > Nest > Insects nest > Nest dump... | reverse complement strand
GACGCGCTCGCGGACGAGGTCGCGGACCTGCTGGTGCGCGCGGACGCGGGCGACGCGTGCGCGGAGGCGCAGGCCTGCGCCTGGTACGCGTCCGACGAGCGGCTGCGTCCGGGCCGGACGGTCCGCACGCTCTCGCCGCTCGGCCGCACGGGGCGTACGGACCTGGTCGCGCGCACGACCACGTGGGACTGACGGGTCGCGACGGCCGGGGCGGTCGGTCGCGCGGCGTGTGCGTGTCGGCGGCGTGGGGGAGGATGAGCGGGCGCGTCCGCACGGGTGCGCCCTGTTCGTCGCCGGTCGTCGTCCGTCTCCGGTCGGGTCGGCCGCCCCATCCATGAGGAGTCATCCATGACTGCTGCCCTTCCCGAGGTCTCCGGCTCGTTCGGCGAGAAGCCGACCCTGACGTTCCCCGCCGGTGCGCCGTCGCCCGAGCTCGAGGTCAAGGTCCTCAGCCGCGGCAGCGGCGAGCTCGTCGAGGCGGGTGACGACATCGAGGTGCACTACCTCGGCCAGTCGTGGCAGGGCGGGGTGTTCGACAACTCGTACGACCGTCGTTCGTCGATCGGCTTCCCGATCGGCGTCGGCGCCGTCATCGCGGGCTGGGACGAGGGTCTCGTGGGCCAGCAGGTCGGCAGCCGCGTGCTGCTGTCGATCCCGTCGCACCTCGGCTACGGCGACCGCGGCGTGCCGCAGGCCGGGATCAAGGGCGGCGACACGCTCGTCTTCGTCGTCGACATCGTCGGGACCAAGCGCTGACCGCACCCGAAGTTGGACTACGGTCCGACGCCCCGTGGACGCAGGGTTCACGGGGCGGCGGCGTCCTCGTACGGTTGCCCCAGGCCGACCGGGGTCGCGTGGCAGCACGACGGCGTGCGTACCGGTCGTCGGGAGGCCCACTGTCGCACGCGGTTCCGGGGGGATCCCGCGCGCGCCGCGGGTGGGCGGTGTCTCGGGGGAGACGACGCCGCCCACCCGCTGGTTCAGCCCCGGTCCGGAACCCGTCCGGGGCGGCTCAGGTGCTGGGCCGGCCGGGTCAGCGGCAGCTCACGCCCGTGGAGTGCACCGGGCAGTAGCCGTTCGGGTTCTTGAGCAGGTACTGCTGGTGGTACGGCTCGGCGTAGTAGAACGGGCCGGCGTCCTCGACCGGACGGATCTCGGTCGTGATGTCGCCGAAGCCCGCGCGGGCCAGCCGGGGAGCGTACAGCTCGCGCGTCGCGTGTGCCGCCGCGGCCTGCTCGGAAGTCGTCGTGAAGATCGCCGAGCGGTACTGCGTGCCGACGTCGTTGCCCTGCCGGAAGCCCTGCGTCGGGTCGTGCGCCTCCCAGAAGTGCCGCAGGAGCTCGTCGTGCGGCAGGACCGACGGGTCGTACGCGACCAGGACCGTCTCGGTGTGCCCGGTCAGGCTCGTGCAGACCTCGTCGTACGTGGGGAACGGCGTGAAGCCGCCCTGGTAGCCCGCGGCCGTCGTCACGACGCCCGGGAGCTGCCACAGGTCCTTCTCGGCGCCCCAGAAGCAGCCGAGCGCCAGGTGGATCACCGCGGTGCCGTCGGGCCAGGGGCCCTGCAGCGGTGTGCCGAGGGCGGCGTGCGTCGCCGGGACCTCGTAGTCGTACGCGTCGCGTCCGACGAGCGCGCGCTCGGGCTCGACCATCGTCGACCGGACCGCGGAACCGAACAGCCAACCCATGCGTGACGCTCCCTCCGTGGGTCCCCGCGCGGGTACCCACGCACCACAACCGTCGTCGGGGTCCGCGTGTTCCGGGTCGTGGGGCGTGCGCGACCGTAGCCTGGGGCGGTGACCAGCGCACCCGAGCAGACGAGCCGACCCGCCACGACGCGACCCGCCGCCGAGTCCGTCCCGATGACGGTGCAGCGGGCGGCCGAGTGGTCGTGGCGCCTGCTGCTGATCGCGGCGGCCGTCGTCGTCGGAGGGGCGGTGATCGGGTACCTCAAGCTCGTCGTCGTCCCGGTGGCCGTGGCGCTGCTGCTCACGGTCCTCCTGGCGCCGTCGGTCGGCTGGCTGCAGCGCCGTCTCCGGCTGGGCCGGGCCGCGGCGTCGGGGGTCGCGGTGATCGGCCTCGTCGTGCTCGTCCTCGGGCTCCTGGTGCTCGCGGGGCGGTCCGTGGTCCTCGGGATCTCGGAGCTGTGGGACCAGGCTCAGGAGGGCGTCGACCAGCTGCTCGACTGGCTCGCGACGGGTCCGCTGCAGCTCTCGACCGACAACCTGCAGGACTGGATCGACCAGGCGCGCGAAGCGGCCGCGGCCAACTCCGACACGATCGTCGCGGGGGCGCTGCACGCGACCGTGACGATCGGCCACGTGCTCGCGGGCGCCGTGATCGCGCTGTTCTGCACCTTCTTCTTCCTGCTCGACGGTCGGCAGATCTGGTCGTGGCTCGTGGGGCTGCTGCCGCGCGGCAGCCGCGAGCGCGTGCACCAGTCGGGCCGCCGCGGGCTCGTGACGCTCGGCGCGTACACCCGCACGCAGATCCTCGTCGCGGCGGTCGACGCGGTCGGCATCGGGATCGGTGCGGCGATCCTGCAGGTGCCGCTCGCCTTCCCGCTCGCGATCCTCGTGTTCCTCGGCTCGTTCGTCCCGGTCGTCGGCGCGGTCGTCACGGGTGCGGTCGCGGTGCTCGTCGCGCTCGTGACGCACGGCCCGGTGATCGCGCTCGTGATGCTCGCGGTGGTGCTCGCGGTGCAGCAGCTCGAGGGGCACGTGCTGCAGCCGTTCCTCATGGGTCACGCCGTGTCGCTGCACCCGGTCGCGGTGCTGCTCGCGGTCGCGGCGGGCTCCTTCATGGCGGGCATCCTGGGTGCGCTGTTCGCGGTGCCCGTCGTCGCGGTGCTCAACACCGTCGTGCTCTACCTGCACGGGCACGACAAGTTCCCCCAGCTCGGGGCCGACGACCACGTGATCCTGCGTCCCGTGGGCCACCCCGCGGTCGACCAGACGATCGCCCAGCTCGCCGAGGACGCCGAGCTGCAGGACGAGGCCGACGAGCCCGCGCGCGCCGCCGACGAGGAGCACCGATGACCACGCTCGTGGACGTGCGCCGGGCGGCGAGCCTGCTGCAGGGCGTCGCCGAGCTCACGCCCGTGCAGCCCAGCCGCGCGATCTCCGGGATCGCGGGCGTGCCGGTCCACCTCAAGTGCGAGAACCTGCAGCGGGCGGGCTCGTTCAAGCTCCGCGGTGCGTACGTCCGCATGGCCGGGCTGTCCGCCGACGAGAAGGCGCGCGGCGTGGTCGCGGCGAGCGCCGGGAACCACGCGCAGGGCGTCGCGCTCGCTGCGGGACTGCTCGGGATCGACGCGGTCGTGTTCATGCCGACCGACGCCGCCCTGCCGAAGGTGGCGGCGACGCGCGACTACGGTGCCCGTGTCGAGCTCGTCGGCGCGGACGTCGACGAGGCGCTCGTGCACGCGTCGGCGTACGCCGAGCGGACCGGCGCGGTGCTCATCCACCCGTTCGACCACCCCGACGTCATCGCGGGGCAGGGCACGATCGCGCTCGAGATCGTCGAGCAGGTGCCCGACGTCGCGACGGTCGTGGTCCCCGTCGGCGGCGGCGGGCTCGCGGCGGGCGTCGTCGCGGCCCTCGCGGAGCTGCGGCCGGACGTGCGCGTGGTCGGGGTGCAGGCCGCGCACGCCGCCGCGTACCCGGTGTCGCTCGCCGCGGGCCACCCGGTCCGCGCGCCCGAGCTGCGCACGATGGCGGACGGTATCGCGGTCGGGGTGCCGGGCCGCGCGCCCTTCGACATCCTGGCGCGCGCCGGCACGGAGGTCCGCACGGTCACGGAGGAGGACCTCTCGCGCGCGCTGCTGCTCGTGGCCGAGCGCGCGAAGCTGCTCGTCGAACCGTCGGGAGCCGCGGCCGTCGCGGCGCTCATGGCCGCGCCCGGCGAGTTCGCGGGCCCGGTCGTCGCGATCCTCTCGGGCGGCAACATCGACCCGCAGGTGCTCCTGCGCGTCGTGCGGCACGGCCTGGCGTCCGCGGGGCGGTTCCTGTGGCTCCACCTGCGGATCGACGACCGGCCCGGCGCGCTCGCGGGTCTGCTCAACGACCTCGCCGCGACGGGCGCGAACGTCATGCACGTGTCGCACGTGCGCACGCAGACCGAGCTCGCGGTCGACGAGGTCGCGGTCGAGGTGCAGGTCGAGACCAAGGGCGCCGAGCACTGCGCCGCGGTCCTGCACGCGCTGCGGAGCGCCGGCTACCGGCTCACCGACTGACGCTCGGCCGGGTGCCGGGCCGCGGCCGGACGCCGGGGTGACGACCGGGGCGCGACGACGGGCGCCGCCCCGCGGTCCGTGGACCGGCGGGGCAGCGCCCGTCGTGCCGTGCTGGTCGGTCCTGCCGGTCAGCCCTCGAACGGCTTGGCGGCGACGATCTTGACGTCGATCTCGCGGCCGTTGGGGGCCGTGTAGGACGTCGTGTCGCCCACCGACGTGCCCTGGATCGCGGCGCCGAGGGGCGACGTGGGCGAGAACACCTGGATGCCGGTGGTGCCGGCCATCTCGCGCGAACCGAGGAGGAAGACCTCCTCGTCGCCCGCGACGAGCGCCGTGACGACCATGCCGGGCTCGACGACGCCGTCGTCGGGCGGCGTGCCGATCTGGACGTTGCGCAGCTTGGCCTCGAGCTCGCGCACGCGGGCCTCGTTCTTGGCCTGCTCCTCGCGGGCCGCGTGGTAGCCGCCGTTCTCCTTGAGGTCGCCCTCGTCGCGCGCCGCGGCGATCCGCTGCGTGATCTCGTCGCGCCGGGCGCCCTTGAGGTCCTCGAGCTCGGCGCTCAGGCGGTCGTAGGCCTCCTGCGTCAGCCACGTGGCCGCAGTCGTGTCGGTCACGATCGCTCCTTCCCTGCTTCCTGGTGTCGACCCGCACCGGGTCCGTCGTTCCGTGGCCGAGCCACGGCGTGCCGGACGCCGGTGTCAGGACGGGGTGTCGCCTTCCCTGTCGGTCGCGTGCCTTCGCGTCGACCGTGGTCGACGGGCGACAGCGCGCGAGACCGTCGACGACGGCGTCGCGACGCTGTCCCGGCGACCGGGGCGGCGTGCGAAACGCCCAGGATAGCAACCGGACGGCCGTCCAGGGCATCCTCACCGTCCCTACGCAGGCCCACACCGGCCCTCACCGGCCCACGCGGCTCCGTGCACGTCCACGCGCGTGAGCCCGCCGAGCCGTCGGTGCTCAGCCCGCGTCGACCGGGGTGCAGCTCGCCACGGTGCCCGAGACGGCGAGCTCGGCAGTGGGGACGGTGACCGTGACCCGCTGCGTGCGCGGACCCGGACCGACCTCGACGTCCTTGACCCCCACCTCGGCGAAGGCCTGCGACAGCGCCTGCACGCGGCACGTCGCCGACGAGCCGGGGTCCTTCGTGACGTCGAACGTCACCTCGATCGCGTCCGAGCCGTCGACGACGAAGCCGATGTCCTTCCACTGCACCGGGTCGCGCAGCGCGCCCAGGCCGAGCCACGCGACGACGACCGCGCCGACGAGCACCGCGAGCACGACCGTCACGAGCCAGGGGAGGCGTGAGCGCTCGTCCGGCTCCGGCCCGTACCGGCCGGCCGGCGGTGTCGGTCCCGTGGCGGGCGTGGTCCCCACAAGTCCTCCTGGTCGTCACTCGTCGTCACTGGTCGTCACGGGTCGTCGTCGCTGGTCGGTCGGCGTCGGTCGTCGTGCTGGTCGTCGGGCTCGTCGTCACCACCGGCTCGCGACGTCGGCCGCACGGGCGCTCGTCGGGGCGCTCGTCGGGCGGGCGATGGCGGGTGTGTCGGCGGTGTGAGCCATCATTGTCGCGTGTCCGAGCAGCCCGCCGTGCCACGGCGCCCCCAGAACGCGACCGATCCGTCGACCGACCCTTCGGGTGACGGCTCGACCGACCTCTCGACCGGCCGGTCGACCGAGCCGTCGACGGGGCTGCCGACCGGGCCGTCCGGCGGCACGCCGCCCGCGCGTGCCGCGAGCGGTGAGCCGTTGCGCCTCATGGCGGTGCACGCGCACCCGGACGACGAGTCGAGCAAGGGCGCCGCGACCACCGCGCGGTACGCGGCGGAGGGCGTCGAGGTGCTCGTCGTGACGTGCACGGGCGGCGAGCGCGGGGACGTCCTCAACCCGCGGTACGGCGAGGTCGAGGGCGGGATCGAGGGCATGCGCGAGGTGCGCCGCGCCGAGATGGCCGCCGCGGCGCAGGCGCTCGGCGTGCGGCAGCACTGGCTCGGCTTCGTCGACTCGGGCCTGCCGGAGGGCGACCCGCTGCCCCCGCTGCCCGAGGGCTGCTTCGCGCTCGTACCGCTCGAGGAGGCGAGCGCACCGCTCGTCGAGCTCGTGCGCGAGTTCCGGCCGCACGTCGTCACGACGTACGACCCGTCGGGCGGCTACCCCCACCCCGACCACGTGATGTGCCACCGCGTGTCCGTCGAGGCGTTCGCGGCCGCGGGGGACCCGGACCGGTACGTCGGGCGCGGCGAGCCCTGGTCGCCGCTCAAGCTCTACTACAACCACGGCTTCTCGCTCGCGCGGCTGCGTGCGGTGCACGAGGCGATCCTCGCCGCGGGCGGCGAGTCGCCGTTCGGGGACTGGATCGAGTCGCGTCAGGCACGCGAGATCCCCGAGCGCGAGGTGACGACGCGCATCGAGGTCGCGGCGTACTTCGACCAGCGCGACGCCGCGCTGCGCGCGCACGCGACGCAGATCGACCCCGAGGGCTTCTTCTTCGCCGTACCGCGCGAGGTCGAGGCGGCGACGTGGACCACCGAGGAGTACGAGCTGGTCGAGTCGCGCGTGCCGACGACGCTGCCGGAGACCGACCTGTTCGCGGGCGTCCGGGAGCACGCGTGAACGCCGCGGTGCTCGTGCTGGCGGCCACGCCGGTGCCGGTCCCGAGCCCGACCGCGGTGGCGCCGGGCGGCGGCTCGCCCGGGTTCCTCGGCTTCGTCTTCACGTTCCTGCTCGCGCTGGCCGCGGCGGGCCTGTTCCTGTCGCTCACGCGGCACCTGCGCGTCGTCGACCGTCGCGCGAAGCAGCGGGCCGCCGACGAGGCTGTCGACGTCGCGGGGAGCCCCGGCGCCGACGGACCTGACGCCGGTCGACCTGCCGCCGACGGACCCGACGCCGGTCGACCCGCCGCTGACGACCCGAGGGACGGACCCCGGCCGTGACGTCCGAGCCGAGCGCTGCGCTGCCTGGCCCTGACCCCGGCTCTGGTCCTGGATCCGGTGCCGGGACCGGGGCCGGTGCGCCGCTGCCGCCCGCGCGTCCCGCGGTGCGCGTGACGCTCGCCCAGGTTGCGGTGTCCGACGACGCCGCGGCCAACGTGCTCGTCGCGCGCGATGCGTTCGACGAGGCCGCGCGCGTGCGCTCCGACCTCCTCGTGCTGCCCGAGTACGCGTCGGCGTTCGACCCGCGCGGGGTGGGGGCCGAGCACGCGCAGCCGCTCGACGGGCCGTTCGTCACGGAGCTCCGCGACCGGGCGGCCGCGACGGGCGTCGCGGTGCTCGCGGGCGTGACGCTGCCGGGCGACGCCGAGGACGCGCGGGCGTCGAACGCGGTCGTCGCGGTGGACGGGACCGGAGCGCTCGTCGGGACGTACCGCAAGGTGCACCTGTACGACGCGTTCGGTACGCGTGAGTCCGACCGGTTGCGTCCCGGACCCGCGGACGCGCCGCCGCTCGTGGTCGACGTCGCGGGCGTCCGCGTCGGCGTCCTGACGTGCTACGACCTGCGGTTCCCCGAGTCGGCCCGCCGGCTCGTCGACCGGGGTGCCGACGTGCTCGTCGTGCCCGCCGCGTGGGCCGACGGCCCGCTCAAGGCGATGCACTGGCGCACGCTCGCGGTCGCGCGGGCGATCGAGAACACCGTGGCGGTCGTCGCGGTCGGCATGGCGGGCCGCGGTGTGACCGGGCGCTCGCTCGTCGTCGGGCCCGACGGGGTCGTCGGCCTCGAGCTCGACGCGTCGCCCGCGATCCGCACGGTCGATCTCGACCCGCTCGAGCTGCGCCGCGTGCGCGAGACCAACCCCTCGCTCGCCAACCGCCGCTACGCGGTCGTCCCTCGCTGACCTGACGGTCGATCTCGACCCGCTCGAGCTGCGCCGCGTGCGCGAGCCCGACCCCTCGCTCGCGAACCGCCGCTACGCGGTCGTCCCTCGCTGAGGCGCGCTCAGCGCAGCGAGTAGCTCGCGATCGAGACCGCGACGTAGTGGCACGTGAACCCCGCGACCGTCAGCGCGTGGAAGATCTCGTGGAACCCGAAGTAGCGCGGGCTGGGATCGGGCCGCTTGGTGCCGTAGACGACCGCGCCGACGGTGTACGCGAGCCCGCCGGCGATGACGAGCCACGCGATCGCGGGGCCGCCTTCGCGGTAGAACTGCGGCAGGAAGGCGACCGCGACCCAGCCGAGCACCACGTACACGGGCACGTAGACCCACCGCGGCGCGCCGAGCCAGAAGATGCGGGCGAGCAGCCCGAGCAGGGCGCCGCCCCAGACCGCGAGCAGCAGGTTGCGCGCGGTCGTCGTCGGGAGCAGGAGCACGGCGAGCGGCGTGTAGGTGCCCGCGATGATGAGGAAGATGTTCGTGTGGTCGAGGCGGCGCAGCACGCCCGCGACGCGCGGCGACCAGGTCCCGCGGTGGTAGATCGCGCTCGTGCCGAAGAGCATGACGGCGCTGAGGCCGAACACGGCCGCCGACCACTTCGCGGCGGGGGTGGGGGAGAGCGCGACGAGCACGATCCCGGCGGCGAGCACGAACGGCGAGACGCCCGCGTGGATCCAGCCGCGCAGCAGCGGCTTGACGGTGGCGGCGACCTGCTCGACGGCACGCGAGACGCTCATGCCGATCTCCTCCCGTCGCCCGGTGCCCTCCTGTGCGGCGCCGGTGGTGGCGCCCGTGGAGGACGGTAGCGCTCCGCGCTGGGGGTCGCGTGCGGACGTGTGCCCGGCGTGGGGACCGCCCGTGGCGGGGGTGCTGGTCATGCCGGGCCTCGCGTTCGTCGGTGCTAACTTACGATCCCGTAGGTTACGGCACCGTAGGTAGGGCTGTCGACCGGCCCCGCCCGTCGCGTCCGTACGACGAGAACCGCCACGGGTGCCGGGCCGGGACGAGTACGGTGGACGCGCCGGCGCCCCCGCTGGCGGTCCGCCGACGCGCCGAGTGCCGACGGGTCCAGCGAGCCGCCCGGACGACCAGCAGGAGTGAGCGCGTGCGACTGCCCCAACTGCTCTACGGGCTGTACGAACGACGGCTGGCCGCGTCGCTGCCGTCGGACCGCATGCCGCGCCACATCGGCGTGATCCTCGACGGCAACCGGCGGTGGGCCCGCTCGATCGGGACCTCGACCGCGCGCGGGCACCGCGCCGGGGCGGACAAGATCGGCGAGGTCCTGTCGTGGAGCGAGGACGTCGGGGTCGAGGTCGTCACGCTCTGGATGCTGTCGACCGACAACCTCAACCGCCCCGCCGACGAGCTCGAGAACCTGCTCGGCATCATCGAGGACGCCGTGCGCGAGCTCGCCGCGACCGGCCGCTGGCGGCTGCAGGCGGTCGGGTCGCTCGAGCTCCTGCCGGAGCGCACCGCCGCGGCGCCTCCTGCCCGAGCGCACCGCAGCGGCCCTGCGTGCCGCGCAGGACGCGACGCGCGACGTCGTCGGGCTGCACGTCAACGTGGCCGTCGGGTACGGCGGACGGCGCGAGATCGCCGACGCCGTGCGGTCCTACCTGCGGGACGCCGCCGCGCAGGGGGTGAGCCTCGACGAGATGGCCGAGTCGTTCGACGTCGAGCACATCGCCGCGCACCTCTACACCAAGGGCCAGCCCGATCCGGACCTCGTCATCCGTACGTCGGGCGAGCAGCGGCTCGGCGGGTTCCTGCTGTGGCAGTCGGCGCACTCCGAGTTCTACTTCTGCGAGGCGTACTGGCCCGACTTCCGGCGCGTCGACTTCCTGCGCGCCGTGCGTGCGTACGCGGCCCGTGAGCGTCGGCTCGGACGCTGACGCGGTCCGCGGGAGCCGTCCGGGTGACGCCCGGATGAACATCTCGCACCGGTCCGCCGACACGGCGCGTCGCGTGCCCGGACCCGTGCGGGATCGGGGTTAGCGTCCCGACAAGGACGTCGCCCGACGTTCCCGGGAGGCCAGCCCATGGAGCCATCGCTCCGGGAGGAGGGCCGGCCCCGGTCCTGCTCCGCGGGACCCGGCCGACCCCGTCCCGTCGCCGCGAACCGGCACCCGCACCCGCGGGGCACCGGCCAGCGGCGCCTTCTGCGGCGCACGTAGCGCCGGAGGGAGCACGCCGTGGTCAGCAGCGCAGCTCAGCAGGGTACGACCGGCCCCCGACCCTCGTCGGGACCGGACCACCCCGCCGGACCGACAGGCTCGTCGGACAGCACCCGCCGCACCCACGTGCTCGACACGTCCGTGCTGCTGTCGGACCCGCGCGCGATCTACCGCTTCGCCGAGCACGACGTGGTGCTCCCCGTCGTCGTCGTCACCGAGCTCGAGGCCAAGCGGCACCACGCGGAGCTCGGCTACTTCGCACGCTCGGCACTGCGCCTGCTCGACGACCTGCGGGTCAAGCACGGTCGCCTCGACCAGCCGCTGCCGCTGGGGGACCAGGGCGGGACGCTGCGCGTCGAGCTCAACCACACGAACCCCGAGGTGCTGCCCGCCGGGTTCCGGCTCGGGGACAACGACACGCGCATCCTGTCGGTCGCCGCGAACCTCGCCGCCGAGGGCTGCGACGTCACGGTCGTCTCCAAGGACCTGCCCATGCGCGTCAAGGCGTCGGCGGTCGGGCTGCGCGCCGAGGAGTACCGGCACGAGCTCGCCGTCGAGACCGGCTGGACGGGCATGGACGCGCTCGACCTCGCCGAGGACCAGATGGC
>Ga0206103_100987_pt1 | contig 10950 bp, 9 predicted proteins | sample 1B5Ametagenome_FD_148638 | JGI IMG/M metagenome (GOLD analysis project Ga0206103, IMG submission 148638) | Enriched microbial communities from leaf-cutter ant dump, University of Wisconsin, Madison, United States - 1B5A | ecosystem: Environmental > Terrestrial > Nest > Insects nest > Nest dump... | reverse complement strand
GACTACCTCCCCCGACTACCTCCCCCGACTACCTCACGCCGACTACCTCCCCCGACTACCTCACCCCGACTCCATCGCCTCAAACCCGGCCGCCGCCGCGCGCGGATTGCGCTTGTACGCCGACACCGTCTCGTCTCCCCTGATCCAGAAGCGCCACGGCAGGTCGGCAGCCAGTCGCACTCCCACGCGGGGGCCGCTCGCAATATCCGCGCCAGCGATGCGCCGCCCGGGCCGCAGCGTCACGGCGGAGCCGCCCACAACGTCGTGCCCGAGGTGCGTCCTATCGATGCCAAGCGCTTGCGCCAAGCACGCAGGCCCGCGCGCGAGGCCCCGGTCCGTCACGTGCGCTCCTCGCCTGGCGCGTGCCAACTCGACGCCCTCGACCACGCGCCCGGCCCGAAGCAGCACTCCCGCCGGGTAGCCGTCGACCCCGGTGACGATGTTTGCGCACCAATGCATGCCGTAGGAGAAGTACACGTAGAGGTGGCCAGGCTCGCCGAACATCACGGAGTTGCGCGGGGTCTGCCCGCGGTAGGCATGCGACGCGGGGTCGGTGGTGCCGTCGTATGCCTCAACCTCGGTCAGCTCAACCGTGACGGTGCCCTCGGGCGACACGTGCGTGAGATGCGCGCCAAGGAGGTCCAGCGCCACCTCCTCAGGACGTCGAGCGAGGGTCGCCCGGTCCATCGCCGCAGCGGCGCGTGGGTGGTGGCGGGACTCCGACATTGGCTCCGCGCGTTAGTCCTCGACCACAGTTCCGCCGAGCATTGACGCGATGACGTCCGCGCCGCTCAGTTGTGCGGCGGGTGCAGGGGCGTCGTCCTCAAAAATCTCGTGCTCGTCCGGCGGCTCCTCCGTGGGCGCTGGCGGCTCGGAGGAGGTGGTGCGCGACGCGACTGCGGACTGCGCGACGGCCGGGGCGGCGGGAGTTCCGGCGGGGCCAATGGACGCTTCCACTCGGACCTGGAGTCCGAGCGTTTCCCGGACGGCGAGTGCGACATTCTCGGCGTGCTGGCCGCCCCGGAATCGTTCGGCGATCGCACCGTTCTCGAAAGCGAGAGTGAGGACGCCAGCCTCCACCGACGCCACTTGTGAGTTGGCGCTGACGAGCGCCCACGTCACGCGGCGCCGCTCGAGCGTGCCGAGCACCTCGGGCCAGCGGCGGCGCACCAGCTCCGAGTCCTCGGGGCCGCCCACAATCGCGGCCGACGCGGGGGCGGGGGTGGGCGCGGCAGGCGCGGCCGACGCTGGGGCGGGCGCTGGGGCAGCAGCGGCAGTTGCTCGGGTGGCGCCCGACGCCGGAGCTAGGTTGGCAGACGCGGCAGTTGCGTCGGGAACAGTTGCAGGCGCCGCAGCCGCCTGAGCAGGAGCAGCACTCGCAGGCGCATTCGCCTGAGGGTTCGCCTCCTCGCGTGCGGCGGCCACGGCGGCACGAGCGGCATCGAGACCCGTCCGCGAGGCCGTCCCGGCGCCACTGGCGCCCGCCGTAGCCGCACCCCCAGCAACAGCGCCACTCGCCGCAGCACCACCCCCAGCGGCACGCCCACTTCCCGGAGACGCCGTAGCCGCACCCCCAGCAACAGCGCCACCCGCCACAGACACCGCCGCACCCCCCGCAACAGGCGCGGGAGCAGCGTCGGCCGCAATGAGACGGGCGCATAGCAACTCAAGGTGGAGCCGCGGTGAGGTCGCCCCCACCAAGGCAGTGAGGGCGTCGTTGACGATGTCCCCAGCACGCGAGGCGCGCGCAAGGCCCAACCGCCGCGACTGATCGATCATCCGCTCACGCTGGTCCTCAGGAATCTCAGCGAGCGCCTGCGCACCCGCTTGACCCGAAGCAGCCAAGACGATGAGATCACGCAACCGCTCAAGCAGGTCCTCAACAAAGCGCCTCGGCTCGTGGCCGGTGTCAATGACCCGGCCCACCACTGCAAAGAGCGAGGCGCCGTCCGCCGCAGCGAGGGCGTCAACAGCGTCGTCCAGGAGCGTCGCATCGGTGAAGCCCAACAGTGAGATCGCGCGCTCGTAGGTCACTCCCTCGGGACCAGAGCCAGCGATCAACTGGTCGAGTACCGACAGCGAGTCACGCACGGAGCCGCCACCCGCTCGCACCACGAGCGGGTAGACGCCAGGATCAACCTCCACGCCTTCCTCATGCGCCAGCTGGGCGAGGTAATTGCCGAGCACAACGGGCGGCACCAAGCGGAACGGATAGTGGTGCGTCCGCGAACGAATGGTCCCAATGACCTTGTCCGGTTCCGTGGTGGCGAACACAAAGCGCACATGCGGTGGCGGCTCTTCCACCAGCTTGAGCAGCGCGTTGAAGCCTTGCGCCGAGACCATGTGCGCCTCATCAAGGATGAACACCTTGTAGCGATCCCTAGCTGGCGCGAAGGCGGCGCGCTCGCGGAGGTCGCGGGCATCGTCGACACCGTTGTGGCTCGCCGCGTCAATCTCCACCACGTCCACCGAGCCCGGCCCGCCGCGCGCCAATTCCACGCACGACGCGCACGTGCCACACGGCGTATCCGTGGGCCCTTGTTCGCAGTTGAGGCAGCGCGCGAGGATACGCGCCGAGGTGGTCTTGCCACACCCGCGCGGTCCCGAGAACAAATACGCATGCGCCACCCGGTCCGCACGCAAGGCCTGCATAAGGGGCACGGTCACGTGTTCCTGGCCCACGACGTCGGCGAAGGAGTCGGGCCGGTAGCGGCGATACAGGGCGGTGGTCACGTCACTGAGCCTAGCCGCCGACGCTGACAACGTCAGGTGGGGATGTGGACGAGTGATCCGGGCATAGAAGGACCCCTCACGCACCCGCCAGAGCCCGCTTACCCTTGCTTCATTCCTGACCTGGGGGAGTTGGGCGAGGTAACGCCACGTGAGGGGTCGCGGACAGTCTAGTCACCTCGCGCGCACGAGGACAGTCGAACGGTTCGCCCGATGCGCGGTGCTCAGGTAGCATTCTCAGGCCTGGAGGATTCGCCTAGTGGCCTATGGCGCACGCTTGGAAAGCGTGTTGGGTGCAAGCCCTCGGGGGTTCGAATCCCCCATCCTCCGCCAATTTCCATGCCGCCGAGTGAGAAGCAGGTGACCGTGTCCTCACGCACGATGCGCACGCGTCGCGAGATCTTGCGCCGTCACCGCCGCGAGCGTCAGTTCCTGGTTTTCGGTCTGCTGCTGGTGACGATCGGCGCTCTCGGCGTCATCGCCCTTGCTGTTTACCAGGGGCGCATCGACCCTCCGATCGACCGCGCCATCGTCTCGCACGAGCCCGAGTTCGAGCTGACGGTCACCCTCCCGTGCCCGCCCGCGGACGAAGGCAATGGTGAGGACCTGCCGCTGCCGCCCACGGACATTTCGATCCGCGTGCTCAACGGCACCGACAAGCAGGGTCTTGCGCGCGGCACCATGGAAGTCCTGACGGGACGCGGCTACGTGCCAACGACCACCACGAACTGGAACCGCAAGTACGACGGTGGCGTGCGTGTGCAGTTTGGCGTTGAGGGCCTGCGCAAGGCCTACACGGTGGCAGCGAACTTCCCCACGGTTGAGTTTGTGCTTGACAACCGCAAGGGCGCGGTTGTGGACGTGATCCTTGGCGAGCAGTTCGACATTGACGACATCCGCCCGCAGTACGCGCCCGAACTCGACCCCACCGTCCCCTTGGTCGCGCCGGGCCAGTGTGTCCCCGTGGAACTCGCTCCGCAGCAGCCGGCCCCCCGCGTCATCCCGGTGGACCCCCTCGCACCAATCGAGACGCCCACTCCCACGCCCTCCCCGGAGCCCGAGGCGTGACATGGGTCGGGGGCCTCACTGAGGACCCCCGGCTAGAGTGAACCCCGTGGCATCTACCGACGAGTCCGGCGCACACGTCCCCACGCCCGCGTCGGGACCCACGCCCACGCCCGGCGCACACGTCCCCACACCCACGCCGCAGCGTCCGCCGCTCAACGGCGCCGCACTGTTCTCCTTTATTGCGTCGCTTCTTGGCCTGGCGATGGTGGTTCCCATCGCGGGATCCATCATTGGCATCATCTTTGGCAAGAGAGCGATGGACCAGGTGGATGAGTCCGGTGAGCGCGGTGGGGGCCTGGCGCAGGCGGCGGTGATCTTTGGCTACTTCGGCCTCGTCACACTTGGACTTGTACTCATCATGGTGGTGATCATCCTGGTAGCCGCCAAGACGTCTACCACGTAGCCGGCGCCATCGATTTTGTGGTGGATTGCGCATTATTAGCGCTCACACAAAATTCTCATGTCCGCCTCTTTCCGGCCGAATTGTTCGGAGTTAGGAAAGAGGAGGGTTTCATGGCTGCCAAGGCCCGTACTGCTCGAACGAGCGCTCAACCGCGTCGGTCGTTCTTTCTGGTGCGCATGTATGAGAATGCCGGACTGCACATCAAGATCCTGGGGATCGTGATCGTCTTCGCGGTTGTCACCCTCCTGTCCTCTGCCGTCGCCATTCGCGGCATTTTGGATGCCACCAACGACACGTACACGGTCGAGCAGATCCAAAACGACGTGGCCTTCCCCATTGGTGTGGTTCACCAAGAGGAGCTGAAGGCCCGCATGCTCATCAGCACCTACGCGGCCATGCCACTTCAGACCGCACTGTCCCAGCAGCAATGGCTTGACGACATCGCGGAGACCGACGCTGACCTCGACGCCGCCGTCGCAAAATATGAGGAAGGCGTCGCTGGCCTTTCGGTTGTGTCAGGCAAGCTTGGCGGCGAAAGCTGGGAGGGGTTCAAGAGCGCCTGGGCGGACTGGAAGAAGATCCGTGATGAGCAGATGGCTCCCGCCGCCGGAAGCAGCGATCAAGGCGAGTTCCAAAACGCCTTCTACGCGGGAGCCACGGCTCTTGATCGCGCCATCGCCAGCCTCGAGGCCGAAGAGACACTCGTTGCCGAGGCCGCTACCGAGATCTCTCACCAAGCCCATGCGGAAGCGACGGCCGCCATCGTCACCGCGATGATCGTGGTCGGCGTCGCCATCGCCATCGCCGTCGCGCTCGCGGTGCTCGCGGCCTCCGTGCTGCGGCGTCAGGTGGCGAGTGTTCGCCGGGTCACCACCGCGTTGGCCGAGGGCGACTTCACGGTCTCCTCCGGTGCGCGCTCGTCGGATGAACTTGGCCAAATGGGGATGGCCCTTGACTCCGCGACCGCAAACCTGCGCGCCATCATGGCCGGGGTTGCAGCGTCGGCCCAATCCGTTGCGAACGCCGCCGCCGATCTCGCCGCCGGCCGGGAACAGGTCGCCGCCACGAGCGCCGAGGTGTCCTCGAAGGCAGAGATGGTCGCCATTGCGGCGGGCGAAGTGAGCCGTAACCTCACCGACGTGTCGAGCGGCTCAGAAGAGATGACGGCCTCCATTCGCGAGATCGCACATTCGACCGCAGAGGCGGCGCGGGTCGCCCAGCAAGCGGCCGACGCGGCTACCGCGGCTAACGGACAGATCTCACGTTTGGGCGTCTCGAGCCAAGAGATCGGCAACGTGGTCAAGGTCATCACGTCGATTGCTGAGCAAACAAACCTGCTCGCTCTCAACGCGACGATCGAGGCCGCGCGCGCTGGCGAGGCCGGTAAGGGCTTCGCAGTGGTTGCCGGTGAGGTGGGCGAGCTGGCGCGCGAGACAGCCCGCGCTACGGATGACATTGCGCGCCGCGTCGAGGCGATTCAGACGGATTCGCAGGGTGCGGTCGCGGCGATTGGTCAGATCTCGACCATCGTCGAGTCGATCAATGAGTTCCAGTCCACGATTGCCTCGGCGGTCGAGGAGCAGACGGCGACCACCAACGAGATGGGTCGCAATGTGTCCGACGCTGCGATGGGCTCGGAGGACATCGCTGGCGGCATCGGTACGGTGGCGCAGGCCGCTCACACCACTGTCTCCGTCATGTCGACTGTTGGCTTGGCGATCGAGGAGCTCAACAAGCTCTCGACCGAGCTTGGCGAACGCGTCGCCTCACTCCGCTACTAAGCGAGGTTGCGGGGGCTTGCGTCGTGCCGTTGGCCGGCCCCAGCGTCGGCCGTGGCTGGCGCGCCCCGCACCCCAGCGTCGGCCGTGGCTGGCGCGCCCCGCACCCCAGCGTCGGCCCCTGAGCCCTTCTGGCAGGGCGTTTTGGTCGATTCCGGCACTTAAATCGACCCATACACCCTGCCAGCGCGAGTTAGCGGGGCGCGAGTTAGCGGCGCGCGAGGTGGCGGGGGCGCCAGCGCGAGTTAGCGGCGCGAGTTAGTGGGGCGCGTTAGCAGGCTGGCGCGGCCAGCCCCAGCGCCCCGCGCCTGCGCCGCAGATGCAGAAAGCCCGGACCCCACGCGGAGTCCGGGCTTTCGTGCTGTGGCGGTGACGGTGGGATTTGAACCCACGGAGGCTGTTAACCTCACACGCTTTCGAGGCGTGCTCCTTAGGCCGCTCGGACACGTCACCTTGCCCGGACGAGAATACCCGCCGGTGAGGTCCGCACCAAACCAACGCCCACGCTGGGTGGCGGGGAACATGGCAGGCACCTAGCGTCGGGCGTCGAAGAAGTCCCGCAACAACGCCGACGCTTCTGCCTCCAATACCCCGGCGACCACTTCTACCTTCGCTCCCAGGCGGGCGTCGCGCACCAAATCCCAGCGGCTTCCGGTGGCGCCGGCACGCTCGTCCCAGGCGCCGATGACGAGTCGTGGGATGCGGGCGGCAAGGATCGCGCCGGCACACATCGCACACGGCTCGAGCGTGACAACGAGGGTGTGGCCGTCGAGGCGCCACGACCGCGCGGCCGACGCTGCCTCACGGAGGGCGAGAACCTCGGCGTGGGCGGTGGGATCGGAGGTGAGTTCGCGCTGGTTGTGGCCGCGCCCCACCACCTCGCCAGCGGGCGACAACACGACCGCGCCGACGGGGACGTCGCCGTGCGTGAGCGCCTCGCCTGCCTCCGCGAGAGCAAGCCGCATTGCCGCGAGATCGTCCATGCGAGTCAAACTAGCCGACCTGGGACTCGCGCACCTCCCGCAAGGCCCCTGCCGCGCTGTACCGTGTCACCCATGCATCTGCACGTCGCGAATCACCCGCTCATTGACCACAAAGTCACCGTGTTGCGTGACAAGAACACGCCGTCGCCCACGTTCCGGCTCCTGGTCGATGAATTGGTCACCTTGCTGGCGTATGAGGCGACGCGGCATGTGCGGGTTGAGGAGCGTCCGGTTGACACGCCGCTCACCACCACGGTGGGGACGCGCATCGCGAACCCGACGCCGATCATCGTGCCGATTTTGCGTGCGGGTTTGGGCATGCTCGACGGCATGACTCGGCTGTTGCCGAGCGCGGAGGTGGGCTTTTTGGGCTTGCTGCGTGACGAGGAGACTCTTGAGGCCGTCACGTATGCGAACCGACTGCCGGATGACCTGACAGGTCGCCAGGTATTTGTTCTGGACCCGATGCTCGCAACCGGCGGATCGCTCGTGGCGGCGATCGAGTACGTCCTGGAGCGCGGCGCGACCGACGTCACGTGTGTGTGCCTGCTGGCCGCGCCGGAAGGCATTGAGCACGTCCGCAACTCGGTGGGCGAACGTGCCGATGTCTCGGTGGTTGTGGCGTGTGTTGACGAGAAGCTCAATGAGGTCGGCTACATCGTGCCTGGCCTCGGCGATGCAGGGGACCGCCTTTACGGCATCGTCTAACGGTTGCGGTAGTTGCGCTCGCGCTCTTGCGCTTCCAGCCGACGCCGGAGTGTGCGGGCAGCGGCGGCGACGATGCCAACGGAGCCGCCCGCAAGGTAGCTGGTGAGCGGGAGGGTGCGTCCTGCTGCGGCGAAGACGAGTGCGAGGGCGACGAGGACGGCGACGATGAGCGCGACGTCACGGAAGAAGAGTTTCATGGCGTACTGCTCAGGCCGCGCACTCGGCGAGATAAGCGTCGTTGATGCGCTTTTGCGCGGCGGGCTGTTCGGCGACGACTGCTGACGTGGTCTCCGCCGTGGAGAGGGCCTGCGTTTGGTCGATGAGCTTGCCGTAGGAGTTGACGTTGGTGGCGATCTGGGCCATGCCAACGGCGTACAGCGTCCAATAGTCCGACAACGTGCCGAGGTCGTTCGCGAGGGATCCTTCGGCGAGCTCTTGGGCTGCGTCGAGGGCGGCGATGTAGGCGGTGGAGGCCTCTTCTGAGGCGGCACCTGCCGTGTGCAGTGTGTCGATGTCGCCGTCAGAGGAGCCCTGCGCCATGCCCTCAATGGTGGAGAAGAGGGAGTCGAGAGCCTCGGCTGCGGGTGGTGCGGCCTTCGCTGCGGCCTGCATCGCGTGGCAGAAGTCCTTGGGCTTGCCGGGTGCGGCAGAGGCATCCGATCCGCTGTCGGTTGTGCATGCACTCATAAGAACGGCCAGGGCAAGTGCGAGAGAGGCGACACGTTTCACGGGCCTAGTGTGGCGCGACTGCGGGCCTGAGGCCAAGTCTCGGCCCGTGTCAGACCCCCGCGAGACCATTGATGTGTCCCATCCACTGCAGGAGGAGAAGTCTTAACAGGTCCACGCGCTTCGTCCACACGACACGCCGAGTTGTGCACACGCTACTCACAAGTTCGTGCACAACACCACTACATCTAGTGGTGCCCTCTATAGATACGTCCATATGTAGTGGTTTCGCGTTGCAATGGAACGTGAAAAGTTGTACCGTCGAATTAGCGCTCGAGCAGGTTGCGGGCGACCACGACCCCCGCAACCAGCTCGAGTTGACATGACCTAAAGAAACCTCAGCAAAAGCCCACGTAAGTGCGGTCCACACCCCTTCCGGCCCTCGGGCCACTGTCCTCGAAGGAGCATCGTGACGATCACGGAGAACAACGCGGCTGATGTCAAAGACGACGTAGCCGCCGCCGTTGCCGACGCCAACCCGCAGCGCAGCGGTATTCACGTCACCAAGCGTGATGGGACGCGAGAGCCCTACAACGCGGACCGCATTAACAAGGCGATCGAGAAGGCGGCCGCTGGCCTGCCGGACCAGATCTCGATCACCACGCAGGTGGCCTCCGAGCTTGCGATCACGCTCTTTGATGGCATCACCACCGAGCAACTCGATGAGGCTGCCATTGGTGTGGCCGTCCAGAACGTGAAGGACGACCCCAACTTTGACAAGGTGGCGGCGCGCCTGTTGCGCAAGGTCATCTACAAGCGCGTGCTCGGTGGGTTCGACACCGACCTCGAGCTCGCTTTGCTGCACCAGGCTCGCTTCCCGGGCTACATCCGCGACGCCGTTGAAGAGGGCCTGCTCGACGAGCGCCTCGTCACCCACTTCGACCTTGACGCTCTCGCCGCTGCGATCGACCACCAGCGCGATGACAAGCTCAAGTACATCGGCACCATCACGATGCGCAACCGCTACATGATCACCGACCGCCACGGCAAGGCGCTCGAGGTGCCCCAGTACTTCTGGATGCGCGTATCGATGGGCCTCGCACTCAATGAGGCGGACCCCACCGGCGTTGCGCTGCAGTTCTACGACAAGATCTCCAACCTCGACTACCTGCCTGCTGGCTCGACCTTGGTCAACGCCGGTACGTCCTACCCGCAGCTGTCCAACTGCTTCGTCATGCAGATGGAAGACGACATGGACCACATCGCCAAGACGGTGGGCGACGTCATGTGGCTGACCAAGGGCACCGGTGGCATCGGCCTCTCGGTCACCAAGCTGCGGTCCGAGGGTTCGCCTATCAAGTCGAACAACACGACGTCCACGGGTCCCATCCCGTTCATGCACACGATCGACTCGACGCTGCGCGCCGTGTCCCGTGGCGGCAAGAAGTTCGGTGCTCTGTGCTTCTACATGGAGAACTGGCACATGGACTTCCCGCAGTTCCTTGACCTGCGTCAGAACTCGGGTGACCCCTACCGCCGTACGCGTACTGCCAACACCGCGGTGTGGATCTCGGACGAGTTCATGAAGCGCGTCCAGAACGATGACGACTGGTACCTCTTTGACCCGGCCGAGACGCCCGACCTCGTTGAGCTCGTTGGCCGGGAGTTCTCCACGCGTTACGCCGAGTACATCGCGCTTGCCGAGGCAGGCAAGATGCGCACCTTCAAGAAGATGCGCGCTCGCGAGCAGTACAAGTCGATCCTCATCATGCTCCAGACCACGTCGCACCCCTGGTTGACGTGGAAGGACACGATCAACCTGCGTGCCCTCAACACGAACACCGGCACCATCCACCTCTCCAACCTGTGCACGGAGATCTGCCTCCCGCAGGACCGCGAGAACATCGCGGTGTGTAACCTCGCTTCGATCAACCTGTCGGCTCACTACATCGACGGCGCCATCGACTGGGAGCGCATGCGCACGTCGACCCGCCTTGCTGTGCGTCAGCTCGACAACCTCGTCGACATCACGTTGTCGTCGGTGCCTGAGTCGGAGCACGCGAACCATGAGAACCGTGCGATCGGGCTCGGTGTCATGGGCTTCACCGACTTGACGGAGAAGATGGGCCTCGCCTACGAGTCCGAAGAGGCCTACGACCTCATCGACGAGATCATGGAGTTCATCTCGTACCACGCGATCGACGAATCGGCAGATCTTGCCCGCGAGCGTGGTTCGTACACGAACTTCGAGGGTTCGGGCTGGTCGCAGGGCCTCGTTCCCTTCGACACCATCGACCGCGTCGAGAAGGACCGTGGCGTGCCGGTGGCGGTTAACCGCACCATGCGCCTCGACTGGGACACGCTGCGTGACAAGGTCAAGGGCGGTATCCGCAACGCCACGCTGATGGCGGTGGCACCCACCGCCTCGATTGGCCTCGTTGCCGGCACCACGCCTGGCTTTGATCCGCAGTTCTCGCAGATCTTCTCCCGCGCGACCTCGTCCGGAAAGTTCCTTGAGGTCAACACCAATCTGGTGCGCGACCTGCAGGAGATCGGCATGTGGGAGCAGGTCAAGGACGACCTCCTTGCGGTTCAGGGTGACCTGTCGCTCGTC
>Ga0206103_100986_pt1 | contig 10974 bp, 10 predicted proteins | sample 1B5Ametagenome_FD_148638 | JGI IMG/M metagenome (GOLD analysis project Ga0206103, IMG submission 148638) | Enriched microbial communities from leaf-cutter ant dump, University of Wisconsin, Madison, United States - 1B5A | ecosystem: Environmental > Terrestrial > Nest > Insects nest > Nest dump... | reverse complement strand
CCCGCCCCGCCCCACCTGTCCGCCCCACCTGCCGCCGGCCATCCCGCCCCACCTGCCGCCGGCGATCCCGACCCACCCGCCACCGGCGATCCCGACCCACCCGCCGCCCTGCGAGGTAGTCGGAGATGGATGAATGAGTCGGCGATAGTCGACGAACTCGACCGGATCCGACGAACTCGTGCGGCGGTCAGGGGCCCGTGACCGTTTCGGCCGGGCGCCGCCGGTGGCATGCCCAGCCGATGCTCCATCCGGTGACGAGGATCGCGCCGCTGACCGCCCATCCCGGCCACGGAGTGGGGTTGACGTCGATGACCAGCGCGGATGAACCGCCGAGCGCGAGCGCCCGCAGTGCGAGCGACGTCCGCATCGTCGGCGGACCGACTGTGGGCACCACGGGCACGAAGGCCCACCAGGCCGCGATCCCGCCGAGCACCAGCCCTGCCACGACAGTGACCAGCACGCGCATCCCCCCCCGCTCGATGCGCTCACCCACCGCGGTCCACACCAGCAGCCCGAGCGCAGCCCCTTCCTACCGCGTCCCACCCCTCCACCGCCACCCGCCCCGCATCACCACACCCCCGACTCGCGCGGGTTCGTCGGAGATGGATGAGTGAGTGGGCTATCGCCGACGAAACCGTCAGGATGCGACGAACTCGCGGCGGGCAGGGTTGGGCCGTGCCGGTGGCGGTGTGCCAGTGGGGGAGCTCGTCCGGGCCGGGTGCGTTCGTCGAGGGTGCGTGAGGTCGTCGGAGATGGATGAGTGAGTGGGCTACGGCCGACGAACTCGACTGGATGCGACGAACTCACCGTGGGCTGGGCTGGGTCACGTGCAGGGAGCCGCCTCGGCGGCGGCGAGGCAGGGGGGAGGCGAGTCAGGGGAGGGCGAGGCAGGGGTGGGAGTCGTCAAGGGTGGATGAGCTCCTCCGGGGTGAGTGAGTCGGTGGTGGATGAGGTCGTCGGAGATGGATGGGTGAGTGGGCTATGGCCGACGAAATCGTCAGGATGCGACGAACTCGCGGCTGGTGGGGGTGGGGGTGGTGGGGGAAGTAGCCTCGGGGCGGCCGGGGGTGTGGGGAGTGGTGTCGAGATGGAGGGTGGGCGTGCAGCATCTGGTGGTGATGGGGGTCGCGGGCTCCGGCAAGACGACCGTGGCGCAGGGGATCGCACGGCGGCTCGGGCGGACGTTCGCGGAGGCGGACGACTTCCACCCCGCGACGAACGTCGCGAAGATGGCGGCCGGGACGCCGCTGACCGACGAGGACCGCGCGCCGTGGCTCGCGGAGCTCGCCGCGTGGGTCACCGCGCAGGACCGGGCGGGGCGGGACACGGTCGTGACGTGCTCCGCGCTGCGTCGGACCTACCGGGACGTGCTGCGCACCGCGGAGGGTGACGTGCGGTTCGTGCACCTCGCGGGCGACCCGGCGCTCATCGGCGACCGCATGGCGCAGCGCACCGACCACTTCATGCCCGTGGCGCTGCTCCCGTCCCAGCTCGCGACACTCGAACCCCTGGAGGACGACGAGCCGGGGGTGGTCGTGCCGATCGGGGGGACGCCCGACGAGGTCGTCGACGAGGCGCTGCGCGCGCTCGGTCTCGACGCGGCCTGACGCCGTACCGGCTCGACGCGGTCTGACACAGGACCGGGCCGGCGGCAGGCAGCGTGAGAACGGTCGCCGCTAGCTGACGCGCGGGGCCCGGCGCCGTCGGCCGCGTGCGGCGATCAGGCGGGGGCGGCGGTGCTGTTGCGGACGACGAGCTCGGTCGCGAGGTCGATCCGCAGGTTCGCGGGCCGTGCACCGCCGGCGATCTCGATGAGCATGCGCGCCGCGGTCGCCGCCATGTCGGCGAGGGGCTGCCGCACGGTCGTCAGGCCGGGCTGCATCCACTCGGTGACCGGGAGGTCGTCGTACCCGACGACCGAGAGGTCCTCGGGGATGCGCAGCCCCAGCTCGCGTGCGGCGCGGATGACGCCGAGCGCCTGGAAGTCGGCGCCCGCGAAGATCGCGGTCGGCCGGTCGGGGCGGCTCAGCAGCTCGCGGCCGTGCTCGTAGCCGCCGTCGACGAAGAAGTTGCCCCACCGGACCAGGTCCGGGTCGTAGGCGAGCCCGGCCTCGTCGAGCGCCGACCGGTAGCCGTCGACGCGCGCGCGCGAGCACAGGACGTCGCGCGGCCCGGACACGACGCCGATGCGGCGGTGCCCGAGCTGCAGCAGGTGGCGGGTCGCGGCGAGGCCGCCGGCCCAGTTCTGCGAGCCGACGACGGGCACGCCCGCGGGCTGCTCGCCGGCCGTGTCGACGACGACGAACGGGATGTTGCGGCTCTTGAGCTGCGCCTGCTGGCTCGGGTCGAGCTCGGACAGCACGAAGATGACGCCGCGCGGGCGGCGCGCGAGCACGTCGTCGAGCCACTGCTGCGGCGGGCGGTGCTCGCCGCCGAGCTCGGACAGCACGACCCCGAGGCGTTCGGGGCCCGCGACGCGCTCGACGCCGCTGATGATCTGCAGCGCCCACGGCGAGTCGAGCTCGTGGAACACGAGCTCGATGAGCCCTGACCCGGTGCCGGTCGTGGAGCGGCGGCGACGGTAGCCGTGCCGCTCGATGACCTCCTCGACGCGGGCCCGTGTCGCCGCGGCGACGTCGGCCCGGCCGTTGAGGACCTTGGAGACCGTGGGGACGGAGACCCCGGCCTCGGCGGCGATCTCCGCGATGGTCATGTGGGCGCCGCGGGGCTCGTCGTGCTGGTCGGCGACGTCAGCGCTCGTCGCGGGGGGTGCCCCGGCGAGCGTCTCGTCGTGCCCGGTGGTCGTCATGTGAGTGCTGGTCCTCCCGTGTCGCGCCGACGGTAGCACCGCCGTCCGCGCGCCGATCGGGGGCACGCGGCGCGCGCGGGCTGCGAGGATGTGCCGGTGCTGCACGTCGCGTACTTCGAGCCCCGCATCCCCGGCAACACCGGCAGCGCGATCCGGCTCGCCGCGGGCACGGGTGCGACGCTGCACCTCGTCGAGCCGCTCGGGTTCGACCTGAGCGAGGCGAAGCTGCGCCGGGCCGGGCTCGACTACCACGACCTCGCGCACGTCGTCGTGCACCCGGACCTCGACGCGCTGCTCGCCGCCCTGCCGGGCCGCGTGCTCGCGTTCACGACGCGCGCCACGCGCCGCTACACGGACGTCGAGTACCGGGACGACGACGTGCTGCTGTTCGGCCCGGAGCCGACGGGCCTGCCGCCCGAGGTGCTCGCGCACCCGCGGATCTGCGACGAGCTGCGGATCCCGATGCTGCCGGGCCGCCGCTCGATGAACCTCACGAACGCGGCCGCCGTCGCGGCGTACGAGGCGTGGCGTCAGCTCGGCTTCCCGGGTGGTGCGTGATGACCGGGACGTCGCCGATCGAGAGCGTGGACCGCGCGTTGCAGGTGCTGACGACCCTCGCGGAGGCGGGGCCGCGCGGGCTCGTGCTCGCGGACCTCGCGGCCCGCACCGGGGTGCACAAGACGACCGTGCACCGCACGCTCGCGGCGCTGCGGCAGCGCGACTTCGTGACCCAGGTCCCGGGCGGCGCGTACGCGCTCGGGGGTGCAGCCGTCGCGCTCGGGGAGACCTATCTCGCGGGCGACAACCTGGCGGTGCTGCTGCACCCCGCGCTCGTCGCGCTGTCCCAGGACGTCGCGGAGCTCGTCCACCTCGGGGTCCTGGTCGGCACCGACGTCGTCTACCTCGACAAGGTCGAGCCGGACCGGCCCGTGCGCGTGTGGTCGCAGGTGGGGCGTGCGATGCCCGCGGCGCGCACCGCGCTCGGGCGTGCGCTGCTCGCGTTCCGCGGGACGGACCGCGCCACGCTCGCCCGGTACGCCGCACCGGCCGACGCGGCGCGCGTGTGGGCCGCGCTCGAGAGCGCGCGCACGACCGGACGCGCGGTCGAGGACCAGGAGAACGAGCCGGGCATCGGGTGTGTCGCGGTGCCGGTGCTGCGGGGCGGGGTCCCGGTTGCCGCGGTGAGCGTGACCGCGCCCGTCGAGCGGCTCGACGACGAGCGTGTGGTCGAGGTGCACGCGCGCATGCGCGCCGTCCTGCCGCCGCTGCTGCCCGCGGGCTTGCACCTGCCCGCCTGAGCCGCACGGGCTCGTCGGCGGACGGACGGCCGGGTCCGACGAGCGTGGCGGAGGGCGGTCGGGGTCCGTCGCCATCGGCGGTGGTGACGTCGCGCCCACAGGATGGCAGGATGTTCCGGGTAGCGACATCAGCGTTTCGCCTACCGCAACGGAGCACCTGTGGACGTCCTCGCCGACCTCGCCCGTCACCGCCTCGTCCCCGTGGTCGTCGTCGACGACGCCGACGACGCGCCCGCGCTCGGCGACGCGCTCGTCGCGGGCGGGCTGCCCGTCGCGGAGGTCACGTTCCGCACCGCGGCCGCCCCGGACGCGATCCGGGCGCTCGCCGCGCGCGGCGACGTCCTCGTCGGCGCGGGCACGGTGCTGACGCCCGAGCAGGTCGACGCGGCCGTCGCGGCCGGTGCACGGTACGTCGTCTCGCCGGGCACGAGCCGCGCGGTCGTCGAGCGCTGCGCCGAGCACGGGGTCGCCGTGCTGCCCGGGGCCGTGACGGCCACCGAGGTGCAGGCGGCGCTCGAGCTCGGCGTCTCGACCGTGAAGTTCTTCCCCGCGGGGACCAGCGGCGGCGCGGCGGCCATCGCGGCGCTCGCGGCCCCGTTCCGCGCGGTGCGCTTCGTGCCCACGGGCGGAGTCGGGCCGCACAACCTGCACGAGTACCTCGCGCTCGCGTGCGTCGCCGCGGTCGGCGGCTCCTGGATGGTGCCGCGCGACCTCGTCGCCGCCCGCGCGCACGACGCGCTGCGCACGCTCGTCGCCGATGCCGTCACGCTCGCCGACTCGCTGCGCCCGCACGCGACCCGCTGACCGACCCGCTCACCGACCCGCTCACCGACCCGCCGACCGACCCCACCAGGAGGACCGCACCGTGCCGCACACCCGACTCGACCTGCGCCCCGCCGACCGCACGCGCTACGACGTCGTCGCGCTCGGCGAGGTCATGCTGCGCCTCGACCCGGGGGAGGGGCGCATCCGCACCGCCCGGCAGCTGCGCGCGTGGGAGGGTGGCGGCGAGTACAACGTCGCGCGCGGCCTGCGCCGCGCGTTCGACCAGCGCGCGGCGATCGTCACGGCGCTCGCGGACAACGAGGTCGGACGGCTGCTCGAGGACCTCATGCTGACGGGCGGCGTCGACACGAGCCACGTCCGGTGGGTCCCGTACGACGGCGTGGGACGCGAGGTGCGCAACGGCCTCAACTTCACCGAGCGCGGGTTCGGCGTGCGCGGCGCGGTCGGCGTGAGCGACCGCGGGCACACCGCGGCGTCGCAGCTGCGGGCCGACGACGTGGACTGGGACCACCTGTTCGGCGAGCTCGGCGTGCGCTGGCTGCACACGGGCGGCATCTACGCCGCGCTCTCGCCGACGTCCGCCGACACCGTGCTCGCCGCCGTGCAGGCGGCCCGGCGGCACGGCACGGTCGTCTCGTACGACCTCAACTACCGGCCGTCGCTGTGGAAGGCGATCGGCGGACAGGCGCGCGCGCAGGAGGTCAACCGGGCCGTCGCGCCGTTCGTCGACGTCATGATCGGCAACGAGGAGGACTTCACCGCGGCGCTCGGCTTCGAGGTCGAGGGCGTCGACGAGTCGCTGTCGCACCTCGAGGTCGACGCCTTCGCCGCGATGATCGACCGCGTCGCGGCCGCGTACCCCGGCTTCCAGGTGATCGCGACGACGCTGCGCACGGTCCGCTCCGCGTCCGTCAACGACTGGGGGGCGATCGCGTGGTCGCGCGCCGAAGGGCTCGTGCGGGCCACCTACCGGGAGCGGCTCGAGATCCTGGACCGCGTGGGCGGCGGGGACTCGTTCGCGTCCGGCCTGGTGTACGGGCTGCTCGAGGGGCTGCCGCTCGCGACGGCGGTCGAGTACGGCGCCGCGCACGGCGCGCTCGCGATGACGACCCCGGGCGACACGACGATGGTCACCAAGGTGGAGGTCCTCAAGCTCGCGGGCGGCGGCTCGGCGCGCGTCGACCGCTGACGCACCGCGCACACGCAGGAGGGGCCCCGCCGGACGGCGGGGCCCCTCCTGCGTCAGACGGTCACTGCCCGATCGCGGTGTTCACCTCGTTCGTGAACTGTGCGGCGGCGTCCTGGGGGCTGAGCCGCGCGAACAGCACCTCCTCGTTGATCCGCTTCGTGATCGCGGCGACCTCGCCGGCGCCGTTGGGCGGGACGGGCGGGCCGTCGACGATCTCGTCCGCGATGTCGGTGAGGAACGCGGCGGCCTGCTTGTCGGTGTCGTTGAACTGCGTCTCGACCGCGGCCCGCACGTCGGTGTTGGCGGGCAGCCCGCGGTCGGAGAGCAGGATCTTGCCGGCCTCCTGCGAGTTGACGAGGAAGTCGACGAACTGCGCGGCCTCCTGCGGGTGCTGCGACTTGGCGGACACCGAGTAGAACATCGCGGGCTTGAAGTACATCCCGGTGCGCTCGTTCTCCGACTCGCCCGGGGGGCGCAGGAGCTCGAGCGGGTGGCCCGCGGCGGACGTGATGGCCGTGAGCTGGTTCGTCCAGAACCAGGCCATCGCGCCCTTGCCGGTCCCGACGAGCGACTGCTCGGGCCCACCCGCGTCGATCTCGATGCTCTCGGCCGCACCCGGCGTGCCGCCACCGGCCTGCAGGTCGAGCGAGTGCTGCCACCACTGCGCGAGCGTCGCCTCGTCGTAGCCGAGCGTGCCGTCCTCGGCGTAGAGCGCCTGGCCGCGCTGGCGCGCGTAGATCGAGAAGCCGGGCTCGTTGAACCCGTAGTCCTGCGCGCCCACCACGGCGCCGCCGGACTTCTCGGTGATCTGGTTCGCGAGGTCGACGTAGTCCTGCCAGGTCCACGACTCGTCGTCGGGCAGCTCGACGCCGGCCTTCTCGAACGCGGCCGGGTCCGCGACGACGACGTACGCGTTGACGCCGGTCGCGACGCCGTACAGCTTCCCGTCGATCGTCCCCGAGCCGAGGATCGACTCGTCGATCTTGGACGTGTCGAGGCCGAGCGACCCGAGGTCGGCGAGCACGCCGCGCGTCGCGTAGTCCGTGAGGAAGCGCTCCTCCTGCGTGATGACGTCGGGCGCGTCACCGCCCGCGACGGACGTGCTGAGCTTGTCGAAGTACGAGTCCCAGTCGGTGTAGTCGGGCTCGACGTGGATGTTGGGGTGCTCCGCCTCGAACGCGTCGATGACCTTCTGGGTCAGCTCGTGCCGGGTGTCGGAGCCCCACCACGAGAAGCGGATGGTGACCTCCTCGTCACCGGTGCCTCCCGTCGTGCCGGTGCTGCCGGGGCTGTCGTCCGTGCCGCAGGCCGTGAGCGTGAGCGCTCCCACGGCGGCGAGCGTGGCCAGCTTGGCCAGGGTCGGTCGTGCCTGTCTCATGGTTCTCCTCCTGAACGAGACGACGTCGTGCTGGTCACCCCGAGCCGGGCTCGGGTTCGTGCCACGTCGGGCGGCGGCTGTGCGGGTGCCGCCGCCCGGCGCGCGTGCGTGGTGCTACTTGATGCCGGTGGTCGCGATGCCCTTGACCAGGTACTTCTGGCCGAACAGGAACGCGAGGAACACCGGGACGAGCGTCACGATCGACATCGCGAACATCGGGCCCCACGAGCTCTGCCCGCTGGAGTCGAGGAACGTCCGCAGCGCGACGGGCGCGGTGTACATCGAGGGTTTGGTGAGGAAGATCAGCTGGCTGAAGAAGTCGTTCCACGTCCAGATGAACGTGAAGATCGCCGTGGTCGCGAGCGCGGGCATCGACAGGGGGAGCATGATCCGCGCGTAGATGCGGACGTGCCCGCAGCCGTCGAGCCGTGCGGCCTCGTCCAGCTCGCGCGGGATGCCGCGGAAGAACTGGACCATGAGGAAGATGAAGAAGGCGTCGGTCGCGAGCAGCTTCGGCACGATGAGCGGCAGGAACGTGTTGATCCACTCGAGCCGGGAGAACATCACGTACTGCGGCACGATGATCACGTGGATCGGCAGCATGATCGACATGAGCATGACCGCGAACCACAGCCGCCGGCCCCGGAACTCGAGCCGGGCGAACGCGTAGGCGGCCATCGAGCACGCGATGAGGTTGCCGAGCAGCGAGCCGAGCACGATCACCGCGGAGTTGAGCAGGTAGCGGCTGAACGGGTACGTCAGCGCGTTCCAGCCCTCGGTGTAGTTCGACAGGTCGACCTCGGTCGGGATCACCGACAGGTCGCGGAAGATCAGGTCGTTCGGCTTGAGCGAGCTCGCGAGCAGCCAGATCAGCGGGTAGAGCATGACGAGCGCGAGCGCGACCAGGCCGACGTGCCGGAGGGTCGAGCGCACGGCGGCGCGCCAGCGACGCCGACGACGGACGTGCGGCCCGGGCGCCGGTGCGGTGCGGGAGTCGGGGCGGGACGCGTGCACGCCCGCGGCGGGATCGGGTCGCGTCACGAGCTCAGTCACCGTAGAACACCCAGTACTTGGAGGCGAGGAAGTTCAGGGCCGTCATGGCGCCGACGATGAGCAGCAGCAGCCACGCCATCGCCGACGCGTATCCCATGTCGAGGGACGCGAAGCCCTTCTGGTAGAGGTACAGCGTGTAGAAGAGCGTCGAGTCCGCGGGGCCGCCGGTGCCGCCCGAGACGACGAACGCCTGCGTGAAGCTCTGGAACGCGCCGATGACCTGCAGGACCAGGTTGAAGAAGATGATCGGCGTCAGCAGCGGGACCGTGATCGAGAAGAACTGGCGGACCCGGCCGGCGCCGTCGATCGAGGCGGCCTCGTAGTACATCTCGGGGATCTGCCGCAGCCCCGCGAGGAAGATGATCATGGGCGCGCCGAACGTCCACACGTGCAGGACCACGAGCGTGCCGAGCGCCGTGTCGGGTGACGACACCCACCCCTTGCCCTCGACGCCGAACAGGCCGAGGAACGCGTTGACGAGGCCGTCGACGCCGAACACCTCGCGCCACAGGATCGCCACCGCGACCGACCCGCCGAGCAGCGACGGCAGGTAGAACACGGAGCGGTAGAACGCCAGCCCGCGCATCCCGCGGTCGAGCAGCATCGCGAGCCCGAGCGCGACGACGAGCTGCAGCGGCACCGCGGTCAGCACGTACGTGAACGTCACGACGAGCGACTTGTGCAGCCGCGGGTCGTCGAGCATCCGCGTGTAGTTGTCCAGGCCGATCCACTCGGGCGGCTGGAGCAGGTCGTAGTCCGTGAAGGACAGGTACGCGGAGGCGGCCATCGGGCCGACCGTGATGAACGCGAGCCCGAGGAACCAGGGCGCGAGGAAGAGCGCGGCCGACCTCCCGTCCCCGCGGCGTCCCGGCCGGGCGGCCGGCGCACCGTCACCGGTGGGGGTGCCGGGGCTCCCCGGGGGGCCGCCGCGACGCGCCCCGGAGACGCGTCGCAACTCGGACACCACGGACATCGTCATCACCTCTTCGTGACTCACGCATTACGGGAAACCGGTTCCTTGGCGGGTACCGTAGCACCGTGCCAGAGTGATGGGAACCGGTTTCTCATCGTGTATGTTCGGCACGAGCCGACCCGGTGCGGGCGCGGCGGGACGACGTCCCGGCAGCCGTGCGCCGCTCGCGGTCGGCCCGACGAGCCCTTCGGAGGAGGCGGCAGTGACGCAGAACGCGTGGGCCAGACCGGCGCCCACGATCGCCGAGGTGGCGCAGGCCGCCGGCGTCTCGCGTGCGACGGTCTCGCGCGTCATGAACGGCCGGGTCACGGTCGACGAGGACCTCGCGCAGCGCGTCCGCGAGGTCGCCGAGCGTCTGCACTACCGCCCCAGCACCGTCGCGCGGAGCCTGTCGCTCGGGCGCACCAACACCGTCGCCGTCGTCGTGCCGGACCTCGCCAACCCCATGTTCCAGCAGATCCTGCGGGGCGTCTCCGCCGCGGCCGCCGAGGACGGCTACCGCGTGCTCGTCGCGGACACGAGCGAGACCGCGTCCGACGAGCGCCAGGTCGCGCTCGACGCCCGGCTGCGGTGCGACGCCCTCGTGCTCGTCTCGCCGCGCATGCCCGAGGCCGAGCTGCGCGCCCTCCTGCCCGAGGTCGGGCCCGTCGTCGTGATCAACCGCGAGCCCGACGGCGCCACCCCGACGCTCGCGATCGACTACGCGGCTGGGATCGAGGAGATCGTCGAGCACCTCGTCGGGCTCGGCCACCGGCACCTGCTCTACCTCGCGGGCCCCGTCGCGAGCGCGTCGCACGCGGCGCGGCTCGCGGCGCTGCGCACGGCGGCCGCGCGCCGCGCCGAGGTCCGGCTGTCCGAGTGCGCGGCCGGCTCGTCCGTCGACAGCGGCTACGCCGCGGCGGGGGACGTGCTCGCCTCGCGCGCGACCGCGGTCGTCGCGTACAACGACCTGGTCGCGTTCGGTCTGCTGGCGCGGCTCAACGAGCTGGGCGTCGCGGTGCCGGGCGACCTCTCGGTCACGGGGTTCGACGACATCGAGCTCGCCCGGTTCTCCGTCCCGTCGCTCACCACGGCGACCGTCCCGCAGGTCGAGCTCGGGCGGTCGGCCTGGGGCCGGCTCGGCGCGCTCGTCGGCCTCGGCACGGGCGTCGAGGCGCTCGACAGCCCCGTGCGCCCCCGGCTCGCGGTGCGGGCGAGCACCGGACCCGTGCCGCCCGCGGTGGGTGCGTCGACGGCGGACCGCGCGCCCGCCCGCACGGCGCCGACCGTGGCGCAGGTGCGCTGGCGGACCGAGGGCGGCGTCCTGCTGCTCGACGGTGTGTCCGACGAGGGCGCCGAGCTGCCCCTCGTGCGGTACGAGCCGGGCGACCGCGTGCCGCAGGTGCACGCGCCGCGGCCGCACCTGCACCCCGTCCGGTCCGCCGCCGGGGTGTCCCTCACCGAGACCAGCCCGGTCGACCACCGGCACCACTACGGCGTCTCCATGGC
>Ga0206103_100985_pt1 | contig 10982 bp, 10 predicted proteins | sample 1B5Ametagenome_FD_148638 | JGI IMG/M metagenome (GOLD analysis project Ga0206103, IMG submission 148638) | Enriched microbial communities from leaf-cutter ant dump, University of Wisconsin, Madison, United States - 1B5A | ecosystem: Environmental > Terrestrial > Nest > Insects nest > Nest dump... | reverse complement strand
ACTCAAGCTGTACTTCGCCTCTGCCGACGCGCATGTGGCGATTCCTGAAGTGCGGTGGTTTGCCAATAACGACCAAGTGGCGACGGCGGTGGCGCGGGAGCTCGTTGCGGGTCCCTCCCCATGGCTAGCCGATGCTGTCACCACCGGCTTCCCGCCCGGTGCTGCCCTTGATATTGACGCCGTGGTGGTTGACGACGGCACAGCTCTGGTGGCCTTGGCGACGGGTTCGAGCGGCACGAGCGAGCAGCGGGCATTGGCGCAGGCACAACTGGACCTCACCCTGCGGCAGCTCATTTCCGTTCAGTCGGTGACAATCACCGTGGGCGGCGTGCCGCTCGCCGGAGAGCAGCGCACCACGCTCGACCAGGCGGAGCTGTCTCCGGAGACCGCAGCGGTGATCGCGGGGAACCGGCTTGGGCTCTTTGACGGCACCGAGGTCTTGGTGACACCTGCCAGCGCGGGAGTGCTACCCGCGACGGCCTCCGGCCTCGCTCTCGCCTACGACGCGACGACCACCGCCTTTGTGGTGGACGGCGATGTGGCAATCTCCACTGTGCTGGCCCAGACGCCCCTACTCGAGCACTACGACCCCCAGGCTGAGCTTGCCGTCGAAGCGCCGCTCCTCGACTTCGTGACCGTGCTTGACGGTGATGACCTCATTGCACCGTCCTTCGACGCACACGGCTGGGTCTGGAGCACCGAGCACACGTCGATTGGCACCATCGTGGCTGCACCGCCGGAAGGCGACCCAGTGGTGTTGGACGCACCGTGGCTCGCCGGGCGAGCAGTGCAGGCAATCGCCGTGTCTCGTGACGGCACGCGGCTCGCTGTGCTGAGTCGTGCCACCGGTACCGTGCAGTCCCTCGACATCGCCGCGATCTCGCGCGATCCCTCTGGAACGCCGCTCAGCATTGGTCAGCCGCTGGCGATGGTGCCGTCCCTGGAACCAGCACTCGACCTCACGTGGTCCGATGCGACGGCACTTGTCACGTTGTTCGAAGACAGCGGCAACCTCGAAGAGTCAGAGGTAGGAGGCTGGACTCGGTTGGAGGCGGTGCTGCCGGAGGCGCAGCGAGTCACCGGGCGCAATGGCGTGCGCACCCTCCTCGCGATCGATGCCGACGGCTCCTTGGTGGCGCGTGCTGGTAACAGTTGGACTGTGCAGGTCGCTGGTGTGAGGGACGTCGCCTACGCGGGCTAGCTGAGCGAGGGCCGCGCGAGCGTTCCCAAGCCACGGGTGCTCGCTGTGTCCCCAGGGCGCGCTCCGCGCTGTGTCCCCAGGGCGTGCTCTGCACGATGGCCGGGGGCAGCGTCGGCCGCAAGACTCATCCCCATGTTCGCCATGCCGCAATGGATGAAGCAAGCCGCTCGCGACCTCGCGCAGATATGGGTGCCCGTGTGGTGCCCGGGATGCGGGGCACGGGATACGCGCTGGTGTGACGAATGTGCTGCGCTGTGGTGGGAGGAGCCGCTCCGCTCGGAGTCAGCGGCGGGCCGACTCCATGTGGACGGCACGGCGGCCTTACCAGTGTGGGCGATCACCGAACTCGACGGTTCCGCACACCGCATGATCACTGCGTGGAAGGACGGGGGTAGGCGTGACCTCGATCAGTTTCTGTGCGGAGCAATGACGCGTGCCGCCCACGCCGTGGCCCCGCAGCTCGCGGGCTTGGGTGAGTTAGGGGTGGTGCCGGTGCCGTCACGGCGGCGGTCGGTGCGTGCGCGCGGCGCCGATCTGCCGCTGCTGCTTGCGCACAGCGTGGTGAGGGGTCTGCAGCAAGGAGGTGTGGTGGCCCGCGTGACGCCGGCGTTGCACATTGGCGCAGGGGAGCAGCGTGGGGCGAGCGTTCGTGAGCGCAGGCGTAATGCTGCCTCGCTTCGCGTGACCGATGGTCCGCAATTGCGGCATTTACGAGGGGTGCAAGGTGTGGTGTTGGTTGACGATGTGCTGACGACCGGCGCCACGATGGCGGCGTCGGTGAAGGCACTCGAGGTGAGATTCATCACGGTCTATGCGGCGCTGTGTCTCGCAAATGCTCCCGCGGCTGGTACGTCGAAGAAAGTCACGGTAGCGTAAAGAAACGACCGCACGGGTCGCACCTTCTGAGCGTAGAGGGGGTGAGGCGAACAGCGCGAAGAGGCGCGGTGAACCACCACCCTGACGTGCCATTTCTCGGTACGTCATCCACTCGAAGGAGCAAGTGCCATGGACATTGTCATTGTCGGACGTCACACCCGAGTGAGCGATGAGATGCGTGAGCGGATCATCGCCAAGCTTGAAAAGCTCGAAGCGCTAGCCCCGCGCGCAACGAGGGTCGAAGTGCACGTCGTCCATGAGCGCAACCGCAAGATCGTCACTGAAGCCGAACGGGTGGAGATCACCGTGTACGGCCGCAATGTGGTCCGCGCAGAAGCGACGGCCGACGATCGGATGGCGGCACTTGAGCTTGCATCGACGCGCATCACCGACCAGTTGCGCAAGTTGCATGAGCGCAAGGCGAAGCGGCACAAGGGCAAGCCGGGTCTGCACGCCGTCACCAAGGTGGACGTTGACGTCTCTCTTGCCGAGCCCGTGGCGCAGGCGGACGCGGCGCACGAAGATACCGCCGAGTCGGTTGTGCCCTGGGAGGGTGCACCCGATACCGCTGTGCGCGAGATCCCACTCGACGGCACACCCATCATGATTCGGTCGAAGACTCACAAGGCGGCGCCCATGTCGGTTGCCGACGCCATTGATCACATGGAGCTCGTGGGTCACGACTTCTACTTGTTCGTAGACGAAGACAGCGGGATGCCGAGTGCGGTGTACCGCCGCCGTGGCTGGACCTACGGCGTCATCCACCTCGAGCAGACGGCACGCGAGCAGGAGCGTGAGACCGCTTAGAGCACATCCAGGCGCACTGGCCGTCGTGACGTGGTCACGGCGGCCTTTGCGTTGCGCCGACAGCGAGACGAATCGGTGGCCCATCACGAAACGCCTAGGATGGTGGGCGGCCCCACGCAGGAAGGCGGGACAAGCATCGTGGCAGTCATCGAACGACTTATTCGCATAGGTGAGGGACGCCATATGCGGCGCCTCCAGAGGGTGGTCACTCTCACGAATGCGCTCGAAGAGGCATACCAGGACTTCACCGATGACGAACTGCGCGGGCTGACTGCGGACTTCCGCGAGCGGTACGAGAACGGTGAGAGCCTTGATTCGCTCATGCCCGAGGCCTTTGCCGCAGTGCGCGAGGCATCCAAGCGCACGCTTGGGATGCGTCACTTTGACGTCCAGCTGATGGGTGGCGCCGCACTGCACGGCGGAAACATCGCTGAGATGAAGACCGGTGAAGGAAAGACGCTCGTTGCGACGCTGCCTGCGTATCTCAACGCGATCACCGGCAAGGGCGTGCACGTTGTCACGGTGAACGACTACCTCGCGAGCTACCAATCCGAGTTGATGGGCCGTGTTTTCCGCTTCCTTGGAATGGAAACCGGTTGTGTGATTGCCGGCCAGGATCCGGCAACGCGCCGCCGTCAGTATTTGGCCGACATCACGTACGGCACGAACAACGAGTTTGGCTTCGATCACCTGCGCGACAACATGGCCCTTGACCCGTCGCAGTTGGTGCACCGTGGGTACCACTTTGCGATCGTTGATGAGGTCGACTCGATCCTTATTGATGAGGCGCGTACGCCGCTCATCATCTCGGGCCCGGCAAGTGGCGATAACGGCAAGTGGTACGTCGAGTTCGCACGCCTCGTTGCGCAGATGCAGATCGACGTTGACTACGAGGTTGAAGAGAAGAAGCGTGCGGTGGGTGTACTTGAGCCCGGCATCGACAAGGTCGAGAAGGCGCTCGGCATCGACAATTTGTACGACCCCTCGAACACACCGCTCATCGGCTTCCTCAACAATGCGATCAAGGCGAAGGAACTGTTCCGCCGCGATCGCGAGTATGTGGTTCAGCAGGGCGAAGTTCACATCGTCGACGAACACACCGGCCGTCTGCTGAGCGGGCGACGTTACTCCGAGGGCCTTCACCAGGCGATCGAGGCGAAGGAAGGAGTGGCGATCAAGGCTGAGAACCAGACCTACGCCACGATCACCCTTCAGAACTACTTCCGCCAGTACGAGAAGCTCTCGGGTATGACCGGTACCGCTCAGACCGAGGCAGCCGAGCTGTACAGCACGTACGGCATGAATGTGATCCCGATTCCCACGAACCTGCCGATGGTTCGCATTGACCAGCCGGACCTGTTGTTCAAGACCGAGAAGGCGAAGTTCGCGGCGATCATTGAAGACATCGTGGAGCGCCATGCCAACGGCCAGCCCGTCCTCATCGGAACGGTATCCGTTGAAAAGTCTGAGGTGCTGAGCAAGGAACTGAAGAGGAACGGCATCGAGCACGCGGTGCTCAACGCCAAGCACCACGAGCAAGAGGCATCCGTTATTGCCGAGGCGGGCCGCAAGGGTGCGGTGACCGTCGCCACGAACATGGCTGGCCGTGGTACGGACATCATGCTTGGTGGTAACCCGGAGTTCCGCGCGGTCCAGGAGATGCACCGTCGCGGCATTGACCCACAGGAAAGCCCCGAGGAGTACGAGCGCGTGTGGGTCGAGGTGCTCGCAGAGGCCAAGGAGGCCGTTGCCCGCGAGCACGACGAGGTCCTCGCCGCTGGTGGCCTCTACGTGCTGGGAACCGAGCGTCACGAGTCGCGTCGTATCGACAACCAGTTGCGTGGTCGTTCCGGCCGTCAGGGTGACCCAGGTGAGTCCCGCTTCTACCTATCGCTCGAAGACGACTTGATGCGGATGTTCCAGTCGGGCCTCGCTGCCACGATGATGAACTCGTCCGCACTACCTGACGATCTGCCGATCGAGTCGAAGATGCTGACGCGTGGTGTTCGCAGTGCGCAGGCCCAGATCGAAGGCCGCAACGCCGAGATCCGCAAGAACATCCTCAAGTACGACGACGTCGCGTCCAAGCAGCGCACGATCATCTACGGCGAACGCCGCCGCATCCTCGACGGCGAGAACCTGCGCGATCAGGTGCGTGGCTTCATTGACGACGTCGTGGGCAATGCGGTGCGCGCTGGCACCTTTGTTGGTGCTCCCGACGAATGGGACCTCGAGGCCCTGTGGCGCGACTTGCGCACGATCTACCCCGCCTCGGTGACGATCGACGAGCTTGTGGAGGAGGCGGGCGGTGTGCGTGAGCTCACGCCTGCCTTCATGGAGCGTGAACTCACGGCGGATGCGCGTGTGGCGTATGAGGCGGTCGAAGACCGTATTGGCCCCGATCTCATGCGTCAGGTCGAGCGCCAGGTGCTCCTCCAGGTGATCGACATGAAGTGGCGTGAGCACCTGTACGAGATGGACTACCTCAAGGAGGGTATCGGGCTGCGGGCCATGGGTCAGCGCGATCCTCTCATCGAGTATCAGCGCGAAGCGCACCAAATGTTCGAGGCCATGGCCGATGCCGTGAAGGAGCAGGCGCTCCAGGTGCTGTACCGCGTGGAAAAGCGCGAGCAGGCCCCGCAGCCGGGAACGGTGCTCGATGCCGACGCGGCTGCAGCGACGGCGAAGTCGGCGCCAGGAGTGAGCGCCCGCCGGGCGGCTGCTCCGGCGACGGCCACGGGTGGTGGTGCTGTGCAGGCGCAGATGGGTGCACTGACCTACTCCGGCCCATCGCAGGACGGTAGCGGCAAGGCGGCCGTGTCCAAGGGCGGTACGCGGGGTGCGGTCGCAGGTGGCGCGAGTGCGAGCGGGGCGGCAAAGAAAGCCTCTGCCGATGGCGGTACCTTCCCCGGTACGCCAAAGAACGCGCAGTGCCCCTGTGGCTCAGGCAAGAAGTACAAGCTGTGCCACGGCAAGAACGAGGAGTAGCAGGCCGCTAACCCACGTCCATCACGGTGATGAGCCACCGGTTGGAGACCGCTTCGAGCCGCATCGCAATGGCATGGGCGCGATCTCCCTCGGTGGCAACCACTGCGGCCTCGACGGCTTGCGGGCTCACCCGGCATAGACGCACGCGCTGAATGTGGACCGCGCCTGCGGCAACATAGCCAGAACGCCTCGCTAGCGAGTGTTGGGTGAGCAAGCGAGAGCGCACATCAGCGGAGATCCAGCGCACCAACTGGTTGATTCCCTCTGCACCGAGTGCGACCTCCAGTGCTACTCGCGCCACCGTGCACACCAGTGGCGTGGGGTCTCCGAGTGCTTTCTGAGCGCGGGATCGCGCAGGCACGTAAGCGGGTGGCGCCGCTGGGTGTTGCCGAGACGCTCGTGCGAGGGCTGGTCGCGCTGCGATGAGCGGCGCGGCAGGTACTAATGGAGCCGCGAGTGCCGGTGATGCCGCGCTCATCGTGCGAGCTCCGCTGGGATGTGGAGTTCGGTGCCCGCGAAGATGAGTGACGGGTTGTCGCCAATCGCCGCTCGATTCGCCTCGTACAACAGGGGCCACGTGGCCTGGATCTCGGCATCGCTTGCATCCTGCCCCAGGAAGGCAGAAGTGATTGCCCACAGAGAATCGCCAGCCTGCACCACGTATAGATCTGCTGCGACCGCTGGCACGGTCTCGGCAACTGGCGCTGTCTGGTTTACCGGCGCTGTCTGGTTTACCGGCGCTGTGTCGATGTTCAGTGGTGCTGCGACGGACTCGTAGGCGACGGGCGTGGACTGAGCAGGCGAGTGCGGATCGTCGCTCGCAGGCTTAGCCCAATCGAGCCCGAGGTGCACGGGAGCAAAGCCCTCCATCTGTGCGACGCTCTCTCCAGCGTCGGCCCAATCCAAACCAGGGGGCGTCTGGCCAGCAGCAAGTGCCGGTACGGCGACGCCCGAACTGAGACCAATGCCAAGCGCCACGGCGGTCACTCGCTGCCAAGCGGCGGGTGCGAGGGCACGGGCGCGAGCAGGGATCGCCCGGCCGCGCCGCATACCCGCAGCGGCGAGCATCACCACAGAACTCAATGCGAGGTAGCCGGCGATCGCGGCCCCGAGGGTCGCAGCAATCAGCGCTAAAGCATCGTCAACATCCCACACCGCCGGCCAGTTCTGCCATTGCCACAGCGCCACCTTCGCTAGCGCGTAGGCCCCACATGGCATTGCTGCTAATGCCGCCCACGCACCGATGCGTCCCGACGCTTCGCCCACCCTCATGACTGCTCCTTACATCGTTTCATCATGTTTGATGCTGTTTGACGACGTTAGGTCTACACGAGTGCCTGGGGTGTGTCCAATTGAAAGAGCGCAATGTGGACGAACGACTACTACGGTGGGCGCATGCGGTGGGACCTACTGTTCGCGGACCTTGAGGCGCGTGCGGACGCACACGAGCTCGCTCAGTTCGACGCAGAGGTGCGTGACCTCACGCGCGCCGAGCGTGCCGCCGTGTCTCTTGCCGCGCGGCTTGTGCAGGCGAAGAGCCACGCGGTCACGGTGACGACGCGTGATGGGGTATCGACCGGGGGCGTCGTTGTCGATGCGGCGGCTGGTTGGTTGCTACTGGGGGAGGCCGGACCGCAGACCCTGGTGCCGATTCACGCCGTGACGGTAGTGGCGGGGCTGGGGCAGCGAGCTGCGGACCTCACCGAGGTGGAACGCAGGCTTGGACTTGGTCATGCGCTCCGGGCGCTCGCGCGCGATCGGGCGCGCGTCGTCGTGTCGACTTTGTCGGGAGATGTAACCGGCGTCATCGGTGCGGTGGGTGCCGATTACATTGATCTGTCGACCGGCATCGGCACGTCAGTCCTCATCGCGACTGATGCCGTGACCCGGGTGCGGTCTGCCGCTCTCTGAACCGGGCGTCGGCCGCGTTTAGGCGTCCTCGTGGGTAGCGATTCGCTCGCGTGTGGCCGCGTATTGGCGGGCGATGTAGTTCTCCAGCTCCGTTGCCTCAACGCGCCATTGCCCACGCCCACCTACCTGAATAGCAGGCAAATCACCTGAGCGCACCAAGGCGTACGCCTGTGGCGACGAGATGTTGAGCACCTCTTGAACATCGGCGAGGGTGAGGAAGCGCTTGTCCATGTCTGCATTCTCGCACTGCCTGGGGCTGATGATGCGTTCTCCACAGGTCGAGTGGCGCGATTGCCCGGACTGCGGCACCATGGGCGCGTCGAGAGGGGGCATGAGGTGAACGATGCACCGTTGGCAGGCCGCTTGCGCAGGCCTGGCTGGAAAGATCCACGACTTCTCATTGGACTGTTTCTCATCGCCGCATCCGTTGCGGGGGTGAGTGCGATGGTGAGCAGTGCGGACGTCACCACGCCGTATTACGCGGCGAAGGGCACGCTGACGCCGGGCACGGTCATGACGGAGGCGGACGTGGTGGTCGTCAACGCGCGCCTCAGCAGTGGTGATTATGTGAAACCGGGCGATGCTCCGTGGGGGCAGGTGGTGACCCGGACGGTGGGGGACGGAGAAATGGTCCCGACGTCCGCGCTGGCACGTGCCGACGACTTCTCTGCTCGTACCATTGCGGTCCAGACGACGCTGCCGCTGGCTTCCGGCGTAAAGGAAGGGTCCGTTGTGGACGTGTTCCTCACGCGTGAGGGGCCGAGCGGCGAGCCGGAGACGAACAAGGTGGGCGCGGACCTGGTGGTCGAGTCGGTGGAGCGCTCGGGAGGGTCGTTCTCAGCGGCCACCATTGAAACCGTGTACGTGGTGGTCCCGCGAGCGGAAATTGAGACGCTGCTCGATGCGCTTGCGAGCCGAGGTGACGTATCGGTCGTTGGCATTGCGGGGAGCGGCGGGTGAGCACGTCGGTGCTGATCGCCGTCCGGGGGCCGCGGGAGGCGACGGTGGCGGCCGCTGTTGGTGAGGCTCCTGACCTTCGGGTGGCACGACGCTGCGCGGACTTGGGCGAAGCGCTTGCCGCAGCGCATGCGGGCCTTGGCGCGGCTGTTGTGGTCTCGGAGCAGCCGCAACTGCATCGTGGGGTGGTGGCGGAGTTCATGGCAGCTGGGGTTGCCGTCATCGGTTCGCCCGGCACACATGCAGCCACCGATCACTTGCGCTCGATTGGCATTGTGGAGATTGTTGCGCCCGACGCGTCGGTTGAGGACATTGCGGGGGCGATCGCACGTGCGGTGCGCCGCGCGCCCGACGTCGAGCACCGTGCGGACGATGCAGCGGAGCAGGCGGATGCGCCGATGCAGCGGGGGAGCATTGTGGCTGTCTGGGGGCCCACCGGCGCCCCGGGCCGGACCACCGTGGCCGTGTCCCTTGCGTATGACTTTGCACAAGCGGGTGGCGCGCTCCTGGTGGATGCGGATACGTATGGTGGGGCAGTGGCGCAGGCGCTGGGGATGCTTGACGAGGCGCCGGGGATCGCCGCGCTGGCGCGTGCCTCTTTGCACGGCACACTCGGGGACGACACTGTGCGCAGGCACGCTCTCGAGGCCGCGCCGGGCTTGCGGGTGCTGTCTGGCATCACACGTGCAGAACGGTGGCCCGAGTTGTCACCAGCCGCACTCGATCCCGTGTGGGAACTGCTTCGCTCTCACGCCCCCGTCACTGTGGTGGACTGCGGGTTCTCACTGGAACGCGACGAGGAACTCCAGTACGACACCCGTGCCCCACAACGCAATGGCGCCACGTTGTCGGCCTTGGCCGCTGCCGACGTTGTGGTGGTGGTGGGGAGTGCTGAGCCGCTCGGTGTGCAGCGGTTAGTCCATGCATTGTCCGAGCTCGATGCGGTGGCACCCGAGGACATGACACGCCGCGTGGTGGTGGTGAACCGCGTGCGTGCGGCGGTGGCGGGCAATCAGCCGCGGCAGGCAATTGCGGATCTGCTCAAGCGCTTTGCTGGGGTGGAGAAGGTGTGGACTGTCGGCTGGGATCCACGGGCATGTGACGCGGCGACCCTTGCGGGACAGGCACTCGGAGAGCGGTCGCCCCGCTCCGCCGCCCGCAGATCTATTCAGGCGGTGGGACGCGAGGTGCTTCGGCTTTGCGCTCCTCGCTCGCGCGTTGACGTGCCTCTTGCGCCGGCCAGCGTCACACTGTGAACATGAGGGTCTACATCCCAGCCAGTGCAGACGACCTTGCGGTCCACACGTCGGGTCAGTGGGAACCCCTCCGGGGTTTCGCAGTCACTGACGCGCTTCGCGATAGCGCGCCAGAAATGGACGACGAGGAACTGGCGGAGTACGCAATCGATAGTGCCGCGATGGCCTCAGCCTTGGAGCTTGGCTCACGCCTACGCACCGTCATCGCGGCTGACTTTTCGCGTGCTGACGTCACGCCTGGCGCCGGGGAACATCCTGGCGCGCTGACGATCAACGGACGGTTGGATCCCGACTCGATCGCGTGTGTCTTTCTTGATGAGGACGACGCTGGGGCCGACGTTGCCGCTGCTCGTGCGGGCGATGAGGAGGCGCAGGAGCGCCTGGCCGAGCGGACGCTGCTGTGGTACGACCTACGCGAGGTCGTCGAGGCTTAGCGCCCCGCGAGGATTGCGAGGACCTCTTCGTGGAGGAGCCCGTTCGTGGCGAGCGCGGATCCTCCGAACGGACCAGGCAGTCCGTCAACTGAGGTGAAGGTGCCTCCCGCTTCCGTCACGATGGGGACGATCGCAGCCATGTCATGGAGCGCGAGCTCCGGTTCGGCCGCCACATCCACGCTGCCTTCTGCAACGAGCATGTAGCTCCAGAAGTCGCCATAAGCGCGTGTGCGCCATACTGCCTGCTGGAGGCGCTCGAACTCCGTCCCCTTGCCTTCGGCGTGCCACTCACGTGGCTCCGAGTAGGACAGGGATGCGTCGCTCAGGTTCGCGATTGTCGACACGTACAACGGGCGTGGCTCGGTGGGGAAGCCGTGGATGCGCGCTGTGCTCCAGGCGCCTTGACCGATTGCGCCGTACCAGCGTCGACCGAGTGCGGGTGCCGAGACAACGCCTACGGTGGGCTCACCGTCAATGAGCAGGCCGATGAGTGTGGCCCAGGCGGGAACACCTCGCACAAAGTTCTTGGTGCCATCGATGGGATCGATGACC
>Ga0206103_100982_pt1 | contig 11041 bp, 11 predicted proteins | sample 1B5Ametagenome_FD_148638 | JGI IMG/M metagenome (GOLD analysis project Ga0206103, IMG submission 148638) | Enriched microbial communities from leaf-cutter ant dump, University of Wisconsin, Madison, United States - 1B5A | ecosystem: Environmental > Terrestrial > Nest > Insects nest > Nest dump... | reverse complement strand
GCGCTGATGCTGGAAAGTCTCGACGGGGCGCGGGCGCGGGGCGCCGAGGTGCTCGCGGTGATTTCAGCAACAGCCGAGACGCAGGACCCCAAGCTCGCGGGGGGCCGGCGCGATGGCGACGGGCTCGCCCGCGCGATCGGGGAGTGCCTGCGGCGCTCCGGCCTCGATACCGGCGACATCGGCGCCGTCGTTGCCTCCGGATCGTGGACGGCGGCGGCGCAGCAAGCGGAAAAGACGGCGCTCGCCGCCGTCTTCGGCAACGAAGGCCGGCCGCCGCGCACGGTGATCGAGCAAACGGGGTTTCTGCCGGCGGCCGGGCCGCTGCTGAACGTTGGCGCGGCGGTGGCGATGCTGCGAGCCGACAGGACGCTCCGGCATGTGCTGGTCATGGGCAGCGACATGACCGGTCCTCATGCGACGCTGGTCGTCTCGCGGCAGGATGCAGCTTCTTGATCGACAGGAGGACACCATGAGCGATGTTGCGGGCCGACGTCACGCCGCCATCACGCGTAAGGCTGGGCAACGCTTTCCATGGAAGGCGTTCCTGCTCACCACATTGACGGCGACCCTATGGGTGCATGCCTCCGAGCATTTCCGTTACATGCTGTTCGTGCGGCCGATGCTGATAGAGTCGCTATCGATGGTGCCGGGCGTCGCGCCGATGAACCTGCCCGTCTTCCTGAGCTGGGGGACGTGGAACACGATGCTCGCGGCCATGACCGTACTGACCTACTGGTTCTACGCGCAGGTGTTCGGCCACTCGGTCCGCTCGGCGGTGATCGCCGGCACCCTGAGCTGGCTCTCCTCCTTCGTGTTTTTCTGGCACGCCTTCGTTAATCTCGGCTTGGCGCGTCTGGCCGACATCTTCGTCGAGCCGCCTATGTCCTGGGTGGAGCTGGTGGTGGCGAGCCTGATCGCCTTCTACTGCTTCTCGCGTAGCATTTTCGGCGCGCGGTGAGCCTCATGTCGGCGGCAGATGCGTCGATGTCCTACGACGTCGCCTATGCTGACACCGATGGCGGCGGCATCGTCTACCACGCACGCTATGTCGAGATGGCGGAGCGCAGCCGCAACCGCGCGATGGCCGGCATCGGCCTGCCGGTCCAGACGATGCTTTCGCGGTTCGGCGTGCAGTTCGTGATCCGCGAGGTGCGGATGATGTGTCACGACCCCGCCTTTGTCGGCGACATTCTGCTGCTCGACAGCGGCATCACCACCGTTTCGCTCGCGCGGGTGAACTGGCGCACGACAATCCGACGCGGTGGCGGAGCGGTATGTGACGTGGAGGCGCAAGTCGCAGCCTTCGACCCCGCGGCGCGGGGGCCCTGCCTGCTGCCGGAAGAGCTGATGGCGTTGCTGGGGCAATCGCCCCGTATGCCGCCGCTGCGCCGTGCGCCCATGATGAAGACGGGTCTCTAGGATGAAGGAACTGCGTGAGGCGTTCGAGCGGGCGCTTGCCGAGCCCGGCGCCATCGACGCCGCGATCGAGGTCGCGCAGGCTTTTCTGGCCGCGCATGAACGGCACCCGGTCACGATGGCCTACATGGGCAGTCTTGCGGGCTTGAAGGCAAGCGCGGCGACGTTGCCATGGGTTAAGCTCGGATATGCCAATGACGCCGCCGCGCTACTCGATGCCGCCTATGAGCGGCGGCACGAAATCGCAGGCGCTGCTACCGATGGGGAACCGGAGGGCGAATTGGTCATCCTGCTCCTTCGCGGCATCGCCTATGCCAATTTCCCGCCGTTTCTCGGGCGCGCCGAGGCGGCGCGCGAGTGTCTCGAGCAGGCGACGCGCCATTTCGCTCTTTGCGGGATTCCGGCGGTCTATCGAACACTCGCGTTCTCACACCTTGCCGGGCTTCATCGTCACGCGCTTGATCCGGAGATCAAAAGCCAAGCCTCGTGACGACGGGCGTCGCTAGTCCTCTCCTAGGAAGCGGACAGCCCCATCTGCCCCATCGCAAACGCCGGCAGGCCCCCCCGCTTTGCGGCCGGTTTCTCTTAATTATGGTACAAAACCCGCCGTTCCGGTTTCGGCCCCAAACACGTCATTCAACGATCGGCACGGACCGCTCATGGCGCAAAGCAGACGAAACCTTTGGGGGACCACTAGCGATCAGGGCCCTCTCCCGTATGGCGGGTTCCACCGTCGAGATATCGAGCAATCTCATGCGAAACCCTGTCCACCGCAGATAGAAGCACCTCATCAACGCGGCGTATGTAGTGACGTTCGGTAACGCCGCGGCGCGCGTGGCCCAGGAGTTCGGCAATGGTGCCATCCGAATATCCCAGATCTGCCGCTACGCTTGCAAACGTGCTCCTTAGGACCTTCGGGCTGGCCTTCACGTCTGCTCGCCTGAAGATGTCAACCAGAGGCTTCTTGATCTGGGTCGGGCCAACGCCCCGAGTTGCCGGAAACACCCATTCTTCGGATATGCGCTCGACTTGCTTAAGCACTTCGACTGCGGCTGCCCCCAAAGGCCGCTTACTTCGGCCCGTTTTGGTGTCGCCAAGCGAGATCGTGCGCGTGGCTAAATCGATCTCATTCCATCGAAGGCGAGCGGCCTCGCCAGGACGCAGCCCGGTCGTTGCGAGCAGTTTGACGAGCGTAATGGCAGTGGGAGGCAACAGCCCGATAGGGGGCCGCGGTGCCCGCTGACATTCCTCTTGGGCCCTTCGTCTAGCTTCGTCGTATGCATGCCAATCGAGCTCTGCGAGCTTCATCGCGCTTCCGATCCGCGCCACCTCTCGCATGCTCAAACGGCGATCCGCCGGCTCAGATCGAAATCTGTCTGTTCCAGAGACCGGATTTTGACCTTCGACATAGCCGCGCTTGCTCGCCCAGGTCCATATGCCGCCCAGCAGCTCGGCGGTTCGTGTTGCAATACCCTTGCCTCCCGTCACGCGAGCCCACCCACGAGGCTTTGTCCGTTTGTCCAGAGCGGTCCTGCCAGAGGCAATATCGTCGATCATTCGCTGAACATCGGCACGCCCCAGCTTATCGACGCGAATGCTACCCAGAAGCGGCTTGATGTGGCGTTTGATCATTCCGCGATCGACGCTGACTGTGCTCGCCTTCTTCGGCCTACCAAACCGAGTTGCAACTAACCCTGCATCAGCCGCTTCGAGGTAGACGTCACATAGTTCTGCGACCGTAAGCTTCGCGTGAGCTTCCCGCTTTGCTGCAGTTGGATCGACGCCGGCCGCGATTTGCGAGAGCTGCTCCATAGCCATTCTGCGCGCCGTGTCAGGCGTCAGTGGACCGTATTGACCGATGGTGATGCGCCGGCTCCGCCCGTCGATGCGCGCGTCGAGAAAGAAGACCTTCTACCGGTCGGCAGCACTTTGAGGCCGAGGCCGGGAACGCGCCCTCGATCCAAACGACATACGCCTTAGTGGATGCCTCGAGAGCATCGATCTTCGCTTTTCCGAGTGCCGCCATCGTCATGCCCCGCAGATCTCCAGCAGGCAAATAGCAGGCAGAATCTGGTAAATCCAGCTCATCTTGAGAAAATCGCCGGAAACACGCCGATCCCAGATTTGCGGCGACTTCAATGTGTTAGGAACATCCCAGCAAGCTCGGGAAACAACAGGAACGGTCGATCTCAAACGTTGACATCGTAGGGGTCACAGGTTTAATCCCTGTCACGACCACCATCCAGCCCCTTGTTTTTGGCCTGTTTCCGCCTGCGTCTGGATAGCACCGGCGAGATCGCAGCCTGTCAGGCGCGGGGGTCTGCCGTGACATGTCGCCAGAGACCTCCAAGCGGCTTTGCATCGAATTCATAACGAGGGAATCCAGCCGTGCCGTTGTCCTATCCGCCTCTCGCCGATACGGAGTGGCCCGCCGCCATCGCGCAGATGCGGCAGGGTTTTGCCGGGAAGCTCAACGTCTACCGCGTCATGGCGCATCATCCGGCGCTTCTTTCCGCCTGGAGCGCGCTACGCCAGCATGTGGTCGTCGGCAACGCGCTGGGGCCGCAGCGCAGCGAGGTGGCGATCCTGCGGACGGGGCATCGGCTCGGCTCCGAATACGAATGGAGCCATCACGTGGTGCGTGCCCGCGCATGCGGCATGTCGGATACCAGAATCGCCTCCATCGCCGGGCCGCTGGACGGCATGTCGGCGGAGGACGCCATCATAGCGCTCGCGGTCGACGAGATGTTCGACAACAAGCGCATCGGCGAAGCGTCGGTGGAAGCCCTGGCGATGCTGGTCGGGACCGAAGGCGTGTTCGACGTCATCGCCACCGTCGGCATGTATTCGACGCTCGGCTACATCGTGAACAGCTTCCGCACGCCGGTCGATCCCGATGTCGCCGGCGAACTGGAAAACCGCCCGCTCGGGACCTGAGCGGGACGATATTCCGGGACCCGATCTGCATTGCTATTCCGACATGAATCGCGGCTTCGCGAAGTGGGCAGGCCGAATAGAGCGATCCGACGAAGCTCTCGGTGCCGCATGCGCCAGGCTGAGGCAGATGCTCGAACCGTCTCTCCGACAGCGCAGGAACTGAGCTACCCGGCAGGCGGTTGGCGCGCGAGGCTTTCCTCGATCGACCGGCGCGAGTGGATCAGTTCCCGCTCGATTTCCGCCCGGTCGAAAGCACTGGCCGCCGCCTTGCGCATGATGATCGTCATGCTGCCTAGCGGCGAGCCCGTCGGCCCCGCGAGGACGGTGGCAATTGCCACGTTGTCCGGAACGAACTCCCCTTCGGTCCACAGGAAAGGCTGCCGGCTGAAGCTGCGCGCGGTCGCGCGGAACTGCTCCCAGGTTTCGCCGAGACCCGCGGCCGCGATTTCCCTCGGGTTTGCATCGAACACCTTCCTGAGGCTACGCCACGGCATCGCGCCGAGGATGACCTTGCCGGTGCAGCCGCGGAAGAGCGGCACCACCTGCCCGCGCTCGTAGCCGATGCTGAGTTCCCGATCGCCATCGACATGGCCGAGGCCGATGACTGCGTTGTCGTAGAGCCGCGTAAGCGTCACGGTCAGCCCGGTCTGCGCCGAAAGGCGCTTCATCTCGGCCATGCCGGCCGCGAGGAGCGGGCTGGTCGTGCGGGCGATCCTGTCCAGAATGCTGATGCGGCCGCCGAGGATGAAGCGGTCGTCGATGCCGTACTCGATGAAGCCGTGCTGCCGCAGCTTCTGCAGGTCGCGGTAAGTGGTGCTGAGCGTCGCGCCGAGCCTGGCTGCGATCTCGTCGGCCGAGAAGGCGGAATCCGCTTCCGAATAGAGAAGCAGGATATTGAGAAGACGCGACTGGCCGGCCATGGACTCAGCTACCGCAAGGCGGCCGGGGCAGCAAGCCGGTGCAGCGTTCCGGAACCGCCAGCAGGAAATCGTCAGCCAGGCGCCCCGCATTGCAAAACTTCATATATGTAGTAATCTGGCAAAAAGCTTCACATGTGTAGCAACTTCGGCGGCTACGCGGCACGCAGGGAGGGATCGCATGGAATACTATGGTTTCACGTTGGCGCCGGCGCGCGAGGGCCAGTCCCACGCACAGCGCTACGCCGAGCTCTTCAGCACGGTGGAGATCGCCGACCGATCGCATTTCGACGGCTGGTTCTTCGCCGAGCATCATGGCGAGGCGTCGTTCTCCCTGCTGCCCTCGCCGAATCTCGTGATCGCCGCGTTGAGCCAGCGCACGCGCCGCCTGCAGCTCGGCAATCTCGTGAACCTCATCCCGTTCCACCATCCCTACCGGCTGGCGGCGGAGATCAGGATGCTCGACACCTTCACGGGCGGGCGCCTTGAGGTCGGCTTCGGCCGCGGCCAGGTCCGTACCGAGCAGGCCGCCTTCGGAACCGACAGGAGCGCGACCGTCGACATGTTCGATGCCGGCTTCGACATCATCCGGCGCCTGCTGCTCGGCGAGCGGATCGACTACGACACGCCCTGGTGGAAAGGGTCGAACGCCTTGGTGACCCCAGAACCGACGCAGAGGCCGCATCCGCCCTTCTGGCTGAGCGCCGCGAGCGACTCGTCGATCGAGAAGGCCGCCCGGCTCGGCATGTACTGCGCGACCGCGCTGCTTTCCCGAAAAGTCTCCGATACCCACATGGCCGAATACCGGCGCCACTGGGACCGCTGCAATCCCGACCGCAAGGGACAGGGCAAGTTCTCGATCACCGCGGACGTCGCGATCGGCCGCACCTTCGACGAGGCCTACGCGCAGGTTGCGCATCATTTCGACAAGCGGAAGGAGCACTTCTCGCGCTCGATCACCGACCGGCCGGGAGACAACGACGAAACCTATCGTACGCACCGTCCCAATTACGAGGCCTTCGCGAAATCCTCGATCGAGGACATGCTGGAAAACCACCTGCTTGTTGCGGGCACGGTCGACCAGTGCATCGAGCAGGTCACGGCCATCCGCAATCGCGGCATCGACGTGGTGAACCTGTCCTTCAGCGCAAACGATCCGGACTTCGCGAGACGCTCCGTCGAGCTGTTCGGCTCCGAAGTCATTCCGGCGGTCGAAGGGCTGCGCGCGAAGGCCGTGTAGCCCGGAGTGGCGGTTGGCAACGAGGCTTTGAGATGCTCGACAGGACCAGACTGCAGGAGCTGAGCGCGCGGGCGCGGCACGACGTCGACGTCGGGCTGGAATATGGCGGCGTCGAAGGATGTTCGCTGGCGATCGGCTATCGCGGCGAGATCGTCTTTGCGGAGGCCTACGGCGCGGCAAGGATCGACACGCCGATCCTCATCATGTCGCCGACCAAGACGATCATGGAGGCGGCGCTCTGGGTCCTCTACGGCAGGGGTCTGATCGCTGCGACCGATCGCGTCACGGACTACGTCCCGGAGTTCGGCACCAACGGCAAGGAGACGATCACGCTGGAGATGCTGGAGACCCACACCAGCGCCATTGCCAACCAGATGATCGATCACCCTGACCACGCTGACAGGCAAAAGCGGCTGGCCGCCTTTCGCGGATGGTCGGCGGAAGGCGTCCCCGGAACCTACTACGAATACCATATCGGCAGCGGCAACTGGGTGCTGGCGGAGATCATCGAGCGGGTATCGGGCATGGACTATCGCGCCTTCCTGAAGAAGGAGGTGCTCGAGCCGCTCGGCCTCGCCGACATCCGCAAGGTGAGCCTCGGCGAGCCGGAAGAGCTGCAGAAGCTGACCCTCAAGCACATCAACTGCAGTCGCGGATGGACGCCGGACCGGGCGAAGCTTCCGCCGGTGCCGCATTCCTATGACAGGGAGGACGCCCTGGCGGTCGGCGTGCCAGGGTCCGGGGCGGTGGGAACGCCCACCGGCGTGGCGCTGCTCTATCAGGCCTATCTGCACAATCCGGGAGAGTTGTGGAAGCCGGGTGTGTTGGAAGACGCGCGCTCCAGGGTCCGCGTCCGCGTCCCCGATCCGATGGGGCGACCGATCGTTCGCAGCCTTTCGTTCCATCTGGGCGACGCCCTGACAGACCGCTACGGGGAGCGCTCGTTCTTCGGCGAGGCGACGTCGGCCCGGACGTTCGGCCATCAGGGACAAGGCGGCCAGATCGCATGGGCCGACCCCGTCTCGGGCCTCTCCTTCTGCTATCTGACGAACACGGTCGTGTTCCCGCCCGGCGGCTGCTTTCACCCGAGAGCACGCGAACTGTCCACCCTCGCCGCGCAAGTCCTTGGAAGCTAGCGGGCTTTGTCGCAACCGGCCGTGAAGCATCGAGGGCATCGGCATGAACTGCATGACGGTCGGAGGCGACATAAGTCCCGCGGATCTGCGCAAGTCGCTGGGAAGCTATTGTTCGGGAGTGACGATCGTCGGCGGGCGTGACGCCGAGGGAAATCTCTTCGGAATGACGTGCCAGAGCTTCCACTCGCTTTCGCTCGATCCGCCGCTGGTCGCCTATTTCGCCGACAGGGCCTCGAAGAGCTATCGTGAGTTGCGCAGGCTCGACCGGTTCTGCATCAGCGTGCTGGCCGCCGACCAGGCGGCACTCGCATCGCGTTTCAGCAGATCCGGTATCGACAGGTGGGCCGGTACCGAGTGGAGCGAGGACTGCTTCGGCCAGCCGGTCATTTCGGGAAGCATCGCGAGCATCTCGTGCCGCTCATACGACGAGCATGAAGGGGGAGACCACTTTATCAATGTGAGCAGGGTCGAGGCGCTCCGTCACGACCAGTCGAAGCGCCCGCTGCTGTTCTTCCGCTCGTCCTTCGCGCATCTCGGCAACGAGGCGACCAGCGAGCGTTGACGGCCAGCCTCTCTTCGCCGGGCGCCGCCATCACACCTTGACAGCTAGGGACGAGCCGGTTGCCTGTCGGGTTTTTGGTACGGCTCGCTTGCGCCCGGCGCTCCGCTTTGCAGGCGTGGAAGGCGGGCTCCCGGCAGCCAGATCCGCGGCCTGGCTGATCAATTCCTCCACCGATCTGGAGAATTGCTGCAGCTCCCGCTCGTCCAGCACCATCATCAGCTTCGAGAGAAACTCCCGATGTGGCAGCACCGCTTCCCGCGCGGTCTTCTTTCCCTTCGGCGTCAGCGAGATGGTCGTGCTGCGCCCGTCATGCGGATTGGAGCTTCTCTTCACGAAGCCGTCCCGCTCGAGCCGTCCGACGACCGAGTTGACGTTCGACGCGTTGCACATGAGCAGCCGACTCAGCTCGACGAGATTCAGCTCGCCGCGCTGCAGCAGGTTGCGCAGGACGGAATATCGCGGAACCGACAGGCTCCAGGCCGAGAGGTGCTGGTCGACGGCCTTGTTGATGACGGTGGACGCGTAGTGGAAGAGAAGATAGGCGCGGATAGCGGTGTCCGGCGTCGAGCCGGCCTCGCGGATCGCCATGTCGACCCGTTCACCCGGCGCGAGCGGCCTTCTCGCAGTCCCCTTCTTCGTCGGCGCCATACGGTCGATCCCAATGTTTCGGACGATCCGCCGAATCCGGCGGGACGCCTCCCGCCTGCCGCGCATGCCGTGAGCCCGCTACGGCGGCGCTGCTAGCTAACATGGTTTCAATCGAAGGTCGACATTCGGCAGCCGGCCGGATCGGGTCGGCGACCCGGCAGCGGTTGCGCAGGACTTGTCCGGCGCCCCTGCCCTCAGATCGAGCCTGATCCGCCCTTCAGGCTGTCCCACCAGGGACAGTGACCCGACATGACATTATAGTTTCCGTCGATCACCTGCACGGGCTGACGCAGGCCGTCGCGGGCCGCCCCTAGCCGCAGGTCGCGGGCCTGCGCCCGGCCGCGCTCGTCGAGCCAGGTGCGGTCATGCCCCCACAGGCTGGGGCCGTGAGCCAGTTCCTCGGGGCGCCAGCTCTGCGGGTCGATTTCGCGCCCGCCCCAGCCATATTCGACCATGAAACGCGACGGCGTCCACGAGTAGAAGGAGGTCATGAAGTCGTTGGTGTGTCGACCGAGCGTCGCGCCGATATTGTCCGGCCGCATCTGGGCGAGGTCGTATCCCTGCCCCACGTCGTCCAGGCTCATCAACTCCATCATGAGGTGATGGACGCCCTTCCGCCCCGTTTCCACGAAGGCGAGGCTGTGGTGGCGCGGATTGACGTGGAAGAAATACGCCTTGAACGGCTTCAGCGCATAGTCGCTCAGCCGGAAGCCGAGGATGTCCTGGTAGAACGGCATGACTTCCTCGATGCGTTCGGCGGTGAGCACGACATGCCCCATGCCGAGCGGCCCCGTCCGGAAGCCCGAGATCGACCGGCCGGGGCGGAAGGGCGTGGCGGCGATCTCAGCGCCGCGGAAGAGCTCGACGCGGTTGCCGACCGGATCGTGGAAGCTGATCAGCTCGGCGACGCGACGCTGGTCGGCGAGGGCAGCGCTGCCCCGCGTCACCGCGATGCCGCGCGCCTCGAGCTCTGCGCCGGCCGCGTCGAGCGCCGCCGCATCGGCGACCTCCCAGCCGAAGAAGCGGCAACCGTCGCCCCCATCCTCCTCGACATGGATGCGCTGGCTCCTGTCGTCCATCCGGAATGCGAGCGTGCGGGCAGACCTGTCGACGAGTTGCAGGCCGAGCAGCCCGGTGCCGTAGTCGCGCCAGTCGGTGGCGCTGGACGTGCTGATCCCGACATATCCGAGGGAAAGCAGGTTCATCACGTTCTCCCTGTTCTTTGCCGGAGGAAGGCCCGGCACGGTTGATAGTATTTCCATTTTCGCATATGTTACGAAAATTGTAAAACAGACTGCAGCCAAATGCCCTTTTCGGGCTGTGACGGTGCCGCAAAGGGAGGTTGTATGAAGTTGGGTAGCCTGAAGAGCGGAGGCCGCGACGGCACGCTGACGATCGTCTCCACGGATCTGACGCACCGCGCCGACGCCGCCGACATCGTGCCCACCCTGCGTCAGGCGATCGAATCCTGGGCTGCCGTCGAGCCGCTGTTGCGCCGGCGCGCGGAGCTGCTCGAGGCCGGCCGGTGGCCGGACGCGAAGCCGTTCGTCTCCGGGGAGATGGCGTCTCCCTTGCCGCGCTCCTTCCAGTGGGCGGACGGCAGCGCCTACCTCAGCCACATGCGCCTCGTCAGGAAGGCGCGCGGCGCCGAGCTGCCGCCGGGCGCCGAGACCGATCCGCTGATCTACCAGGGCGGCTCCGACATCTTCCTCGCCCCGACCGACGATATTCCGTCGTACGACCAGAGCTGGGGGCTCGATTTCGAGGCCGAGATCGCGGTGATCGTCGACGACGTCCCGCGCGGGACGACAGCGGCGCAGGCCAAGGACCACATCAAGCTCGTCATGCTGTGCAACGACGTCTCGCTGCGCGAGGTGATGCGGCCCGAACTGCAGAAGGGCTTCGGCTTCTTCCAGTCCAAGCCGGCCAGCGCGTTCTCGCCCGTCTGCGCCACGCTCGACGAACTGGGTGTGGCATGGGATGGCGGCAAGCTCTGCCTGCCTCTGGTCTCGACCTACAACAGCGAATGGTTCGGCTCGCCCGACGCCGGAGCCGACCTCGCCTTCGACTTCCCCGCGCTGATCGCCCATGCGGCCAGGACCCGCGATCTGGCGGCCGGCACGATCATCGGTTCGGGCACCGTCTCCAACGATGCCTACAAGGAGGTCGGATCCTCCTGCCTCGC
>Ga0206103_100981_pt1 | contig 11056 bp, 5 predicted proteins | sample 1B5Ametagenome_FD_148638 | JGI IMG/M metagenome (GOLD analysis project Ga0206103, IMG submission 148638) | Enriched microbial communities from leaf-cutter ant dump, University of Wisconsin, Madison, United States - 1B5A | ecosystem: Environmental > Terrestrial > Nest > Insects nest > Nest dump... | reverse complement strand
CGCTGCGGCGCGAGCGCCTCCTGGTAGTTGGAGAGGAAGGTCATGCCCACGCGGTTGCCGCTGAACCGGTTGCCGACGACGACGACGCTGTCGGAGGCGTTCGCGTTCTCGAAGCCGACCGCGTTGTTTTCGGCGACGTTGCCGGTGACGAGGATGTCGCACTCGCGGCACTGGCCCACGTAGAAGCCGCTGTCGGCGGAGCCGGAGGCGTAGGAGTCGCGGATGACGCCGTGCTGCGCGTCGAAGGCGTAGATGCCGTAGAGCCCGTTGTTGCTGGCGGTCACGTGCGAGACCGAGAAGCGCTGCACGGGTGGGAAGCGCTCGGTGTCGAGCCGGGTGTAGCCGTCGTCACCGTGGGCGCCGGGGCCGGATGCGTCGTGCATGCCCGTGACGAGCACGCCGTAGAAGGTGGCGCGGGTGACGGTGAGGTTCTCGATGCTCACCCCGTCGGCGACCGCGACGATGCCGTAGGGGCGGATGCCCTCCGCGTCGATGACGGTTGCGCCCCGGTCGAGGCCGCGGATGGTGATGTCGGCGGTCTCGACGAGCACCTGTTCGGGGTAGGTGCCGGGGGAGACGAGCACGAGCCCGCCCTCGGCGACGCGGTCGACGGCATCCGTGATCGTGGCGGCGTCGGCGGGCACGCGCACGATGGCGGGGGCCGCGGTCACGGCGGGGTCTCCTGGGTTCGCCGTGCACCCCGTGAGCGCGGTGAGGAGGGCCGCGACCGCGAGGCTCGCGCGCGCGAGGGCGGGCGGGCGCGGGCGTCGGGGCATGCTCGGGATTGTATCGACGTGCCCCTGATCGAGCGCCGTGGACTTCGGGGTACATAAAGAGGCGTAACCGGGTGACAAGTTGGCATGATCCTCACCTACACTGGGCGCTGACCCAGTTTCCGACCATCCAGTCGTTGCGCGGGGCGGTGCGTGCGGTGCACCACTCCGCGCATGAGTGCGCAGAGGACCCCGCCGTGAGCCCGATTCCCACATCTGTATCTTCCACTGCGCCGGGGCGCGGACGGCACCTGCTGCCGCGCCGACGCGGGCGGCTTCGCTCCGCGGTCTCGGCCACCACCGCGCTCGCGCTCGCGGTGGGCGGGGTGCTCGCAGCCCCGCTCGCGGTGTCTGCGGATGAGGATGGGACGGTTACCGGCACCGTGTTCCGCGACTTCAACGGCAATGGGCGGTTCGACTCGGGCAACGGACCCACCAGCGGCATCGCGAACGACTCCGGTGTCGCCGGGGTCAAGGTGACGGCGTACGACGGCGCGGGCGACGTGGTGGGCACCGCGATCACGACGGCCCCCGGCGGCACCTACACGCTCGACGTCGAGCGCGCCGTGAGCGAGTTCCTGCGCATCGAGTTCTCGGAATGGGATCCGGCGTACCAGCCGAGCGGCACGTCCGCCACGGCGAGCGCCGGTGGCACGGGCACCAACGGCACGAGCGTGCAGTTCGTCGAGCTCGACGAGGGCAGTGTTGACGACGTGGACTTCGCCCTCAACGCCCCCGGCGACTACGGCCAGGACCAGGCGCCGATCATCACGGCGATCCAGCGTGCGGGCTCGCCGGTCGAGGGATCTGCGGGAGGGCAGAGCACTGACACCAGCTCCATTGACGCGTCCGCGATCACGGCCGTGCCGTATGGCGCGGGGCGCACCGCGGCGCAGACCGACACGAGTGACATGGTGGTGCTCGCCACCTTCGGTGAGGTCGGTGCGATCGACGGCCTCGTGTATCAGGCGCAGAGCAACAGCGTGTTCGCCTTCGCAAGTTACAAGCGCATGAGCGGGCTACGCCACGACTCGAGTCTGGGCAGCATCTACCGCATCCCGGATGTGCTGGCGGCCGACGGCTCGTTGACCGCAGGGGGCGACCCGGTGCGGTGGCTCGACGTGACGGCCGACCTCGGCATCGATCTCGGCGAGTTCGAGACCAACGAAGAGCGTGGTCTCGCGGGGCCGCTCACTGCCGTCGCCGATGCGGATGCGTTCGCGAAGGCCGGCAAGGTCGGCTTTGGCGGGGTCACGCTGAGCCCCGATGGCAGAACTCTGTACTTCGTGAACCTGGCCGACAAGAAGCTCTACGTGCTGGACGTCTCGGATCCGGCGGTTCCGCCGACGAGCTTCACCTCCGTCGACCTCGGTCTCGGCGACGGGCAGCGCCCCTGGGCGGTGAGCGTCTACCGTGACACCCTTTACGTCGGCTATGTCGACAGCGGTGAGGATACGGCGGGCGCGCGACCGGGGATCAGCGCGGCGGACGCCGACCTCCAGGCGCACGTGCTCGCGGCGTCGCTCGATGACCTGACGGCGGGCTTCCAGGAGGTGCTCGACTTCAGCCTCGGTCACCGCAAGGCGATCGTGTACAACCGTCTGAACACCGCCGCCAACGACTTCCAGTCGACCCAGTGGAACACCTGGACCGACGAGTGGTCGTGGTCCGGCGCCGGGGGCGCACCGCGCAGCGTCGCGGAGGATCCGAGCCTCCGCGGCGACCCGTGGCACATCTACCCCCAGGCGGTCCTCACCTCGCTTTACATCGATGAGGGCGGTTACCTCACGCTCGGCCTGCGTGACCGCACGAGCATCCAGGGCGGCAACCGCGGCATCGCGAGCGACGGCACTGCGGGCAACTTCGAATCGGGTGCCAGTGGTGACCTGGTGATCGCGGCCCCCGAGGACGACGGCACCTTCACGATCGAGGGTGACGGGCAGGTCGGCGACCGCACGGCCCTCACCTCCAGGCCAGGGGGAAACGATCCCGGCCCAGGAGGAATCGAGTTCTACGACGACCAGCAGGGTGGCGACGGTGTCGCGCTCGGCACCAACCACAACGAGGTGGCACTCGGTGCGGTGCTCGGGCTGCGCGGGTCGGGATCCTCGGTGAGCACCGTCTACGACCCGCTCGAGCGGAAGCGGATCGGGGGGCTCGTCTGGTTCGACATCGCCGACGGGTCCGCGCTCGCGGGCTATGAGCTCACGACGCAGGGCGCCGGCACCGGCAGCGCCGACGGCGGCTTCCAGAAGGGTGGCGGCATCGGCGCCGTCACCCTGCTGGCGGAGGAGGCGCCCGTCGAGATCGGCAACCGCGTGTGGTTCGACGCCGACCAGGACGGCATCCAGGATGCCGACGAGCCCGCGGTTGAGGGCGTCGAGGTTGAGCTTGTGGACGCGAGCGGTGACGTCATCGCCACCAAGTTCACGGACGAGAACGGCACCTACTACTTCCGCTCCGACGAGGACGGCTTCGACACGAGCGGCGACTACATCGTGCGCTTCGTCAAGCCCGACACGGGCACCGTGACGCTGACCGGACCCAACGCCGACGCGTTCGGCGCGCTCGGGTGGGAGCACATCGACTTCACCACCCAGGGCGGAGGCGGAACCGTCGACTCGGATGCCAACACGGCAACCGGCGAAGTCGAGGTGACCGTCGAGGGACCCGGCATGAACAACCACGACATCGACGCGGGCCTCGTGGCGAATGTCACCTTCACGGTGCAGAAGCTCATTTCCAGCGATGGCGGCGACGCAGACAGCGACCAGAGCTTCACGATCGACATCGCGGCCCGCGACTTCCGTGGCCTCGTCTATACGGTCGCTCCCGCCCAGGTCGAACTCGAAGGTGGAGAGACCTCTACCGTGATTACGGTGCCGGTCGGCACGAGCATCGCGCTCGAGGAGGCGGACGAAGACGACTACCGCAACGTCGCGATCGCGGGTCCCGGCACGGCGGACGCCGACGGGTACTACCTGCTCGACTTCCAGGCGACCGCCTACGTCTTCCAGGTGACCAACACCCTCTTCGCGCCCGGCACCTTCCAGGTGACGAAGGCCCTCACGGGTGACTTCGCCCTCGACGACGCCGAGCTGGAGGACGCCGTGTTCACGGTGGCCTACAGCTACCCCGGCGGTGTCCCGGGCGAGCTCAAGCTCACCGCGGCCAACAACTGGACGGCGACCTCGCCAGAGATCCCCTACAACACGCAGGTGACGCTCACCGAGGCGGCTCCAGAGGGTGCGGCCCCGAGTGTCGAGTTCGGCGACGAGAGCTGGAGCACGGGCGACGCGGATGCCGACGGCAGCGCCGTCATCACGATCGGCGACGGCACCACGACGGCGCTCACCCTCACGAACCCGACGACCGAGCTCACCGGCACCTTCCAGGTGACCAAGGACGTCACCGGCCCGGCCTCGACGCTCGTCGACGGCGACCCGCAGTACGCGGTGAACTACACCTCGGCCGCGGGTGACGGCCAGCTGCTCGTGCGCGACGGCCAGACCGTGCCAGGTCCCGTGCTGCCGACCGGCACCGTCGTGACGCTCACCGAGGTGACGCCCGCCAACGGCCTGTTGCCGACCGGCGCCGCGTGGGGCGTTCCGCGCCTCTCGGTCGACGGTGCCGCCCAGGCCAACGGCTCCACCTTCGTGATCGGCGACGACACGACGGTCGCGATCGTCGTCGAGAACCCGACCTCGACCGAGCCCGGTGTCGAGATCCACAAGGGTGACGGCGACGCGGATGCGGGCACGATCGTGCACGAGGCCGACACCGTCGACGACGGCGAGGTCTACGCGGTCGGCGAGACGCGCGACATCGTGATCCGGGTGACCAACACCGGCCCCGAGCCGCTGCGCCAGGTGACGCTCACCGACACGCTCGCCGCGGGGGCCGCGATCGAGAACCTCGAGTTCGCGTTCCCCGACGGAACAACGGTATCCGCCGAGTTCGACGCCACGACGGGAACCTGGACGGCCGAGTGGGCCGCGACCTTCGACCCCGGCACCGCAGAGTGGGCACCGGGCGATGTGATCGTCGGCACCGCGACCCTGACGATCGGCGCGGGCGACGGCCCGCACCAGGACACGGTGCGGGTCGAGGCGGTGAGCACGATCACCGACACCCCCGTCGACGACGAGAACGACTACACCGCCTTCTCTGCCGGCATCCAGGTGATCAAGTACGACGGCGAGAAGTCCGACCCCGTCGTGCGTGACGGCGAGGAGTGGATCGTCCCCGCCAAGCCGCTCGTCGACCCCGACCAGGACGCCAACGACACCGAGCACGCCGTGCAGTACCTTGCGGGCGTTGCACAGACGGTGCGCTGGGTGGTCACCAATACAGGAGGCACCTGGCTCACCGAGCTCGATCTCGTCGATGTGACGGATGATGGCCCCGCCGTCTCGGCATGGACGGCCGACCTGAGCGCGTTCGGCGGCCCCGCCGACTACGACTTCGTCGCCGACGGCACCTGGCACGGGTTGCTGCCGCCTGGTGCGTCGTTCTTCGCGGAGGGCACGCTCACGCTCGACGCGGGTGAGCAGCACGCCGACACGGTCACGGTGGAGGCGAGCCCCGTCGTTCCGGAGACGGGCGATGACGGCGAGCCCACCGACGAGCCGAAGCTCGACAGCGGACGTCCCGTCGTGGTGCTGGACGAGGCCGACGAGCCGGTGCGTCTCGACGACGACGACCCGTTCCATGCCGAGACGCCGGCCCTGCTGGCCGAGCAGGAGCTGACCGGCACCGGCGCGTCGCTGCCCGCACTGGCCATGGGGGCCGCCACGGCTCTGCTGTTGCTCGTTCTGGGCACCGCGGCATTGATGTTGTCGCGCCGCCGCCTGGCCTGAGCCCCGGATGGTGTGGTCCCGCGGGTGCGCATGGCGCGCCGGCGGGACCACACGTACCCTCCGAAAGGGGGGAGGCTCCGGGCCGTCGCGCGGCGGATGATGGAGCGGATGCGGGACACGCCCGCCGTGACCCGTCCTCGCATATGACCGATCGTCCACTCCTCGAACGCGGCACCGAACTCGCGGCGATCGATCGCGCCCTCTTCGCGGTGCGGGAGGGAACCGCCCAGACGATCGTCGTGCGTGGCGAACCCGGGATCGGCAAATCATCGCTGCTCGCGGCCGCCGTCGAGCGTGCGACGGCATCCGGGTTCGATGCGCGCCGCGCCGCATTCACGGTGGTCAGCCCACAGGCCAGCTACGGCCTGCTTTGGGAGTGGTTCGGGGCGGAAGCGCTCGCCGCCGAGCCCTCCCCGGTCTTCGAGGGGCCCGCCCGGATGCTGCGCGACGTGCTGCGTGGTGAACGCGCCGCGGAGCCCGTCGCCCTCGCATACGCGGCGCAGTGGGCGCTCAGCGGGCTCGACGAGGAGCGCCCCCTGCTGCTCGTCGTCGACGACCTGCAGTGGGGCGACGCAGCAAGCGTGCGACTGCTCACAACCGTACTGACGCGGCTCACGAGCGACCGCGTCCTGAGCGTCGTCGCCTGCCGTCCCGATCCGACGCTCGACGCCGACCCTGCGGTCGCGGCGCTACTCGCCGCCCCCGGCACGACGCTGCTCGAACCGCGGCCGCTCACGCTCGCCGCCGTCGGAGAGCTGAGCTCGGCGAGCGGCATCGACCCCGCGCGTGTGCTCGAGGTGAGCGGCGGTGTGCCGTTCTACGTGTGCGAGCTCATCACCCACGGCCTGGAATCCGGCCCCGCGCGCGTGCGCGAGGGCCTTCGCGGTCGGCTCGCGGGGCTCGCGCCCGACGCGCGCGCGGTCGTCGAGGCGGCGGTCGTGCTGGCCGAGGGCAGCGCGCCAGGGATCGTGGCGGATGCCGCAGGTGTCACCGGCGCGCGGCTCGTCGAGCTCCTCCCGCAGCTCGACGCCGCCGGCCTCGTCGAACGCCGCGGCGAGAGCATCGTGCCCACCCATCCGATCGTCGTCGAGGGTGTGCTCGCGAGCCTCGGCGCCGAGCGTCTTGCCCACCTGCACGCGCGCGTGGCCGACGCTCTGCGCGCGGCGGGCGCCCCGCTCGCCACGATCGCGGCCCACGACGCCGAGACGACCCCCAGCGGCGACGCACGCAGGGCCGCATCCCTCGCCGATGCCGCGCGACGTGCCCTCGAGGCGGGAACGCCCGCCATCGCCGCACGACTCTTCGCTCGGGCGCGCGCCGAGGGCGCACCTGCCGCGGGCGCCGCCACCCAGTGGGCCCTCGACGAGGGGCGAGCGCGCGTGATGGCGGGCGAGGCGGAGGCGGGCCTCGCCCTCATCCGGGGCGCGGCACGCGAGGAGGGCAACCCGCGGCGGCGTGCCGAACGATTCATGGAGCTCGGCGACGCCGCCTACATGACGAGCGACTACGCGACGGCGGGGGAGGCGTACGCCGCCGCGCGATCCGCGATCTCCTCAGCCCCCGACGTCTCCGACGCCGAGCGCCGCCTCGTGATCGCCAAGATCGCCGCCAACGAGCTCACCTTCACGCACGAGCCGCTCGGCAGCCTGCTGCACGAGATCGCCCAGATCGAGCAGCAACCCGCGCATCGCGACACGGATGCCGATCGGGCGATCCTGGGGGTCGTCTCGCTCGTCTTCGCCCTCGGCGGCACCGCACGCGCGGACGAGAACGCCCTGCGCGCCTACGCGGGTGGGGCGCACTTCCCGGAGGGCGGCGGCGACGATCCGCTCACCTACATGCTTTCGGGAGCCCTCAACTATCTCTCGCTCTACGACGAGGGCGAGGTGTGGCTCACTGCGGCGCTCACCGACGCCCTCGAGTCCGGTAGTGTGCAGGGCTTCGGCACCGCGAGCTACGCACGGGGCGCCCTGCGGATCGCGCATGGTCGCCTGCGAGCGGGCCTCGCCGACCTCGAGGCGGCGAGAGGTGCAGGGGAGCTCGGATGGCGAAACTACTTTCCCGCGATGCAGTACTTCCTCGTGAAGGGCTACATCCGCACGGGGAAGGTCGACGCGGCCGGTGAGGTGGTCGAGCTCGACGCCGGAGCGCAACCCGAGTCCTTCGCCGCGGTCGGGTACGGTGCGCGGCTGCTCCACCTCGTGGCCGCTGGGCGGCCGCAGGAGGCGATCGACTATGCCGAGGAGCGGATCGTCGGCCGTCCCAACCTGCTGCCCTCACTCGGTGAGGACTGGCGGTTGCCGCTCGCCCAGGCGCACCTCGACCTGGGCGACACCGCAGCGGCGCGCGGCTACCTGCAGGAGGCGCTCGCCGTGACGCCGGCGTACACGCCGGGGCATGCACGGGCGTCACTGCTCATCGCATCCGCCCGGCTCGACGACGAAGCGGATCGTGCCGAGGTGCTCTACCGCCGGGCCCTCGAGTTCGTCGGATCGCATTACCACCAGGCGGCGGAGGCGCACCTCGGGCTCGCCGAGCTCGAGCTGGCCCGTGACCGCCGCACTGCGGCTCGACGTCACGCGCGCGAGGCCTTCCAGTACGCCATCGCGGAGGGTGCGCGGCCGCTCGCCCTGCAGGCGCGCTCCGTGATCGCGCGCGTCGCCAGCGGTGACGAACTGCTGCCGCCCGACGAGCGCGTTGGGCTGCTCAGCCCGAGCGAGTACCGGATCGCGCAGGCTGCGGCGCGCGGGGAGCGCAATCGCGAGATCGCGCGCTCGCAGTTCGTGACGATCAAGACCGTCGAGTTCCACCTGGGTAACGTCTACCGCACGCTCGGCATTCACTCCCGGGCCGAGCTCGCCGCGATTCTCGGCGCCTCGAGCACAGGGGACGGCAGCGACGCACTCGTCTCGTGACGGCATCCGGGCTTCCGGGGCCGCGGAAGCGGTGGGGCTGGTCTGCGGCGCCGTGCGGGGGTTGGATGGGCACATGACGGCGACAGCGGTGCACTTCGGGGCGGGCAACATCGGGCGCGGATTCGTTGCGCCCTTTCTTCGGCAGAGCGGCTACGAGGTCGTGTTCGCGGATGTCAGCGACGAGCTGATCGGTGCGCTGCAGGCGCAGTCGAGCTTCCGCGTGCACGAGGTTGGCGAGGGCGGGCGCGAACTCGTGATCGACGGCTACCGGGCTCTCAACTCGCGTGAGCATCCGGATGCGGTGGCCGCCGAGATCGCGGCCGCCGACGTCGTGACGACCGCGGTCGGCGCGCGCATCCTGCAGTTCGTGGCGCCGCTCATCGTCGCGGGCCTCGCGAAGCGCCCCGCGGAGGCCGCCCCGCTCGTCGTGATCGCGTGCGAGAACGCGATCGGCGGCACCGACATCCTCGCCGAGGCGGTGCGCGAGCTCGGCGGCGAGATGTCGCGCGCGATCTGGGCGAACTGCGCGATCGACCGCATCGTGCCGGAGCAGCACGGCGGGCTCGACGTCACGCTCGAGGCGTTCTGGGAGTGGGCGGTCGACCGGATGCCGTTCGGCGGCACCGAGCCGCCGCTCGCGGGCGTGCACTGGGTCGAGGATCTGGAGCCCTACATCGAGCGGAAGCTCTTCACCGTCAACACGGGCCACGCGGCGACCGCCTACCTCGGCTACGGGCGCGGCATCGACACGATCGCGGAGGCGCTCGCAGTGCCGGAGGTCGCGGCGGAGGTGCACGCGGTGCTCGCCGAGACGAGTGCGCTGCTCGTGGCCAAGCACGGCTTCACCGCCGAAGAGCAGGCAGGGTACGTCGCGACGACCCTCGCCCGCATCACCAACCCGGCCCTCCCCGACAGCTGTGTGCGCGTCGGCCGCGCGCCGCTGCGCAAGATCAGCCGTCACGAGCGCTTCGTCGCCCCCGCGGCCCAGCTCGCGGAGCGCGGCGAGTCGTGCGCGAACCTGCTGACGGCGCTCGGCGCGGCCCTGCGCTTCGACCCGGCCGACGACGCGGAGGCGGTCGAGCTGCAGCAGAGGCTCGCGTCGGGGACGGATGTCGACACGCTCGTCGCGGAGCTGTGCTGCATCGCGCCCGAGCACCCGCTGCACGCGGGGCTCGCCGAGGTGTTCCGGCTGCGTTTGGCGGGGTGATTTCGATACGCGGCCTGCGGCCGCTACTCAATCAGCGGTGAACGCACACCCCCGCAGCGGCGCACCCCGCTGGTCGAGTAGCGGCCGCAGGCCGCGTATCGAGACCCCCCACCGCACCGACGTGTGAGGATGGACGCGTGACCCCCGCCACCCCCGACCCGCTCGACGAGGTCGACGACGAGGCCCTGCACTGGGCGGGCGACGAGGCGCGCGGTCAGGCCGCACCCCGCCTGCGCGGCGGCACCCCCGCATCCGCCGTCGCCGAGGAGCATGCCCCCGCGACGCCCCTCGCGCGCCGCACCCCGCGCGAGCGGGCGCTGCTCGCCGTGACCGTCGTGTTCGGCGTGCTCTACCTGGCCCTCACGCTCGGCTGGATCGCCTCGGCGCAGCTGCTCGGCTACCCGGGGCTCGACCTGTTCGGCGAGATCATGTGGCAGTTCGGCGAGTTCCTCTCGCTCATCGCGCCGGCGCTGTGGTTCGGCGCCGTGCTCGCGCTGAGCTCAGAGGCCCGTCGCCGCCGCGTTGCCGTGCGCACCGTTGGCCTCGCGCTCGGGATGATCGTGCTGCTGCCGTGGCCCTCCCTGCTGGGGGTGCTCGCATGAGCCGACCCGACATCCTGCCCGCCACGCAGCCGAACCCGGTCGTCGCCGGTGTCGTGATCGGCCTCGTCGCGTTCGTCTTCGGCGTGCTCTACGCATGGTTCGTCTACCTCGCGGTCGGCAATCTCGTGAACGTGCCGCCCGCCTACGAGGAGGCGGGTCTCGGCGACCGCGTGCCCTGGGTGCTGCTCGTCGCGGGCGTCGCCCTCCCCGTCGCGTTCTACGTGGCGGGGCTGTGGGCCGGCGGGCGCACGAGCGTCACCAACCGGGTGCTGCTCTTCGCGGCGGGGCTCGCCGCCACCGCGGCCACCTCGCTCAGCCTCTACGTGCTCTCGGCCTACCTCGTCACGCTCGGCTGAGCGCCGGTCACGCACCGCAACGCGCATACGCGGTCCGATAGGCTGAACCCGCCGCGCCCGCGCGAGCCGTGGCGTCATCCTCCGCGGCGTGCGCGCCGCAGCCCCCACACGAAGGAAGCTCTGTGGCCAAGCCGGTCGTCCTGATCGCCGAACAACTCTCCCCCGCGACCGTCGAGGCCCTCGGCCCCGACTTCGACATCCGCGACGTGGACGGCACCGACCGCCCGGCGCTGCTCGCATCCCTCGCCGAGGCGGATGCCGTGCTCATCCGCTCCGCGACGCAGATCGACGCCGAGGCGCTCGCCGCCGCCCCCCGGCTCAAGGTCGTCGCCCGTGCGGGCGTC
>Ga0206103_100975_pt1 | contig 11115 bp, 8 predicted proteins | sample 1B5Ametagenome_FD_148638 | JGI IMG/M metagenome (GOLD analysis project Ga0206103, IMG submission 148638) | Enriched microbial communities from leaf-cutter ant dump, University of Wisconsin, Madison, United States - 1B5A | ecosystem: Environmental > Terrestrial > Nest > Insects nest > Nest dump... | reverse complement strand
GCCGCCCTCGACCGGATCGCGGGGTTCCTCGAGCGCGCCGGTCGCGCCCTCGAGGCGGCCCAGCTGGCGGGCCCCGGCGACGGCCGCGTGCCCGACGAGTTCGCATCCGCCATGGACGACGACCTCGGCGTGCCGCAGGCGCTCGGTGTGCTGCACGAGACCGTGCGCGCCGGCAACACGGCGCTCGACGCGGGCGACCTCGGTGAGGTCGCGGTGCTGCGCGAGCGGGTGAAGGCGATGGCGGGCGTGCTCGGGGTCGACCCGACCTCACCCGAGTGGGCGGGGCAGACCACGGATGCCGCCACCGGCGCGCTCGACGCCCTCGTCACGAAGCTGCTCGCCGACCGAGCCGCCGCCCGCGCGAACAAGGACTACGCATCCGCCGACCGCATCCGCGACGAGCTCGCCGAGGCGGGCATCGCGATCGACGACACGCCCGCGGGCGCACGCTGGAGCCTGGCGTGACCGCGGCAACCGACCACACGACACACGAGCAGGGGAGCTGCTGATGGCCAAGCCGGGACGCCCGGGGGCGCGCAAGTCGAAGAAGGGCGCCACGACGGGAACGGGCGGCCACGGGCGCAAGGCGCTCGAGGGCAAGGGGCCGACCCCCAAGGCGGAGGACCGCAGCTGGCACGTCGCCGGCAAGCGGAAGGCCGCCAACGACCGCCTCGAGGCGGCGCGGGCGCGGCACGGCAAGGGGGGTGCGGATGCGGGGGCACGGCGCCCCGCCCGCCCCAGGAAGTCCGACGACGGCGAGCTCGTCACGGGCCGCAACTCGGTCGTCGAGGCGCTGCGGGCGAAGATCCCCGCGACGACGCTCTACATCGCCGCGCGCGTCGAGATGGACGACCGCGTCAAGGAGGCGCTGTCGATCGCGACCAAGCGCGGCATCCCCGTGCTCGAGGTCATGCGCCCCGAGCTCGACCGGATGAGCGGGCCGGACGCCGTGCACCAGGGCGTCGCGCTCAAGGTGCCCGCCTACGAGTACGCGCACCCCCTCGACCTGCTCGAGCGCGCCCACGACGCGGGGCGCACGCCGCTGCTCGTCGCACTCGACGGGGTGACCGACCCGCGCAACCTGGGGGCGATCATCCGCTCGGCCGGGGCGTTCGGGGCGCAGGGCGTGATCGTGCCGCAGCGGCGCTCGGTCGGGATGACGGCATCCGCGTGGAAGACCTCGGCGGGGGCCGCCGTGCGCGTGCCCGTGGCGATGGCGGCGAACCTCACGCAGACGCTGCAGTCGCTCAAGAAGGCGGGCGTGTTCGTGCTCGGGCTGGACGGCGGCGGCGACGTGTCGCTGCCGGGGATCTCGTTCGCCGACCGGCCCATCGTGATCGTCGTGGGCTCGGAGGGCAAGGGCCTCTCGCGGCTCGTCACCGAGACGTGCGACGCGGTCGTGTCGATCCCGATCGAGGCCTCCACCGAGTCGCTCAACGCGGGCATCGCCGTCTCGGTCGCCCTCTACGAGGTCGCGAAGCTCCGCGCGGGGGCCTGACCCGGACCGCTTCGCTCGTTTCGGGCCCCCGCCGGTCGAGTAGCCCGCGCCGCGCACCCACCCCGCCGGTCGAGTAGCCCGCGCAGCGGGCGTGTCGAGACCCCCGCCCGCTAGGTTCGACACGTGGCCGCCACACTCACGGGACACCTGCTCGACCGCATGCGGCGCCTGACCGCGCGCACCCCTCGCTGGGCCCGCATCCTGCTCGGCGTCGTGCTCGCGGGGCTCGGCGTGCTCATCGTGCTGCGGCCGTTCGTCTCGCTCACGGTGCTCATGCTGCTGATCGCGGGGGCGCTCGTGGTGGGCGGCGTCGCGCGGCTCGTCGAGGCCGGGCGGATGCCGCACCCGCTGCTCGCGCGCGTCGCGGGCGCCGCCGAGGTCCTCGGCGGCGTGCTCGTGGTCGCCTGGCCGCTCGCCTCGGTGCAGGTGCTCGCGCTCGTGGCCGGCGTCGTGCTGCTCATCAGCGGGGCGGCGGATGCGGGAGCAGCCTTCGCGCGCACCCCCGGCGGCCGCGCCGCGCACGCCCTGCGCGGGGTCGCCTTCCTCGTGCTCGGGGTGCTCTCGATCGTGTGGCCCGACGTGTCGCTCATCGTCATCGCGGTGGTGTTCGCGGTGCGGCTCGTGCTGCTCGGCATCGAGCTCGTGGTGCGCGCGCTGCGCCGGGCGTCCGACGCCCCGCGACCCGGCCGCGGCATCCGGGCGCTCGACCTCGTGGGTCGCGGCGCGCTCGCCGTGCTCGCGGTCGTGGCGCTCGTCGGCAGCATCCTGCTGCACCAGGACACCCCGCGGCCCACCGCGTTCTACGACGCGCCGGCGACCGTGCCGGCGGGGCCGGGGCACCTCATCCGCAGCCAGCCGTACACGCAGGCGGTGCCGGAGGGGGCCCGCGGCTGGCTCATCCTCTACACGACGACCGACCTGAACGGGGCGCCGAGCGTCGGCTCGGGCTTCGTCATGGCGCCGGCGGATGCCGCATCCGCCCCGCGCGACGTCGTGCTGTGGACGCACGGCACGCAGGGCGCCGACCGCGCGTGCGCGCCGACCCTGCTGCCCGAGCCGCTGCCGCTCGCCGAGCCGATCGCGGCGCTCGAGCAGCAGCTTGCCGAGGGGCGCGTGCTGGTGGGGCCCGACTACCCCGGTATGGGCACCGCCGGGCCGCAGGGCTACCTCGTGGGGCAGAACGAGGGGCGGTCGTCGCTCGACGCGGTGCGCGCGGCGCACGAGCTGCCGGGGCTCGAGCTCAGCCGACGCACCGTCGTGTGGGGGCACTCGCAGGGTGGCCAGGCGGCGCTCTGGACGGGCGGCCTCGCCCCCGACTACGCGCCCGAGCTCGAGCTGCTGGGGGTCGCGGCGGCCGCGCCCGCGGCCGACGTGCGGGGCCTCATCGCCACCCTCGGCGACTCCGTCATCGGGCAGGTGATGGGGCCGTACGCGGTGCGCGCGTACGCCGAGACCTACCCGGATGTGCGGGTGCGCGACTACGTCGACGCGCGGATGTTCCCCATCTACGAGGCGGCGTCGCGGCGCTGCCTGCCGGCGCGCGCCACCCTCGTGAGCCTGCTCACGGCGCTCACGATGCAGGGGCGGATGTACGCGGTCGACCCCGCGACGGGTCCGCTCGGCGAGCGGCTGGACGAGAACGTGCCGACGCTGCCGGTCGCGGTGCCGCTGTTCATCGGGCAGGGCGGCGCCGATCCGCTCATCCTGCCCGAGGTGCAGGCGCGCTTCATCGCATCCCGCTGCGCCGCCGGCCAGGAGCTGATCTACCGCGAGTACGCGGGTCGCGACCATCTCTCGGTGGTGGCGGATGACTCGCCCTTCTCGGCCGAGCTGCTCGCCTGGACCGACGACCGCTTCGCGGGTCGCCCGCAGTCCGAGAACACGTGCCCCTGAGCGCGGCGTTGGTGCCGTTTCGGCTGGATGGTGGGGCTTCGCGCCCACCATCCAGCCGAAACGGCACCAACCGCGCGCGCGGGCCGGGCGGCCGGGGCCCCGGGCGGCTCAGTCCTCGCGGGCGGCGAGGTAGCGGCGCACCGCCTCGGCGGTGGTCGCGTGGTCGACGACGTCGGGCTCGCCGGATGTCGTGACGGTGCCGACGATCTCGCCCGCGACCCGCAGCGGGATCGCGCCGCCGTGACCCGCCATCGCCTCGTGGTCGATGTCGGTGCGCTCCTCGAACGGGGTGCCGGCCTCGTCGTGGCGCAGCCGCACGAGCAGCGACGGCTCGCCGAAGTGCATCGCGGTGGCCGCCTTGCGGGCGAGCCACGGGTCGTTGTCGGGCCCGGTCGAGCCGAGCTTCGCCTGGAACACGATGTCGCCGCGCAGCACGACCCGCACCGCGAGGTTCAGCCCGCGCTCGTCGATCACCTCGACGGCGGTGAGCCCCAGGTCGACGGCGTCGTCGTTGTCGAAGGCGGGCACATCGAACACGTCCTCGCGCTCGATGTCGGCGACGGTGTACTCGGGCAGCTCACTCATGCTCGCACTGTACCGCGCCCGGGCGGGGACCCGCCGCGCCTCAGTCCCGCAGCGCGAAGCGCGCGTGCAGGCGCTTGAGCGGCGCGGGCGCCCACCACATGATGCGGCGCTGCCACGTCATGAACGCGGGCACCAGCAGGCAGCGCACGAGAGTCGCATCCAGCAGCACCGCGACCGCGAGCGCCGTGCCGAGCTGCTTGATGACCATGAGGTCGCCCGTGGCGAATCCCGCGAACACGACGATGATGATGAGCGCCGCCGAGGTGATGATGCGCCCCGAGCGCTGCAGCCCCCGCGCGATCGCCTCCGCGTCGTCCACGCCCCGCTCCACCTGCTCGGTGATCCGCGACAGGATGAACATCTCGTAGTCCATCGCGAGCCCGAAGCCGAAGACGAGCGTGAGCAGCAGCACGAGCACGTCGACGCCGAGCACATCATCCGGCTCGAACCCCATGAACCCGGCGAAGTGCCCCTCCTGGAACCCCCACACGAGCACCCCGATCGAGGCGCCGAGCGACAGCGCGCTCGCGACGAGCGCCTTGAGCGGCACCACGAGCGACCCGGTCATGAGGAACAGCAGCACGATCGTGCCGAGCGCGATCACCCCGACCGCCCACGGCGCCCCCTGCGCGAGCGTTCCCGCGAAGTCGACGGTCCGGGCGTCCGCGCCGGTGACCCAGGATGCCGCATCCGGCCGGTCGGCGCGCGCGGCCCGCACGACCTCGCCTCCGGTCTTCGGCGAGACCTGCACCACCGAGCGCCACACCTCGTTCACCTGCGTCGCCTCGCCGACCTCCACGACATCCGGATGCGTGGCGAGCCGCGCCCCCCACTGCTCGAGCGCGCCCTCGTGCTCGGCCACCAGCACGACGCGCGGGTCGGTCGCCTGCGGGAAGTGCTCGCCGAGCGTCGACATGAACGTGTACTGCGTCGACGAGGCCGGCAGCGTGTCGATGCTCGTGTTGGCGAGCCGCAGCTGCAGCACGGGGCTGCCGAGCAGCACGAGCACGGCCGCGCAGGCGAGCGTGACGAGGGCCGGATGCCGCTGCACCCGCCGCGTGAGGCGCGAGAAGACCCCCTCGTCGGGGGCGACGTCGCCGAAGCGGGTGAGCGCGCGGCCGAGGCGCGGGATGCGGGTCAGCAGCCCCGGGCGCAGCAGTGGGCCGCCGAGCAGGGCGAGCAGCGCCGGCAGCAGGGTGAGCGCCGACAGGATCGACAGCACCGTCACCGAGAGCGCGCCGAGCCCGATCGCGGTGACGATGCCCGAGTCGAAGCACAGCATGCCGAGGGCGGCGATCGCGAACACGGTGCCCGAGTAGAGCACCGTGCGCCCCGCCGTGTCGGCGGCGTGGGCGACCGCGTCGAGCCGGTCCATGCCGGCGCCCGCCTCCTCGCGGAAGCGGCTCACGATGAGCAGGCCGTAGTCGATCGAGAGGCCGAGCCCCACCGCGGTCACGACGTTCACGACGGTCGTGTTGATGCCGAGCAGGTAGGTGAAGCCGAAGAGCGCGCCGAGCCCGCCGACGATCGACACGATCGCGCCGACGAGCGGGGTCCCGGCCGCGAGGAAGCCGCCGAACACGACGAGCATCACGAGCAGCGCGATCGGCAGCGCGACCGCCTCGCCGCGCGCCAGGTCGGACTCCGAGAGCGTCATGACCGAGTCGACGAGCAGAGCCGAGGAGCCGACCTCGGCCACCGCATCCGGCACCAGCTCGCGGATGCCGTCGGCCGCCTCGGCGAGCCGCGCGTCCACGGCGTCGACGAGCGCGTCATCCACCTCGTCGCCGTCGCCCGCCGCGTGCACGGTGGCGGTGAGCAGGAAGCCGCGCCCGTCGTCGGCGAAGAGCGCCGCGGCGTCCGGGATCGGGCTGCCGTCCGGCATGCGGGGGAGCGCGAGCGGGTCGAGCACCGTGACGTCGTCGCCCGCGAGCTCGCCCGCGAGCTCGGCGGTCAGCTCCGCGAGCCGGGGGTCGTCGAGGTCGACGCCGTGCACGAGCAGGGTCGAGGTCGCACCGGAGTCGTCCCCGGCAAGCAGCTCGTCGGCGTCGCTCGACTCGACGTCACCCCAGGCCCACTGCGAGTCGAGCCGGTCGAACAGGTCGTCGCCGAGCACCCCGCCGAGCGCGACCACCACGATCGCGACGACCGCGACCACCCACGCGCCGAGGGTGAGCACCGGATGCCGCGCGGCCGAGCGGGCGAGCCGCCCCGGCATCCCGGTGCGCTCGCTCAGACCCGGCTGCGCCAATCCTCGTCCTCTCCGTCGACCACGCTGATCGGCATCGTGATGGCCGAGGTCTGCGGGCCGACCACCGTCACCTCGTCGCGCCGGTGCCGCAGCACGGTGTCGACGTAGGAGGTGAGCGCCTCCGCGAGCGGCACGTTGCGCTTCTCGGTCTGCGAGAGGTACCAGCGGTGGTCGAGCAGCTGGTGGAACACCTCGGCCGGCTCGAGCTTGCTGCGCAGCTCGCGCGGGATCGAGCGCACGACGGGCTCGAACACGCTCATGAGCCACTCGTGGGCCACCATCTCCTCGTCCTCGTCCTCCTTGCCGCGCACCGCACGGAAGGCGTCGAGGTCGTTGAGCAGGCGGCGGGCCTGGTTCTCGCCCGCGTCGAGCCCGGTGAGCCGCAGCAGCCGCCGCGAGTGGTGGCCGGCGTCGACGACCTTGGGCTGGATCCGCACGCTCGTGCCGTCGGCGTCCTTGCGGATCGACATCTCCTCGATGTCGAAGCCCAGCTCGTTGAGGCGCTCGACGCGCTCGCGGATGCGCCAGCGCTCGGACTCGGGGAAGGACTCGGCGGATGTCAGCTCGCTCCACAGCGAGCGGTACGCCGCCACGATCCCGTCGGCGATCTCGACGGGGTCGACCCCCTCATCCAGCCGCCCGCCGGACTGCAGGTCGAGCAGCTCGCCCGCGATGTTGACGCGCCCCACCTCGAGGTCGTTCTCGCGTTGACCGTTGGAGAGCCGGCCGTCGTAGAGGGTGCCGGTCTCGGCGTCGACGAGGTAGGCGGCGAAGGCGCCCGCGTCGCGGCGGAACAGCGTGTTGGAGAGCGACACGTCGCCCCAGTAGAAGCCGATCAGGTGCAGGCGGGTGAGCAGCAGGGCGAGCGCGTCGACGAGGCGCGTCGCGGTGTCGGGCCGCAGGGTCTGCGAGTAGAGCGCCCGGTACGGCAGCGAGAACTTGAGGTGCCGGGTGACGAGCGCGGGGGCGAGCTCCTCGCCGTCCGCGGCGACCCGGCCGGTGACGACCGCGACCGGCTCGACGCACGGCACGTCCAGCCGCTGCAGGGTGCGCAGCATCTCGTACTCGCGGCGGGCCAGCTCGGCGGTGGTCTCTTTGATCGCCACGACGAAGCCCTCGAGGTGCACGAAGCGCACGAGGTGGCGCGAGATGCCCTTCGGCAGGGCGGCGATCGTCTCGTCGGGCCACGACTCGAGCGGCAGCTCCCACGGCAGGTCGAGGAGGGCCGGGTCGGGCACGGCGGAGGTGATGGAGAGCGCGCTCACGCCTTGAGCCTATTCACAAACGCGGCAGCGTTCGGCCTCGCGCGACAGGCATCACGGGTGTGCTGGGCGACGCGCTGCAGCGTTCGGCGCAGAAGAGACGACGGAGGCCGCACCCCGGCGGGGTGCGGCCTCCGTGCGGTGCGGATGCTGCTTACGCGGCGCCCGAGAGCGCGGCGCCGTTGAGGCGGTTGCCCGACTCGGCGTCGAACGCGTGCACGTGCTTCGGAACCGGGGTGACGATGACCTTCTCGCCCGCATCCGGGTGGTTGCGGCCGTCGACGCGCGCGATGATGTCGACACGCTGGCCGTCGAGCTCGGTGTGGCCGTAGAGGTAGCCGTCGGCGCCGAGCTCCTCGACGACGTCGACCTCGACCTCGAGGCCGTCGCCCGTCTTCGAGATGGCGACGTCCTCGGGGCGCACGCCCACGATGACCTTGCCGCCCGCGTTCGCGAGAACCTCGCGCTCGACCGGGGTGACCGAGGTGCCGAACTTGATGCCACCGTCGGTGACGTCGGCCTGGAACAGGTTCATGGCAGGCGAGCCGATGAAGCCGGCGACGAACACGTTGTTCGGGGTCTCGTAGAGGTCGCGCGGCGAGCCGACCTGCTGCAGGATGCCGTCCTTGAGCACCGCGATGCGGTCACCCATGGTGAGGGCCTCGGTCTGGTCGTGGGTCACGTAGACCGTGGTGACGCCGAGGCGGCGCTGCAGCGAGGCGATCTGGGTGCGGGTCTGCACGCGCAGCTTCGCGTCGAGGTTCGACAGCGGCTCGTCCATGAGGAACACCTGGGGCTGACGCACGATGGCGCGGCCCATGGCGACGCGCTGACGCTGACCACCCGAGAGGGCCTTCGGCTTGCGGCCGAGGTAGGGCTCGAGGTCGAGCAGCTTGGCGGCCTCGAGCACGCGGGCGGCGCGCTCCTCCTTGCCGACGCCGGCGATCTTGAGCGCGAAGCCCATGTTCTCGGCGACGGTCATGTGCGGGTAGAGGGCGTAGTTCTGGAAGACCATCGCGATGTCGCGGTCCTTCGGCGGCACGTCGGTGACGTCGCGGTCACCGATCAGGATGCGGCCGTCGTTGACCTCCTCGAGGCCAGCGAGCATGCGCAGGGTCGTGGACTTGCCGCAGCCGGAGGGGCCAACGAGCACGAGGAACTCGCCGTCCTCGACCTGGATGTCGATCTGGTCGACCGCGGGCTTGGTGGAACCGGGATAGATCCGGCTGGCCTTGTCGAAAGTGACGGATGCCATGGTTGTTCGTCTCTCCTTCACCGGCAGGTACGTGCCGGACGATCCGTTGTGAATGGAAGTTCGCCGACGAGGGTGCCGACGATCGCACAAGTATGCCACAGGGCGCGGACGCGACCGTGCACAGCATCCGTCCGGATGCTTCCCAGACTGCCTGCCTAGCATCGACGCGTGGCGTGGATTGGCGCGCCATCGCGCGCGCGTCGTATTCTCTCGATCGCGCTTCCGACACCCGAGGACGAGGATCGATGACGTACGGCGAGCCCGAACGCGCGGAACCTGGCGGCAGTGACGCCCGGGCCGCGGCAAAGGAGCGTGCCCGCGAACTGCGCACCCTGCACCGCAAGCAGGAATTCCGCCGTCGCCTCATGCTGCAGTTGAGCGTGCTGGGCGGGGCACTCGTCGTGATCGCTCTCGTGGCCGTCACGCTCATGACCTTCAACCAGAAGCCGCCGAGGGGTCCGCTCAACATGGCCAGCGACGGCATCAAGATCGGTGCCGACCTCACGGCGGTGCGGACGATGGGGGTCGCCGCTGACGGCACCCCGACGCCGTTCGAGACGAACCCGCCCGGCGTGATCGACATCCGCCTCTACGTCGACTATCTCTGCGGCAACTGCGGCACCTTCGAGAAGAACAACTCCGAGCAGCTGCGCACCTGGGTGTCGTCGGGGGCTGCGACGCTCGAGATCCACCCGGTCGCGCTCCTCACCACGAAGTCATCCGGCACCCAGTACTCGTTGCGCGCGGCGAACGCTGCGGCCTGCGTCGCCGAGTTCTCCCCCGACGCGTTCTTCGACTTCCACGAGTCGCTCTTCTCCGACCAGCCCGAGGAGGGGTCGGAGGGGCTCAGCGACGACGAGCTGCTTACCCGTGCCGTCGACGCGGGTGTGGGCAACAGTTCGAGCATCGCCGATTGCATCGAGAAGCGCCGATTCGCCGCGTGGGTGCAGGCCGCCACGGTGCGCGCGCTGAACGGGCCGATCCCGAGCGCCGACATCCCCGCGATCACGACCGCCCCGACGGTCATCGTCGACGGCAAGAGGTTCCAGTACACGAAGGACTTCGACGCGAAGGAGTTGGCCCAGTTCGTGACGGATGCGGAGGGCGACCGTTTCGCCGCCCCCGCCGAGCCGGAGCCGACGCCGGAGCCGACGCCCGCGCCGACGCCGTCGCCTTCTGGCACCCCGGCCCCGTAGGCTGGGCGCACTGCCTCCTTAGCTCAGTTGGCCAGAGCATCGCTCTTGTAAAGCGAGGGTCGTCGGTTCGAATCCGACAGGGGGCTCCATGAACCACCATCGTCCCGTCGTGCTGCTCGGCGCCCTCGTGGCCGCCTCGATCAGCGGTGCGCTCATCGCCGTGCAGGTGCGCATCAACGGGCAACTGGGTGCGGAGCTCGACGACGGCTTCCTCGCGGCGCTCATCTCGTTCGGTGTCGGCACCATCACCCTCACCCTCGCCCTCGCCGCGTGGGGTCCAGGACGACGTGGCTTCGGCCGGGTGCTGGGGGCGCTGCGCGAGCGCCGGATGTCGCCCTGGTTCCTCGCGGCTGGTGCGGCGGGCGCCACGATGGTGCTCTCGCAGGGGCTCACGGGTGCCGTGATCGGGGTGGCCCTGTTCACGGTCGCGGTGGTCGGCGGTCAGGCGCTCGGCTCGCTGCTGCTCGACCGCCGCGGCGTCGGCACGATGGCATCGCGCCCGTTCACCGCGCCGCGTGTGGCGGGCGCCGTGCTGGCGGTCGTGGCGGTCGTGTGGGCGGTGTCGGAGCGCATCCGCACCGACATCCCGTGGTGGATGCTCGCACTGCCGTTCCTCGCCGGGCTTGTGACGGCGTGGCAGCAGGTGGCCAACGGGCAGGTGCGCGAGCGGGCCGGCTCGGTGCTGACCGCCACCCTCCTGAGCTTCACGGGTGGCACGATCGTGCTGCTGATCGCGGCCGGCGTGCACGTCGCTCTCGCCGGCCCGCCCGCGCCGTTGCCGACGAGCCCCGTGCTCTACCTCGGCGGCCTGCTCGGCGTGGCGTTCGTGGCGGCGTCGGCGGCGCTCATCCGGGTGACAGGCGCACTGCTGTTCGGGCTCGCCTCGGTGGCGGGCCAGCTGCTCATGGCGGTCGCGCTCGATCTGGCGGTGCCGGCGACGGATGCTGCGGTGCCGGTCTCGACGATCGGCGGCGCCGCGCTCGCGCTCGTGGCGGTCGGGGTCGCGAGTCTGCGGCGGCGGACCGTTTCGGCTGCGCCCGACCCGGTGTCGCCCGTGCCGGCTGCGCCCGACCCGGTGTCGCCGACCCCGTAGCGTGGCAGCATGCCCCAGCGTCGCTCCCGCATCTCGCCGTCGCTCGCCCAGAGCGAGCTGGCATCCGCTCTCGCCGCGCTGA
>Ga0206103_100971_pt1 | contig 11143 bp, 7 predicted proteins | sample 1B5Ametagenome_FD_148638 | JGI IMG/M metagenome (GOLD analysis project Ga0206103, IMG submission 148638) | Enriched microbial communities from leaf-cutter ant dump, University of Wisconsin, Madison, United States - 1B5A | ecosystem: Environmental > Terrestrial > Nest > Insects nest > Nest dump... | reverse complement strand
GGGCGGTGCGCGGTGGGGTGGCTGGTCGGGTGCGTGAGTTCGCGGCTGGGGTGGCGACGTCGCGGGCCATGGCCCGCGAGTTGATGCCCCGAGCCGCGAACTCGAGTTGGAGTCGCGAACTCGCCAGGGAGTCGCGAGCTCATGCCGGGAGTCGCGAGCTCATGTCGGGAGTTGCGAGCTCGCGCTGGAGCCGCGCGCTCGTGTCGGCGGACGTGGACGTGCGGCGGCGTGTGGCGCGGACGTCGATAGGCTGGTCACCGTGACCTCCCCCCGACCGGTCGAGACCGGCGACGAGCCCGCGGACGACCGCGCGGCCGCCGAGTCCTCGGCCCACGACGAACCCGCGGACCCCGCCGCAGGACCGTCCGCCGGCGACCCGGCAGACCCAGCAGACCCGGCACCCGCCGCGCGACCCGTGCCCGCGCGGACCGGTCCGCGCGTGCGGCAGCGGGTCGCGGTGATCATCCCCGCGAAGGACGAGGCCCGGCGCATCGCCGCGACCGTGCGCTCGGCCAAGGCGATCCCGCACGTGGACCTCGTGCTGGTGGTCGACGACGGGTCCGAGGACAACACGCAGCACGTCGCGCGCGAGGCCGGTGCGGTCGTCGTGCGTCACTCGCACAACCGCGGCAAGGCCGCCGCGATGGAGACGGGCGCCGCGGTCGTCGCGATGCGCGACGCCCCGGACCGTCCGGCGCGGATCCTGCTGTTCGTCGACGGCGACCTCGCCGAGACCGCGGTGGGCGTCGCCCCGCTCGTGCCGCCGGTGCTCGAGGGGCACGCGGACCTCGCGATCGCGAACATCCCGCCGCAGCCCGGTGCGGGCGGGCACGGGCTCGTCGTCGGCGCGGCGCGCCGAGCCGTCGCGGCGCTCACCGGGTGGACGCCGAACCAGCCGCTCAACGGCATGCGGTGCCTCACGCGCGAGGCGTTCGAGGCCGCGACGCCGCTCGCGCACGGCTGGGGCGTCGAGGTCGGCATGACGATCGACCTGCTGCGCCAGGGGTTCCGGGCCGTCGAGGTGCCGTGCGACCTGCGGCACCGGCCGTCGGGCACCGACCTGCGCGGCCAGCTCCACCGGGCCGCGCAGTACCGCGACGTCCAGCTCGCGGTGAGCGCGCGGCGCCTGCGCGCAGCGGCGGGCTCGGTGCGGCGGACCGTCGCGCCCGCCCGCTCGACCACCCACCGCTGACGAGCGCGCACCCGCGCACGACGGACGCCGACGAGGACGGTCGGCGGCCGACCCTAGGCTGGGGCGCGTGCCTGCCGTGACCCCAGCCCGCCTGCGCGGGGCGCTCGCCGCGCTCGTCGCGCTGGTCGCGCTCGTGCTCGTCGGGCCGTCGTCGGCCGCGTCGGCGGTGGCGCCCGGCGCGCCCGCGGGAGCCGAGCGCGCCGGGCTCGTGCGCGAGCCGGACGGACCCGTCGGTGCTGCGGACCCCGTCGTGCTCGTCGGGGTCGGCGGCCTGCACTGGGACGACGTCGACCGCACCGGGACGCCGACGCTGTGGCGCATGGTCGACGAGGGGTCGGTCGGCTCGATCTCGGTGCACGTCTCCTCGACGCAGACGTGCCGACTCGGGGGCTGGCTGACGGTGTCCGCGGGTCGGCGGGTGCCGCCGCCGGGGCTGCCGTCCGAGGGCACCCCCGCGGACGACGTGGCCCGCGACCAGCCGGACGACCGGTCCGGCGCAGCGGCCGACGACGACGCGGACGAGAGGTCCGACGAGAAGACCGACGAGCCGACCGACGAGCCGACCGACGAGCAGGGCGACTGCCCCGCGATGCCGACGGTCGCCGCGTCGGGCTCGGCGGCCTCGCCGGGCACGCCCGACCCGGCGACGGTCGTCGGGTGGGACGCGCTCGTCGACCCGCCCGCGGACGACGTGCCGCCGGGTGCGTACGGCGCTCCCGGGACGGTCGCGACGCTGGTCGCGCCGACGCGGCGGTGCACGACGGCGATCGGCCCGGGCGCGGCGCTCGCGCTGGCGGACACGACCGGCACGCTCGCGCGGTACGCGCCGCTGCTCGGCTCGGTGGACGACGCGGCGCTGCGCGTGTGCCCGGTGACGGTGGTCGACGGCGGCGAGCTCCCGGCGGACCGCACCCAGCGGCGCGAGGCGCTGTCGATGCTCGACGACCAGCTGCGCCGGATCCGCACGGCGGTCGACGACGGCACGCGCGTGGTGGTCGCGGGCATGTCCGACGGGCTCGGCGGCGAGACGGGGCTGCAGGCCGTCGTGCAGTGGCGCGCGGGCGGCGGGCCGGTCGGCTGGCTGACGTCCGACTCGACGCGGCGCACGGGCATCGTGACGCTCACGGACCTGGCGGCGACGCTCGTCGATGCGGCGGGGGCGGACACCGCCGACCTCGACGGTGCGCCGCTCGAGGTCGGTGCGGACCGGCGCATGACGGCCGACCGGACGATCGAGAACCGGCGCTACCTGACCGAGATGACGACGGTCGCGCCGCACCTCGTGCCGCTGCTGCTCGGCGTCGTCGGCCTCGCGGCCGCGCTCGTCACGGCCGCGGTGCTCGTGCTGCGGCGCCGCCGCCGGACCCCGCCGCCCGCGCTGCGCCGGCTCGTCGTCGCGGTCCTGCTGCTCGGGGCGTGCACCCCGGTCGGTGCGGCGCTCGCCGCGGCGTCGCGCTGGTGGGGATCGCCCGCTCCGCTGTTCGCGGCGAGCGCGTGGTGGGGCGTCGCGACGGTCGCGACCGCGCTCGTCGCGTGGCTCGTGGCGCGCGCACTGCCGCCCGGGCGGTGGCGGCTCGCGACGGTCGCCGCGGGCGTCACGTGGTGCGTGGTCACGGTCGACGGGCTGACCGGCACGGTCCTGCAGCAGGGCTCCGTGCTCGCGATCTCCACGCTCGGCGCGCGGTACTACGGCTTCGGCAACACGACGTTCGGGGTGTACGCGGCCGCCGCGCTCGTGCTCGCGGCGGGCCTCGCCGCGTACGCCGGGCCGCGGCGTCGGATCGCGGTCGGTGCGGTCGCGGCGGTCGGCGTGGCGACGGTCGTCGTGGACGGCTGGCCCGCGTTCGGCGCGGACTTCGGCGGCGTCCTCGCGCTCGTCCCGGCGTTCGCGGTCCTCGCGGTCGCGGTCGCGGGCGGCCGCGTGCGCGCGGGGCGGCTCGTGGCGTACCTCGCGGCGGCGGTCGGCGTCGTCGCGGTCGTGTCGGTCGTCGACTGGGCGCGCCCCGGGCGTGGTACGCACCTCGGGCAGTTCGTGCAGCGCGTGCTCGACGGGCAGGCGCTCGACGTGGTCGCGGGCAAGGCGCAGGGCGCGTGGGCGACGGTGTCGACGCCCGCGGGTGCGGTCGCGGCGGTCGCGTGCCTCGCGGCGTGCGCGGTGCTCGTCGGCCCGGACCGGTGGCGTCCGACGAGCCTGCGCCGCCTGTACGCCGCGTGGCCGGGGCTGCACCGGCTGCTGCTCGCGGTCGTCGTCGCCGCGCTGCTCGGCTCGGTCCTCAACGACTCGGGCGTCGTCGTGGCGAGCGCGGTGCTCGCGACGAGCGGCGCGCTCCTCGTCGCCTCGCTCGCGGAGGACCGCTGGGCGGCGCTGCCCGACGACCCGGCACCCGTGCGCGCGCCGCTGCGCCGGATGCCCGCGGTGCTCGTCGCGACCGGCGGCGGGCTGCTCGCCGCGCTGCTCGTCGCGACGGTCGCGGTGCCGCTGCCCGCGGCGGTCGCGGGCGACGTCCCGACCGCTGCCGGGACGTCCGCGACGCCGGCGGACCGCCCGGTGGTGCTCGTCGGGACGTCGGGCGTGCAGTGGTCGGACGTCGACCGCCAGCGCACGCCGACCCTGTGGGGCCTCCTGCGCGACGGCGCTCCCGCGGGCGGGGTCACGCCCGGCGCGTCGGGGCGCAACGCGTGGTGCCCGGCGGGCGGGTGGCTCGCGCTGTCGTCGGGCCGCGCGGCGGTCGCGGGCGCGACGCACGCGGGTCGGTGGACGTGCGCACCGTGGGCGGTCGTCGCGGCGGGCTCGTCGGACGGCGGCGCGGTCGTCGCGCGCTGGGACGAGCTCACGGCGCTGCAGTCCCGCTCGGAGTTCCGCCCGCGGCTCGGCGCGCTCGGCGAGGGGCTGGCGGCGTCGGGGACGTGCAGCACGGCGGTCGGCGCGCGCGCGGCGCTCGCGCTCGCGCTGCCCGACGGCACGGTCCCGCGCTACCGCAGCCTCGACGCGGCCCTCGCGGACCCGACGGACGCGTTCGCCTGCCCGACGACCGTGGTCGACGCGGGCACGGCGGTCCCGGACCCGCTCCTGACGGACCTGCTGGGACCGCAGGCCGAGCTCGACGCGCTGCACGACGTGGACCGCACGGTCGCGCGCGTGCTGCGAGCGGTGCCCGACGGCTCGACGGTGCTCCTGGTGGACACCGGCAACGCGGCGCGCGGCCCGGTCGCGCTGGGCGTGGGGATCGGCGATCCCGCGACGGGCTCCGGGTTCCTCGGCAGCGCGGCGACGCGGTGGGAGGGCGTGCTGCGGCTGCTCGACGTCCCGGTGTCGCTGCTCGGGCACGTCGGCGTCGTCGTCTCGGACGACTTCGCGGGCTCCCCGGTGCGCGTGGGCGAGGACCGGCCCGCGGCGGTCGCGACGACCGTGCGCCAGCTCGCGGACCTCACGACGCGGGACCGGGAGCTGCGCGGCACGTCGACCCCGGTGACGACCCCGCCGCTCGTCCTCGGCCTGCTGGTGGTCGTCGGTGCCGCGGCGCTCGGGCCCCTGCTCGCGCGCCGCCGGCCGGCGCTCGCGGAGCGTCTGCGCCGCGTGGCCGACGCGGTGCTCCTCGTGCTCGCGGCGCTCCCCGTGGGACTGTTCCTCATGACGACGACGTCGTGGTGGCGGTTCACGGACCCGGGACGCACGATGTGGCTCGCGTGCGCGGGGGCGACCGCGGCGGTGGCCGGGGTCGCGGCGCTCGCACCGCGCCGGCCGCTGACGGTCGGCCCGGGGGTCGTCGCGGGCGTGACGTTCGCGGTGCTCACGCTCGACGCGCTGCTCGGCACGCCGCTGCACCGCGGCTCGCCCCAGGGCCCCGCGGTCACGCTCGGGGGCCGGTTCTACGGGTTCGGCAACCCGACGTACTCGTTCTACGTCGTCGCGGCGCTCGTGAGCGCGGCGCTGTGGGGGTGGGCGCTCGTGCGGCGGGGGCACCGGCTGCTGGGCGCGGCGGTCGCCGCGCTCGTGTGCGGCACGGCGCTCGTCGTGGACCTGTGGCCCGCGCTCGGCGCGGACGTGGGCGGCGGGCTGGTGCTCGTCCCGGCGGGCCTCGTCGTGGTGCTCGGGGTCGCGGGCGTCCGGGTCACCTGGTTCCGGCTGCTCGTCGCGGGCGCCGCGGGGGTGCTCGTCGTCGGCGGGATCGCGGTGCTCGACTGGCTGCGACCCGCGGCGGAGCGCACGCACCTCGGGGTGTTCGTGCAGCGCGTCGTGGACGGCTCCGCGGCCGAGACGATCTCGCGCAAGCTCGGCTACGCGGCGGCCACGGTCACGAGCGGCTGGGTCGCGGTGCTGACCATGGCCGTGCTCGTGCTGGTCGTCGCCGTGCTGTGGCCGCGCTCGCGCGTGCGGGTGCCCGCGTGGGACCTGCTCGAGCGCCGCTGGCCGCCCGTGCGTCCCGTGGTCGTCGGCCTGCTCGTCGCGGCCGTCGCGGGCGGGCTCGTCAACGACTACGGGGTGCGCATCGCGACCGTCATCCTCGTCGGGGCGGTCCCGCTGCTCGGCTGCTTCGGGCTGCGCGCCGCGGCCGACGGCTACCCTGCCGAAGGACCCGCCGACGCACACGCCGACGAGCCGAGCACCGCACCCTGACCCCGACCGACCGGACGACGCGCATGCCCGAGCACCCCGACCGCCTCCGCTACGCCTACCTCGGCCCCGCGGGCACGTTCACCGAGGCCGCGCTGCGCCAGGTCGTCGCGGCCGACGAGATCGAGCACCTGCCGCAGGTCGACGTCACGGCGGCGATCGAGGCGGTACGCGACGGCACGGCGGACCACGCGGTCGTCGCGATCGAGTCCACGGTCGAGGGCGGCGTGACCGCGACGCTCGACAGCCTCGCGACCGGCACGCCGCTCGTCATCCAGCGCGAGGTGCTGGTCCCGGTGCAGTTCACGCTCGCCGCCCGCGCGGGCACGTCGCTCGCCGACGTCCGACGGGTCGCGGCCCACCCGCACGCGTGGGTGCAGTGCCGCCGCTGGCTCACGCACCACCTGCCGGGCGTCGTGCACGTCCCGGCGACGTCGAACACGGCACCGGCCGCGCTGCTCGCCGAGCACGACGCGGACCCCCGCGCGCTGGGCTTCGACGCGGCGCTCGTCCCGCCGCCCGCGGTCGCGACGTACGGCCTGACCGCGCTCGCGCAGGACGTCGCCGACAACCCGTCGGCCGTCACGCGGTTCGTCGTCGTCGGGCGCCCGGGTCAGGTGCCCCCGCCGACGGGTGCGGACAAGACCACGCTCGTCGTGCACCTGCCGGACAACGAGGCCGGTGCGCTGCTCGCGATGCTCGAGCAGTTCGCGGCGCGCGGCGTGAACCTGTCGCGCATCGAGTCGCGGCCCATCGGCGACGCGCTCGGCCGGTACTCGTTCTCGATCGACGCCGAGGGGCACGTGTCCGACGAGCGCGTGGGCGAGGCCCTCATGGGTCTGCACCGCCGCTGCCCGTACGTGCGGTTCCTCGGCTCGTACCCGCGCGCGGACGCGGTGCAGCCCACGGTCCACGTCGGCACGAGCGACGACGACTTCGTCTCGGCGCGCGGCTGGCTCGACGACGTGCGCGGCGGCAGCGCGACCTGACGCGTCAGGTCACGAGGCCCCGGCGTGCGGCCTCGGCCGTGAGCTCGTGCCCCAGCCCGAGCACGAGGTCGTGCACGGCCTCGCTCGCGACGCGCGGGTCGCCCGAGCGCAGCGCGCCGACGAGCCGCGCGGTGCCGTCGTGCACGACGTGCTCGTCGGGGAAGCCCGGCAGCAGGCCGAGCAGGCGGTCGAGGTGGGGCCGCATCGAGACGACCGTGTGCGACAGGACGTCGTTGCCGGCCCGGTCGAGCAGCACGTCGAACGCGGCGTCGAGCTCGTGCGCGCGCTGCACGCCCTCACCTGCGGCGTGGGCCTTCGCGGCCTGGTCGAGGTAGGCCTCGATGATCGCGAGGTCCGCCCGGCCGAGCCGCGGCACGGCGCGCGCGGTCGCCTGACCGAGCAGCGTCGCGATGACGTCGAGCACGTCGGCGAGGTGCGTCGGCTCGAGCGGAGCGACGCGCGAGCCGCGGTTGGGCTGGTAGGCGAGCAGGTCCTGGTCCCCGAGCCGGCGCAGCGCGTCCCGCACGGGCGTGCGCGAGACCGACAGCCACGCACCGATCTCCTCCTCGCGGACGACCTCCCCGGGGGCGAGCTCGCCGCTCACGATCACGGCCATGAGGCGCTCGTAGACGATGTCGGCCAGCAGCAGGCGGCCCGACTCGACGGCGGCGGTCTGGGCGGGGATCGGCACGGTGGCTCCCGGGTGCGAGCGGTGACGGGTGGCCCGTCCACCGTATGCACGTGGACACGGCGCCGCGGGGGACCCTCGTCCCGGTCGGCACGTACGAGCGCCGGCTCAGAGCGAGTCGCTCGCCACCCGCACGACGAGCGCGCCGGGGTCGACGCGTGCGGACACCTCGGTCACCCGCCCGACGAGCTCGCCGTCGACCTGCGCGTGCTCGCCGCCGGGCACGACGACGCGCAGCCGACGAGCCCGCGTGTGGTCGATGCGTCCGACGCCCTTGACCTTGCCCCGTGCGCTCAGGCTCTTGACGCCGACGCCCTGCAGCACGACCTCGCCGAACAGCTGGGCCCAGCCCGCGACCCCCGCACGCGTGTCGATCGCGGCGACGTCGAGCCAGCCGTCGTCGAGCACCGCGTCGGGCAGCAGCGTGAGCCCGCCGGGCAGGCGCCCGCAGTTGCCGATGAGCAGGCTGCGCAGGCGCGTGGAGGTCGCCGCGGTCTCGTCGATCCGCACGTGCACGCGCGTGCGGCGCCCGTTGAGGTGCTTGACGCCCGCGACGAAGTACGCGATCCAGCCGACGCGCGCCTTGAGCCCGTCGTCGGCGTCGGCGACCATCGCGGCGTCGAACCCGAGGCCGGCGATCACGAGGAACAGGTGCTCCTCGCCGTCGGTCGCGCGCACGTCGTCGTCCGCGGTGTCGCGTGCGGCGGTGACGACCGTGAGCCAGCCGACGTCGATCACGCGGTCGTGCCCGCGCACGACGGTCTCGAGCGCGGACAGCGGGCTGCCGACGGGGATGTCGAGGTTGCGGGCGAGCAGGTTGCCGGTGCCGAGCGGGACGAGCCCCATGGGCACGCCGGTCCCGATGAGCGCGGACGCGACGGCCCGCACGGTCCCGTCACCGCCGATCGCGACGACGACGTCCGCGCCCTGCTCGACGGCGGCGCGCGCCTGTCCCGCGCCGGGGTCGTCGACGGTCGTCTCGAACCACAGCGGCCGGGGGAGCCCCTCCTCGTCCGCGACCTTCTCGATGGCCTCGCGCAGCGTGACCGCATCGGGCTTCGAGGGGTTCGCGACGAACGCGAGCTGCTGCCCCCGCGCGCGCACCTCGCGCCCGAGCGACCGGGCCCGCGGGCTCTCGGTGCCCTCGGGACCGTCGAGCCGCCGACGCAGGTCTCGCTGGCGGTGCCAGACGACCGCGGCGACGACGAGGGCGGCCACCGCCAGCACCCCGGCGACGACCGCGACCCACGCCACCCACGTCACACGCGCAACCTACCCACCCGCACCGCGCTCGTCGTGCGGAATGCACGGTGACGTGCGGCGGGGTCGTCGTGAGCCGTCGCTCAGGACGGCCGACGATCCTTTCCGGTTCGGGTCCGGCGGGCCGGGTCGGTAGCCTGCGAGGGTGATCGATCTCAAGCTCCTGCGCGACGACCCCGACACCGTCCGCGCCAGCCAGGTCGCCCGCGGCGACGACCCGGGCCTCGTCGACGAGGTCCTCGACGCGGACGCACGCCGCCGGTCCGCGCTCACGGAGTTCGAGACGCTGCGCGCGGAGCAGAAGGCGCACGGCAAGAAGGTCGCGCAGGCGCAGGGCGAGGAGAAGCAGGCGCTGCTCGCGCACACCAAGCAGGTCGCGCAGCGGGTCAAGGACCTGCAGGCCGAGGCCGACGCGGCGGAGGCACGGGCCGACGAGCTCGCTCGTCGGATCGGGAACGTCGTCGAGGCGGGCGTGCCCGCCGGGGGCGAGGACGACTACGTGGTGCTCGAGCACGTCGGCACGCCGCGCGACTTCGCCGCCGAGTACGGTGCCGACTTCGTCGTGAAGGACCACCTCGAGCTCGGCGAGGGCCTGCGGGCCATCGACACCGAGCGCGGCGCCAAGGTCTCGGGCGCGCGGTTCTACTACCTCACCGGCCTCGGCGCGCGCCTCGAGCTCGCGCTCCTCAACGCGGCGGTCGACACGGCGGTCGCGGCGGGCTTCACGCCGGTCATCACCCCGACACTCGTCAAGCCCGAGGTCATGGCGGGCACCGGCTTCCTGGGCGCGCACGCGGACGAGGTGTACCGCCTCGAGGCCGACGACCTCTACCTCGTCGGGACGAGCGAGGTCGCGCTCGCGGGCTACCACAGCGGCGAGATCCTCGACCTGTCGGCCGGCCCGCTGCGCTACGCGGGCTGGAGCGCGTGCTACCGGCGCGAGGCGGGCTCGTACGGCAAGGACACGCGCGGCATCATCCGCGTGCACCAGTTCCACAAGGTCGAGGCGTTCTCGTACACGACGGTCGAGGACGCGTACGACGAGCACCGCCGCATCCTCGGCTGGGAGAAGCAGATGCTCGGCCTGGCCGAGCTCCCGTACCGCGTGATCGACACCGCCGCGGGCGACCTGGGCTCGAGCGCCGCGCGCAAGTTCGACTGCGAGGCCTGGCTGCCGAGCCAGCAGCGCTACCTCGAGCTCACGTCGACGTCGAACTGCACGACGTTCCAGGCCCGCCGCCTCGGGGTGCGCGAACGCACCGCGGACGGCCAGGTCCGCCCGGTCGCGACCCTCAACGGCACGCTCGCCACGACGCGCTGGATCGTCGCGATCCTCGAGAACCACCAGCTCCCCGACGGTGCGGTGCGGGTCCCCGAGGGCCTGCGGCCGTACCTCGGCGGGCTCGAGGTGCTGGAGCCCCGATGAGCCGCACGCGCCTGGTCGCCCTCGACGTCGACGGCACGCTCCTGTCCTACGACGGTGTCGTGTCCGACGAGGTGCGCCAGGCGCTGCGGGACCTCGTCGCGGCCGGCCGGCACGTCGTGCTCGCGACCGGACGCAGCGCGCACTCGGCGGTCTCGGTGGCCCTCGACCTCGGGCTCACCGAGGGCTGGGTCGTGTGCTCGAACGGTGCCGTGACGGCCCGCCTGGATCCCGACGAGCCCGCGGGCCACGAGCTCGTCGACGTCGTGACGTTCGACCCGGCCCCGGCGCTGCGCGCGCTCGCGCTCGAGCTGCCGGACGCGCTGTTCGCGGTCGAGGACCTGGGCGTGGGGTTCAAGGTCAGCTCGCCCTTCCCGCCGGGGGAGATCAGCGGCGAGATCTCGGTCGTCCCGTTCGACGAGCTGCTCACGACGCCCGCGACGCGCGTCGTGATCCGGGCGCCCGGCGCGAGCCCCGAGGAGTTCCACGCGCTCGTCGAGCGGGTCGGGCTGCACGAGGTCGAGTACGCCGTCGGCTGGACCGCGTGGCTGGACCTCACGCCGGGCGGCGTCTCGAAGGCGAGCGCGCTCGAGACCGTGCGGCGGCGGCTCGGCGTGGAGCCGTTCGCGACGGCTGCGATCGGCGACGGCGGCAACGACCTGCAGATGCTGCAGTGGGCGGCGCGCGGCGTCGCGATGGGTCACGCCCCCGAGCGCGTGCGCGCGGTGGCCGACGAGGTCACGGGCACGATCGACGACGACGGCGCCCTCCCCGTCCTGCGCTCCCTGCTCTGAACCCGTCGCGGTCGCGGGACCGCCCGATACGACGGATCGCGGATCGCGACGGTCGTCACGATCGACCGCGGGGCGGTCGACCCGCCCGAGGGGAGCCTGCCCCCGAGCCTGGCCGAGCAGGTCGACACGGGCTTGCGGCACGTCCTCGGCCTCTAGCAGCGAGGACGACGGCCCGGCAGGTC